>VOFE01000450.1_pt1 | contig 22001 bp, 32 predicted proteins | sample 5384071 | NCBI WGS metagenome assembly VOFE01 (sample SAMN12384724, study PRJNA508395) | human gut metagenome | isolation source: healthy gut D | host: Homo sapiens
CGGATATTTCGATATCCCGCACGGAACGGCATGTGCATACGCACTTCCGCTGGTACTCGAATTCAACGCTCCTGCGGTTCCGGAACTGACGAAGAATGTAGGTAAGGCATTCGGCGTGAAATTCACCGGCAGCGAAACACCGGAGGAAATCGGAAAGATGACGAAGGACGCTCTCAATACTTTCATCTACGATAAGTGCAAGATGCCTTCCATCAAGACATTCGCATATGATGAATCCAAATTTGAAGAGATTGCAAAGGCAATTTCGAGGAATTCTTCCAGGCGTTCAACCCGAGAAAGATGACTCCGGAAGACGCGCTCAAGATTCTGAAGGAAATGTACGCATAATTTTGAAACTACAGCATTTTCTTAGGAAGCGGCTCTTTCAGAGAGCCGCTCCGAAGTAATATATTTTTACCAATAGACATACATTTGCGTATGTCGGTCAAGAAAAAATCAGGAGGTTTTTAAAATGCCAGATATTAATTTTATCAAGGAAGTCGTTGAAAGAGCGTTTGACCCGTTTTCTGAACTTCCTGCCATCTATGCGAAAAAGGAAAAGATGGTAGACGAATACATCGAAAGATCAGAAAAGCGCAGCAGACGGTAGCTACTTTTACACAGGAGCAGGTCGACAAGCTGGTAAAGGCTATGGCGGTTGCCATCTATGAAAATGCGGAAGAGCTCGGTAAGATGGCGGTAGAAGAGACCGGCATGGGTGATCCGGAACATAAGGTCATGAAAAATATCGGCAAGTCCACAGGGCTTGGGCGGAACTCAAAGGCAAGCCTTCCATCGGCGTGATCAGAGAAGAGCCGGAAAACGGCGTTATCGTACTGGCAAAGCCGATGGGCGTTTAGGCTGTGTTACTCCGACGACCAACCCTACGATCACTCCGCTGGTAAACGGTATGTGTGCGGTCAAGTGTGCAAACTCTCTCGTCGTAAGCCCGCATCCTCGTGCGAAAAAAAGACGACGATGAAGACGGTGGAACTGATGAACGAAGCGATCATCGCTGCAGGCGGTCCTGCGGATCTGGTGCTCTGCATCGATCAGCCTGACGTAGACGTTTCCGGTCTCCTGATGAAGAAGGTTGACGTAATTCTGGCAACAGGCGGTCCTGACATGGTAAAGGCTGCTTATTCATCCGGCAAACCGGCGTTCGGCGTAGGTGCCGGTAACTCTCAGTCCATCATCGACAGAGGTATCGACTTCGACGATGCAGCTGCAAAGATCATCGACGGCAGAACTTTTGACCTGGGAGTTATCTGTGCGGGCAACCAGTGCATCCACGTTCACGAGGACGACTACGAAGCGATGAAGGCTGCGTGCATCAAGGCAGGCGCTTACTGGGCAGACGATGAAGCGGAAGTTGCAAAGCTCAGAGATACGCTCTTTATTAACGGCAAGCTCAATAAGGATGTTATCGGTCAGGTTCCTGCCACGATCGGCAAGATGGCGGGCGTGGAAATCCCTGCAGACAGAGCTGCTGTCATGATCAAGGCAACCGGCACAGAAGACGTGCTTTTGCTTAGAAAAACTGACAACCGCTATCGCTATCGTTACATATAAGGAATTCGATGAGGCGGTAGAAAACGCTTGCATCAACCTCTATAAGGAAGGTGCAGGTCACTCTGCTGTTATGTATTCCAACGATGACGACAAGATCCTCGCGGCAGCGAAGAAACTCCCTGTAGGACGTATTCTCGTAAATCAGCCGGGACACGCTGCAGGCGGAGACGCGAGATGCAACGGTCTCGAAGGTACGGTTTCCTTAGGCTGCGGCTCTTGGGGCGGCAACAGCATCTCTGAGAACCTCACATATCATCACCTGATGAACGTATCCAGAATCGCTTACGAACATCCGATGCCTGGTCACGATATGACTCGGAAGAAATTTTCGCAGACTGATTGCCAAAGAGCGATATTGTGGAAAAAAGAGTTTTCTGACAGAACGATGGGCCAGAACAGAGTACGGAGAAATCCGGAATCTCTGTTTCCCGCGGATTTGATCCGAACGTACTGCCTGGGAGCAGACGCACAGGAAAAGTGTAAAAAGGAAATAACGAAGAATTGCGGCGAATAAATTCGTCGGGCTCTCATAGGGACGGAAGCCGCAGGTGTGATTTGCACCTGCGGCTTATCTGAATAAAGGAAAAAATCTCGGAAGGAGAAAGACATGGTATTAAAAACTTTACAGATTTAATCGATAAAGTCAAAGCTTCCGGCATCACGAAAAAGATCGTAGTAGTATCCGCAGACGATGCGCATACTCTCGAGGCAGTGATGGAAGCGGCAAAAAGACGGCATTGTGGAGCCGGTATTCATCGGAAGTGCAGAAGCGATCAAAAAACACGCTGAGAGAAATCGGTGAAGACGCGGAAGCCTTTGAAATTTATGAGGAAGCGGACTTTGATAAAGCTGCGGCTCTGGGCGTTCAGCTGATCAGAGAAGGAAAAGGCGATTTCCTGATGAAGGGAAAGCTGGAAACCTCTCAGATTCTGAGAGCGGTGGTCAACGAAGAGCACGGTCTCGGAATGGGCGGCGTCATGTCTCATGTTGCGGTCAATGATGTGCCGAATTATCACAAGTTTCTGCTCACTACAGACGGCGGCATGAATGTAGCGCCTAATTTCAATATGAAGCTGGGAATTCTGGTCAATGCCGTGAATACCCTTCGCGCGCTGGGCTATGAAGCTCCGAAGGTCGCGGTGCTCGCCAATGCGGAAAAGGTAGATCCGAAGATTCCGGAATCTGTGGAAGCCGGAAAGCTGAAAGATATGTATACCGGCGGCGAGATCAAAAAAACTGTATCGTAGAAGGTCCGGTGGCTTTGGATATCGCTCTGGTAAAAGAAAGAGCAGAAGTCAAGCATTTTGAAAGTCCGGTGGCCGGAGATGCGGATATCATTCTTTCTCCGAATATTTTTACCAGCAATACACTGGGCAAATCTCTGGTGGAGATGGCCGGTGCGAAGATGGCGGGCCTCATCGTAGGAGCAAAGGTTCCTATCATTCTCACATCGAGAGGCTCTTCTTCCGAAGAGAAATATAATTCTATCGTCCTGGCAGCTGCTGTGGCCGCAGGAAGTGAGAATATCACAAACGATCAGGTGGCGGATCTTACAGGTCTTAAGTTCTGGTAAAAAGGAGAGGCGGAAAATATGGAAAAGATTTTAGTTATCAATCCGGGTTCGACTTCTACGAAGATCGCCGTCTACGAGGATGACAGGCAGCTCTTTGTCAACAGTATCGAGCATGCGGATGAAGAGATTGAAAAATACGATGCGATTTATGATCAGTATGAATTCAGAAAGAAGCTGGTTCTGGAGGAACTGGAGAAGAACGGCGTGAAGGCTTCCGAGCTCACATGCGTCATGTCCAGAGGCGGACTGCTTCCGCCGGTGCCTGCCGGTGCGATCCGCGTGAATCAGGATATGTGCGATCAGCTTCGCCTGCATCCGGTCAATGAACATGCGTCTAATCTGGGCGCGCCTATCGCATTCTCCATTGCGGAGGAAAACGATATTCCGGCATTTATCTACGACCCGGTGACGGTGGATGAAATGATTCCGCTTGCAAAGTATACGGGAATTCCGGAGATGCGCAGAAGAAGTCTGGGACATAATCTGAACATGCGCGCTATGGCACACCGGTATGCGGCAGATTCAGGAAAAAGTTTGAAGAGTGACTGTCATTACGGTGCACATGGGCGGAGGCACGACCGTCGGTGTCTATCAGAACGGAAAGATTATCGACATCATCAATGATGAAGAAGGTCCGTTTTCTCCGGAAAGAGCAGGAGGTCTTCCTGCGCCGCAGGTGATCGATATGGCATTCTCCGGTGAATACGATATTAAAGCTCTGAAAAAGAAATTGAAGAACAGTTCCGGACTGCAGGCGTATCTCGGTACAAAAGATGCGAGAACGGTAGAAAAGATGATCGACGACGGCGATGAAAAAATGCCAAGACGGTATATCAGGCGATGGCTTATCAGCTTTCAAGGCGATCGGCGAGCTGGCTACCGTAGTAAACGGAAAGGTCGACGCGATCGTCCTCACCGGCGGAATTGCCTATTCTAAGGTTTTCACGGACTGGATCAAAAGAACGTGTTTCTTTCATCGCGCCTGTGGTCATCTATCCGGGAGAAAACGAGATGGATGCGCTGGCAAACGGAGCGCTTCGCGTCCTCAGAGGTGAGGAAGAGGCGATGACATTCCGGAAGAATTTTTTAGGAGGGGGAACAGATGGCGAACAATAAGTCAAAGAGTTCTTCTTTCCGCTGGATTGAGCTGATTGTAGGAACGATCATTCTGCTGGTTCTGGGTTCTCTGTATGCCTGGTCGACATACCGGGAACACTGGTAGACGAATTTGGATGGACTATTTCTTCCGCGCAGTTTACATTTTCTATCTCTATGATGACTTTCTGTATCGGAGGACTGGTGTCCGGCGTCATCAGCGGAAAGACGGGACCTAAGATCCCGGCTGTCGCCAGCGCGGCGCTCATGTTTGCGGGTCTTTTTCTTTCTTCGATGATTTCTTCGCTGCCGGCTCTGTATCTGGCGTACGGCGTGCTGTACGGATTTGGCGTAGGTCTGGGCTATAACGCTATCATGGGAACGATTGTCAAATGGTTCCCGGATAAGACCGGTCTGGCCAGCGGAATACTTCTGATGGGCTTCGGCATCAGCTCTCTGATCGTCGGAAAAGTAGGCGCCCGTCTCATCGGAGAAATCGGCTGGAGAGATACATTCATGTATTTCGGTATCGCTTTCGGAATTATCGTTTTGGTGCTTTCTTTCTTTCTCAAGGTACCGGCTCCTTCCGACGTGGCGGGTCTGCAGACGGCGTCCAGCAAGAAATCAGAACCTTTTGCTGAACTGGATTCCAAGAGTATGCTGAAGACGAAGAATTTCTGGTTCTTCTTTATCTGGGCGGTAATGCTGAGCGCTGCCGGACTGTGTATCGTGGGCAATTCCACCACATTTGCGGATACGATCTGCAACGATCTGGAGACTGCGGCGACAGTGGCGGGCGTAATTTCTGTCTGCAACGGTATCGGCCGCGTCATCTTCGGCACGATGTTTGACACGAAGGGCTATCGTATGACGATGATGTCTGCCGTCGCTCTGTTTGTGATCTCGACAGTTATCCTTCTGGCAGCATCCTTTACGGGCAACTTTGCCGTTCTGGTACTGTCCTATGCACTGGTAGGCTTTGCCTACGGAGGCGTAACGCCTACAAACTCCGCGTTCATTGCGAAGTTCTACGGAAAGCAGCATTATGCGCTGAATTTCAGTATTATCAACCTGAATCTTTCGCAGCTTCTTATCTGCCTCAGGTGGCGTCGAAGCTGCAGGATATGACAGGCAGTTATAACGGAACATTTTATTACATGCTGGTACTGTCCGCCGTCGCTCTCGTCATGGTGCTCCTGATCAGAGTTCCGGGAAAGATGAGCGCCAAAGATCAGTAATCGGCAGATACGGATTTTCTTTCGGCTGAACCGGGTCTGTTTCCGGTCAGACCGATGGAAAAAACACGGCGAAATCGATTTTGTCCGCCTGACGGCAAAAAGCGATATGCGGGGAAATGGAAGAAGCGGCTGCCGGCGCGGGATCATTCCGTGTCCGGGCATTGCAGCAGATACAGCGCAGAGGCGGTAAAACGGTTCTCTGCGCTGCCCCAAAGAGAAGTCCGCAGATGGACTAAGCGCATCTGCAGGCTTGTAACATAAGGAGAAAAATTATGGAAAACAAATCCCGCATCAAAATCGGAATTTACGGCATCGGTATTCTGATGATGGGTGTTATCGGTATTTCCGGAGCCCTCACCGCCATCGGTGCACACTTCCCTGACGCTTCTCAGACGATGATTCAGAATCTGATCTCAATTCCGTGTCTGGTAGTCATACCGGTCACTTTGATCGTAGGAAAACTGATGGATTCCGTATCCAAGAAACTCTTATCTATCATAGGCATTCTGTGCTTTCTTATCGGCGGATTTCTGCCGGCGCTGATGTCTTCTCTGACTGTAATTCTGGTACTCCGCGGTATCTTAGGTATCGGTATCGGTATCGTACAGTGCGTGTCTTCCGCTCTGGTAGCGGAAAATTTTGAAGGTCCGGAACGCGATAAGGTTCAGGGCAATCTGACTTCCGCGCAGATGCTGGGTATCTGTGTCATGGTATTCGCAGGCGGCTGGCTGGCGGATATTTCCTGGAATTTCGCATTCTTTGTACATCTTCTCGCAATTATTTCACTCGTTCTCTGTATCGTGTGCATTCCGAATGTGAAACCGTCCGCGGCTAAGGTTTCCGATGCTCCGGCTCAGAAAGTACAGCTTACGAAGGGTTCATGGATCTGGGCTCTGACGATGTTTGTTCTCTTTATCGGAGCGCAGATTTATTCCATCGCCCTGTCCTTTATCGTAGATGAAAAGGGTCTGGGTACGGCGGCACAGTCCGGCAACGCTATGGCGTTCTTCGCCATCGGAGGATTCCTGCTGGGTCTGGTATTCGGAAGATTATCCGGCGCGGCGAGAGGGCTCACATTATTTGTAGGTCTTTGCGGTATTATTATCTCTTATCTGGTCATCGCTTTTGCGGGCATGATGCCGATGATTTATCTGGGCGCATTCCTGTTCGGTGTTTCCCTGTCCGTCTGCATGCCTTGCGTCATCGTAGGAACGGCGGGTTCTGTAAACGCCTTTTCTTCCGCTATGGCGATTTCCATCACTATGTGCGCGCAGAATTTCGCTCAGTTCCTCTGTCCTTACATCGTCAATCCGGTGTCTGCGGCTCTGAGCGACGGAACGAATGCAAATCAGATCTCTTTCTTCCTGGGCGCAGGCCTGACGGCAGTCATGGCTGTGATCGCTCTGATCTGGGGTTTGAAGCAGAATAAAAGACAGCGTAGTCTTTGGGAATGATTTGAGTATGACAGCTGCGGGATCAGCGATATCGCTGATCCCGCAGCTGTTGTTTTTGATCTTGCGGAGTTTTGCCTTGACTTCACAGAGAAAAAGGAATAAAATAAGTATTACAAATGTAAGATTTATATGCACGTGACAGCCGTTGGCTGTGATGGCAGAGGCTTCAAAGATATGGGCGGGGGCAGGAAAAAAGCCCGGCAGGGTCTTTTGCCGAAAATACTGTCAGGGAGGTGATATAAATGAAGAAATTGCCGCAGATTTCCGATGCGGAGTTTGAGGTGATGAATGTCATATGGAAATACGCGCCGATCAATACAAATGATATTGTGGACAGGTTGTCGAAGGAAAGTGACTGGAGTCCGAGAACGATTCAGACGATGTTATCGCGGCTGGAAAAAAGGGGGCGCTGTATCATGAGAAAGAGGGGCGTATTTTCGTCTATTCGCCGGCGGTTCCGAAGGAGAGTTATCTCCAAAAAGGAGAGAGGCACGTTTCTCCATCGTTTTTTCGATGGAGCGCTGAATCAGATGATGGTCAGTTTTCTCAATGATAATGATCTGAGTGACAGTGATCTCGATGAACTTCAGGCGATTCTGAATGAAAAGCGTGAGAAAAAGAGGCGGTAATTATGCTGGTTATGCGTTTGATCGTGAGTAATCTTTTCACAGCTTTGTTTATCTGTCTTATTTTTCTGACGAAACGGCTGCTGGGCGAAAGACTTTCCGCAAAATATCATTATTATATCTGGTTCCTTCTGCCGTCTCTCGGAATGGTTCTGGTTCCCTCTTCTGTGTTGCGGAATTTTTCTGCACCGGCGATGCTTTATGAAGGTATCGCAGCATCTTCCGTCAGAGGGGAAACTGATGACATACACCTCGGTTTTTCAGCGAGTATAGGAGCGGAAGATATCACGGACACTCTTACCGATGCGGATCGTTCGGCGTTTGTGCTTTTTTGCTCGCAGTGTGGCTGGCCGGAGTTCTGATCGCCGCAGGTATTTATCTGCACGGTTTCATCCGGCTGCGGGCAATTCACCGAAAAGGGTGTATTTCCGCCGCGGCACCAGAAAGAACTCTTTCAGAGATGCTGTCTCAGAGTAGGGATCAGGGAAGAGAAATGGGAAAATATCGTTTTTCTGCAGTCGGATCTTTTGAGCGTTCCATGCAGCTTCGGTGTTAAGAAGCAATATGTGATTGTTCCGGGATTCTGTCTGGAATCTCTGAGAGAGCGGGAAGTAGAGCATATTCTGCTTCATGAGCTGACGCATGTCCGCCATCGGGATAATCTGGTCAATTCTTTGTTTTGTGCAGTGCAGGCGATTTTCTGGTTTCATCCTTTTTTTGTGGGGAGCTGTGGCGCAGATGCGTCAGGATCGTGAGATCTACTGTGACTGGTCGGTCCTCGGCCTGCTGCGCGATGATGAGTCGCGTAGGGATTACGGTCAGACGCTTTTGCGGTTTGCGGCCGGGATCGGATGCAGAATCTGTACACTGTCAGCGGACTGTGCGGCAACAGGGAAGGACTGAAGCGCCGGATTCTTTGCATCACGAATTTCAGACGGGAAAGTCGGAGAACGTCGCTGAGAGGAGTGTCGGTACTGTGTGTCGCAGCGTGTATCATAATTTTCAGCTTCCGGTGCTTTCCGCATTTTCCTCAGACAGGGGAGATGTTTATCGGCCGGAGGATTCGATGACTGTCATCGATCATGACTTCAGCCGATATTTTTCAGATATGCCGGGATGCGCGGTCATCTATGATCAGGAAGCCGACAGATATGAAGTATATGACCGTCGGAAAGCTTTTCAGAGAGTGTCTCCGTGTTCTACATATAAGATTTACAGCGGGCTCAATGCACTGGAAGAAGGTCTGATCTCGCCGGATCACAGTGTAATCCCGTGGAACGGAACAAAATACGCTTTTTCTTCCTGGAATCAGAGCAGAACCTGTCCTCCGCCATGCAGCGATCGGTAAACTGGTATTTCAGTGAACTGGACCGTCGGTCAGGAATTCGGAAACTGGAAGAATTTTACCGGAAGATCGGCTATGGCAATGAGTATGTGGGAAAAGATACGGAAACTTATTGAACGGTTCCGCACTGAAGATTTCTGCTGTAGAGCAGACCGAGCTGCTGAAAATTCTATCACAATGAATTCGGCTTTTAAAGAAGAGAATGTCTCTATGTTGAAAGAAGCGATGCTCGTAGCTCAGTCAGGGACGTTAGACTCTACGGAAAGACAGGAACAGGCAGCCGCGGCACAGAGGTGCAGAACGGCTGGTTTGTCGATTTGCGGAAAAAAGGAGAGAAGACACTTTTCTTTGCGGTCAGTCTTCAGAGTGAAGACGGCGCTTCCGGCGGCCGGGCGATGGAGATCGCCTGTGAAATTCTGCGGGAGAAGGGAATTTATGTCACCGTATGATCTGCAGGATATGGTATCATCGTGATAAAACAGGGGGGTGTTCGGAGTCGGAAATCTGTTCTTCGGAAACACCCGGTATTTTAAAATTTAATACTACAAATGTAATTTTAAAGAAAGAAGACGAGGGATGAGACAATTTATTGCTGCGGCAGCTCTGATCGCTGCCGTTATAATTTTCACAGCGGCCTGTGATACAGCTGACAGCGCGTTTTCCGCCGACTGGCGGGGTGAGACAGGAGACAAAGGGAATGCAGAAAGGGGAATCTTTCGGAAAAAATCGATGAAAAGGAAATTTCCGATCTGACAGCGCAGTGTGAAGCAGTGGTCTCGATGTATTGCGATATCTATCCGGGAGAAAAGGGCGCGGACGGAGACGGAAACAGAAAAGGCAATCCGGATCGGGATCTCATCGACCGGATTGAGGACTGGCTGGCGGAACGGGGATTTCCGTTCTCAATACGGATCCGGTCTGCCTCCTTTTCTCGAAAATCCGGAATGGATTTTCGAGTTTTGGGAATCGATGAAGAGCGGGAAGGAGACGGCGGAGCAGAATTTAATCTGGGTAAAACCTTCCGGCGGTTTTACTATTGCAGCTTGAGATTTTGCAAAGGGAAAAATACTGCATTACAGCATCGGTATCTTTTTGATGAAAAAGGGCGGGATGGAAATCGATGGCTTTTGGAAAAATACTGTCATCGGCTGGGAGCTGACGGAACGGAAACATTTTTACTATGGTTTCGAGGATTCCTATTCGTTTGCTTCAGATGACTATGTAATGATTCGTCTGGAGCCGGAGGATCCGGAGATGGGCGATTACCGCAAAAAATATATCAGTCCGGTGGGATACAGCGGAGCAAATCTGTTTCTCTGCAACTGGGATTCTTCAGATTACGGGGATCTCTGTTTCAATGATCTGCTGGAGTATCTGTATGAGATGAAGACTGGCAGTTCTTTTGATGAAAAACATACCAGTCTTTTTACAGATCCGTACTATTATTACCGTATTCCGGAAGGGATATTTGAACGTACTATTTTGCCGTATTTTGATATTTCACTGCCGGAATTTCGCCAAAGGACGCTGTACGACAGCAGAAATAAAAGCTATCCCTGGCAGTCGTCTTACGGCGACCATCTTCCTGAATATTCTTCACTGGTGCCGGAGGTTCGCAGCTGCCGGCAGAATCAGGACGGCACGATTACGCTGTCTGTAGATGTAATGTGTGCCGATTTGAGAATCGATCGGTTGTTTTCTCATGAAGTGACCATCGGCTTTTCAGAAGAGAACAGAGAACAGTTTCAATATCTGGCAAATAAAATCACTTATTTAAGCGAAGGATTTACTCTGCCGGAGGCGGAACCTCGTCTGCTGCCTCAAAAAAATCGCACAGCATAAAACAAAAACACATTAACCAGTTTCTCCGCGACAGGCGAGTCGTGACAGGAAAAAGACGAAGACTGAGCCGCAGCCGGTATGGTATAATAATTCTGATTGCTGACCTTGCGGCGTCGCCGCAGGGAAGATTATGGTATAATAGCTTCAACTCAGCGATTTACGGGAGAAAAGCGAGACAGGATAGTTGAACGGGCAAAGCTCTCGTCGCAAACAGAAGACGGTTTTTATACAGGTGTTTCCGGAGGCCGGGTTTTGAGGGACACGCAGCGGTCGGTTCCCAGACGGCAGGTGAGCCGCGCGGGAAGGAAAAACGAAGGCTGCGCCGTAGCCGGCATAGTACAATCCTCCCGACAATGTATCCGGGGTTACGGCGGCAGGGACCGGATATGGGAAATGCAAAGGAGAGGGATTCTCCGGCGCTGTGCGGAGATCTCTGCGGAAATATGATCCGGGGAGTTTGTCGCAATTCTGTTTCAGCAGGATCTGTCTGGCCACGATGGTGCGGGATTTTTCAGGTAATAGGAGGTTGATGTTCTTGAATATCAGAGATTTATATAGAGAATACGCATCTCTCTCCGGCAATGCGGTGGAGATCAGCGGATGGGTGCGGACAAACCGGGCGTCGAAAGCCTTCGGTTTTATCGAATTGAATGACGGTACGTTTTTTCGTTCGGTTCAGGTGGTTTATGAAAAAGCGTTTCTGGAGAACTTTGAAGAGATCTCCCGGGTACTTACAGCTTCTGCGGTGACGGTGCGGGGGATCGTAGAGCTGACGCCGGAGGGAAAGCAGCCTTTTGAAATCAAAGCGCGCAGTGCGGAAGTGGAGGCGCTGTCGGATCCGTCCTATCCTCTGCAGAAAAAAGCGTCACAGTATGGAATTTCTTCGGGAAATCGCGCACCTTCGTCCCAGAAGCAATACTTTTTCAGCGGTTTTTCGGGTCAGATCCCTGCTGGCATATGCTGTTCACAAATTTTTCCAGGAGCGCGGATTTGTCTATGTCCATACGCCGATTATTACGGGCAGCGACGCTGAAGGCGCGGGAGAGATGTTTCATGTGACTTTTTCAATCTGGGGAAATTGCCGCGGTCAGAAAGCGGTGCCGTGGACTATAGCCGGGATTTCTTCGGAAAACCGGCGTCTCTGACGGTAAGCGGGCAGCTGGAGGCGGAAATCTTTGCGCTGGCGTTTAAAGACGTTACACTTTCGGTCCGGCATTCCGGGCGGAAAATTCCAATACGGCGCGTCATGCCGCTGAATTCTGGATGATCGAACCGGAAATCGCCTTTGCGGATTTAAAAGACGATATGGATCTGGCGGAAGATATGATTCGCTTTTTCATCGCTTATGTGCTGGAAAACGCACCGGAAGAAGTAGATTTTTTCGATTCTTTTGTGGCAAAGGGTCTGAAGCAGCGTCTGATTTCTGTCGTAGATGCGGATTTTGCCAGAATCACCCTATACGGAAGCGGTGGAAATACTAAAAAATCAGGAAAAGCTTTTTGAATATCCGATAGAGTGGGGGATCGATCTACAGACGGAGCACGAACGTTATCTGACAGACGAAGTTTTTAAAGGGCCGGTTTTTGTTACGGATTATCCGAAAGAAATCAAGGCGTTTTATATGCGTCTCAACGATGACGGGAAGATGGTGGCGGCGGCGGATCTCCTGACGCCGGGAATCGGAGAAATCATCGGAGGCAGCCAGAGAGAAGAACGCCGCGAGGTACTGAAGGCCCGTATGGAAGAGATGGGAATGGAGGAAGAAGGCTACGAGTGGTATCTCGACCTTCGGAAATACGGCGGTGTGAAACACGCCGGTTTCGGTCTCGGCTTCGACCGTATGGTCATGTATGTGACGGGTATGGCGAATATTCGGGATGTGATTCCTTTCCCGAGGACGCCGAAGTCTCTGAGTTCTAAGTTTTCCGGGGGATCGGCGAAAAAGGGCGGAATAAAGCATAAAACTGTCAAGAGAACGGATACGCCGTGCAGATGGGAGTACAGAAATGAAAAATATCGATACGATTCTTTTTGATTTTGACGGAACGATCATGGACACCAATGATATGATCATTAAATCCTGGCAGTATACTTTTGAGCAGCTGCGGGGGAAAAAGGCGGAGGAAAGCGTCCTTCTGGCCACGTTCGGAGAACCGCTGAAAATGACGATGCATCATTTTTTCGGCGGAGATGCGGATGAGGTGGAAAAAAAGTGGAAATTTACAGAAGCTATCAGAAAGAGCATTTTCTCGATCTGATTCAGCTGTTTCCCCGGCGTGTATGAGATGCTGGAAGAATTGCGAAAAAAGGTTTTCGAATGGCTCTCGTAACTTCAAGACTGAAGCCTACCACATATCAGGGACTGGATAAATTCGAATAGAAAAAATTTTTTTTGATGTCATCATCACGGCGGACGATGTGACGAAGCATAAACCCGATCCGCAGCCGATCGATATCGCTTTGAAAAATCTGGAATCATCGAGAGAGCAGGCTGTCATGGTCGGCGATACAAAGCAAGACATTCTCTGTGCTAAAAATGCGGGAGTACCGGCTGTCCTGGTGAACTGGAGCGCGGCTATTCCAAAGGAACTGCGTCGGGAGAGTATGTGCCGGATTACTGTTTGAAACCCGGGACAGCTGATCGATTTAATATCGACGATAAACGATCAAAGAAAAGCGGAAACCTCCGGTGAACCGCACGAAAAGTAACAAAATCAGAGAAAAAAATTAAGATTTTTATCCCGATAGATTTCTTTACTTAGCTGGAAACATAGAATAAACTATATTGGTTCAAATCGAAACAGAGTTCTGACCGGTCGGTTTGACCGGAGCGTGAGGCCGATTTCAATACAGCGCCGGGCGGTATCTGTTTCTTCGGCCTCTGTGCAATCCGCGGCTTTTGCGGAACTGCTGAAACGAAACCTGTCTCTTCCAGAGGCAGGGGGCATCGGCGTGTTATATTTTCAGTTAGGAGAAAAGGTATGAGTGAGAGAAGAAGGGCTGGGAAAAAGAGAGGAGGAAGGCGCGGAAGACACCTGTTTCTGAAAACAGTGCTGTGTCTGCTGATTCTCGCGGTCCTGACGGCAGGGTACGCCAGGTACATCGAGCCGAAAATGCTGATAGAGAAAAACGGAGAAGTATCAGTCTGAAAAGCTGACCGTTCTGCCAAACGGAGTAAAATAGCAATTTTTGCGGATACTCACTTTTCGGAGTACTATACACCCGAAGATTTTAAGAAAGTAACAGAGAAAATTAACCGCCGGAATCCGGATTTTATATTTTTCTCGGAGATCTGATCGACGATTTCAGCACTTATAAAGGGATATACGAGAGGTGGAAACGGCGCTTGCGTCTCTGAAGGCAAAGGTGGCTAAGATCGCTGTTTTCGGCAACCACGATTACGGCGGAGAGATGGAATTCGATTATCCCGACGTGATGGAGGCCGGCGGATTCCAGCTGTTGGTAAACGAAAAGCTGATTTTGATGAATTTAATATGACGATTCTGGGGATCGACGACGTGGTGATCGGTTATGGGGATCCCAGTTTTGCGGCTTCTCTGACAGACGATCGGTATAATATAGCTATCTGCCATGAGCCGGACGTGGCGGATGAACTGAAAACTTACTCTGTAGATCTGATGTTGTCCGACATACCCACGGAAGGCAGATCAATCTCCGACTGTTTGACGATTATATTCTTCCCGCTTACGGAAAGAAATATATCAAAGGCCGTTATACGCTGCCGGCTTCGGACGGAAGCGATCTGTCGCTGTATGTGACAGGCGGCATCGGAATGACGAAGCCCGCTGCGGTTCGCATCGCCGCCGGAGGTAAATATGATCGATCTGAATAAATTCCCGGAATCGTAAGATTCCGGGAATCGCGGCTTTCTGCAGGAGACCGCGGAATTGCGGATCTCTCATTTGCAGGCGCCGGCCAGACAGCTGAAGAAGATGACGGCTCGGATGACAGATCGGACGGGATGGAAAAGGGAGGCTGCAGTGGGAAGTATTTTTATCTCGGAAAAAGGGTGTACGCCGCTTCGAACGGCGCTGGAGGAAACAGGACATACCATTTATACGGTGAAATCTTCCGATGTATACGATGCCATTTCCTCACATCCGGATATTATATGTGTAAAATAAATAATGTATTGGTAATAGACGATTCAATTGTGATGGAGCCGGATCTCAGGCGGGTTTATATGGAAGAGCTGGAACGAAAGAGCGATGATTTTTCGAAACTCCGATCATTCCGGTGATGCGCCCCAAAGATTCCGGGGGATATCGTCTTTGAGATGGGCGGCATCGGTTATGAATATCCTTTGACATAGCATATAATGCGGCGGATGACGGAGCGTTTTTTTTATACATAACACAAAGTGGACTTCTCCGGCGCTGCTGGATCGTGCCAGAGGTGCCGGCCTGGAGATTATCTCCGTCAGGCGAGGGGTATACGAAATGTTCTGTGTGACGGCGGGCGGCAATGCGCTGATCACCGCAGAGAGGGAATCATCCGGGCGATTACAGGATACAACGAGATACTGAGGGAAGAAATCCGGGGAAAGACAGGCTTTCAAAGCGGCGGGAGATCAGCAGAGCTCCGGGGAGCGATCCGGCATCTGTGATCCTTCGAATTCTCGTGTGCTGACACAAAGCGATCTCGCGCAAGAAGATGTGCGGGAAGACGGTCTGATCGATCTCCTCGCCGTACAAAAGGCGGTGTGGCTTTAGGGTTTTTGAATACGGTTTTCTCGGCGGCGCTTCCGGCTGCATCGGCGATGCGGTGTACTTTAACGGCGATCTGTCCGCACATCCGGATTTTGAAGCTATCCGGGCGTTTCTGGGACGCCGCGGTTACCGCACGCACGATTTATTTCGAGGACGAGCCTCTTTGACATCGGCTCTGTCATTTTATCTGCCGTGATTTCATAAGAGCAGCTTTTCTTTCGTCACAGATGAAAGCCGGAAGCTGAAACGCGAAAACGCAGAGCGGCAGAGCCTGATAAAAGGTTTTCGAACGAAGATGGGGAGAAAATGTGAATGAAGACACATGCGATTATACCGATATTTGTTCCTCATGAGGGCTGTCCAAATGATTGTGTTTTCTGTAATCAGAGAGTGATCACCGCGAGAGAAGGCGCCGGATAAAGCGGAACGGTGCGGATCATCGAATCGCATCTAAAACAGCTCGGGAAAATCCGGGGATTTCTCATATCGAAATCGCTTTTTACGGCGGAAGCTTTACAGGGATCTCAATGGAGCGGCAGGCGGAGTATCTGAGCATCGCAGAGAGATATAAGGAGGCAGGAAGAGTACAGGCGATACATCTGTCCACCCGGCCGGATTATATAAATGAAGAGATTCTGGATCAGCTGACTTTTTTCGGTACCGATGTAGTGGAACTGGGCGTACAGTCCTTCGATGAAGAGGTTTGCTGCAGTCTGGCCGGGGGGCATGGAAAGAGGCGGTCTATCAGCGCGCGGAAATGATAAAGGCGGGAATCGACTTTGGGCATCCAGCTGATGGTGGGGCTTCCGGAGATTCTTACGAAAATCCATCGCGTCGGCAAGGGAAGCCGTAGCTCTGAACCCGGCTGTGGCGCGGATTTACCCTGCCGTTGTGCTGAAAGACACAGCGCTTTACAAGATGTATCTCAGAGGACAGTACCAGCCTCTGACGGAAGCGGATGCTGTGCGTACCGTTAAAGATATGCTCCGGATTTTTTATAGAGCGGACATCGATGTGATACGGGTGGGACTCAAGAGCAGCGATAATCTCGCCTCCAGCGGAACGGTCGGCGGCGGAACGTATCACCGGCGTTTCGGCAGGTGGCCGAGTCGGCTCTGGCAAGGGAGGATCTGGAAGAGATGCTGGCAGAGCAGCTGAAAAGAATCCCGGAGAGTAATCAGACCGGTCTGAGAACGACGTTCTATGCCCGCGCCGGAGAGTTTTTCCAATATGATCGGAATGAAGAAGTCCAATAAATTGTACTTTGCTGAAAAATATCCCCGATTAAATCAGAAATTTGCCGTAGATTTGTGCTTTGCCGCGGAATAAATACCGCGTTTATGTTGAATTCAACGGCAAATTATAGTAATATGTGTAGGAATTAAATTTTGAGTACAGATCTCAGAAATAATAATGAAGGAATGAAGAAAGGCGGAAAGTTATGAAAAGCATGAAGAAGTTTTTTAGTTGTGGCGATGATTCTGCTCGACAGCAGCATTGGCAGCATGCGGCGGCGATACCAAGGACAGCGGTTCCTCAGATAGTTCTGCAGATGCACCGAAAGCGTCCGGCGACGTTTTAATCGTAGGTACGGAACCTACGTTCCCACCGTTTGATACTACGGATGACAACGGTGACATCGTAGGTTTTGATATGGATCTCATCAAAGCGATCGGCAAGGATCAGGGATTTGAAGTGGAATTCAGAAATCTCGAATTGACGGTCTCATTCCGGCTCTCACATCCGGTACGATCGATATCGTAGCTGCGGGCATGGATGCCAGTCCGGAACGGAGCAGGTAGACTTCAGCGACTCTTATTGGAAGCCAGTCTCATCGTTGCGGTAGCGGCGGATAACGATACGATCACGGGCGTGGATTTCTCACCCGGATATGAAAGTAGCGGCACAGACCGGTACGACAGGTGCGAGACTCGTTCAGGAGCTCAAGGAACAGGCAAAATCGGTGAAGCGGTTATCTTAAACGGTTGGATACGGCGATGCTTCAGCTGATCAACGGCGATGTTCAGGCGGTTATCAACGATACTCCGGTAACTCAGGCGTACATTTCGAAGCAGGAAGGTAAGATCAAGATCGTAGGCGACAAGATCGAAGCGGACGCCCTTATGCATTCTGCGGTACAGAAGGGCAATTCGGAACTTCTCGAGAAGATCAACGCGGGTCTGAAGAAAGTTCAGGAAGACGGAACTTATGAAGAACTGCTGACGAAATGGTTCTCTCAGGCTGTGGAAGAGTAATAACTGTAAAAGCGAAATATTGCCGGCGAGCACCCTGGGCGAGGCCGCGGACAGATTGTCCGCGGCTTTTTCGTATGCGGCCGGCCTATAGAGATGAAAAGACAGACGCGTGCTTATACCGATCAAAGGGTAGTTTTCAAAGACAGTTTGTCTTAAATCCGCGTAGGAGCTATATTGCAGCAGAATGTTATAAAAAAGGAAACAGGCAAAGATGCAGGAAAGCGAGATTCAGTTTCATATCAAATGCGTCTTCCGAAGATGTGGGCGGTTATTGTATTTCGCCGGGAGATCCCGGAAGATGTGCGGCGATCGCACGGAAAATCCGGTCTTTGGGCTCCAATCGGAATCATATGATCTATGCAGGGAACTCTATGGAGGCGAAGAGTCGATGTGTTTCCACCGGTATCAAAACGGACCGTCCGCGTCGCTATGAAGAACTGGCCAATCTGGGCGTTCACACTTTCATCCGCGTAGGGACTTTGGAGGATATCGATCTGGACGTGCTCTGCGGAGATCCCCAAGTAGTGGCATCGGGGCTGTGAAGAATGGACGGAACCAGCAGGGAATATGCGCCGACAGGTATCCGGCGGTTCCCGATACAGGTACTCTCTGCTGAAAGCGGCACAGTCTTCCGGCGGCAGTACCACGTCGGCGTGGCGTTCAGTGGCAAGGATTCTTTTTACGGTCAGCATTCTCCGGAACGAATGCCGGTATCCGATGAGTTGGAAAGCAAATGGAAAGCATGGAAGAGGTTGGGAGTTCTGGCGTCTGGAGATGAATCGGCTCTTTTTTACTGCAGCCGCCTGCCGCAGGTCCGCTGTGGGATTCCAGTCATCTGGAATCAGGAAAGGGAAAAAAGGTGGGTGATGACCGCCAGTCTTTTCGATATCGAGCCTGTGATCCTGACGGGGATCGAAGCCATGCGCCTGCTGATTCTTGAGGATCGGAAACAAAATTCATAAATATTCATAGAAATGAATGATATTTAAAAAAGACGAAGCTGTTTTCTATTCGTCTCTTTTTTCTGTATCAGATAAATCCTTTATAAATATGAGGTTTTGGAGAGACGCGCCGGCGCTATAAATACAGCGCCGGCCCGCAAATAGTATTTGTATTATTCATGCTATGCATGTATAATAAATGTGTTATTTTTGAATCATCCGAGCAGTACATGGTACAGAGCTTTATCATCAGTCATCACAGGGAGAAATTTTATGGACGGATTTTTTTGATGCTCTTGCACTTTACGGCAAAGGCGTCTCTATCGCATTCGGCGGCATCGGAATGACGCTGGGCGTCACAGCGGGTGCGATCGTCATCGGCATGGTCATCGGTCTGATCATGGCGCTGGGAAAAGATGTCGAAGCATAAAATCGCCCGCTGGCCGGCATCGATTTATGTGGAAATCATTCGGGAACGCCTCTGTTCGTTCAGATTCTCATCCTGGCATACGGAGTGCCGTATCTCGTAAATACGCTTTCCGACGGGGCGATGCGTTTTAACTGGAATCCCTATTTTCATGGTGGGTATTTTTGGCCTGCGGATTCAACAGCGGCGCTTATCTGGCGGAAATCATCCGAAGCGGCATTCAGGCGGTGGACAACGGTCAGACGGAAGCGGCGAGGTCTCTGGGAATGACCAACGGTCAGAACATGCGGTTTATCGTTCTGCCGCAGGCTCTCAAGATTATTCTTCCCGCAATGGCCAACGAATTTGTCACGCTGATCAAGGGAGACATCGATTCTCTCTTATGTCGGAATCGTCGAAATCACCCGTTCCGGCGTGTTGTGGGCGTCCAGAGAATTTCAGACTTTCCCGGCATATATCGGCGTCGCTATCATCTATCTCTGTATGACGATTCCGCTTTCAAGGCTGGTGGCTTATCTTGAAAAACGCATGGGAACTACCGCTCCGCGAAGAAGAGAAAGGCAGGTATGTAGCCGTGATAAAAGTAAAAAATCTTACAAAATCTTTCGGAGAGAATGTCGTGCTTCGGGATATCTCCGAGGAGATCGAAAAGCCGAATGAAGTCGTCTGCGTCATCGGTCCGTCGGGATCCGGAAAAAAGCACGTTTCTCCGGTGTCTCAACCGCCTTGAGGCGCCGACAGAAGGGAGATTTATCTGGACAATGTTCTCATCGAAGAGAGCAATATAAATGAAGTCCGCACCAAGATGGGAATGGTCTTTCAGAATTTCAATCTCTTCCCTCACAAGAGTGTGCTGGAAAATATCACGTTAGCTCCTGTCAAAGTAAAAAGGAAGATCCGAAAACAGCTGCGGAAGAAGCGGTAGAGCTCCTGAAAAAGTCGGACTGGCGGATAAGAAGGATTCCTATCCGGACGAACTGTCCGGCGGGCAGAAACAGCGCGTGGCTATCGCCAGAGCACTGGCGATGAAACCGGAGGTCATGCTTTTCGACGAGCCGACATCCGCTCTCTCGATCCGGAGATGGTCGGCGAAGTTCTGGAAGTAATGAAAGAGCTTGCCGAGGGCGGCATGACTATGGTTATCGTCACTCATGAGATGGGGTTTGCGAGAAGCGGCGGACCGGGTTTTCTTTATGGATCAGGGATATGTGATGGAACAGGGGACACCGGATCAGATTTTCGGAAATCCCCAGAACGAGAGGACGAAAAGTTTTCTCAGCAAAGTGCTTTAAAATAAAATCCGGCCTTGTAAGAGGCCGGTATTTTTAATAATTTTCTGCTTTCTGTTCAAAATAAGCCTGTGGGACGCCGCATACAGGACATCTTTCCGGCGCATCCGTTCCTTCGAAAGAGAATCCGCAGTGCTTGCAGATCCAGCGGATCGTCTCAGGTTTGGAAAAGACCTGATGATTTTCCACATTCTGAATCAGTTTATTGTAGCGTTCCTCATGTTCTTTTCGATGCGGGCGATCTGTTCAATTTTAAGGCGAGATCTGCGAACCCTTCCCTGCGGGCCGTCTCTGCAAACCCGCGTACATATCGTTCCATTCATAGCGCTCTCCGGCTGCGGCTGCGTAGAGATTATCTCGTATTGCTGATACCGTTGAGCTGTTTGAACCAGATTTCCGCATGTTCCCGTTCATTATCTGCAGTTTCCTGAAAGATATCGGCGATCTGCTGATATCCTTCGTTACGGGCTGCCTGCGCGTAAAAAAAGAATATTTCATAGCCGCTTCGGATTCTCCGGAGAAGGCGTTGCGAAGATTTTTGTCTGTTTCCGTTCCGGTTAAATTGATCATTTAAAACCTCCTGTAAATTTTTGTAAATTATTTTTTATGTCCGACGTTGCGTCTCATGATGATAGTATGTCCGCTGCACCGTTGAATTATTACGGTTTTGCTTGTAAATAAAAAATCGATATGGTACAATGTCACGTAAATGCTCTATCGGAGGCAAAGGAAAAGATCTATTTAGGAGTGTTTTATGGAAATCGAACTTAAATATCTGATCGAGGATGAGGAAACGCAGAAAAACTTTGGGATCCGTCGGTGTTCGGAAAATACGGCGAGGTGGATCTTCACGCGGAGACGAACATGAGCTGTCTATTACGACACCGAGGACGGCCTGCTGAGAAGCGTCGACGCAGCTTTCCGCATCAGAAAAGAAAAACGACCGATATGTAGCAACGCTCAAATGGGGAGGTACAAGTGACGAAGCGCTTCACGAGCGTGAGGAACTCAACCTGCCGCTCTGCGAAAAATCGGATGCTGAAGAGCCTTCTCTGAAAGTTCTTGCGGAAAGTGAAAAAGGAAGAGAGTTAATAGAACTGGCCGGAGAACGGAAACTCATTCCGACGGTGGAGACCAGTTTTACCCGCAGGACCATGCGGATCGATACGGGAAAGACCATCTGTGAAGCGGCTCTGGATACGGGAAAAATTATTACCTCAGGCGGCAACGCGGATATCAGAGAACTGGAGCTGGAGCTCTTTTCCGGAGATGTGGAGGATATCGAAGCGATCGGGCGGGATTTGGCAGAGAAATTTTCTCTTCGTCCGGGAATCGTATCGAAATACGCAAGAGGATCGAACTGTATCAGAAAAACTCGTAAGGGCGCATAAAACCGCGGATAATGGCGATCGACACCCTTTGGGGAGACTTTACAACAGGTCAAAATCAGGGTATAATTTTAAATACTATGAAAAAAAATTGCGGGAGGATAAATAAGGATATGAAAGCAACTTTCATCAACAGAGAAATCAATACGGTCAGCATGACGATGGAAATTACGGTAGAAGAATTTACAAAGGCGATCAATAAGTCTTATCAGGCGAAAAAGCATCT
>VOFE01000498.1_pt1 | contig 22001 bp, 19 predicted proteins | sample 5384071 | NCBI WGS metagenome assembly VOFE01 (sample SAMN12384724, study PRJNA508395) | human gut metagenome | isolation source: healthy gut D | host: Homo sapiens
GCAGCCTGCTCTGGCTCTATGCAAGCGGCAAGCTGCGCAGCTCGCTGACCATTGCAGGTATCACCATACTCTGCCTGGCAGATATGTGGGGGGTCAACAAGCGCTATCTGAATGATGCCCAGTTCGTGCCCCACTCCATCCGTACGGAAACCTTCACCAAGACAAATACAGACGAGCTGATACTACAAGATACCAGCTTGGACTATCGTGTATTGAACTTTGCCACCAGCACCTTCGATGACAACAACACCTCCTACTGGCACAAAAGCGTCGGCGGTTATCACCCGGCCAAGCTGCGCCGCTACCAGGAAATGATAGAGCATCACATCTCTCCCGAAATGCAGGCGGCCTACAAGGCCATTGCTACCGCCGGAGGTGAGATGGACAGCGTGGATGCCAATAAGTTCCGCGTACTGAACATGCTAAACACCAAATACTTCATCTTCCCTGCAGGGCAGCAAAGACAAACCGTTCCCATCCTCAACCCGCACGCCTACGGCAATGCATGGTTTGTAAACAAGGTGCAGTATGTGAACAACGCCAACGAAGAGATTGACGCCCTGGACAGCATCATACCCACAGAGACAGCCGTAGTGGATGCCCGCTTCAAGGATGTACTGAAAGGCGCCACGGAAAGTTATAAAGACAGCCTCTCCAGCATCTGCCTGACAAGTTACGCACCTAACCGCCTGACGTACGAAACGAACAATGCCCAAGACGGTATTGCCGTATATAGTCTTACCTATTATAGAGGAGAACATAGCCACACCCTCGCCACAGAAATGCAGCCAATAGATACTCCAGGGATTCACTTCGTCCGCTCCATATGCATGTTGCTCATTAGCCGGTAATATAAAAGCTTGATTTTTAGTCAGGATGTACTTTTCACCTTTATAACTAACCCAACCGCAACCACTCTCACAATATATAAAGACATTCTCGTTAGTCCCCTTTTCCCTTTCCCTGAAATGATTTTCTGCATGAGGATAATATCCGATGTGACTGACGAATAATTGTTTTGTAATATTATTCTCTCGTTGAAGGTTACGTATATTATAAGGTGTAACGATAGCCTTCTCTCCTTTAAAACCTTCTGCAACCTTTTTCCATGGTATCTGATTTTGGTAGTATTTTACATATATATCATAGTATTTTACATGAATCTTTGTTCAGTCAACATATTCAAGCATTTACAGCCATAAATATAATAAGATTATACATTAAATTGATAACAATCTGCATTTTTTTTATTAAGTTTTATGGCATACATTTGCCATACAATAAATCGTATATCATGAAAACAAAATCATTTAGCAACAATTTTTACTTGTTACTTATTTCGCTGGTATCTGCCATGGGAGGGCTACTCTTCGGATACGATTGGGTAGTCATTGGAGGTGCCAAACCATTCTATGAAATCTTCTTTGCAATTGAGAATTCTCCCGGTATGCAGGGATGGGTCATGGGTAGTGCCATTCTTGGCTGTTTAATAGGGGTAACAATCGCAGGTAGCTTATCTGATAAATATGGGCGCAAACCTTTGATGATAATAGCAGCTATCACTTTTACCGTTTCTGCAATAGGTACAGGAGCTGTCAATGACCTCAATTGGTTTATCTTTTACCGCATATTCGGTGGCATTGGCATCGGCATTGCTTCCAACTTATCTCCCATGTATATAGCCGAAGTATCACCCAGCCATGTACGAGGGAAGTTCGTATCGATCAATCAATTGACAATCGTATTAGGTATTCTGGCAGCCCAGTTCGTCAACTGGTTGATCGCCGAACCGGTAGTTCCCGGCGAAAACATTCTGGAAACATGGAATGGACAAATGGGATGGCGTTGGATGTTCTGGGCAGAAGTAGTACCTTCAGCACTCTTCTTTATCCTTATATTCTTCATTCCCGAAAGCCCTCGTTGGCTGGCTACAAAATTACAATACGGTAAAGCTGAAAATATTCTAAGCCACATAGGTGGAAAAGAATATGCAAAAAAAGAAATTGAAAGCATTAAAACAGTTATAAGTGCCACTAAAGAAAAGTTAAATATCCGCATGCTTTTTCAAGGCAAGATACCGGGAATATTGTTAATAGGTATAGTTATTGCAGCCTTCCAGCAATGGTGCGGACTGAACGTAGTATTCAACTATGCCCAGGAAATCTTTGCAGCTGCAGGTTATGGTGTTTCTGATATCCTATTCAATATTGTAGTAACAGGCGTGACGAACGTAATATTCACCTTTGTAGGTATGTACACTGTAGATAAGTTGGGAAGACGCTCCCTTATGTTATTCGGAGCTTCAGGGCTTGCCATCATTTATATCATCATGGGCATATGTTACTACCTCAATATAACCGGGATGGCTGTACTAATTATGGTTGTATTAGCCATAGCATGCTATGCAATGACACTTGCTCCCGTTACGTGGGTCGTATTATCTGAGATTTTCCCAAACCGTATCCGTGGTATGGCAATGGCAGTATCCACCTTCTCTCTTTGGGTAGCTTGTTTTGTACTGACATATACATTCCCTTTATTAAATTCGGATTAGGTGCCTATGGTACTTTCTGGTTATACGGAATCATATGTATTCTCGGATTTGTGTTCATTAAAATCAAATTACCCGAAACAAAAGGAAAATCACTGGAAAGCATTGAGAAAGAATTAACTAGTTAAAACAGCATATCACTTATTGAATTAAATCTTACTTAAACGATGACAAGAAATCATCGCTTAACTTACCCTTATTGTCTAAAAAAACAATAAATACCTTATGGAGAAAATTACAGAATATTTAATTAAACCGACCCTCTCAGAAAAAGGAATTGTAAAAGTTTGGAAAGAAACAATCAAACTTCCAACTTATGAAATCGGAGAGGAAGAAAAAATCCCATCTTTCTGGAAAAGCGCGTTTATCAAGGAAGTTCAGGAGTAGTTTACCCTTATCCTGTCGTAGAAAAGATATGCGACGAGAAAAAAGAAAAAGACTATCAGGCCTACTTCCTCGAGAACGAATACCTTAAAATTATGATCTTGCCGGAATTGGGAGGGCGAGTACAAATGGCTTATGACAAAGTGAAAAAACGTCACTTTGTCTACTACAACCAAGTCATTAAACCAGCTTTAGTAGGTTTGACCGGTCCTTGGATATCAGGCGGAATTGAATTCAACTGGCCTCAGCATCATCGTCCAAGTACATACTTACCTACCGACTGTATGATTGAAGAAAATGCAGACGGTAGTAAAACGGTCTGGTGCAATGAAGTAGAGCGTATGTTCAATACGAAAGGAATGCAGGGATTTACACTTCATCCGGACAAAGCTTATCTGGAAATTAATGTGAAAGTCTATAACCGAACTCCGTTCCCCAAACTTTCCTTTGGTGGGCGAACCCTGCCGTTGTTGTGAACGACCACTACCACTCGGTTTTTCCACCCGATGTACATGCTGTTTTCGATCATGGAAAAAGAGATGTATCCAATTTTCCCATAGCTACAGGCATATATTACAAACAGGACTATTCGGAAGGTGTCGATATTTCCAAATATAAGAATATCCCTGTCCCCACTTCGTACATGGCCATAAAGTCACGTTATGACTTTGTAGGTGGCTACGAAGAGCATGTACAGGCAGGACTATTACATGTAGCCGATCATCACCTCTCACCGGGAAAGAAACAATGGACATGGGGGAATGGTGATTTTGGTATCGCATGGGACAGAAACCTTACCGATGAAGATGGTCCTTACATAGAATTGATGACAGGTGTTTATACAGATAACCAACCTGATTTCACATGGTTACAACCTTATGAGGAAAAGTCATGGAAGCAATACTTCCTGCCATATAGTGAAGTGGGATATGTAAAGAATGCGACCAAAGATTTCATTCTGAATCTGGATGTAGCAGAAAATACCGCCCATATCATCGTATATGCAACCGGCAGACAAGAAAATATCAAAGTAGAATTGAGAGACATAACAGGAAAAATCCTGTTTGATAAAGTAACCATACTTTCACCGGAAAATATTTTCAAAAGCCAGGTAAACATAGCGGAGCAACTGCCGGAAAATCTGATCCTATCTTTTATATGATAATAATGGCAAATTACTTTTTAGAGTATAAAGCTGATAAACCTGAAATTAAACCGACCCCGGATCCGGCTAAAGCTGCCAAACAGCCTAAAGAGATAGCTTCTATTGAGCAACTCTTCCTGACCGGGCTACATCTGGAGCAATACCGACATGCAACGTATGATCCAATGGCTTACTATATGGAAGCACTGGAAAGAGAACCGGGTGATATACGTTGTAATAATGCCGTAGGCTTACTGAATATGCGCCGGGGCAAATTTGAAGAAGCTGAACAGTATTTCCATACAGCAATAAAGACACTGACAGAGCGCAATCCTAATCCATATGATGGAGAACCTTATTATAACTTAGGATGGAGCCTGAAAATGCAAGGTAAGTATGATGAAGCATATAGTGCCTATTACAAAGCCACCTGGAATGCAGCCTGGAGAGATGCCGGATACTTCGGTGTGGCTCAGATAGACAGTATCAGAAAAGATTGGAATGCCGCTCTGGAACATGTCGACGGCCCTTATCCACAATTGGCATAACCATAAAGCACGCCAGTTAAAAACCTCCATCCTGAGACATTCCGGAGAAACTGAAAAAGCCCTGAAGTTTATCGAAGAGTCATTGACTATTGATAAGTTTAACCTAGGATGCCGGTTTGAGAAATATTTTATTGGGAATAATCTTACTGAGTTACAGGAAATGACAAGTATGCTCAATGGCAGCGTACACAACTATATCGAGTATGCATTTGATTTTGCCTCCGCAGGAATGTATGAAGAAGCATCCCAAATTATGCATATCTATATGGAAGGACGAACTGATGTCTATCCTATGGCAGCTTATATGTTAGGATACTTTGCATCAAGGTCTGGAAACGAGGAAGTAGCCCGACAGTGGTATCAGAAAGCACAAAGTCTATCTCCTGATAAGTGCTTCCCCAACAGAATCGATGAAATCAATGTACTGACAGATGCTATGAGAATGAATCCTGCTGATTATAAGGCTCCTTATTATCTGGGTAATTTCTGGTATGCACATCGTCGTTATGAGGAAGCAATCAGTTGCTGGGAGAAATCTGTAGAAATAAACAATCAGTTCCCCACTGCTTTGCGTAATCTTTCACTGGCCTATTACAATAAAAGGAATAAGAAAGAAGAAGCACGACAGCTATTGGAAAAGGCTTTCGAACTGGATAAAACAGACTCCCGCATATTTATGGAACTAGACCAATTATATAAGAAGATGGGAAGGGCACATGTAGAACGTCTGGCACTCCTGGAAGAACATCTGGATCTGGTAGAACAACGAGACGACTTATGTATCGAACGGATAACACTCTACAATCTTTTAGGTGATTATGAAAAAGCAAAAGATCTGATATCAATCGAAAATTCCACCCATGGGAAGGTGGTGAAGGCAAAGTGACAGGGCAATACATACTCTGTCGGGTAGAATTAGCTAAAAAAGGCGATTAAAGAGAATCGATATTCAGAAGCTGTTGCACTTTTAAAAGAGACAGAATTCTATCCGCATAACTTGGGAGAAGGTAAACTGAGTAATGCTGAAGAAAATGAAGTCGATTATTACAAGGGAATAGCTTATCAGAAGCTGGGTAATGATGCCGAGTCAACCAAGTATTTAATGAAAGCAACCCAAGGTTCCACAGAACCCCAGCAAGCATTCTACTATAATGACCAGCAACCTGACAAGATATTCTATCAAGGACTTGCTTGGAGAGCATTAGGAGAAGAGAATAAAGCCAGAAGCCGCTTCAATAAGTTAATCGACCACGGTAAAAAGCACCTCTTCGATGACTGTAAAATTGATTACTTCGCAGTATCATTGCCGGAGCTTGCCATATGGGAAGACAATCTGAATATCCGTAACCAAATACACTGCTATTATGTAATGGCATTAGGTTACAGCGGATTAGGAAAGGAAGAACTAGCAGAAGAATATTATGAAAAGGTGAAAAGACTTGATGTAAATAAACAAGTGTTCAGGATGTGATTGATCTTATTGTACGGGGATGTGCCAGAATTGACACATTTCCCTGTACAGTAATTCACTCAGAAATAAACTATTAGTTAACAACAATATTAATATTATGAAAAGTTTATTTAGATTATCAGCATTATTAATGCTGCTTTGCTTTTATGGGATGTTCGGACGATGAGGGTATCTCCTATCCTACATCTGATGCCCCGGAAATAAAAGTGTTGCGTGATGAATTGTATTCTAATCCCAACAGAAAGTTTGTGATTAAGGCTGATTTAAAAGATGATTTAGGCCTTAAGTCTTTGAAAATTGTGATTCCAGAATTTTATCTGGATAAGGAAATTGTATTCCCGACAGATACTTTAGTTACAGAATATGAGTTGGCTTATGAGTTTCTGGCACCAAAGGATACGAAAAATGAAGATGTATATAAAGTAAATCTTGCACTGGAGGATGTTTCTGGAAATGTTGTGACCAAAGAGCTTACATTACATTTGGATGGAGACTTTAATGCTCCTAATTTTTCAAATGTATCACCACAAGACGGAACAGTACAGCTATTGGAAAGCAAGATGGAATTGTCACTTTCCTTTAAAGTCACTGATGATTCAGGCTTAGATTCAGTATATGTGGAAGAACCGATATTGGGTATCATGGAAAGAATCAAATTAAACGGCGAGAAAGAGTACTCTTTCAACAAAACTTATTCTTTACCATCCAAACCGGAAGAGTATGAACTAAAAATAACAGCAATTGATAACTTTGTAGAAGCTAACAGGAAAACACAGAAAATTAAATATATTGTTTCCAGTGAAATGGTTACTTTGTTCCTGGCCGATGTTCCTAAGGGAACTGATTTAACAGCCGATGTTTGTGGAGTACCGATGCTCTATCATAAAAAATCAAATGGTATATTTACTTTCAAATATTATGCGGATTGTGATAATAAGGAAATCTACTTTTTGGGACAGGAGAGCGCTTTTGAACCTCACTGCTTTGGCGTATCAGAAGAGAACGGTAAATTGCTAAATAGTCCTTCTGCCGCACCAATAGTGCTACCAACAAAGGGATACTATGAAATTGTGGCAAATACCAAAGAGCAAACATATACTGTGACTCCTTATATACCTTCTTCAGCTGTGCACGATTCTCCTGATATCACGATGTGTGGTTACGGATTTGAAGGTGCCGGATGGGATCCCTCTAATAAAAACTGTCTACTCACACCGGACGCGGAAAATCCATATATACTTGGACGGACTCTTATATTGAACGAAACCCAGCTTAATGTAACCATTACCTATCCGGGCTGGAGTAAATATTGGCGCTTACTTGAAAATGGTATTATTGATTATATGGGTTCAAGCCAACCTTATTTGAAGGTAAATCAAAAGGGAAGTTATAAATTCATTATTGATACTGAGATTGCGCGTGCTAAATTATTGAAAGAATAATCATTAAATCATGTATATAGTCATGAAAAGAAATATTATATTTTCTCTTGTTGTTTTCTTCTTCTGCCTTACAGCTAATGCGCAGATAAAGGTTCGAGGAACTATTGTTGACGACAAAAACGAGCCTCTGATAGGTGTTAATATCCAAGAAGAAGGAACTACCAATGGTAGTATATCTGATGTGAATGGACAATACAGTATAACAGTAGCTGGAATAGATTCCAAACTGTCATTCTCTTTTATCTCTTACAAAACCATTGTAGAAAAGGTAGGGAATAGAACTGTCATTAATGTAACTTTGGTAGAAGATTCAGAGCTGCTTCAAGAAGTGGTGGTAGTAGGCTATGGCGTACAGAAAAAAAGTGATTTAACAAGTTCCATCTCTTCTGTGAAAGGAAAAGAAGTGAGATCAATGAATGTAAGCAATGCTACCGAAAGTCTTCAAGGAAAGGTGGCTGGTGTAACAATTGTAGGAGCCGGGAATCCAGGTGGTCAGCCAAAGGTTTTGATTAGAGGTTTCTCTACCATCAACTTGTCCACTGACCCATTGTATGTGGTTGATGGGGTTCCTATGGGCGAAGGAATCAATTTCCTTAATCCTAATGAGATTGAGAGCATTGAAGTCTTGAAAGATGCTTCTGCCAGTGCCATTTATGGTAGTCGTGCCTCAAATGGAGTTATTATGGTTACTACTCGTAAGGGAGTGGAAGGCAAACCTTCATTCTATCTCGATATGCATTATGGCGTACAGGAAATGAAAAATCCTTATAATATGGCAGATGCTGTGGAGTATGCTGAAATATTGAATACAGCCGCCCGTCAGGCCGGCTATCGGAGGAATTTGAAAATCCCGCTTCTTTTGCAGGTAAAACAACAAATTGGTGGGATGCGGGTATTCGTCAGTTTACCCCTCAATTGAATGCAAGTTTGGGTGTACAGGGTGGAACGGAGAAGAATAAGTATTCGGTTAGTTTAAATTATTTTCAGCAAGATTCTTTCTACCAGAAGGGAGGATATAAGCGATTTACAGCTCGTTTTACCAATGATTATAAATTTAATAAGTATTTTTCAGCTGGATTCTCATTAAATCCGCGTTATGAATCATGGGGGAATCCTACTAATTGGTCGGACTTTGACAGAGTGGATCCTATTACCCCCATTTTTAAACCTGAGGATGAATTAAATGGTACTGAAAATGAATATAGTGTATATTCCCGTTCTCCTTCTCAAATTTGGAATCCAGTTGGTTATGTTCACAGATGGAATCAAAGTAATAATTCTTATGCTTTGTCATCTTCTGCCTATCTTGAAATTAAGCCGATAAGAGATTTGATATTTAGATCTCAATTCTCTATAGACTTAGATACTCGAATTTCCAATACGTTTGCACCGGATTTTGTTATTGATGCAGCTCATGAATTTCAGACGAACAACAAGTTCACGCGTAACAAACCCACTTATCGTAATTGGAGTTTGCAGAATACATTGACATACCTAAAAACTTTTGCAAATAAGCATAATTTTTCTTTTATGGTAGGTAACACCTTGGAAGAATGGAATAGTACTACTTTGTGGGGAAGCTATGAAAAAAATGCCCAACAACTCAGATAATTTACATGAATTGGATGCTGGTACCGTCAATCCACAGACCGGAGGTAATTCTTCTACCACTTCTATTTTGTCTTATTTAGGTAGACTAACTTACAATTATAATGATAAGTATTATCTTACAGCTACTTATCGCGTGGATGGTTCTTCCAAATTCCTGTCCAAGAATAAATGGGCTTCCTTCCCTTCAGCTTCTATAGCTTGGCGTATGTCTAATGAGCCGTTTATGGAAAGTATAAAATCTGTACTTAACAGCCTTAAACTTAGAATAGGTTGGGGCGTGTAGGTAATCAGAATCTACCTTCAGGAGTTTATATGTCTCAATTAGGACAAGGTTACTATGTATTGGGCGATAATGTGGTGAATACTGTTTACCCCAGTTTGGTTAAAAAAATGAGGATGTGAAATGGGAAACTGTAGAAGACTATAACTTTGGTATTGATTATGGATTATTTGATAATCGTTTAACGGGGATCTTTTGAGTATTATATAAAGAATACCAAAGATATGCTTTTCAGAAAGCTTATCCCAGTTATTCCGGCTACCCGGGTGATGCCAAGATTTGGACAAATGTAGGTTCTATGCGTACCAAAGGCTTTGAAATGACAATCAACTACAATGATCGTTGGGGAGATTTTACCCTTGGAACTACTTTAAACTTGACTACTTTTAACGTGAATATAACGGAGTTGACAGGTGATAAAGATCCATGTATGGAAATGGTGAAAAGACAAAGACAATAGAAGGTGAAGAACCTGCTTTCTTCTATGGATATGTGGCTGACGGTATCTTCCAGAATCAGACTGAAGTGAATCGCCATACTAATAACAAAGGACAGTTCTTACAACCTAACGCACAAGTTGGCGATATTCGATTTAAGGATATAAACGGAGACGGACAATTGAATGCAGATGACCGTACAAAGATTGGTTCTCCATGGGCTGATATGACGATGGGACTTAATCTGAACTTAGGTTATAAGAACTTTGACTTAGTGGCAAACTTCTATGCCAGTATCGGTAATGATCTTGTCAATCAGAATATTCAAGAATTGTACAATGCTGCCGGCAGTGGTGGAAAAGTGAATAAGGTGAGCGGTTTACTTGATATGGCTTGGCACGGTGAAGGAACTTCTAACTATGTTCCTCGCTTATCTACTCAAGATCATAATGAGAACTTTACCAAATTCTCATCTTTCTACATAGAGGATGGTTCTTACTTAAGACTAAAGAATTTACAATTGGGGTATACTTTTAAGAAAATCCCCGGCGTCAATAAACTGAGATTATATATAGCAGGACAAAACTTGTTTACCTTGACCGGCTATAACGGCGTTGAGCCCGAAGTTTCAGGTAGCGTGTTGAGTTTTGGATTTGGCGGATGGACTTATCCAGTACAACGTATATACTCAGTAGGTGTAAATGTAACATTTTAATAGATTGTAAATCATGAAAAAGAATATATTTGCTTTCATAATAGCGGCTTCATTGGGATTTATGTCTTGTGAAGATTTTATTGAACACGAAAAAAGAGGTGTTCAAGATTTGGATAACTATTTTAAGACAGATACAGAATGTCGTGACTTTGTCATTGACTTGTATAAGCGTGCATTGTTGAATAATGACTGGCAGCCGATAGCTCATACCAGAATAACAAATGAAACGGCTACCGATGATGCTTGGATGGGAAATACCGGACAATCTACTGATGGATTCAGTCCAGCTTCGGAATACTTGATCACTCCCAATAGAATGGGATATCTTACAGATTTATTCAAGGAGAGATATAAGAATATTATGGCATGTAATATTGCCATAAACTCTATTCCCGAAGCTCCTATTTCTGAAGACAAAAAAGTCTTATGTCGGTGAAGCTCTATTTTGTCGCGCATATAATTACTTGGATCTTGTAGGTAATTTTGGCGGTGTACCATTGGTACTTAAAATGCTTTCATCCAATGATATGAATCTAGGACGTTCTAGTAAAGAAGAAATATATCAGCAAATAGAGAATGATCTTAAGTCAGCCGTTCACATGGTAAATACTACGTATGGAAGTGAAGGAAAAGGTAGGGCTACTGTATGGACTTGTACTGCATTATTAGCAAGAGTTTCATTATATCAAGGAAAATGGAAAGAAGCTTATCATTATGCAGATACCACAATCATGAATAGTGGCTGTAAACTAGAACCTGATTTTCTGGATATTTGGAACGTCAAAAATCACAATGGTATAGAATCGCTTATTGAAGTTCAGACAAGCCCTGAAGTGGGTAAGATTTTGGGCAATCCCCTTTCTACACTTTGTGGAGGACGTGGTGAAAGTTTGGAAAATTTCCCCAGTAAAGACCCCAATGACATTATGGATGGTTGGGGATGGGGAGTACCCACCAGCGATTTGGAAAATTGTTATCCTTTCGGAAGAAGATGAGATAAGAAGGCGCAGTACAATAACGGTTTGTGGTGACGCTGTATATGGTGATGAGGATTTAAACCCTACTTATGTATTTGACTTGGCACAGAATAAGTCTGGGCGTGTAATCCGTAAATACTATATTCCTATCGCTACTCGTAGGACATTGGAAGATAAAAGATATAACGCTCCTTTGAATACTCAATTATCCGTTTGGCAGAAATGTATCTGACGCGTGCAGAAGCAGCTTTTCACTTGGGTATGTTTGATGAAGCAATGGATGATGTAGACATCATTCGTGCTCGAGTAAAACTTTCTCCGAAAAAGGAACTGTAACCGGTAACGAAATACTTTATGCTATTTGGAAAGAGCGCAGAATGGAATTGGCATTTGAAGGATTGCGTCTGTTTGATATTAGGAGACAGATAGATCCGGTCACTAATCAACCCGTTATAGCTGGTTTGTTCGGTCCGAATGGAAGTTTTGTTCGTTACAATATGTATGAATCAACGGATCAGTATGAAACGAGCAACCTTAAAGAGCTACAGAACAAAGGTATCAACTTCGATATCAATAAACATTTGGTATGGCCCATTCCTCAATCGGAAATAGATCGTAGCTTTGGTACTGTAACACAGAATCCTAATTACTAATAAACATAAGAGATCAAACTTAAATTTTATAGAAATGAGAAATAGCAAATATTTGCAGATATTAGGTATCTGTACACTGTTTTCAGTTACGGCATGTAGTTCCAAATTGGAGATTCCAGAACCACCTGTTTACAATAAGGTGAGAAATATTTCAGTAGACTTGAATCAGGAAATGCAGACGATTGACGGCTTTGGGGCATCAGATGCTTGGCGCTGTCAGATGGTAGGAAAATATTGGCCGGAAGAGAAAAGAAATCAAATTGCCGATTGGCTGTTTAGCCAGGAAGTCGATGAAAATGGAAATCCAAAAGGCATCGGCTTGTCCATGTGGAGATTTTACATTGGTGCGGGAAGCACAGAACAAGGGCTTGATAGCGACATTGCGGATGAGTGGAGACGGTCTGAATGCTTTTTATCAGCTGATGGTACTTACAATTGGAATAAATATGAAGGACAGAGATGGTTTTTAAAAGCTGCTCGAGACAGAGGGGTTGAGCGTTTTCTAGCTTTTAACCTAAGTGCTCCGGTTCATATGTCCATAAATGGGAAAGGCTTTTCAATTAAAGAGAAAAGGATGAATATCAAGGCAGGTATGATGCCTGATTATGCAGACTTTTAGTAGAATGCATTGATAACTTGCAGAAGAAAGAAGGAGTTAAATTTGATTATTTAAGTCCTGTGAATGAGCCACAATGGGATTGGAGTAAAGGCAGCCAGGAAGGGACTCCCGCCACTAATGAAGAAATATCTCAGTTCGTAAAATTGCTATCAGAAAGACTCAGCAAAAGAGGATTGGCTACCAAAATAGCATTGGGCGAAGCTGGGAGTATTCAATATTTGTATAAAAATGTAGATAATGAGAACTTTGATAATCAGATTGATGATTTTTGGAATCCGTCATCTCCGTTGAGCATTGCTTCTCTGCCCAATGTAGAGCGAGTAATGACTGGACACAGTTATTGGACTGTTTGGCCCGTCAAGGATTTAGTATCACATCGTAAAGCCCTTGAATGATAAAATAAAAGAGCACAGCGGCTTAAAATATTGGCAAACTGAGTATTCTATCCTCGAAAGCCCCGGAGAGTCCGAAATTCCTAACGGAAACGGAAATAAACGCGATTTGGGTATGCAAACGGCACTTTTTGTTGCACGTACTATTCACAATGATTTGACATTGGTAAATGCTTCCTCTTGGTCTTGGTGGACAGCTCTTACCCGTGCAGACTACAAGGACGGTTTGGTATATCTGGATGATGGAACAAATAATGGTTCACAAGTTACAGACTATTGCAAAAAAGATGGATTTGCCAGGGACTCTAAGCATGTGGATGCTAGGTAATTATTCTTTTTGTCCGTCCGGGTATGAAACGTGTTGCCGTTATCACCGAAAATCCAGACCCTGAGAAAGAGGGTAAAGATGTTATGATTAGCGCATACAAAGACGGTTCTTCCAAAAGATAGTATTGGTAGCAGTTAATGTCGGTTCTGTCAACCGAAAATATAATCTTCAAGATTTGAAACTGAAGAATCAGACTTTAACTCCTTACACCACTTCTGAAACATCCAATTTAGGAAAGGGAACGGCAATAAAAACTAATGAGATTGTTGTTCCGGCAAAGTCTGTCGTAACTTTTGTTGGTGAACTGGAATAATGTAATGAATAACTTGAAATATTGACTCTATGCGTAATATTTTCTTTCTCATATTAAGTTGCTTTTGTCTGCTTTCAGTACACGCACAGAATGAAACGTCAAAAGATCATATTTCATTAGCTGGTATCTGGAACTTCAAATTAGATCCTTTGAATATTAGTATTCCGGTAAAAGGAAGTAATTTTGTATCTAGGTTTCCAGAAGAAATAACTCTGCCGGGATCTACAGACCAAGCTGGAAAAGGATTTAAAACGCAAGATATGAGTTCGCTTCGGCTTACTCGCATGTTTGAATATAGTAGAGCAGCTTGGTATGAGAAAGAAAATATTTTTATTCCTGAATCTTGGAAAGACCAACAACTTTTTCTGTTTTGGAACGAGTACATTGGGAAAGCCAAGTGTGGGTTAATGGAAAATTTGTTGGGAAGGAGGAAAGTCTTTCTACACCACACTTGTATGATATAACTTCTTATGTAAAGTTTGGAGACTGGAATACTGTTCGTATTAGAGTAGATAATGGGAATATCCATGATATAGCCTATACACATGCCATCAGTGCTGAAACACAGACTAACTGGAATGGTATTATTGGACGTATGGAAATCCAGGCTGTAAGTAAGGTACATATTGCTGATGTACAGATATATCCTTTACAAAAAGAAAAAAGGCTAAAGATTGTGGCACAGATTGTAAACTATAGCAACCTACCGGTTAAAGGCGATATACGGATAAATTGTCATTTTTTGAATGATTCTCAAGATTTGCATCTAAAGGAGAAAAATACAACTTTTGATAGTTCGGTTCTTTAATACGCTTGGTACATTACTACGATTTGGGAGATAAGCTATACACTTGGGATGAATTTGAGCCTAATCTGTATGAAATTGACTATGAGATAAAGTGTTGCGGTAAGAGTGATGTGCAAAAAATAAAGTTTGGTATTCGTGACTTTGGAACAAAAGGTACGCATTTCACGATAAATGATATTCCTACATTTATTCGCGGCGCTGTAAATTCCTGCGAGTTCCCCATTACCGGTTATCCTCCGATGAGTTATGAGGAGTGGAAAAAGGTAATGAAGGTATATAAAGATTACGGATTCAATTGCATTCGTTTTCATTCTTGGTGTCCCCCTGAGTCCGCATTTCAAGTTGCGGATGAATTGGGCTTGTATTTACAAGTCGAAAACTCGGACTGGCGTTTTACGGTAGGAGAAGATGAAGCAACCAATGCTTTCTATTTAGATGAAGTTCAACGCATTTTTAAGGAATATGGAAACCATCCGTCTTTTGCCTTCTTTTGCGAAGGCAATGAATTAGTAGGAAAGGATTGTGTGGATTTTCTAAAAGAAATGCTAACTGAATGGAAGAAAGACTCACGTCATCTTTATGTGGCTGCATCTGGTTATCCTACAGTGGAAGGAAGTGATTTTTTCGATTTTTTATGGTGCTCGTCCACAGCGTTGGCAGGAAGGTCTGAAAGGACGTTTTAACTCGCAGCCATTAAACACAAGATATGATTACATAGATTATGTAAAAAAGTTCTCAATACCTATGGTGACTCATGAGATAGGACAATGGTGTGCTTATCCTGATTTTAACCAAATATCTAAATATATAGGGGTTTTAAAACCTTATAACTATGAACTTTTTAGAGAAGATCTCCGTAATAAAAAAATGCTTGACCAGGCTCATGATTTTCATATCGCTTCAGGCAAGTTCCAAGTTCTTCAAAAAAAAGAAGAATTTGAATCTTATTTCCGTACCCCGGTTTCGGAGGTTATCATTTACTTCAACTAAATGACTTCCCTGGTCAGGGTACTTCACCGGTCGGAGTTGTTGATGTTTTCTATGACGCTAAGCCTTATGTGGATGCCCAAACATTCAAACAGATGCAAAGTCCTTGTCTTCCTTTATTACGTACTGATAAGTTAGTATGGACTCAAAATGAGACTTTTGAAGGAGATGCCCAAATGGCCAATTTTTTAAAAGAAAAACTAAAAGGAGCGGTAGTGGACTGGAAACTCGAATATCTGAATGGTAGTGTTTATAAAGATGGCTCCTTTAAACTAGATATTCCGAATGGTGGCATAACTGACTTGGGAAAAATTTCTATTCCCTTGACCGGAATTTGTCAAGCTGCAAAGATGGTATTGAAGATGGAAATTAGAAACACCTCATTTTCCAATAACTGGGCTATATGGGTTTACCCAGACAAGCTACCTGAAATATCAGAAAAAAAAGTAATGTTGACCAGAGAATGGAATAATAGAGTTAAACATTATTTGCAGAAAGGAGGAACGGTATTGTTGCTTGCTGATACTGCTCAAGTAAAATCTGACGTGCCCCCTTGTTTTTCCAGCATATCCTGGAATGCAGTCTGGTCTGGTACACCTCCAAATACTTTAGGCATTTTATGTAATCCCAAACATGCCTTATTCAAACATTTTCCTACAGAAGAACATTCAAACTGGCAATGGTTTGACTTGGTGCGTAATTCGAAACCTATGTTACTTGATCATACTACTTATGAATTTAAACCCTTAGTGCAGATTATTCCAGATTGGAACAACAATCGAAAAAGATAGGGCTAATTTTTGAAGCTAAGGTGGATAAAGGAAAACTAATGGTTACTTCTATTGCTTTTTGACCGGATTATGGCTCATAGCCCTGTTGCACGGCAGATGTATTACAGCCTGGTAAACTACCTTAATTCACCCGATTTCTCTCCGGAAGTGACCCTTACTAACGAAATAATCGACAAGATATTTATTCAGCCATGAAACACAAGAATATCCCTTTGATATTGTTGATCCTTTTTCAGCCGTGACATATAATTTATATGCCCAGCAGAAATACTGGAATGAGCATACTCAACTCACCCCATGGCGTTTCCCATTGGAGGAGGAGTCATAAATAGAGTAATCATGACCAGCGATAGCAAAGGCTTCGAAAAATTATATCCGAGAGTATTGAACTATTTGAAAGTAGAAGAAAAAAAATAAAAATGAAGAACATGAAATATCTGTATCTATTATTATGCACATTGTTAGGGTTTGATACCATGGCCCAAACCGGTCAATCCATCGAATTCACGCAGATCCGCCAAGAACTGCAAAAGAAATGGCCGGATAACAGAACTGTAAACCTTGTATTTCATGGACACAGTGTACCTTCCGGCTATGCCAACACACCTAATGTAAAAACGCTTCAAAGCTTACCCCCATCAAGTCACTGGAAGCTGTCAAAGAAATATATCCATATGCAGTGGTCAACTCTATCACCACATCCATTGGTGGTGAAAATGCCGAACAGGGGGCCAAACGGTTTAAACAAGAGGTATTACCTCATCGTCCGGACATTTTATTCATAGATTATGCTTTGAATGACCGCAGCATCGGACTGGAAAAGAGCTTTGGAAGCCTGGGAGAAAATGATAAAGGAAGCGCAGAAGCAAAACATCCCAATCATTCTCCTAACCCCAACACCCGATTTAACCGAAGATATATTGGACGATAAATCTCCACTTGAACAGCATAGTCGCCAAATACGCCGTTTAGCCCACGATTATAAAACGGGACTGATAGACTGCTATGCAACCTTCAAGGAGAAAAGAAAAATGGAGAAGATTTAAATATATATATGAGCCAGAGCAATCATCCCAATGAGAAAAGGACACGGGTGGTAACCAAACTCATCTTGAACTATTTCTTCGAGGAGGCACAATGGAATGAATACTGCCAAAAGCAAACCATGACGATTATGAAAAAGGTAGCCGACTGGCAACTGATGAATTTCGAAAATCAGGTACGAAAAGGTTCTCAATGGGCCAACTCACATGCTTACTGGGCATGGACTAATGCAACCATGTATATCGGTATGGCAGAATGGGCGAAGATGTCTGATGATCCTAAGTATTGGGATTTTTTGCTGACCATGGGCGAGAAGAATAAATGGCAGACTGGACCTAGTATATATTTTGCTGATGATATCTGTATAATCCAACCTTATGCCATATTATTCAGTAAATACAAGGAACCATACATGATCCAAAACTCCGTTGAGACCTTGGATACACTTATTGCCAACCCTAAGCACAACAGTCTGAGCTATTACAGTGAAGGCTCACATTCCCGCTGGTGTTGGTGCGATGCCCTGTTTATGGCACCAACTTCTTTTGCCCGTATTGGGAAAATAACAGGAGAACCAAAGTATTTCGAATTTATGGATAAAGAGTTTCGAATCACTTATGACAGTCTCTACTCAGTTGCCGATAGTTTATTTTTCAGAGATACCAGATACATCAATATGCGTGAGCAAAATGGGGAGAAAGTATTCTGGGGACGAGGAAACGGTTGGGTAACAGGGCACTAACCTTCATCATCGACAATATGCCAGCTAATGCACCTTCCCGCAACTTTTACATTACCCTTTTTCGTCAAATGATGGGAAAAATATCTACATTACAAGATAAACAAGGCTTTTGGCATTCTTCTTTACTAGACATAGCCTCTTATCCGATGCCGGAAACCAGTTCGTCAGCCTTCTTCACATACAGCCTATTTTGGGGAATCAACCGGGGATATCTTGAAAAGGAGAAATATCTATCCATAGCGGAGAAAGCATGGCATGCACTTACTTCCATTGTACACGAAGATGGTAAAGTAGGTTATGTACAACCCATTGGTGCCGACCCTAAGAAAGTAGATATAAATGATACGGAAGTTTATGGCACAGGTGCTTTCCTAATGGCTGCAACCGAATATATTAAATACTTAAAACACTAAAAATGAGAAACAAGATTTTAATATTACTACTTTTCATCCCTTTTATTGTTTCAGCGCAAAATGGATATTACTTCTTTACTGAAAGTGAAATAAACAATATGCGTTCAGCTGCAAAGACCGAATGGGGACAAAAGATTATCAAAACGTTAAAAGACACTGTAGATTCGCGGCGGAAGTTCCAATTACATGTGCCTCTATTGGAAGGAGGACATATACACGATTATTTTTGCCCCGAACACAAAGTACGTTTTTCATTCGACTGGAATAAGCCGGAAGCACATTACTGTTCACAATGCAAGCATTATTGGACAGGGAATAAGCGTTACGACTGGGCATGGGTAAATGTGGCGCATACTCATAATTATACATATTTGCGCAACTGTATGTATTTATACCTTGCCACTGGCAATAAGGTCTATGCTGAATACATCCGAAATATGTTATTGGATTACGCATCGAAATATATTACTTATCTGGACCACGACACAGCCCAGGAAAGTAGGTCCCTGGGGAGGCAAAATGTTTGGTCAAAGCCTTGATGAATCTGCATGGGCCAGTGATGTCTGCCGAGCCTATATGGTAGCCAAATCCATAATGACAACTAACGAAATAAGAGAAATAGAAAAAGGTTATCTCATACCTTGTTCTGAGCTTTTGTTGAAAAGAAGAGGAACTGCCAATTGGCAAGTATGGCACAATAGCGGTCTGATAGCATTAGGAGTAGCATTACAAAATGACAGCATCATTAACGTAGCAATCAATGATCCGGAATGTGGATACCATGCCCAAATGGAGCGATACGTTATGAATGACGGTTGGTGGGGCGAAGGTTCTCCTACATATCACTATTATCCTTTACGAGCTATGCTTCTGTCAGCCGATGCCGTACGTTGCCGTAATATCAATCTATATGACGAAACTATATAAAATGCTCGTTGCTCCTGCATCCGGGTGTATGCAGATCTATATTTTCCAGCCCACAATGACGGATGGTATGGAGAGTCTTTAATTGCTCAGGTCAGCCTATATGAAATAGCCTGCCAACGCTACAACAATGATCCATTTTTCCTGAGTGTACTTCAACAGTGTTACCGATACACAGACAGGAACTTCGGTGAAGCATTACAGAATAATATAGAAATTCCTCAAGTAACATCAATGGCAGCATGGCCATCCGTTCATTTTTAAGGAAACGGGCTATGCTGTACTCAGATCAGGCACAAAGACGGTAGTCATGAAATACGGTCCACATGGTGGAGGGCACGGCCATCCGGATAAGCTGTCCATTTCCATTCATGACGGTGAAAAGGAGATTGTATCGGATATGGGGACATGTGCCTATGGGGTACCTGCATTTACTAAATGGTACCGAAAAACTTTATCACACAGCACACTAACCGTAGATGCTAAAGATCAAAAAGAGTCAACCGGCAAATTGCTGGCATTCAAAGCATATAAGGACGGAGGAGAAGTTTCGGCAGAAGCTCCGGACGCATATTCTGGGTCACAATGGAAAGAAAGTTAATTTTAAAGAAGAATAAACTTACAGATATACTTACTGCCCGTTCCGATGAGCAACACCTCTATGATTATGTATTGATACTTACAGAGAAACCGGTATTCAGCCAAACCGGAGAAGTTATCATCCTCAATGACTCGCCAAGCTACAACTATATAAAAAACGCAATAGTGCGAAAGCAATCATCGCCCCTTAGTTGCAAAATAGGAAAAGCATATATGAAGATTGAAGTATCCGAGGGCAAGAGTTTGAAGTTATTACGGGGAAGCTCGGCATTCCACCGGGAAACGGAAGTGTTCTATCAAAATATGATTCACCTTTTGCTATCCTCTGATTGTAAGAGTAAAAATAAGAAACTGAGAATTAAAACAGAATGGAAATTTTAATTTGATATTATGAGAATAAGTAAATTTTTAATCGCCTGGGGCATCATAGCCCTATTGATGACTTCGTGTAAACAGGTAGTACGCAGATTGATCTCTCCGGAGAATGGGAAGTAGCATTGGACAGTATGGATAAAGGCATTTCAGGAAAATGGTATATGGAATCGTTTCCAGATAAGATCACCCTCCCCGGAACACTTTGTGATGCCGGCTATGGAACTCCATGTACTCTCGAACCTACCATGGACAAGGAGATATTCTTAAATTTGAAACGTAAATTCGACTATCTCGGCCCCGTCTGGTATAAGAAAGAATGCTTCATTCCGGCAGAATGGAACGAAAAAAGATGTCTTCCTTACTCTTGAACGCGTGATATGGAATTCGCAAGTATGGATCAATGGTACTAAAGTAGAAGGATTCAATGAAAGTCTTACCACTCCTCACTACTTCAACTTGAGGTAAGTATCTTGTTCAGGAGAGAATAACAAGATAGTTATACGCATCGATAACCGGAGACAGTATGATATATCAGTCAAAAACCTTGCACATGCTTATACGAACGATACCCAGACTATGTGGAATGGTATCTTAGGAAAAATAGCATTGACAGCAAAAGATAAGGTACAGATTGAGGAATTGCGCTTAACACCCGATATTGATAACCAGACGGTCAATGTCAGTGTAAAAATCGGAAGTAACGGTTCATCCCAGTATCCGGTAAACTTCTGTTCGCTGTCAAAGACCCTAAAGGAAATAAGCTGGCAGATAAAGAGGTACAGGTTAACAACACTGAAATAACATTCACTTATCCCATTAACAACCCAATGTTGTGGGATGAATTCACCCCTAATATCTACGAAGCAACCGCAACTCTTGAAACGGAAGGCATGACTGATTCGAAATGTGAAATATTCGGTATGAGAAAACTGACGAACCAAAATGCTCTCCTACAGATTAATAACAGAAGACTCTTCCTTAGGGGAACACTGGAGTGTTGCATTTTTCCGCTAAAGGGATATCCGCCGATGGACGAAGCCGGTTGGAAAAAAGTATTCAGTGCAGCCCGTGATTATGGCATGAACCACCTGCGCTTCCACTCGGTGTCCCCACGGAAGCTGCTTTCAACGTAGCTGATAGAATGGGATTCTATCTTCAGGTCGAATTACCTCTATGGACACTCAATGTAGGTGAAGATAAAGGCACTGTTGATTTTCTGTATACTGAAGCTGCTCACATCATGAAAGAATATGGTAATCACCCATCATTCTGTTTCTGGAGTCTGGGTAATGAACTGCAAGGGATTTTAGTGTCATGGATAAATTACTCACCACCATTAAGCAGCAGGATAGCCGTCATTTGTATATGACTACTACATTTACCTTTGAACGGACATGGTAGCTGGCCCGAACCTAATGACGACTTCTGGGTTACACAGTGGACTAAAAACGG
>VOFE01000520.1_pt1 | contig 22001 bp, 37 predicted proteins | sample 5384071 | NCBI WGS metagenome assembly VOFE01 (sample SAMN12384724, study PRJNA508395) | human gut metagenome | isolation source: healthy gut D | host: Homo sapiens
CGATGTATCAGGAATCTAACCAGCCTTCCCTTTGAGGGGAAGGTGTCACGGCTTTGCCGTGACGGATGAGGTGGAAAGAACCTGAAATCTTTCTTTCATCCTTTTTCAGATAGCCAACATACCAGGGATAAGAGTAAGGCTCTTTGTATTCCGTTCATCGGATCACAAAGAGCCTTATATATACAGGACCTCTCCCATAATCCCTTTGCCGTATCACAGCAGACCCACAGCGGTGTCCTTGTCCGTGATCTCCCGGATGACGCGGCAGGGGTTGCCCGCCGCCAGCACCCGGGGCGGCACGTCGTGGAGCACCACGCTGCCTGCGCCGATGACGGCCCCGGCCCCGATGGTGACGCCTGCCGCAGATGGTGACCCCGGCAGCCACCCACACGTCGTTGCCGATGACCACGGGTTTCGCGTAGCAGGGGGCAGAATTCCCGTCCTCCTCGTTGACCATGCCCCGGCGCTCCTCCGGGATCAGGGATGGAAGGGGTGACGATGGTGACGTTGGGGCCGAACATGCAGTCGTCCCCGATAGTGACCGGTGCGTCGTCCGATACCACGAACTGATAGTTGGCGAAGCAGTTGCGCCCCACCGTGGTGTGGAAGCCGTAGTTGAAATAGATGGGCCCTTGAAAATAAATCCCCTCGCCGCAGCCGCCCAGCAACCGGCGGAGCAGGGCGGCCCGGGTGTCCGCCTCCCTTCAAAGGTCTGGTTGTACTTCTGGCACAGGTCGTGGGCCAGGCGCTTGACGCCCCGCAGCTCCGTTCCCCGGGCGTCGAACAGCCGTCCGGCCAGAATCTTGTCGTGCTCGCTCATGAGGGTTCCTCCCTTTCCCACCGGTCCGGCTTTGCCCGGCGGGGAAATCTGTCCCCAGCCTACCCTTTTCCTCTGAAAAGAGCAAGCCCGTTTTATTCCTGCATATGCGCCGTCAGCAAAGCGACGGCCTCCTCTTTTGTCGGTGAAGAAAAACGGCGCTGCCGTTGTTGACTCATAGATAAAATCCCGGAGCGGTTTGCTGGTATACCCCGAAAAATCGCCGTAGATGGCGATCCTTCCCTGATAATCAACGATTTTTTGGAGGATGTCGCCGGCGATCCCGGTGCTCAGGACGAAAAAATCGTCGGCAACGGCCTCCTTGGCTACCACGATATTTTGGATCCGGCCTCATATTGGGCGCTTATCAGCAGCTCCAGGGCCGACTGTGCATCCGTGATCGCTTTTTCCGCAGATTCTATCGCTGCGATCCCTTTTCCGTCGTGGATCTCCATTTTGATTGTCATGGTTCTTTTCCCTCCTGTGCTTGGTATGGAGTGTATCATAAAAAAGAAAAGAGGGCAAGACGGAGTAAGGCGTTCCTTTTGCGGCTTTTCCTTGACAGGCCCGGCGCTCTGCCGCTATACTAAAGGGTACGAAAACGGTGGAATACGCCGGGCGACCGGAAGCATAAAGGATGGAAGAGCATGGACGCAATGTATAAGGCCGTGCGGGGCACGCAGGACGTGCTGCCCGCGGACAGCGGCAAATGGCAGTATATGGAGCAGACGGCCCTCTCCATAGCCCAGGATTTCGGCTATCGGGAGATCCGTACCCCGTCTTTGAACAGACGGCGCTGTTCCAGCGGTCGGTGGGGAGACCACCGACGTGGTGCAGAAGGAAATGTACACCTTCCTGGACAAGGGGAACGCTCCGTGACCCTGCGTCCCGAGGGAACGGCGGGAGCGGCCCGGGCGGCGCTGGAGCACGGCCTGCTGGCGGGAGCCCTGCCGGTAAAAACCTCCTACGTCACCTCCTGCTACCGGTACGAGAACCCGCAGGCGGGGCGGCTGCGGGAATTCCACCAGTTCGGCGTGGAATGTTTCGGCGCCGGCGCCCCAGGCGGATGCGGAGATCATCACGCTGGCCGCCACCATTCTGGAATCTCTGGGCGTTACCGGCGTACAGCTGCACATCAACTCCATCGGCTGCCCGGAGTGCCGGGCCAGATACCACGCCGCGCTGAAGGAATACTTCGCCGCCCGGAGGGACGCCCTGTGCGGTACCTGCCTGGACCGGCTGGAGCGCAATCCCATGCGTATCCTGGACTGCAAGTCCCCGGAATGTGCCGCGGGCCATGTTGGCGCGCCGGTGATGCTGGACTATCTCTGCGGCGACTGTACCGCCCATTTTGAGGAGGTCAAGGCCTGTCTGACCGACGCCGGTCTTTCCTTCGAGGTGGATCCCCATATTGTCCGGGGACTGGATTATTACACCCGAACGGTGTTCGAGTTTATTTCCGACGCCCTGGGCGCCCAGTCCACGGTATGCGGCGGCGGCCGGTACGACGGGCTGGTGGAGGAGCTGGGCGGGCCGCACCTGCCCTCCCTGGGCTTCGGCATGGGGCTGGAGCGGCTGCTCATGGTGATGGAGGCCAAAGGCGCCTCCTTACCGGAGGAGCCGGTGTGCGAGGTGTATTTCGCCTCCATGGGCGCGGCAGCGGCGCGGCGGTGCTTCACCCTGGCCACCAAGCCTGCGTCAGGGCGGTGTGGCCGCGGAGTGCGACACCGTGGGCCGCAGCCTGAAAGCGCAGATGAAATACGCGGACAAAATCGGCGCCCGGTACACCATGGTGGTGGGCGACAACGAGTTGGCGTCGGGCACGGCGCGGCTGAAGGATATGGCCACCGGCGAAACGGAGGATGTGACGCTGGACGACGAGCTGTACCGCGTGCTGTATAACAAATCCTGAACCGCCAGCTGGCTTACGGCATGACCGACCTGCTGGGGGAGGGACTGGACGGCCTGACCGGCCTTTCCCTTTAATAGAAAGGAAGCGGAGACGATGGCGGAAACCATGAAGGGGCTGAAACGCACCCATTACTGCGGGGTGCTGCGGCCCTCGGACGAAGGAAAAGACGTGACGGTCTGCGGCTGGGTACAGCGGCAGCGGAACTGGGACAGCTGATTTTCGTGGACCTGCGGGACCGCACCGGCATCGTGCAGCTGGCCTTTGACGAAGCCACCGACCGGGCCGTTTTTGACAAGGCCTTCGGCGTGCGGGGCGAATACGTCCTGGCCGCCCGGGGCAAGGTGCGCATCCGCAGCTCGGTCAACCACGATATCCCCACCGGCGAGATCGAAATCGCTGTGGAGGAGCTGCGCGTGCTGAGCAAGGCCCAGACCCCGCCCTTTGAGATCGTGGAGAACAGCACCACGGCGGAGGCGCTGCGGCTGAAATACCGGTATCTGGACCTGCGCCGCCCCGACCTGCAGCGCAACCTGCTGATGCGCCACCGCATCGCTAAGGCTGCCCGGGATTATTTCGACCGGGAGGGCTTCATCGAGCTGGAGACCCCCATGCTCATCAAGTCCACCCGGAGGGGCCCGGGATTTCCTGGTGCCCTCCCGGGTGCATCCGGGCAATTTTTACGCCCTGCCCCAGTCCCCCAGCTGTATAAGCAGCTCTGCATGGTGGCGGGCTTTGACCGGTATTTCCAGCTCGCCCGCTGCTTCCGCGACGAGGACCTGCGCGCCGACCGCCAGCCGGAATTCACGCAGATCGACATGGAAATGTCGTTTGTGGATGTGGAGGCCGATGCTGGCGATAGGCGAGGGCTTTATCCGCCATGTGTTTAAGGAAGCCTTAGGGGTGGATATCCCCACCCCCTGCCCCGCCTGACCTATAACGAGGCTATGGAGCGGTATGGCTCCGACAAGCCGGACACCCGCTTCGGCATGGAGCTGATCGATCTGACCGATACGGTAAAGGGCTGCGGCTTCGCGGTGTTCGCCGGGGCGGCGGAGAACGGCGGCATGGTGGGCGCCGTCAACGTCCAGGGCGGCGCGGGCGTCTATACCCGCAAGGAGATCGACCGCCTGACGGAATACGCCAAGGGCATCGGGGCCAAAGGCCTGGCCTGGGTGCGCTGGACGGCGGAAAACCGCGCCTCCTCCTTCGGCAAGTTCCTGACGGAGGAGGAGATGGAGGCCGTCCTGAACCGGGCGGAAATGGAGGCGGGCGACGTCCTCCTGGTGGTGGCCGATCCGGTGAAAAAAGCATGTGCAGGCCATCCTGGGCGCTCTGCGTCTGCTGGCCGCGGACAAAATGGAGCTGCCGCGGAGGGCTTTCGCCTGCTGTGGATCACGGAGTTCCCCTTCTTTGAATGGGACGAGGAGGCCGGGGCCTATGCGGCCATGCACCATCCCTTCACCGCCCCCATGGACGAGTGCATCCCCTATCTGGACAGCAAGCCGGACAAGGTGTTCGCCAAGGCTTACGATCTGGTGCTCAACGGCATCGAGCTGGCCAGCGGCTCCATCCGCATCACCGATCCGGAGCTGCAGGACCACATGTTCCGCGCCCTGGGCTTGTCCGAGGAGGAGGCCCGGATGAAGTTCGGCTATCTGCTGGACGCCTACCAGTACGGCGCGCCGCCCCATGGCGGCATGGGCATCGGCCTGGACCGCCTGGCGATGCAATTGACCGGGGCCGCCAGCCTTCGGGACGTCCTCGCCTTCCCGAAAGTGCAGAACATGACCGAGCTGATGACCTCCTGCCCGTCCCCCGCGGATGAGGCGCAGCTTAAGGAGCTGGGCCTGGCGGTCACGGCTGTTGAGGAATAAGAGAGGGCATAAATAACGGGAGGGACGGATAAAATACGTCCCCTCCCGTTTTTAACGCACAATTTGTTACAACGGATAATTTGCCTTCCCATACATACTCACCGGAAGATTCTCCGCGATATTTATCTGAAGTCCCAGTAAAAGATCCAAGGAATACTGATTCCCTTCTTTTTAAAAAAATATATGCCGGTAATTTCTGTCGAAACCAGCTTGTCGCCGTACTCCTCCTCCATTTTTTTCCTGCGCGTACCGCTCCAGCTGCTGACGGTCAGGCATCCGGGCGGCCAGCTCAGTCTTTTCCTCCTCGCTCATCTGTTCATATGTGGCATCCTGAGGGAAAGACAAACTCCATATGCTTCCGTTAGGCCCGCAGGTCACGTTGATCCGTTGAGCGCCATAGTACTCCCCCCAACCTTCACGCCGTAATATAGCTCATACCGGCCGTTCGGATCGCCGGGATAGTCACACATGTTCTGACAAGAAGCCAGTCATACAAATCGAACTGAGGCACCAGCGCCTTTCAAATATTGCTCCACAAAGGCGAACACCTCTTCCTCGGTGGGATAGGCGGCGGAGGCGGTTTTTCGCGGCGCCGGTGTCTCATGGTTATACATGATGCATACCAGCTGGCCGGTCTCTTCGTGGTAAAAGTATTGGTTGTCCTCCCCGTCCGTATATATATATCCCAGTTGTGCTCCCGTCCCTTTTCCGAATGATCATAGGTCAGCGTCACCGGTTCGGACGCCACCTTCTTCGCGGCTTCGCCCTCTACCACGGCCTGGATCTCCGCGGGCATCCTCACCACGTAGGTCTGCTGCGCGTCCAGCCGGTTCAGGATGTAAACTGTCCTGGACATTGACAAGTTTCAAAAAAGTATTGCATCCAATAGGAGGTCATATACATGGGGATTTGCACCTTCCATCCTATGGCGGAGCCCGCGCCGTGTGCACCGCCTCGGTCAGCAGGTTGCCGTATTGGTCGCTGGTGAGAGCGGTCTCGCAGCAGGCGAAAATCATCAGCTTGTTTTTTTTCGGCAGGCCATGGAATTCATCCATAGCCCGGGAGTAGTAGGGACAAGCCGAGCTTTTTCTTTCCCGTCAGCCAGGTGTAGCGCGGGGCATATTCCGTGTTCGCGTCCGGACATACCACATAGCCGGGCCCGCCGTGGGGAGCTCACCGTAAATACCGTTGCTTCCGGTATCGCGAGATAGAGGCCGTCCACGCTGTTGTTCAGGTACTGCCCCCGCGTCATAGCCCATGTTCCAGAGTCACGGTAGAGAGAGCAGCTTCCATACGGGTTTCCAGTACATACTCGGATAGAGCGGGCGGCCTCCAACCTGGGCCGGCAGGAGGGCTGGCTGGCGGAGCACATGCTGATTCTGGGGATTCAGAATCCCCAGGGGAGGTCCGTTATATTACAGGTGCCTTCCCCTCTGCCTGCGGCAAGACCAACCTGGCCATGCTGATCCCCCGGAGGGCTATCAGAAAAACGGCTGGAAATGCTGGTGCGTGGGGGATGACATCGCCTGGATTCGTGTGGGAGAAGATGGCCGGCTGTGGGCGGTGAACCCGGAGAAGGGCTTCTTTGGCGTAGCCCCAGGCACCAATGCCAAGTCCCCCAACGCCTTGGCCACCACCCAGAAGGGGACCATTTTCACCAACGTGGCCCTGAATTTGGACGACAACACCGTGTGGTGGGAGAAACTGGACAAGCATCCCCCAGAGCATGCCCTGGACTGGCGGGGCAATCCCTGGAGCCCGGAGACCGCCCAGGGACCTGCGGCCCATCCCAACTCCCGCTTTACCGCCCCGGCGGAGAACTGCCCTGTATCTCCCCGGAGTTTAATAACCCCCATGGGGTGCCCATCTCCGCCATCATCTTCGGTGGCCGCCGGGCCAAGACGGCGCCCCTGGTCTATCAGTCCCGGAACTGGCAGCACGGGGTTTTCGTGGGCTCCATTATGGCCTCGGAGAAGACTGCCGCCGCAGAGGGTACGGTGGGAGAGACCCGGCGGGACCCCATGGCGATGCTGCCCTTCTGCGGCTACCACATGGCCGACTATTGGCAGCACTGGCTGGATATGGAGCGGGACATCGCCCATCCGCCGAAGATTTTCAATGTCAACTGGTTCCGCACCGATGAGAAGGGCGAGTTTATCTGGCCCGGCTTCGGGGAGAATATGCGGGTGGTGGAGTGGATTCTCAAACGCTGCTTCGATGAGGTGGGCGCCCGGGAGACCGAGATCGGCTACCTGCCCAACCCGGAGGACATCAACCTGGAGGGCATCGACGTGAGTTCCCCCTTGTTCTTTCGTGGAAAGAGTTTTCCACCGGTTTTTGGCCGGATCATGGGGTTACCAGTCCGCCGGAAACGCCTTTCCCCGTCCGCCCACCGGATTTCCACCGGCTTTTCCACCGCGTGTGGAAAAGTCCTTTCCACCGTCAGGAACTGTTCCCGGCGGTTTATCAAGCGTTCTTTTTGTCTCCGGACAGGCGTTCCGCCGCCAAACAGTGGGGGAAACGCCGTAAATCCGGTGGAACTGGCGGGAGAAGCAGGACAGCGTGTTGTATCCCGCCCCGTAAGCGGCCTCCGCCACCGTACAGGAGGAGGTCATCAGCCGTATGGCGGCGTTATGGATGCGGAGCTGGTGCAGATAATCCTGGGGCGACAACCCCAGTCGTTCCCGGAACCGGCGGCGCAGGGAAACCTCGCTGAGATGACACAGGGCCGCCAGCTCCGGCACCCGGATGTCCTCTGTGAAATGCGCGGATAAGTAGCTGATGGCGGGGCCGATATCCAGCAGGGGCTGCGGCTTTCCGGTCGTTTCTGTGCAGTGCTTCTGCATCAGGCGGTGATGGCAGGGAAAGGGCGGCCCACAGCAGGCCGCGGATGGCGCCCCTGATACCCCTCCTCCTTCCGGTCAAGCTCGTCGATAATGGTGCGGATCAGGGTGGGCAGGACCGGATCCTTCTGCTCGGTCAGCAGACAATCCGCGGGAGAGAACCCCTCCGGCGGATCCAGCAGACCTCCCAGGCGGCCGGGATCGATATCGGAGAGCGTCAGGGGCAGATCCACGGACAAAAACACCCATTCGCTCCATTCCCGGGAGGTGCTTTTGAGCCTTATGGAGCTGTCCGCGGTAGATCATCACCGCTGCTCCCTCCTGAAACGGCACGCTTTCGCGGTCGATGAGGAACAGCCCCGTCCCGCTGTAGCAGTAGCCCAGCTCAAAGGCGTTGTGGTAGTGCAGGGACTGGATGGCGTCGGGAAACAGCGCTTGGCGGAAAACGCATTCGTCCATGGGATTTTCCCGGGTGAAATGGAACAGATACGGCTCCACCCGAAAAGTGGGGGCTGAACGATTTTGCATAATGGTTCACCACTTTTGCACAGGATTTAGAATTGCGGCCTTAGCTTTGATTGCATTTGCACGAATTGTTATCGATGGGAGGGTTGTATTTATTCCAAATATATAATAACTTAACAATAGAGTCAATGAATAATTCCCTTGTAAGGTGAAGCGAGGAGGCAGTTTATGAAAAGCAAACGCGTCTTTGGTCTGGTTTTAAGCGTTGCGGTTGCGCTGGGGGCGGCGGGATCCGTCGGATATAGCCTGCCCGCCCGGGCGGCGGACGGCTCCGCCAGCCTGAGCCGGGATGAGGTTTACGACAAGCTTTTAGGCGGCTGGGCGGGCCAGATGATCGGCGTGGGGTGGGGCGGGCCTACCGAGTTCAAGGTGAAAGGACGCATCATGGAGGAGAGCGAGGTACCCGTCTGGAAGCCCTCCATGATCAGCACCGCCTTTGCTCAGGACGATATGTTTGTGGAGGTCCCGCTTATCCAGGCGCTGATCGACCACGGCGTGGACTGCGATGTGAAAACGGTGGGCGAATATTTCCGCGATACCTCCTTCCCGTTATGTGAGGCCAATCTGGCGGCGCGTATCAACCTGCGCGCTTACGATAGACGCCCCTGATGTCGGGACATTATTTGTACAGCAACCACAGCGATGACATCGACTGGCAGATCGAGGCCGACTTTGTCGGACAGATGCTGCCGGGTCTGGTCAACGCCGCTATCGACAAGGCGTGGAGCTGGGACATATCATGTGCTACGGCGACGGCGTCTATGGAGGCGTCTATGTCGCCGCCATGCACGCCCGCTCCTTCACCGCCGACACCCTGGAGGAGATCCTGGAGGCGGGCCGCCGGGCCGTACCGGAGGGCAGCTTATTCCGGGAAACCATCGAGGACGTGCACGCTTGCTATGATAAGGGGCTGACCTGGCAGGAAGCCTGGCAGTATATCGAGGATAAGTGGGGGATACCGATCACTGTATCTACGGCAAGGATATCTCCTTCAACATCGACGCCAAGCTCAACTCCGCTTATGTGCTCATAGGCCTGCTGTATGGCGGCGGCGATTTTGAGCAGAGCATGAAGATCGCCATGATGTGCGGTCAGGACAGCGACTGCAATCCGTCCACTGTAGGAGGGATTTTGGGCAACTGGATGGGATATGAGGCGATCCCGGACAAATGGAAGCGCGAACTGAAACGGACCGACTCCTGTTTGCTTATACCGACAGCGATTTCGATACGATGGTGAACAAAAACATGGAGCTGGCAGAGGAGGCCTTCGTCCTGTATGGCGGTACCATCGAGGGCGGCGTCTGGACAGTGTAAACCAGGGAGAAATCGTGCCTCCCGCACTGGAACAGCTTCCCGCGATCTGCCCTCTGGACGTCCAGACGGCGCAGGTGGGCTCCTCCTTCACCTTTTATCTGCTGGCCTATGACGAATCCATGATCCAATCGGTGGCATGGGATTTCGGCGACGGGGAAAGCGGAAGCGGAATACGCGCGTCACATCAATATGATACCAGCGGCGTGTATACGGTGACGTGTACCATTACCTCCACCGACGGCGAGGTGTTCACCCGGGAGGAGACCTGTGTCGCCGGCCGCAATATCGCGCCGGAAGGCGAAGCCGTGGTTTCCCACCAACCCCAGGGAGGCGGAGGCAACCCCGATATCGGCGTCATTGCAGACGGCGTCCGCCCGGTTTCGGGGGTGGGGACGAATACGGATCAGTTCGACACCTATCACTGGGAGGCGGATACCTCCGCACAATGGATCGGCTATACCTTTGAGGAGGAGCATACCTTCGGTATGGTAGCGTTCCAGGAAGGTAACCATTTTACCGACGGCGGCTGGTTTGCCGGCGGCCTGCACATCCAGGTGCAGCGGGACGGCGAATGGATAGAGGTGGATTACACCGGCGATCCCTATCCGGTATCCTCCGACCGCGACGATTTCGGCGAATCTTTGAGACTTTCTATTTCTATCTCAACAACGAAACCGGCACCGGCATCCGCCTGTACGGCGCCCCGGCGGAACCAGTCACTTTATCTCCTGTGCGGAACTGGAGGTATGAGGATGGCTCCGGGACGCAAGGGGGAGAGGCGTATCCCTCTCCTCGCCGCCCGTTGCGGAGGGCAAACGGGTGGAACCGCTGTTCAGTATGAATGCCTATGATTGGTCCTGGGATGATACCCTGGTCATCACTCCGACGACACCGGCTGCCTGATCCTGCAAAATCTGGACAACTGGTGGCCCAAAGCGGACTATGTGCCCGATACGCCCCCTGTCCGTGACGGTGGCCGATACCCGAATCTGGTATGATTTTCTGGTCAGCGTAGCGTCCAGACCAATCTGACGCTTTTCTTCGGCGAGGAGGACAATCCTCTGGATGAGGAACGGTATTTGAGGCTGGATCCTTATCCCCGGAGTCAGCATCGACGCCTCCGGCGACATCGTGGGCGACGGCAAGCGGTACTGCGGCTACCTTAGCCTGGCCGATTTGGGGCTGGATCCGGCATGGATCACCGACGGAAGGACAGCGGTCACAGGCATCCGCGTTTATGCGGCGGGGACGGCCCTGACGCCGGTGGTGCTGGGCCAGTTCGCCCTGGTAACCTCCGATGCGCCGGTAACAGAACCCTCCACAGAACCTTCCGACGCGCCGGTGACGGAGCCTTCCGCGGAGCCGACGGACAGCGCGGCGGAACCCACGGCGGCCGATCCGAATCAGAACCCCTCCGAAACGCCGGAACCCCCTCTTCCGATCCGGCGCCCTCCGCGTCCGGCATGACGAACGGCGGAAGCGCCACCGGCGTGGGCCTGCCGCTGGCGGCGGGCGCGCTGTTGGCGGTTTCGGCCCTAGCGGCCAGCCTGACCCGCAGGGGAAAAAGACGCTAAAGCATAAACCTTGATAAGCCTGTCCCTATTTCTACCCTGTTTATTCAAAAAGAAGGGGGTAAGCGTTTGCGAACGCCACGTAAGGAAGTTTTTATTGATTGAAAGGGTGTAACACCGAAAAAAGATGTTACACCCTTTTCTAATGTCTTCAGGAAACTGTCCGTACAGTTTCCCTGCTTGTCGTCGTATCATGAGACAACACCCCTTATGCGTTGCTTGGTTTTCAGCGTTTTTTGCGGATAACTGCAAACTGAAATACCAAAAATATTTTGCCAAGATTCAACCAACGCTTGAATATGAAACAACTAATTGATAATTATTTTTCTCCAAAACAGTCATTATAATATAATTACACCGGTGAAATCATTATTTTGGAGGAATTGAAATGAAAATAACTGTAGGTGAAAAAATCAAAGCATTGCGTCGGAAGTGTGCAAAGACGCAAGAAGATTTGGCGACATCGCTCGGTGTGACAGCTCAAGCTGTTTCCCGATGGGAGGCAGGAGGGAGCTATCCTGACATGGAACTTATCCCGAGCATTGCCAACTATTTCGGCATTTCTATTGATGAACTGTTCGGGTATCAGAACGACCGAGAGAGGAAAATCGACGCCATCATTCAAAAAATAGATGCGTTTTGCATCAAAGAGCGTGGTGACGATGGCTGGGTGGATGAATGTCTGGCGATTCTGCGCGAGGGTCTTGCCGAATTTCCGCAAAACGAACGGTTGCTTCTCACATTGGCGGACACGCTTTCGGAAGCAGGCTGGAGAAGGCATCAGGAATGGGTATATTATGACGAGGAAGGCTATATTCGTCATGATTACGACATCCACAAGAAAAATCCTTACTGGGCGGAGTCAATCGAAATCTGTAAAAGGCTTGCCAATTCTGCCTGCGATTCTTCGATTGCCACAGAAGCGATTGCTATTTTGGTGATGTTATACCGCAATATAGGTGAAAACGGAAAAGCGGTCGCCTGTGCCGAACGAATGCCCAGCATGAAAAAAAAGCCGCGAGGTTTTGCTGGCAGGAGCCGAGGACGGGCAAAAGGAAGCACAGTATGTCGGCGAGTTGCTGCTTGAAATGGCTGACATCTTTTCCGAGCAAGTGGTTTATGCTTTGATTGTCAAAAAAATCATTATCAAAGCGATATGCCGATTCACAAGGTCAAGGGTGCAATTTTAATTTATGATTTGCTTTGCGATGACGGGAATTACGGCATGCATAACGGTAACCTCATCAAGCTGTATTTGTATCTGTCACGGCTTGAATGGGAACTCGGATACCACGATGAAGCCTTTCGTTCCCTTGATGAAGCGCTTCGCCATGCAAAAGCGCTCGAAATGCTTTGCGACGGGAAGGAGCATTCCTATACGGCTCCGCTTGTATCCCATGTCACTTTCTAACCGAAGCGGATTGTAAAATTGCTCATACTCTGCCGGATGATTGGCCATTTTGGTGCAATCCGAATTACGAGAAGGTTGAGCTAGAGATCAAGGCCGATCCACGTTGGGAAAAGTGGGTAAAGCAATGTCGAAACAAATAATGTCTGAAAATTGATAAAAGGAAAGCTGTCCTTAGTATGGGACGGCTTTCCTTTTAAATCCGACAATGCAGTATTTAATTAAAACTTCCCTATCCGGCTGCTTCTTTGCCGTCCCCCCTTCTTTTTTGTCAATCCAGATAGTCCCCGCAGTCATAGGCGCTGACCTGCTTTTTGATACGAACCAGGAGGGAACCGTCAGGCTGCGGGGTTTCCTCCACAATACGGAATTTCAGCCTAGCTGCGTTCCAGCTGGGCTTTATAGTGGTCGTATTCGTTCTGAATCTCCCGGGCCGCGACGGCGGGGGAGCGGCCTCCTTGAGCTGAAAATGGATAGTCTGTTCCAAACAGGCGGCCTTGATACGTTTCATGGAATATCCTCCTTTTGTTCTTTTGGACGGTTTTCCCGGTTCATTCGGGAGTTTTTTAGTTTACCGGATTTTTTTCGCGGCGTCCAGCGGAAATTTCGCCCCTTTGGAAAAGTTTGGGCAACCCGCGCAGACAAGGCCGGACTTTTGCCGGGGCAAAATCACCAGAGGAATTGACAAACTAATCTCACAGTGATACTATTGCAGCAGTATAGTATCATTGTGAGATTGGTTTGTTCGCCTCTCGCGGAGGAAAGGAGGTACGCTGTGGAATCCTATGAACGATTTATGGACTGCCTGCTTGACCCGGCCAAATGCCGTCTGCTGATCCGGCTGGGCGAGGCAGAGCGCGCGACGGCCAGGGGAGCTGGCGGAGGCGTGTCCGCACATTTCCCGGGCCACCCTGTACCGCTATCTGAACCGGATGCTGGAGGACCATATCGTGACGGTGGCGGAGGAGCGCCGGGTGCGCGGTGTCACCGAGCGGGTGTACACCCTGTCCCCCCCCTACAGGCGGACGGCAGCCGTCTGCTGCGGGAACAGGGGAGCCGGGGCCTGTTCCTGCTCTACGCCCAATTTTCCTACCGGCTGATGCAGGAATTCTCCCAGTATGCCAAAGGAAGGACGCCGATCTCCTCCGGGACGGGGCGGGCTTTACCGTCTGTCCGGTACAGGCGACGACGGAGGAGCTGACGGAATTCAGCCGTAAGGTGGGGGAGCTGCTGCTTCCCCTGATGGAGAATCCGCCCGGCGGAGAACGGCGGGCGCACACCATCGCCACCATCGTCACGCCGCCGCAGGAGGCCAATTGAAAGGAGCTGCTTGTATGTCCCAGCCTATTCTGTCTATCGAGCATTTCACCAAGACCTATCCCGGAGGGAAAAGGCCGTGGACGACCTGACCCTCCAGGTCGATCCGGGGAGATTTGCGGGTTTATCGGCCACAACGGGGCGGGAAAAACCACCACTCTGCGGGCCGTGGCCGGGGTACTGGATTTCGACCAGGGGGAGATTGCCATCGACGGCCATTCTGTCCGGCGGGAACCCCTGCCCTGCAAGCAGGTCACGGCTTACCTCCCCGATAATCCCGACCTGTACGAGCACCTCACGGGGATCCAGTACCTGAACTTCATTGCCGACCTGTTCGGCGTATCCGCCGCCGACCGGGAGGCGCGCATCCGGGATTACGGCGGACGGCTGGAGCTGACCGCCAATCTGGGGACCTGGTCTCCTCCTATTCCCACGGCATGAAGCAGAAGCTCGCCCTGATCTCCGCCTTTATCCACGCGCCGCGCCTGCTGGTGCTGGACGAACCCTTTGTGGGCCTGGACCCCCAGGCGGCCTTCCGCCTCAAGGGAAATGATGCGCGAGCTGTGTTCACAGGGCGGCGCGATCTTCTTTTCCACCCATGTGCTGGAGGTGGCGGAGAAACTGTGCAGCCGCATCGCCATTATCCGCGGCGGACGGCTGGTAGCCTGCGGTCCCACGGAGGAAATCCGCGGCGACAGCTCTCTGGAGGAGGTCTTCCTGGAGGTGGTGGAGCATGAAAAATAAGTGCGCGCTGCTGTTGAAGATTCAGCTTCTCCAGACGCTGCCGCTCAACCGCCTGCGGTATTCCCCGATTCCAAGGAGCGCAGCCGGGCGATCCTCATGGGGGGTTTCCGTGGGGCTGGTGGGGCTGGTGCTGATTTTCTACAGCCTGCTGTTTGCCACGGGCTGTGTGATGGTGGGCCTGTCCAGCGTCATTCCGCCCCTGGTGATTACCGCCTCCTCCCTCGCTGACGCTGGCCACCACCCTGATCAAGAGCAACGGCCTGCTGTTTGGCTTCAAGGATTATGATCTGCTGCTGTCCCTTCCCGTGCGCAGCCGGGACGTAATCGCCAGCCGCCTGATCGCCCTCTACCTGCTGGACCTGGCGCCCACCGTGGTGTTCGCCGCGCCTGCCCTGGCGGTCTACGGAATAGCCATAGGGGCGGGAATCGGGACGTGGGTCCTGCTGTTTTTCTGCCTTCTGCTGGCTCCGCTGCTGCCGTTGACGGCGGGCGCCTTCCTCAGCGGTCTGATCGCTCTGCTGACCGCCCGGCTCCGCCGCCGCAGCGTGCTGACCTCGGTGCTTTCCCTTGCCGCCATGATGCTCTTTATGGTAGGAGCCTTTGCCATGCCGCAGATGGAGGAAGCGGACCTAGGCGCTCTGGCGGAGCAGGCCTCCGCCATGATTTCCCGGGTCTATCCGCCGGCGGCTCTGTTTGCCCAATCGGCTGAAGGGGACGGGCTCTCTTTCTGCTGCTGGCGCTGATATCGCTGGGAGCGGCGGCCCTGTTTGTCCTGCTGTTTGCCAGGGTCTTTGCCTGGCTCAACAGCACGTTATCCTCCGACGCTCCTCCGGGCGCTTCCGCTTGGGCGTCCAGCGGGCCGCTTCCCCCCTGCGCGCCCTGTATTTCAAGGAGCTCAAGCGCTTCGTTTCCTGTCCGGTGTATCTGATGAACTGCGGGGTGGGGCCTCTGATGGTGGTCCTGCTGGGCATCGGCTCCTTCTTCCTGCCGGCGGAGCAGAAGGAGCTGGCGGGGCCGCTGCTGCTCCGGGCGGCGCCGCTGGCCGCCGCCTTCTTTGTGGGGATGGAGAGCACCACCGCCGCCGCCCTTTCGCTGGAGGGGCGCAGCCGCTGGATTCTTTACTCCGCGCCAGTGGACACCCGGACCATCTTCAACGCCAAGATTGCGGTGAGCCTCACCGCCTCCGCCCCGGCAGTGATTCTGGGCGGCCCGCTGCTGACCCTGGGTCTGGGCGGCGGACCGGCGGAGCTGCTGATGATGATGGCGGTCCCCGCCGTTTACGCCGTACTGTCCGCGGTGGTGGGCCTGGCGGTCAACCTGAAATTCCCCAACTATGACTGGACCACCGAAACCGCTGTGGTCAAGCAGGGCTCCCGCCGTGCTGGTGAGTATGCTCGTTGGAATAGGGACCGCCGTCGTGCCGCTCATCCTGGTGTTTGTTCTGGCGGCGTTCCCCGCCTGGCTGCCGCTGGGGATCTGGTCCCTGCTGCTGCTCGCGGTCTCCGGGGGCGCTGTATGCCCGGCTGATCCGGGTACGCCTGTATTGGTGACCGGGTAAGTAACCCAATTCCGCCCCCGATGCTTCTCGGCATCGGGGGCGTTTCTCAAGGGACCGGAATGCGGCGTCCCTCCGGCTAAGATGATTTCACATATTTTTTGAAAAGAGTCTATCAAATTCATACCCTTTTGTGCTATACTTAAAAACAATTTGTGCATACCCCTTTGGGGGAAAGGAAAGGCGGGGAAGCGGAATGCGTCTTTTTTTTCCGAACTGAAAAGCTGCTGTTCACGCCGGTAAGCTTTTTTATCGCGTTGGCGGCCCTGGCGGCGCTGGTGATCATCCCCGCCAAAGATGTGATCCGGTATCGTACGGTCAACGAGGAACAGCTGGGCAAGTCGGTGGAGGATATCGTCCAGGAGGTCAATACCCGGGCAGCCCCAGTACCCGGGATTACCTGAATCATAAGTGGAGCGGCGGACTCAGCGATCCGCGGCTCAACGGCAGGGTGGACGAGGCGGACCTGGAGTACCTTTTTACAGCTACTGGACGCATTGGGACCACGTCACCAAGCTGCGCCTGTACCGCAGCAGCGGGATGCTGGCGGACGAGGTGCTGAACGATCCCATGGAGGAAAAGATTTTGAAAACGTATCCCTGCGCAAGGCGCGGTACCGCGTGGGAGTGCTGGAGGCACGGGGACAGACCGATACTCCGGAATACGCGGCCCGCAAGCTGCAAATCTCCATGATCGAGGCCGCGGGCATCCAAAAGGGGAATTATGTATATTTCTGGGATCAGATGGAAAATCAGACCCAGTATTTCGGCCTGCTGTTCGGCGCCTTGTACGTCATGCTGGTGTCCCGGGTGTTCGCTACCGAGTATTCCAGCGGTATGTATATGCTGCTGGCCAGCACCCGGCAGGGAAAGCGGCGGGCCGCATACAGCAAACTGGCGGCCTGCAGCGTGACGGGGATACTGCTGGTGCTGGCACTGAACCTGATCCCCGCCGCGGTGTATCTGCTGGGCGGAACGGCGGCGGGCTGGGACGCCACGGTGAACAACCTGTCCCTGTTCCCCTACTGCCCCTATAATATTACCGTGGCGGAATATTTCCTGCTGAAAATCGGGATCCAGCTGCTGTCCATACTGGCCGTTGGCGCGGTAACGGCGTTTTTATCCCTGAAGCTGCGCTCCGCGGTGCCCGCGGCGGCGGCGGGGCTGGCGGTGATGCTGTATCCCTATGCCGTCAGCCTGATCGACGGAGGCCGGGAGCACTGGTTCACCTTGTTCAGCCCCGGATACGGCCTATGCCCCGTGGAGGTGCTCGACCGGTTCCATGTGCTGACTCTGTTCGGGCAGCCGGTGCTGTATCCCATCGTGCTGGCGGTGGTTCTGGTGCTTTTCACGGCGCTGTTCCTGGCACTCACCTGCCGCAGCTACAGCCGGGGAAAAGGCAACATCGTCCGTTGACCCCGTAAAGCGTCTTTAAGCAAGGAGGATTTTCCGTGGAATACCATATTGAAAAGCTCTGCATGAACTATGGCCGCCGCAAGGCGCTGCAGAATTTACCTATACCTTTGGCACGGGGGTGTATGGTCTGATCGGCCCCAACGGCGCGGGCAAGACCACGCTGATGCAGCTGATGGCGGGCGTATTCCGCCCCACCTCGGGCAAGGTGTTTCTGGATGGAAAGGAATTCAACACCATGAGCCCCGCCTACGCGGCGTATATCGGTTACCTCCCCAGGAGATCGTCATGTACCCGGAATTTACCGTACGCCAATATCTGGAATACGTGGCGGCGCTGAAAAAGGTCAAATCCCGCAGCGCGGTATCCGCCTGCCTGAAGCTGGCCAATCTGGAGGATCGGGCGAAACCCGCTGCCACAAGCTGTCCGGCGGCATGAAGCGCCGCCTGGGCATCGCCCAGGCCGTTCTGGGAGACCCCAAGGTGCTCATTCTGGACGAACCCACCACCGGCGTGGACATCACCGAGCGGGTGCGTTTCCGCCAGATCATTTCGGAGCTGTCCGCCGACCGGGCCGTGATCTACTCCACCCATACCTCGGAGGATCTGGAGCTGGTGGCCAAGGAAATCATCCTGATGAAGGCGGGGCAGATCATCGCCGCCGGATCGGGCAGCTCCCTCGCTGGCGGGGATGAACGGCAAGGTATGGGAATCCCGCATGGGCCCGGCGGATTTCCGCCGGGCGCAGCAGGAACGTCCGGATATTCTGGTAGCCAACGTGGCGCTGGATGGGGAAGAATGCGTGGTGCGCATTCTGGCGCAGGAACAGCCCTACGGCAACGCGATCCCGGTGCCCGCCACCTATGAGGACCTGTCCCTGTACACCTTTACCGAGGGCTTCGCGCCGCCGACCGCCCTTGAAGAGCCGGTACAGCGTGAAGCGCCGGCGGAATAATCCGGGGAAAGGCGGGGGAGACGGATGAGTCTTTTCAGATACGAAGGAAAAAAGCTGCTGCACAACCCTCTGACCCTGGTGTTGATCGCCGTACTGCTGGTGGCCGGGCTGGCGCAGCCGTTGTATGACGTATATCAGTACCGCACGGTCAATCAGCAATACCAGAACAGAACCGTGGATCAGATCATCGCGGAGTATGAGAAGCTGTCCTACTCCCCCCTGCTGCAGAGCATGGAGGGCAGCGAGTATGAAAATCTGGCACAGGAACGGAAAAATCAACAGCGGGTGGTGCCCGACGAGCTCCTTTCGTATTTTTGACACCCCCATCGACCAATATTTTTTCCCTGTCCAACGTGCAATATTACCGAGAGCACGGCTACGCCCTCAGCGAGGTCCTCGTCGGCTCCAGCGAGGGCACCGACCAGCTGCGCTGCCTCCAGTCGCTGAAGCGGCAGATGAATACCCTGGCCCGGACAGGCAATCGGGATACCTACGAATACCTCCTGCTTCAAAAGCAGGTATCCATGATGTACGCCGCCGATGTCACCGGCGTACAGTATAACCATTTCTGGGTCAGGCTGGAGGAAACCACCTCCGGCATCATGCCTTTGTTGGCGGCGGTGATGGTGCTGCTGCTGTCGGGGGTCTTTCCCCGGGAATACGATACCGGCATGTACCGCATCCTTACCGCGACGCCCATGGGCAAACGCCGCTCCATGCTCTGCAAGGTGGGGATCGCCACCCTGCTGGGGACGGGGTGGCCCTGCTGGCCCTGCTGCTGCCCGCCGCGGTATATTTGGGGCTGGGGACCCCGGAAGGCTGGAATTCCCCCCTCCCAGCTGGGAGAGGGATGGTTCACCTATACCCCCTATGCGCTGGAGGTGTGGCAGTATTTCCTGTATAAACTGCTGTACACCTGCCTGGGCATGGCCGCGGCGGCGCTGATGGCCTCCTACCTGTCGCTGCGCACCCGAACCGCCCTGTACGCCGCCACCCTTTCCCTGCTGCTGCTTTTCACCGCGTACGGGGCGCTGTTCCTTACCGACACCAATACGGTATTCTCCTGGTTCAGCCTGACCTATGCCCTTAATCCCCGGGTAATTTTCAGCGATTTTGTTTCCTTCCGGCTGCCGGGGGATTATACTCTGCTGTACCCTGACGCCATGATCCTTTTCCTCGCGGTGCTTTATCTCCTCTTCCTGCTGCTTACCTGCCTGCGCTATGCCCGCTGCGGGGGCAATCGCAGCCATCGGTAAAGGCGACGGGATGGATGTGGAAAACGAAAATGTCTCTCCTGCCCTCTTCGTAAGGAAGCGGACGCGGTTTCCTCAATAGCGGCGGACGCCGGATCCAGGCACCCCTTTACACAAGAGTGCCGTTTTCTTTACCCAAGCGTCGTGAGGGGCCGAGCGCTTATATCTCTGATGCTCAGGGCCTACGCAGCGTAGACCCTGTCCATGGGCGGTTGGTTGCAAATCCCACCCTCTGGTGATATACTGGACCCTGGGCCTGGATCCGTCCCTGCGGGCCGGTTCCCTCTACGTCTATGGTATAATGGGCCCAGGGCCTATATAGTGCAGACACAAACCATGTGGAAGTCCCTGGGCCTGGAGCCGTCCCTTCGGGTCGGTTCCCTCTACGTCTATGGTATAATAAAGGTCGAACGCCGCCGGTATACGTTGGTATAGAAGGGTATAGGGCAGCGTTCATGGTATAGTGGAATCTGAGACGCCTTTCTCTTCGTGGAATTCCTCGGCACAATCGATATAAAAACCCTTCTTTCCCGGTCCGCGGAAAGAGCGGGGCGAAAAAAGGAGCAGTACATGGACAATCAAAAAATCGGCACCTTTATCAGCGCCTGCCGTAAGGAAAAGGGCTTGACCCAGGCACAGCTGGCGGAACAGCTGGGCGTTACCAATAAAGCCGTATCCAAATGGGAAAGCGGCAACGGCATTCCGGATATTTCCCTGTTCCCCGTTTTGTCAGAGCTGCTGGGAGTGACGGCGGACGAGCTGCGGGGGGAACGCACCGTACCGCCATACCGGGACAATCCCGAGGCGCCCGCTGCCGGATCCGCGGAAAGGGAGGAGACACCGGAGGAGGCGGGGCTACCCGCGCCTTTGAGCTGCCGGAAAGCCCCCAACCCGCCGCAGACCCGGAGGCGCCGGTACTCCCGGCGCGGCGGAAGAGCCGTCTGCGTGCCGTTCCGGCCTGGGCGGGCAACGGGGGCGGCGGTGCTGGCAGTGGCTCTGGCGGCAGCCGTCTGGCCTTTGGCCCAAGCCTCCGGCGGTTTCCGCCACGCAGCAGCCAACGCAGGCCTCCTCCCCTCCCTCAACGACAGCGGAAACAACGGCGCAAACGACCATGACCACAATGACCACAACGACCACGACGACGACCACCACCACAACAACGACCGCCGCGACCACGGCCGCGCCGCGGCTTCCCGCTCTGCCGGGCGGCGTCAGCGCCGATACGCTGACCGCCTCGGCGGTGCTGCTGTATGACAACACCGCCGGTCAAAATCTGTATGCCTACGAGGATTCCACACAGCGCGATCCCGCCAGTCTGACTAAGCTGATGACCGCTATCGTGGGCGCTCCAATACGCCGATCCGGATTCCGCCCATTATGTGGTGGGCAGTGAACAGGATCTGGTGCAGAAGCCGGAATCCAGCCTGGCCTACCTGGAGCAGGGGTGGATATGCCCCTGAAGGCCTTGATCCACGCCATGCTGTTGCCCTCCGGCTGTGACGCCGCCTATACCGTGGCGGTGGGCGTGGGCCGGGATGTGGGCGGCGCGGGGCTGTCCGACCAGGAGGCGGTCCAAGTCTTCTGCGATCTGATGAATCAAAAGGCCCGGGAGCTCGGCGCGACTAACACGTATTTTGCCAATCCGGACGGCTTCCGACAGGGCAACCGCTCCACCGCCCGGGATCTGCTGCTCATCGCCCGGTACGCCATGCAGCAGCCCCTGATCCGGGAAACGGCGTCCAGAATCACCATCCGGGATACCTTCCCCAACGCCGATGGCGGCACGGAGGACGTTACCTGGGACCGGAACACCAACCTGCTGCTGGATCCACAGGCCCTGCGTATTTTAACGGAGCTACCGGGCTGAAAAACCGGCTCCTCCGACCACTAGTAAACTAGAGGTTTGCACAGCCCCCCGAGGGGACAGTACATGCTGACCCCTAGAAGGGGTACTGAAAGTTTGTCATCGCATCACTATTACAGGCAGCCGCTAAAAGCGGCTGTTTTTTTTGCCTACTCCCTCTTGGTACCCGTAAACGGGTCCATATACTCTTTCAGGGAAATTTGATCATTTGCCAAGTCTTCTTCCAACTGGTTTTGGATATACTCCTGGATCATCTTCGCATTCTTTCCTACCGTGTCCGCAAAGTATCCCCTACACCAAAAATTTCGACTCCCATACTTGTACTTCAGATTCGCGTGTCTGTCGAAAATCATCAGTGCGCTTTTACTCTTGAGTGTCCCCACGAACTGTGCTATACTCATGTACGGTGGGATACTCACTAGAAGATGAATGTGATCGGGGCATGCCTCTCCTCGATGATTTCCACTTTCATCTCTTTGCACAGCTTTTATGATTTTTTATGATTTCGATCACATGTTTTACTTCATTTTCCCTGCGCTCTTTAATGTTTTGTAAATTACTTTCCTCCGGTACTTTGGCGCAAATCCCACATGGTGGTATTCACACCGGTAACTGGAATGTGCTGTGTGCTTTACT
>VOFE01000546.1_pt1 | contig 22001 bp, 26 predicted proteins | sample 5384071 | NCBI WGS metagenome assembly VOFE01 (sample SAMN12384724, study PRJNA508395) | human gut metagenome | isolation source: healthy gut D | host: Homo sapiens
TCCTGATACCCGTCGATCTCCTCCCGGGCGTAGCGGTCCGTATATTCCCGGACCAGCTGCCGCAGCTCCGGCTGCTGCACCGCGGCCCAGCCGCCCCGGGTCTTGACCTCCCGGGCCACGTTTTCCAGCAGATAGTGGATAAACGTGCCGATCTCCGGGGCCTCGAACCCCGCCGGGCGGCGGTCCCTGGCCCGCAGGCCGTACTGCATGAAGTACCCGAAATGGCACCGCTTTACCTGGTCCATCCGGGAGGCGGACATATGCAGGGAGCGGCCATACAGGGCCTCCACCGCCGGGCCGGACAGCCGTCCCCGGCCCAGGGCCCGGCCCCGGTCCATGGCGTCCAGCACCCGGTCATAGTCTCCCTGTTGGCGGAAATACTGCCGCAGGGCGGGGTCCTCTCCCGCCAGCTCCAGGGCCGTGGCGGGGAGCCTGCGCCGGTAGCTGCCGTCCTCCCGGGTCACCCGCAGCCTGGGAAACAGCTTTTCCATCCGCTGCACCACAAAGGAGGGCCGCAGCTGGCTGCCGTTGACGTCCCCCACCGGCCAGCTGACGGTGAGCCGGTCCGTGGGCTGGGCCAGGCAGGCGTAAATATTCTGCAATTCGTTGTCCAGCGGGTCGAAGCTGGCGTCCGACAGCAGGATCTCCCGCTGCTGCAGGGCGGCCCGGTCCTCCGGGTCCAGCAGGCCGTGGCCGCTGGGGGGCATGGGCAGCACATGGTCGTTGGCTCCCAGCAGGAACAGGCACTTCACCCGGTGCCGGTCGTTGCGGGTGATCTCGCTGACCTCCAGCAGCGTGACAGTGACAGACCGAGCCTGCCGCAGGATGCTCTCCAGCACCTGCCGCTCCTGGGCGTTGAAGTACGTGAAGCCGTCCACAAACACGTCCTTGCCGAAAGCGTAGCGGGAGGACTCCAGCGCCTCGCAGCTTGGTCATCCGGTCCCGGGCATCAAGGCCGGGGCGGTACAGCCGGGACTCATAGGCGCCGTACAGCAGGCTCAGGTCAGCAGCTTGTCCCGGGTGGCGCCCTGGATTTCCCGTGCCTGGCTCTCCAGCAGCTCTGGGGACACGTCGTAGCAGCCGCAGCTCGTCGAAGAGGTCCAGCAGCTGCTGTAAAAACGACGCCTTCTGAGAGGGACGGCGATACACCTTCAGCAAGGGGGCCACCTCTCCCAGGGCCTTCTGCAGGGTCAACAGCTTGCCGCCGGCATCCAATGTCACCTGAGCGGCGCCGCCGGTGATGGTCAGCACCCGGTCGCACAGGCGGCGGAGGCTGAGGACCTCCGCATGGCGGCTGGCAGTGTCTCCGCAGGCACGGCACAGATCCACCTCCGCCTGGTGGGAGGCGTGCTCCGGCACCAGCAGGATCTGCCGGCTGGAATCCCCCAGTTCTCCGATCCGGCGGAGCACCTGTTCCGATTTTCCCGTTTTGGCCCGGCCCATCAGGATCGTCAGCATGGCGGGACCTCCTTTGCGCAATTTCAAAATTCATTGTAGCATATCCCGCCGATTCGTGCTATCCTGTTTCTTGAAGATTTTCCGAGGAGGACTGACCCATGCACATTCCCCAAGGCCCCACAGCCGCCCTGGCGCTGGAGCTCTTCGACGACGCCCTGGCCGCTGCCCCTCCGGCCGTCGCCGGACTATGATGTGAGCCGGTGGCTGTACGTCCCCAACCACTATTCGGAATACCGCTACATTCTGGGCACCCGGGGCCGGAAGCCCCTGATCTGCATGGGTATCAACCCCTCCACCGCCGCGCCGGACGCTCTGGACCCCACCCTCCAGTCCGCCCAGCGGATCGCGCTTTCCAACGGGTACGACAGCTTTTTGATGTTCAACGTCTACGCCCAGCGGGCCACCCGGCCCGACGATATGGAGCGGTCCTGCAACCCGGTGCTCCATGCGGAGAACCGAAGGGCCTTCCGGTATCTCCTCTCTCTGTCCCCGGCCCCCCGCCCTGTGGGCCGCCTGGGGAACATCATCGAGAAGCGAGGGTATCTGATGGATTGTATGCGGGACTTTGCCGCCGACGCCAGCGCCGCCGGGGCCGGGTGGTTCACCGCCGGCCCCTGCTGAAATCCGGCCACCCCACCACCCCCTGTCTCTCAAGGGGGACACGAAGCTGCTGGCCTTCGACATCGACAGATATCTGCGGGACCGGGCAACCTGAACCGCTGCGAGGCACTAAAAGCAGGCCGCCCCCAATGGGGACGGCCTGCTGTTTTTCTGTGTCACAGCCACTTTTTCTTCTTGAAGTAGATCACCAGCGCCGCCACGATCCCCACGCTCACCAGAATCACCGCCGGGTATCCGTACTTCCAGTGGAGCTCCGGCATCCCCACAAAGTTCATCCCATACCAGCCTACCAGCAGGGTCAGGGGCAGGAACACCGCCGTCACCACGGTGAAGATCTTCATCAGGTCGTTCTGCTGGATGGACAGCTGGGACTGATAGGCCTCCCGCAGTTGGGCCACGGACTCCCGCAGGGACTGGACCGCGTTCAGATACCGCTCCATCCGATTGCCCAAGTTTGCAAAAACGGCGGGTGTTCTGCTTGCCCAGCAGGCTGTTGTCGTTCTCCGCCAGCTCGTCAAAGATGGAATCCAGCTGCTCGTAGTACCGCTTCAGCCGCAGCAGCTCCTGCCGCCAAGCGATGATCCGGTCCAGATACGCCTCATGGGCACCGGTGAGCACCTCTGTCTCCCCATCGCTGATGTCCGCCTCCAGCCGGTCCAGATGGGCCATATCCTCCCTCAGCGCCGGACGAAGAAGCGGTGGAGCACCTGCTCGTTGGACAGTGCCTCTTCCTCCGGCACCAGCAGGGCCGCCTGGGCGGCGTCCTCCGCTGCGTCGTCCTCACAGAAGACGAACAGGTCCTCCCGGTCCAGATACAGCAGCATCTGGGATGCTCCGTCCGCTCGCTCGCGCACGTCGTACCAGTCAAAGGCGATCAGATCGAAGTCCTCAAAGCCCTCAAACGCTTCGATCTGCCCCTCGTGGATGTAGTCCAGCACCTTGGCGTCCATATAGGGCTCCATCTCCCGGATGCGGGACATGGGCAGTACCTTTCGCATGGCGGTCTCTCTCCTCTCGGTCTCTCACAGGTTTTCCAGGCCGGCGTCCTTGGGCGGCAGGCCGTCATAGAGCCCGGCGCACTTCCACAGTGCCGCGAGAAACCAGATGATGCCCACCAGCAGGGCAATCAGGGCCATCAGTGCCAAAGCGTCCAGCAGCAGGCCGCCCAGCGTTCCGGCAATCTGTGCCGCCAACAGGACAAACCAGGCGGTCCGTGCCGAAGTGCCGTGCAGATCTGTCCCATAACGGGTCTCCATCTCCAAAATGGCCTGGATCACGCTCCAGGAAATATACAGGGCGACCGCCAGAGCAGCCAGCTCCAGGAGCGTACTCAGCCAGTTTGCGCCGGTCACGCCCAGCAAGTCTCCCACCCACAGGATACCCGTGTATATGGCCACAGCCACAGCAAAGGGGCGGAGTTTCCCGAATCGACCGCTCTCTCCCAACAATTCCCCTGCTGCCCGATAGAGTAAGATATAACCCGCAAAGGTCGGCAGCAGATTCAGTGTATGTCCGTTGATTGTCACATAAAAATTGATAAAGATCAAGAAGAACCCCCAAAAGATTCCCTTCACTGCATTTCCTCCTCCCGCTTCTTTTGTGCATGCCTTTTCCGAAATACAGCACCAGCACCCCCGCCGCGATCTTCACGGCGGCGTACAGGGCCGGGAACAGCAGCACACCTGCCGGGAACACGTCAAGCAGATTCACTCCGCCCATCTCCGCCATATCCCAGCCGATCAGACCCGTAAATCCGCCCAGCATCCCCCGGTACGCCAGATAAAACAGCGCCTGCACCAGATCAATACGCCCCAGGCGATCAGCACCCATCCCAGCAGGTACCATTTCCGCTTGCTAAAGGTCAAAAACGCTCCACCCAGTCCTTCCGTTCCTGGGGCGGCGGCTGCTTCTCCTCCGGCTCCGTCTGCTCCGGCTGGAGGCGGAGCAGATAGTCTGTTGTCACACCGAAAATATCCGCCAGGGCCACCACTTTGTCCGTCTCCGGCATGGTCTCGTCCCGTTCCCAACGGCTGACGGCCTGCCGACTCACCTGCAGGCGCTCGGCCAGCGCGTCCTGGCTCATGCCGGCTCTCTGCCGGAGGGATTGCAGCTTCTCTCCGAATGTCATAGGCATTCTCCCTTCTCTTGGATGCCTTCAGCTTATCAGGCCGCCCGGTTGCATACCAGCAACCAAGCATGGAAGTTCCGCAATCTCAGATTGCCTTCCTCTCCAACATACCACAACAGGGCTCCCCGCGCAACGGCTCCGGCCCATATTGCAAGAAAAACCAAGGCACCGGACGTCTCCGCATCCAAGCGCCCCGGCCTATCGGGCGGGCTCCAGCACAATGGGCAGGTCCACGATCTGCAGGCCCCGGCGCATGGCGTACTCCACCGTGTACCGGGTTCCGCCGGGAGACCCGTCAAAGGCGGCGATCAGCAGCGCGGCGTGGTCCACCATATACCGGTCCCGCCGCGCATACAGGCAGGGGTGTAGCAGGCGGACACCAGGGTCTCAAAGTCACAGGCAGCCACCAGCCGCTCATACCGCCGCCGCTGGTCCGGCGGCCAGGCATCCGCCTGGGAGGGACATGGGACGGCCGCCTCCACCGTCACGTCCGGGTGCATCTGGCGCAGGCGGAGGACGCACTCGCAGAAATACAGGTCACAGCCCAGGGCCATGCCGCAGAGAAAGTGACGGAATCCCTCCTGATAGGCCGCCTCCACCGCGTCTGCGATGCGGGCCTTGAGCGACACGCAGCGCAGGTCCTCCTCGTTATACCGCCATGGCAGCTTACCGGGCCGGTGCCCGGTAAAGCAGCAGGCCGACTGCCGCCCCCGCATGGTCTCCGCCTCCCTCCTTCTGGTCTTTGATTCAGTATAGAACATCCGTTCTTGTTTGTAAAGACCCACGGGAAATTTGCCGTTTTTTCATTTAGGGACTTGCAATTTCTTCCGCGCTGTCATATACTATGGCCAGAAAGCAACTGAATACTTTGTCTTCAGGGCGGGGTGAAATTCCCCACTGGCGGTACAGTCCGCGACCGCCTGCGCGTATGCACAGGCGCTGACTCGGTGAAACTCCGGGACCAACAGTTACAGTCTGGATGGAAGAAGATGAGTGCGGCGTGGCCGCGCGTTTGTTCGCGCTCCTGCGTTGCGTGGATCACCTTGGAGAAGCCAAAGCGTCCAGGGTGTTTTCAAGCAACGAAAAGGAGTGTATTTTTATGTCCGAACCCAATGCCAACGCCATCAAGAACCCCTCCCGGCCCGCAACAAACGTCCGAACCATCACCTCCCTGGCCATGCTGGCGGCCATCGCCTATGTGGTGATGCTCCTCAGCAAGATCTTTGCCACAGGTGTCCGGCTTCCTGCAGATGGACCTGAAGGACACGGTCATCTGCATCGGCGCCTTCCTCTTCGGACCTCTGTCCGCCGCCGTCATCTCCATCGTGGTGGCCGTGGTGGAGATGTTCACCGTCAGCGACACCGGCCCCATCGGCTGCATCATGAATGTGCTGGCTACCTGCGCCTTCTGCTGCACCGCCGCCTTCGTCTACAAGAAGTTCCACACCCGCAAGGGCGCCGTCATCGGTCTGGCCCTGGGCACTGTTTGCCTCACCGTGGTGATGCTTTGCTGTGGAACTATCTCATCACGCCCATCTACATGGGAATGGATCGCGAGGAAATCGTGGTCCCCATATCCGTCCCTCCGCCTGCCGGTATGATCCCTTCTCCCTTTTCAGGAACGAACAGATGTGCTATAATAGAAGTGAGAAAGGAGGCGGGGCCATGGACCGCATCATCCTGCACTGCGATCTGAACAGCTTTTACGCCTCCGTGGAGCATGCGGAGCCGACCGACCTGCAGAACGTGCCCGTGGCGGTGTGCGGAGACCCACCTCCCGCCACGGCATCATCCTGGCCAAGAATGAGCCGGCGAAAAAATTCGGCGTCCAGACGGCGGAGACCATCTGGCAGGCCAAACGGAAGTGCCCCGACCTGGTGCTCCTTCCGGCCCACCACCAAAGAGGGGAGTACTCGGGAGTTTTCCAGACGGACGTCAACCGGATGTATCAGGCGGTACACCGGATCTGGTGGAGCCCTTCGGCATCGATGAGAGCTGGCTGGATGTGTCCGGCACCCTCCACCTGTTCGGGGGAGACCCCGGAGCCCTGGCGGATGAGATCCGCCGCCGGATGCGCCAGGAGTTCGGCCTGACCATCTCGGTGGGGATCTCTTTTAATAAGGTGTTTGCCAAGCTGGGCAGCGACTATAAAAAGCCGGACGCCACCACCTGGATCTGGCGGACCCGTGGAGAATTGCGGCAGCTGGTCTGGCCGTCTGCCGGTGGGGGTTCACAGCCGGGGGCGGCGCCCAAAAAGAAAAACAGGAAAAGCTGGAGGCGGCTATGGACCGCCTCCGTGGAAAGTTCGGGACCGACGTCATCTCCTACGGCGCGGCCCGTCCAGAGAAAGAGGAGGATCCCTGCCATGACAATAGACGAGGAAAACAGCAGCTCCGGGCTACGATCCGGCGCCTCAGCGCCCAGCTCCCCTTCCGGTACCGGGAAGCGGCGGACCGGGCCATCGCCCGCCATCTCCTGGCTCTTCCAGAGTATCGCAGTGCCGGAGCGGTGTTCTGCTTCGTCTCCGCCGGGCGGGAGATCGACACCCGTCCCATCCTGGAGCAGACTCTGGCAGACGGCAAGATGCTGTGCGTCCCTCTGTGTGTGGCGGATGGCATCATGGAGCTGCGGGCCATCCGCGACCTGAAGGAGCTCTTCCCCGGCGCCTACGGCATTCTGGAGCCTCCGGCAGACAGCCCTGCCCTCTCCCGGACCAGATCGACCTGGCTTGAAGACCGGATCGACCCCTCGGAAAATATCGTTTCTCCCAGGCCGACCCCGAGGTGGGGGCATCTATTGTCGACCGGGGCGGCACAACATTGAGCTGCTCCGAGAACATCGCAATGGGAACATGGGATTTTCACCAACAAATATGCGGAGGGTATCCTGGTCACCGCTATTACGGCGGCTGCGACTATGTCGATGTGGTGGAGAATATCGCCATCGAGCGTGCGAAGGAGCTGTTTCACGCCGACCATGCCAATGTGCAGCCTCACTCCGGCGCGCAGGCTAACATGGCCGTATATTTTGCGCTGATTAAACCGGGCGACACGGTCATGGGAATGAACCTGGCCCACGGCGGGCACCTGACCCACGGCTCTCCGGTCAACATGTCGGGCTCTTACTACCATTTTGTGCCTTATGGTGTGGACAGTGAGACGCAGCGCATCGATTACGACAAGATGGAAGCCACCGCAATGGAGTGCAAGCCGAAAATGATTGTGGCGGGGCTTCTGCTTATCCGCGGGTGATTGATTTCGAGCGGATTTCCACATTGCGAAAAAAAGTCGGCGCGTATTTCTTTGTGGATATGGCGCATATTGCAGGCCTTGTTGCCGCAGGAGAGCATCCGTCCCCCGTCCCGTATGCGGATGTGGTGACCACCACCACCCACAAGACATTGCGGGGTCCCCGCGGTGGGCATTATCCTGTGCAAGGAACGAGTATAAAAAGGCCATCAACAAGGCGGTGTTCCCCGGCACACAGGGCGGTCCGCTGGAGCATATCATCGCCGCCAAGGCCGTGTGCTTGGGCGAGGCGCTGAAGCCGGAGTTCCGGGCCTATGGGCGGCAGGTGGCTGCCAACGCCGGGGTTCTGGCGGAAAAGCTGATCGAGCAGGGCTTCCGGCTGGTCTCCGGCGGCACGGACAACCATCTGATTCTGGTGGACACCCGGCACTTTGGGCTCACCGGCAAGGAGTATGAGCACCGGCTGGATGAGGTGAGGCATCACGGTGAACAAGAACACCATCCCCAACGACCCGGAGAAGCCCTTCGTCACCGGACTAAAACAACCCCCGCGGAGGCAATGCCTCCGCGGGTTTTTCCTTTCCTCAGAAGAGGGCCAGGAGCTCTTCCAGGGCGCTTTCGCGTCCGCTCCGCTGTCCCTGCCCGGAGATACGGCATCGAGGGTATAAAGCCCGTTCTTCAAAACAAAATAGGCGTCTGCACTAGAAAAGTCATTGTAGTAATCGCTTTCCGGGGTCTCGGATACCACCAATGTATAAGGAATACCCTCACCAGTCACACCGGAGGTAATTTCAAATTCCGCTTCCCCGTTCCAGCTGCCCCCTGTCCGGGCTCCATGCCGCTTCCCTCCGGATAAAGCGAAACTGTCATTTGAATGCGGATCGGCCCCATGAGATAGCCGGTATCTATTGTCACGTCTTTGCGCACTCGCCTTTAATATTTCCTTGCAAAGCAACCGCGCAATGGCGTTGGCTCTCTTCATTCAGGGTCTCCGCATCCTGCGCGATGGCGAAGTAGTTGGCTGTCTCCAGCAGGCTGGACTTCTCCAAGGGATTGTTCAGAGGGAACCCGATAAACTCCTCACAGTCTGCCCAGCGGTCAAAGGTGCGAAGCCAATATCCTGGACTGGAATTCAAATAGAGATCCTGCTCTTCCATTTTCTGTGAAACATCCTCCATAGCAGACGCGACCTCATCCGAAAAGCTCTCCAAAGGGATCACGGGAATCTCTCCGTTTACCCGATAGCTGGAACTTTCCTGTCCCACCAGAACATCTTCCACCCGGACATTCCAAAAATCCATGGACACCGCCGTCGCTGCCAGCAAAGACCGCTACGATGGCCGCTAGGATCAGCACCCGCTTCCCCAGCCGCCGTTTTCCGGGCCGGTCCAGGGTGCCCCCCTGGCGGATCTGTTCCTCCAGCCCGTCCATAGCCGACTCATAGGCTGCGGGCAGGGCCCAGTCCTCCCGCTTTGCCATTGCCCGCAGGCGGGCGTCCAGCTCATCCATAGTCTCCCTCCTTCAAGATGCTCCGCAGCTTCTCACGTGCCCGGCTCAGCCGGACCCGCACCGCCCCCGGGGACGTCCCCACGATCCGGGCGATCTCCTCTGTGGGCAGGTCCTCATAGTAGAACAGCACCACCGCCTCCCGCTGGTCTCGTGGCAAGGTCTGCACCGCCTGCCAAAGGGTATCGTCCCCGTCTCCCGGCCCGGTATTGCCGGTTCCGTGGGCAGATCATCCAAAGAGACTGTCCGGCCTCGCCGTTGGCAGAGACGCCGGGCCTCATTGGCGGTGATCTTCAGCAGCCACCGGGGCAGCTTCTCCTTTCCCGCAGCTGAGGATACCGCTCATAGGCCCGGCAGACTGCCTCTGCCACCGCCTCCTGGGCATCGCTGCTGTTCCGGGTGATACTGAAAGCCAGACGGTACAGGCTGGTCCGGCTGTGATGCAGCACTTGGCAGAACCGCTCCCGCTCTTGCTCCGGCAGCGTCATGTCCTTCCCCCCTTCTCCTGTTCTGCCTGTATGACCCACGCAGCGTGGCAAAAATGTTACGGTGTACTCGCAAAAAAGCCGCCTCGCAATGAGGCGGCTCATATTCGCTTCACAGCGGGACGCCGAGGCCCAGCCACAGGACGTTCCGGACCACGCAGTTGGCCAGGAACAGCCCCACTAGGACCATCGGCCAGCGGCGGTCATAGCGCAGGACCCAGCCCCGCTTTCCCCGCAGCCGCCACGCGGTTTGAGAAAACAGATAGATCGCTGCCAGGGCCAGCGTGATCACCACCGGCGTGTGGTACCAGAGAGCCGCGCCCACCCGTCCCTGGGCTGGGGCCATCAGCGCCCGTGTCCCTCCGCAGACCCGGGCAGTAGACATGCCAGTGCTCCCAGACCCAGCAGCGGCTGACAGTGGGTGCCCCCAGCGCAAAGCGCCATAGCAGATATAGCAACACCAGAACCGCCAGGGTGATCCAGGCGGTCGGATAGGCCTCCCGGTCTGTCATAGAACCTCTCTGCATAAAATTTCCTCCCTGTAAACAGCAAAAAGCCGCGCGCGCGCGGCCCTTTCTCCTTTACTTCAGCAACCGGATCTGTCCCAGCAGAGGAACTGCCTTCTCCTCTCCATTGACAGCGGAGATGAAGCCCATCACCGCGCAGATGAAGCAAAAAATGCCCCACAGCCAGCCGATACATGGAATGAAGCTCAGCAGCCCCGCCAGCCAGATCACCAGCGCTTGATTCAGATGGAATTTCGCGCCCTCCCGGTCGCCCAGTACAAAGGCAATCACCAGACCGATCCAGGTAATATAAGCGACAATACCCGTCGTTTTGCATCCATAAAAACACCTCTCTTTGGTTCAGTGGGGTTGTCCATAGTGTACCACGGTTTTGGAAAGAATACAAGCCCGCGTCAGGACTCCTCCGGCAGAAGCGGGCTGTACATCATGATGGCGTCATTTGCAAGAGGGAATTCCTCTTCCAGCAGGCCCCCCTCCAGGTCATAGATGCGGCGGTACAGCTCGTTATGCCGCACATATCCGCAGAATGCCGTGTGATGGGATTCACCATGGACCTCCTCCCTAATCCCCAGACCACCTCCGGCCTATCAACCAGATCGTCTTTCTGGGCCCTTACTCCATAAAGGATGAGAGATCTCATCTTAGGGGGAGTTTCACGCTTAGATGCTTTCAGCGTTTATCTCGTCCGTACATAGCTACCCAGCTATGCCCTTGGCAGGACAACTGGTGCACCAGAGGTACGTCCATCCCGGTCCTCTCGTACTAAGGACAGCTCCCTTCAAATCTCTTACGCCCGCAACAGATAGGGACCGAACTGTCTCACGACGTTCTGAACCCAGCTCGCGTGCCGCTTTAATTGGCGAACAGCCAAACCCTTGGGACCGAATACAGCCCCAGGATGCGACGAGCCGACATCGAGGTGCCAAACCTCCCCGTCGCTGTGGACGCTTGGGGGAGATCAGCCTGTTATCCCCAGGGTAGCTTTTATCCGTTGAGCGATGGCATTTCCACTCACATACCACCGGATCACTAACTCCAACTTTCGTTACTGCTCGACCCGTCGGTCTCGCAGTTAGGCTCGTTTATGCGTTTACACTCACTGCACGATTTCCGTCCGTGCTGAACGAACCTTTGAGCGCCTCCGTTACTCTTTTGGAGGCGACCGCCCCAGTCAAACTGCCCGTCTAACAGTGTCCCCCGACCGGATTCACGGCCGCAGGTTAGGAAATCAGCAATACAAGAGTGGTATCCCACCGGTGACTCCACATGACCTGACGACCATGCTTCCTAGTCTCCCACCTATCCTGTACATGCATTACCGATTCCCAGTATTAAACTGCAGTAAAGCTCCATGGGGTCTTTCCGTCTAGTTGCGGGTAACTGGCATCTTCACCAGTACTACAATTTCGCCGGGCGGGCTGTCGAGACAGTGCCCAAATCATTACGCCATTCGTGCGGGTCAGAACTTACCTGACAAGGAATTTCGCTACCTTAGGACCGTTATAGTTACGGCCGCCGTTTACCGGGGCTTCAATTCAAACCTTCGATTGCTCTAAGCTCTCCTCTTAACCTTCCGGCACCGGGCAGGCGTCAGCTCATATACGTCATCTTTCGATTTAGCATAAACCTGTGTTTTTGGTAAACAGTTGCTTGGGCCTATTCACTGCGGCCCCTTTCGGGGCTCCCCTTCTTCCGAAGTTACGGGGTCAATTTGCCGAGTTCCTTAACAACCCTTCTCCCGTTGGCCTTAGGATTCTCTCCTCATCTACCTGTGTCGGTTTGCGGTACGGGCGCCTTAGTATTCATCAGAGCTTTTCTCGCCTTTCAGCATCGCGGACTTCCCTACTAAATTCAGTCCCTTTCGCCCAGCTCAACCAACGGCTGGGTTCCGCTATCTGCAAGTGTCCCTCTGACTTAAAGTTCGGCGGCTACGGAATCTTTACCGTATGTGCATCGACTACGCCTTGCGGCCTCGCCTTAGCTCCCGGCTTACCTTGGGCGGACGAACCTTCCCCAAGAAACCTTAGATTTTCGGCCATTATGATTCCCACATAATTCTCGCTACTCATTCCGGCATTCTCACTCGTGTACAGTCCACCGCTCCTTCCGATGCGACTTCACCCCGTACACGACGCTCCCCTACCACTGTCTTTTGACAATCCCAAGCTTCGGTTGCATGCTTAGCCCCGTTATATTTTCCGCGCAGAGTCACTCGACCAGTGAGCTATTACGCACTCTTTTAATGAGTGGCTGCTTCTAAGCCAACATCCTGGTTGTTTTCGCAATTCCACATCGTTTTCCACTTAGCACGCATTAGGGACCTTAGCTGTGGGTCTGGGCTGTTTCCCTTTTGACAATGAAACTTATCTCACACTGTCTGACTGCTATCCATCAATTAGCCGGCATTCTGAGTTTGATAGGGTTCAGTAAGCTTATCGCCCCCTAGCCCATTCAGTGCTTTACCTCCGGTAATCTAAGATAACGCTAGCCCTAAAGCTATTTCGGGGAGAACCAGCTATCTCCGAGTTCGATTGGAATTTCTCCGCTAACCACAAGTCATCGCCGGTCATTGCAACGAACGTGCGTTCGGCCCTCCATGAGATTTTACTCTCACTTCAGCCTGCTCATGGTTAGGTCACCCGGTTTCGGGTCTATGGCAACGAACTTTTTACGCCCTATTCAGACTCGCTCTCGCTTCGCCTCCGGTACTGAATACCTTAAGCTTGCTCGTTACTATAACTCGCCGGACCGTTCTACAAAAAGTACCTCATCACACTTTAACGTGCTTTGAGTGCTTGTAAGCACAAGGTTTCAGGTTCTCTTTCACTCCCCTCCCGGGGTCCTTTTCACCTTTCCCTCACGGTACTGCTCCTCTATCGGTCATCAGGTAGTATTTAGGCTTGGATGGTGGTCCACCCGTTTTCCCACGGGGTTCCTCGTGTCCCGCGGTACTCTGGATACTCGCTGTCAGTTTCACCTTTCAAATACGGGGCTCTCACCCTCTGTGGCCGGCCTTCCCATGCCGTTCTTTTAGGCTCCTCTGATCTTGATGCAAGTCCGAACCCCGGAGAATAAATCCTCCGGTTTGGCCTCCTCCGCGTTCGCTCGCCACTACTAGCGGAATCTCGGTTGATGTCTTTTCCTCGCCCTACTTAGATGTTTCAGTTCAGGCGGTTCCCCACGTACACCTATTTGATTCAATGCACGTTACTGGAGTATTGCTCCAGTGGGTTTCCCCATTCGGAAATCTCCGGATCATAGGATATTTGCTCCTCCCCGAAGCTTATCGCAGCTTGTCACGTCCTTCGTCGGCTCCTGATGCCAAGGCATTCCCCTTGCGCTCTTTATAGCTTGACCTATTAGAGATATTTTGGTTCTCTATAGTTGAATTATGCAGGCAATCAACAGGTTTTCTTCGCAAAATTGTAATTGTTACCCTCTTCTTTTAACAGAAGTGTTCCACAATTAAAAATTCACAACTTTTCTTTCAAGTCTCCTTGAAAGACCTCTCTGTTGCCTTGCTTCTTCATCACATGTTACGTTGTTCAGTTTTCAAGGTGCAGCTTCCAGCTTCTTTTGAAGCCAGATCTCAAAATCCAATTCCTTGGGTTTTGAGATCCAACGCCAAATTGGAATCTTGGTGGGCCCGAGTGGGCTTGAACCACCGACCTTACGATTATCAGTCGTACGCTCTAGCCAGCTGAGCTACGGGCCCGTTCAATACGGGTTGTATTCTGTTGGTGGAGATAGTCGGGATCGAACCGGCGACCTCCTGCTTGCGCTGAGCTATATCCCCGTCTATCTTCTCCGCTTCTGCAGAGCCTGTATCCTCTAAATTAAACAATGAACTACTGAAATCCCAAACGTCTGACCAGGATGTTACAAGCAAGCTCTTGGCTTACTTGAGGTCTCCTTAGAAAGGAGGTGATCCAGCCGCTCGTTCTCGAACGGCTACCTTGTTACGACTTCACCCCAATTATCGAACCCACCTTCGGCCGCGCCCTCCTTGCGGTTAGGCTACGGACTTCGGGTGTTCCCGACTCTCATGGTGTGACGGGCGGTGTGTACAAGGCCCGGGAACGTATTCACCGCGGCATGCTGATCCGCGATTACTAGCGATTCCGACTTCATGTGGGCGGGTTGCAGCCCACAATCTGAACTGAGACGGCTTTTAGGGGTTCGCTCCACCTTACGGTTTTGCATCCCTCTGTTGACCGCCATTGTATTACGTGTGTAGCCCAGGACATAAGGGGCATGATGATTTGACGTCGTCCCCACCTTCCTCCGTTTTGTCAACGGCAGTCTCGCTAGAGTGCTCTTGCGTAGCAACTAACAATAGGGGTTGCGCTCGTTGCGGGACTTAACCCAACATCTCACGACACGAGCTGACGACAACCATGCACCACCTGTCTCTACTTTCCCCGAAGGGCACCTGATGTATCTCTACTTCGTTAGTAGGATGTCAAGCCCTGGTAAGGTTCTTCGCGTTGCGTCGAATTAAACCACATAATCCACCGCTTGTGCGGGCCCCCGTCAATTCCTTTGAGTTTCAACCTTGCGATCGTACTCCCCAGGTGGAATACTTATTGTGTTAACTGCGGCACGCAGGGGGTCAGTCCCCGCACACCTAGTATTCATCGTTTACAGCGTGGACTACCAGGGTATCTAATCCTGTTTGCTCCCCACGCTTTCGCGCCTCACCGTCAGTTGTCGTCCAGCAATCCGCCTTCGCCACTGGTGTTCCTCCTAATATCTACGCATTTCACCGCTACACTAGGAATTCCGATTGCCTCTCCGATACTCAAGAAAAGTAGTTTCAAATGCAGTTCACGAGTTAAGCCCGTGGATTTCACATCTGACTTGCCTTCCCGGCTACACGCCCTTTACACCCAGTAAATCCGGACAACGCTTGCCACCTACGTATTACCGCGGCTGCTGGCACGTAGTTAGCCGTGGCTTATTCGCCAGGTACCGTCTTCTACTCGTCCCCGACAAAAGAAGTTTACAACCCGAAAGCCTTCTTCCTTCACGCGGCGTTGCTGGGTCAGGCTTGCGCCCATTGCCCAATATTCCCCACTGCTGCCTCCCGTAGGAGTCTGGGCCGTATCTCAGTCCCAATGTGGCCGGTCAACCTCTCAGTCCGGCTACTGATCGTCGCCTTGGTGGGCCGTTACCTCACCAACTAGCTAATCAGACGCGAGGCCATCTTTCAGCGATAAATCTTTGACATAAAAACCATGCGATCTCTATGTGTCATGCGGTATTAGCAGTCGTTTCCAACTGTTGTCCCCCTCTGAAAGGCAGGTTCCTCACGCGTTACTCACCCGTCCGCCACTGTCCTCACCTTCCGTTGTCCGAAAACTCCTTCCAGTGATTCTCGTTCGACTTGCATGTGTTAAGCACGCCGCCAGCGTTCGTCCTGAGCCAGGATCAAACTCTCTATAAATCGTATCAACACAGCGTCTCCGCTGAGTTAATCATTTTACAGAGCTATTTTCCATAGCTTCATAAACTCTGCTCAAACACCGGGTAATTGACTAAACCCCAGTGCTTAAGCTTTTCAGTCGCGCATCTTAATGCGCTCCCGTCTGGTGCTTTGTTCGTTCATTGTGACGGAGGCCAGCTCCCACACAGGGCCCTTCGGCAGCTGCGCCAGCAGCAGGTGGCCCAGGACGGGCGAGGGGACCGTGTTGAACACGGCGCCGAAGTCACACAGCGCACCATCGAGGCGTCCGGTCTCCAGCGCCTGCCAGCCATAGGCACGGATCCAAGCCAGGTCCGACGGTTTTCTGGCAGTGACTGTAACATGGGCGCCCAGCCCATGAAGCCGATAGGCCAGCAGCTTTCCGATCCGCCCGAAGCCCAGCACCAAACACTCCATCCCCAGGAGCGTCCGGTCCAGATGCTCCATAGCGATCTGGAGGGCCGACTCCGCCGTGGCCGCCGCGTTGGCAACGGTCAGCTCTTCCCGCTGGAAGTAGTCCACCAGCGTCAGCCCGCAGTTCTCAGCCTCTATCTGCTGGGCGGGACGAACCTGCCCTGCCAGCAACAGCTGGCCGGGACTGAAACGGCGGAACAGCGCACTGGTGGGCAGATCCTCCGTCTCACTGTTTAGTATCCCGTCCTCCCGGCAGAGCGGCAGCGGAAGGATCACCACGTCCGCGGCCGCCGCCTGCGCAGGCAGATCCGGGCATCCGGCCACTCCGCTGGTCCAGACCGTGCGCCCTTCCTCCGCCAGCAGCCGTGCAAGCTCTGCCTGCCGCCGATCTCCGCCGATCACGCCAAAGGTCTTGTTCATCCGGCATTCCCCCTCAAGCCATGGTATGCACGGCGGGGGCGGCGGTGATTGCCTTTCCTGTTTGATGTGATACGATACATGTGGTCAAACTCTCCCGAAAGGAGTTCTCACCATGAAATTTCCCTATCTGCTCTTTTGACGCGGATGACACCCTGTTCGACTTTCCAAAAGCCGCGGCCCGTGCCTTTTCTGCCATGTGCCGGAGCAACGGCGTTCCGGATACGCTGGATACCCGCGCCCTCTACCACCGGATCAACCAGGAGCTGTGGGCAGCCTTTGACCGGGGAGAGGTCTCCAAGGACTATGTGACGTTGGAGCGTTTTGTGCGCTTTTTTCAGGCGTTGAAGCTGCCGCCGGGACCCAGACAAGTGCAACCGGGATTACCTCACTGCCCTGGGTGCTGGGGTCTATCCCCTGCCTCATGCGGAGGCGGTCTGCCGGGAACTGGTCCGCCGGGGGCACAAGCTGTACATCGTCACCAACGCCGTGGCCTCCGTCCAGCGCAGCCGCCTGCAGGGCAGTGTGTTCGCAGATCTCATCACGGACGCCTTTATTTCCGAGGACGCCGGAGCCTCCAAGCCGGACCCGGCTTATTATGCCTATGTCCGCTCCCGCATACCCGGCCTGACGCCGGAGAACGGTCTCGTGATCGGAGACTCCCTCTCCACAGACATCCGGGGCGCCAACAATGCCGGACTTCCCTGCTTTGCTGGTACAATCCTGCTGGAAAGGCCCGGCCGGAGGACCTGCGGATCGACTACGAGATCCGGGATCTGCGGGAGCTGCTGGATATTGTCTGAGAGTACGCTTTCCTGTTTGAATCTGAAAAAATCCCGGTGAGTGCCCTCCAAGACGCCTCACCGGGATCATTTCATCTTCAAAACTGAGAGTCGCGATCAGAAACAATAAGAGACCGGATCCCTCCGGTCTCTTACCCTTCTCTGCGCAGGAACGCGCATGGCCGGGTGCCCCCTCACAGCCACGCCGTCTCCAGCAGTTCATCCTTCTTGGCCCGGGTCATCAGCTCCGCTACCACGCCCCGGATCTGCTTGCCCTGATAGAGGACTTCGTAGGCACAGCGGCTGATGGGCATTTCCACGCCTACCCGCTCACTGAGCTGGTGAATGCTCTCCGCGGCGAAGTATCCCTCCACCACGGCGCCTACTTCCTCCATGGCCTCCCGGGGCGTTTTGCCTTGGCCAATGAGGATGCCCGCCCGGCGATTCCGGGAGTGCATGGAGGTGCAGGTCACGATCAGATCCCCATACCGGCCAAGCCGCCGAAGGTCTGCCGGGAGCCCCCAGCTTCTCCCCAAGCGGGTAATCTCCGCCATAGCCCGGGTCATCAGCAGGGCTTTGGTATTGTCCTGATATCCCAGACCGTCGCACACACCGCAGCTGAGGGTAATGACGTTCTTCAGCGCCGCCGCCAGCTCCACGCCCACGACGTCGCCGCTGGTGTACACCCGGAAGTAGTCGTTCATGAAGGCGTCCTGCACAAAACGCGCCGCATCCACATCCAAGCAGGCGGCCACGCAGCCGGTGGGCAGGCGGATCCCCACCTCCTCTGCATGGGAAGGGCCAGAAAGAACTGCTACTTTACAGATATTCCCCGTCTCCTCCTGGATCACTTGGCTGAGACGCAGATTTGTGTCCCGCTCAATCCCCTTGGAAACGGACACCACCACAGTCTTCTCCGTGAGATACGGGGCCATTTTTTTGGCTGTCTCCCGCACGGCGAAGGAGGGCGGTGCGCTGACCACCAGGTCGGCGCACCTCAAGCGCAGCCCAAATCCCCGGTGATGTGGAGGGATTCCGGCAGATGGACGCCCTGCAAAAGCGGGTTCTCCGGGTCGGGCCATCTCCGCCGCCTTGGCGGGGCTGTGGGACCAGAGATAGGTCTCGTGTCCGTTGTCGCACAGGATCTGGCTGAGGGCCGTGCCCTGCCCAGCCGCCGGAGCCCAATACAACTGTTTTCATCTGTATTCCTCCCCCTCAAATTAGGAATCCGGAGTTAGAAATCGAGCTGTTCCGCCTATGGCGGAACAATTCCATTTTGTCCGGCTCTGCCGGACCGCACCATGCCGCATTCCTAATTTTTTTTGCGGTGTACGCTGAATTTATTCTCGTTGCCATGGATAAGGCGGACGATGTTGCTCCGGTGCTTCCACAAAATCAAGGCCCCCAGGAGAAACGCCAGGAGCACGATGACCGGATCCGGATAGAAATACCAAGTGGCAAAAGGGAAGCTGGCCCCAGCCCAGACAGATCCCAGAGATACATACTTCGTCAGCAGGAATAAGAGCAGAAATCCCACCCAGACCACCAGGCCGATCCGCCAGTCGATCATCCAGACGATGGTGCCGCCGGAGAGGATGCCCTTGCCGCCCCTGAAGTGGAACATGCAGGGAAACATGTGACCCAGCAGACAGAACAGGGCAGCCCAGTATTTGAACAAGACCACATAATAGACCGTCATCTCCGTACTCAGCGGCATATCCGGCATCATCCTGGGATCAAACCCGCCGCCGATGTGAGCCGCGATCAGAACCGCTATTACGGCTTTGAGGACATCACATAAGATTACCACAAAAGTCAGCGGTCCACCAAAGGTACGGTAAAATTGGTTAATCCTGCATTGCCGCTGCCATGCCTGCGAACATCGTCTCGCAGGATGTATTTAGAAATAATGACCGCCCCATTGAAACAGCCGCAGAAGTAGGCGATCGCAGCCACCAGCCACAGTTCCATCCGGGAAATGAGAAACCATACCACTGCGCCCATTCTCACCCCTCCTTCTCGCCCCGCTGGCGGATGGAGAGGGTGATAGGCGTGCCCTCCAGGCCAAAGGTGTTCCGCAGGCAGTTCTCCAGATACCGCTGGTAGGAGAAATGGAAAAGACGGCTGTCGTTGCAGAAGAAGACAAAATGCGGCGGCTTGACGCCGACCTGCGTGATATAGTAGATCTTCAGCCGGCGACCCTTGTCCGAAGGGCGGCTGAACCCGTGTCTGGGCATCCGCCAGGACGCTGTTCAGCATACCGGTGGTGATCCGGGTGCTGGCCTGGTTGGAGACATAGTCGATCAGCTCGAACAGCCGGTCCACCCGCTGGCCGGTCTTGGCGGAGATAAAGAGGATCGGCGCGTAGGTCATAAAAGCCAGGCCGTTACGGACTTCCTGGCGCATTTTGTCCATGGTCTTGTCGTCCTTCTCGATGGCATCCCACTTGTTGACCACGATGATGCAGGCCTTTCCCGCCTCGTGGGCCAGACCGGCCACCTTGGTGTCCTGCTCGGTAACACCTTCCGTTGCGTCGATCAGATGAGGCACACGTCGCTGCGCTCAATGGCCAAGGTGGCCCGGAGAACGGAGTACTTCTCGATGTCCTCCTCCACCTTGGACTTGCGGCGGATGCCGGCGGTGTCAATGAAGACGAACCTGCCCTGATCGTTTTCAAAGTAGGAGTCGATGGCGTCTCGGGTAGTGCCGGCCACGTTGGAGACGATGACCCGCTCCTCCCCCAGGATCTTGTTCACCAGGGAGGACTTGCCGGCGTTGGGCTTGCCGATAACAGCCACCTTGATGGCGTCGTCCTCCTCCTCTTCTTCCTCCTCTGGGGGAAGTACTGGAGACAGGCGTCCAGCAGGTCGCCGGTGCCGTGGCCATGGACAGCCGAGACAGCGATGGGATCCCCAGTCCCAGGTTGTAGAACTCATAAAAGACCGGGTCCGGGACACCGGTGGAGTCCATTTTGTTCACTGCCAGCACGATGGGCTTGCCGCTGCGCAGCAGCATGTTGGCCACCTCCTGGTCAGAGGAGGTGAGGCCCGTGCGGACATCCGTCAGAAAGATGATGACAGTGGCGTTCTCGATGGCGATCTGGGCCTGATCCCGCATGAAGGACAGGATCTGGTCGTCGGTCCGGGGCTCGATACCGCCGGTGTCGATAAGGGTGAAGGACCGGCCGTTCCAGTCCGTCTCCCCATAGATGCGGTCCCGGGTGACGCCCGGGGTGTCCTCCACAATGGAGAGGCGCTTTCCAATGAGTTTGTTGAACAGCATGGACTTGCCCACATTGGGCCGGCCCACGATGGCGACGATGGGTTTCACCGGCGCTCACTTCCCCTTCTTTATCAAGCAGACATACATGGTCATATTATACCCAGTGACCGGCGAAATGGCAAGACGTCCTCCGATTTTTACACAGTATGGACGCAGAAAAAGGAGGGAAGATGTTGCTCTTCCCTCCCGATCCACAGGGCACGTCTTATTTCGCCACCACGGACTTGACAACCTTGACCTCGCGGCCGTTATAGGTACCGCACTCCTGGCACATTCTGTGAGGCAGATGCAGCGCGCCGCACTTGGGGCATGCCACGAGACCGGGAGCCGCCAGCTTCCAGACGGAGCTGCGTCGCTTGTCGCGTCTAGCTTTGGATACTTTTCCCTTAGGTACTGCCATGTTGACACCTCCTTGATCTTTCAAAGGCAGCGGAGTCGCCCCCGGCCTTATTCATTCGTTCTCTCTGTTCTCTAAAAGCTTTGCCAGGACCGCCAGACGGGGATCCGTCTCCTTCCCGCAGGAGCAGGGGCCGTCGTTCAGGTTGGCACCGCACCGGGGACACAGTCCCTTGCAATCTTCCGAACACAGTGTCTTTGTGTCCATTCCAAGGATGAACGCCGTGCGGGCCAGATCGCCCACATCCACTTCCCCATCCTCCAGCAGGACGATCTCGTCGTTGTCCCTCGTTCTGGAGCTCTTCCGCCAATAGGCGCGAAAGGGAACGATCTTGTCCTGAAGAAATTCCTTCCCGCAGCGGTCGCACACAGCGTCCAGCGTGGTGCGGGCCGTCATCTCCAGCTCCAGGAGATCCGCGGTGTTGCTCACCGCGCCTCCACCTCCACAGGGCGGCTGATGGGATGCCGTCCGGCAAATTCCACGTCGGACAAGTCCAGAGAAAACTGGAACGTCAGGCCTTGCCAGGGGCATGCAGTATGGGTCTTACATCAAAACGCATAATGCTACCTCGTAATGACACGAATAGTATTATAAAGGGATGTGTGCCCGGTTGTCAAACAATTTTTTCATGTTTTTGCCGTTTCCGGGCAAATTTTTTTTCGTTTCCGGGCAGGCGCTCTGTTCAGCTCTCCTCTTCCCGACGCTTCTGCCAGCCAGTGATGTCGATGCCCAGGATCACATTGCGGAAGCCCTCCTGCAGCCGGGCATAGGTGGTGATGTTGTAGATGTCCTTGGGCCGGCGGGTGTTCCAGCCGTCCCGCGCCGCTCCGCCAGCTCTTGGCACAGGGGCTCCTCCAGTCCCAGCAGCTGACCCTGTTCAAGCCCAGCCTGGACATCGTGTATGAGGACGAGAATCTGCTGCTGCTGAACAAGCGCCCCGGCCTGGTGGTCCACGCCGACGAGACGGAGAAGGTCAACACCCTCATCAACCACATCCAGGCGTATCTGTATCAGAAGCGGGAGTGGAATCCCCTCACTATGACATTCGAGGACGGAGAGACGATTCTCGACAACATCAATCTGTACATCAACAACAAGGAATTCCTCACATTGCTGGGGCCCAGCGGCTGCGGAAAGACGACCATGCTCCGGATTATCGGCGGCTTTTTGACGCCTACATCCGGCGATGTGCTGTTCAACGGCAAGCGGATCAACGATCTGCCCGCCTATCAGCGCAAGATCAATACAGTCTTCCAACGCTACGCGCTGTTT
>VOFE01000665.1_pt1 | contig 22001 bp, 48 predicted proteins | sample 5384071 | NCBI WGS metagenome assembly VOFE01 (sample SAMN12384724, study PRJNA508395) | human gut metagenome | isolation source: healthy gut D | host: Homo sapiens
TGGACATAACTGTCCGGCCCGAATATTACATATCCCATGCTGCCGCCGACCGCTACTGCCGCAAATGCTGCAATGGCTGCGACCAGCCGGCCCCAGACGGGTTTCATGATCTTATCTTTAAATGTCCAGTAAAGTATGATAACAACTGTCACGACATAGGCTGCCGCGATAACGAAAAAACTTGGTGTGATATTCATTCCTCTGCTCTCCGGCTCACGTACTCAAACATATAGTTTGCATACGCCTGGGTCACTTCGTGATGCATCGCCCTTGAGATCGGAATGCGCTTGCCGTCCGTCAGGACGAAATCGCGGTCGCCCACCGAAACGATGTAGTCCATGTTCACCATGCAGTTCCGATAGCACCAGAGGAACTGGCTGTACGGCTCCAGAGACGGGGCAAATTTATCGAAAGGCATATAGGAGCGACCACATTTGACGTCGTATGCACCTGTATGTAATGGTTGTGGTAATCTACATACATAATATCAGTGATCAGGATCCTTGTAAACTGCCGGCCTTCCTTCAGCTCAATGTAATGAAGGAAATTATCATACACTTCTTCGAACCGGTCCCATCGCCCCGGCAAGATTCTCGTATGTATACGGCTTCACAAGATAATCAAGTGCCCTCACCTTGAAGGCTTCCACCGCGTGCTCCCTGCTGGCCGTCGTAAAGATGATCTGACAGTTCGCCCACTGCTCACGCACATAGCGGGCAACACGGTCTCCTTCGATCCGGTTCATGAAAATATCGAGAAATACAAGATCGTATTTCTTGTCCTTGATCGCATAGAGAAATTTCTGTTCATTATCGAACTGATCGATCTGCATGTGCACTTTATGTTCCGTACAGTATCTGGAAATGTTATCGTACAGGTACTGCAGGTCATCTTTGAGTCGTCTACGATAGCCGCGCGCATACTTTACCTCCTTATCATTTGCATTCTCTATCTTAATTATTCTACCCTATTCGACCAAACAAACCACTATTACAGTCTCTTAAGAAGCGCTTCTCTCTGCTCCTCATATCCCGGTTTGCCGAGAAGTGCGAACATATTCTTCTTATAACTTTCAACACCCGGCTGGTTGAAAGGATTGACTCCTAGTAAATATCCGCTCACTCCGCATGCAAATTCAAAGAAGTAAAACAATTGCCCCAGATAAAACTCATTCTGCTCCGGAATCTTCACCATCAGGTTCGGAACATTTCCGTCCGTATGCGCCAGGATCGTTCCGTTCATTGCGCTCTTGTTAACGAAATCAACGCTTTTCCCTGCCAGATAATTCAAGCCGTCAAGATCCACAGGCTCTTCATTGATGATGATCTCTTCCCTGGACTTCTCTACATTGAGAACGGTCTCAAAAAAATTCTGTTGCCGTCCTGAATGAACTGCCCCATGGAATGCAGATCAGTGGTCAGGTCAACGGATGCCGGGAAAATGCCCTTTCTGGTCCTTTGCCTTCACTCTCACCGAACAGCTGCTTCCACCACTCGGATACATAATGCAGGCTGGGCTCATAGTTTGCGAGTACCTCAACCGTCTTTGCCCTTGCGCAGAAGAATGTTGCGGATCGCCGCATATTTCACTGCGTCATTTTCCTCGAATGTCATTCTCAAGTGCAGCCTTTCTTCCGGATGCCGCGCCTTCCATCAATTTGTCGATGTCTGCGCCGCTCACAGCGATGGGAAGAAGTCCAACTGCCGTAAGAACGGAGAAACGTCCGCCTACATCGTCCGGCACAACAAATTCCTCGTATCCTTCCTCTGTCGCCAGATTCTTGAGCGCCCCTTCGCGCGGTCTGTTGTTGCATAGATTCTCTTCGCAGCTTCCTTCTTTGCCGTATTTCTTCTCCAGGATCTCCTTTGAATACTCGGAATGCGATCGCCGGATCTGTCGTTGTGCCGACTTGGAGATCATGTTGATCGAGAAATCCCGGTCGCCGACAACGTCCATCAGATCTTTGATATAAGTGCTGCTGATGCTGTTTCCTACGTAGTAGATCTCCGGAGACTTGCGGACTTCCTTAGAAACCACATTTGCAAATGAATGTCCCAGGAACTCGATGGCCGCCCTTGCCCCCAGATAGGAACCGCCGATACCGATCACCAGAATACTTCTGAGTCCTCGCGGATCTTCGCCGCCGCTTTCTTGATGCGGGCAAACTCTTCTTTGTCATAGTCTACCGGAAGATCGATCCATCCCAGGAAATCATTTCCCGCTCCCGTCTTCGCCACGAGCTTGTCCTTCGCCTGCGCTGCGAGCTCGCTCATATACTCCATCTCATGCTCCTGTACGAAACCACATGCCTTTGAATAATCAAATGTTACTTTGCTCATTGTTATCCTTCCTCTCTGATATTTTTTGGATATCACTGTAATCATTTGAATCCCGGCCTCTGCGGACACGTCCGCCGCCGATACTCTATGCACATTTTAGCAAATCTGCGGGGCTTATTCAAGGTCGTTTCTGTAAAACCGTCAGGCCGTTAAGCCAGAAATTCTTCCAGGATCTGGCGGATCGCCTCCTCCCTGAGCGGCTGGCGCTCGCCGGGGCTCTTTTCCTTCTCTTCGTCCTCCCGCTCCCGGGGCTCGCCCTCGATATTGATGGGCAGTTCTTTCTCCTCCGGCTCCGCGCCGCCCCTTACTGCCTTCACACTCCGGGCCGCGCGCTTCTCCGCCTGCGGCTCGGCCTTTTCCTGCTTCCTGCGGCCGGTCTCCGCCTCAGCCGCCCTGGAACTTCTGGACGAGTTCTCGGCGGCGATCACGTCGATGGTCTCCCGCTCCCTTGTCCCCTGCCTTCGCAGCTGGACTGTACAGATATTTTCCAGATAATCCGTCATATACATTTTCAGGGCGTGGATCTTGTACGGCTCGTCCGTCAGGCGCATGACCATGGACAGCAGCACCACTTCCGCGGCGCCCGCCGCGATATATTGATAAACGGATTCGCTGAATCCGGAAGAAAAGTAAAGTACTGACGCGCCAAGCGCCGCCAGTATGCCGGCAAACCATACCGTCAGGATCTCGATCTGCCGCCACGTATGTATGCGGAACAGGAACCCCGGTATTCATATATGTATTTTTCTACAAAGGCATCTGTATTTTCCACAGAATCGCGGATCATGCATGCGTGCTCGTACTTTGACCTTACGAGTTTTATCAGTCGGTGTGTACTCTTGGGCATATTTCCGGCCTCTCTCACAAGCCGGTTCAGCGTGATCTGGTTCACGATCTTCGCCAGTATCCCGAGTATGCCGGCCGCCGCCATCAGGTATGCGATAACGCCGGTGTCTGCTGCCAGTCTCTAACATAGTTAACCCTCCTGTTTAATTATTCTCCCACAATCTCCCCTGTCCTTGTGACGGTTCCTGTTGTGTCTGGGGTCATTATAGTCTCATCCCGGCGCGCTTGTCCGCATAAACCGTTCTGCACATTTCTACACATTAGGGGCCCGATACGCCATCCTGCCGCCGCGCCTGACAAAGACATCCTCAAGCCGCACAGGGTTGCCGTCAGATCCGCCCGGAAAATGTCACACGAAAATTGAACTTTCTCCGGGAAACTGCTATAATGCATATTGTTCCGATCAAAGCAGGAACCAATTCAGATCATATGGAGGAAAAACTATGGAATATACACCGAAGGGCGTCTGCTCTCAGCAGATCCATTTTGACATCGTAGATCACAAAGTAAGAAACGTATCCTTCCGCGGAGGCTGCAACGGCAACCTGTAGGGCATCTCCCGCCTGATCGACGGGATGGATGTGGATGAAGCCATCAAAAAGGCTGGACGGGATCCGCTGCGGATTCAAGGCGACGTCATGTCCCGATCAGCTTGCGCAGGCATTAAAAGAGGCGGCCGGAGAATAACGGCCGCCATTTCTTTAATGGAAATCTATTCTTCAATTCCCGCTTAACACCTTTTCTGCAAACCCGTCTGCCTCTTTTTTTCATCTTCCGCTGTGGTTCCTCCGTCTTTTCCGATATGCCCGCATAAAATGTGCGCCAGTTCATGAAACAGACTGAACCTGAACCGTGCACTGTCACCTTCACAATCCGCCAGGCCGACAACTATTTTCCCGCTGTCCGAAAAAGTCACCCGTGCAGAGACGATCCGCCAATATGCGGAAGAACTGTCAGCGCAATCCCGCACTTTGCAAGCATATCTCTCCAGCTCATCATACTCTTTTCCGGAAACCTTAGCAACCGCTTCCCTGATCTGCGGGAGCATTTCATTGCTTCGCGATATCCACCGGTGGTATCCAGATCTTCCTTGCTTCAAGCTTCGCTTTCTGCGACCATACCGCCAGCTCATAATCCACCGTTACGGATTCCGAAATCTTCGTACACACAATACCCGGCAGCAGACCGGCCTGCAGAAAAAGTAAGCCGTGCAACTTCAAAATACTTTCGCAGACAGATAACTCTTTGTGCCCATCCGGAAACATCTTCTATCCATCCATTCCTGACCATTTCTTTATAAGGCATCCTTTAGCAATCTCAATATCCTCGTCCATCTCATTTTCTTCCCGCACCCGGATCAGTTCTTCACGGTAGATTGTCTCAAGATTGCACCAGAACTGCGCCGGAACTCTGAGTACCATCTCCAGTTTCCTTGCGGTATCCACCGTCAGTTGGACTTCACCGTTTATAAGTCTGCTGATATGCTTCTCAGACATCCCCATGCGGACGGCAAACTCTTTCTGGCTCATTCCCCGTCCGTGAGCTGCTCTTTAATCGTTGCCCCCGGCGGATCGCTAAAAACGTACGACTTCTCTTCATTGTCCTGCCTCCCTGATTCAAAAACCTGTTTCTAATGATAATCTATAATCTCAATAATATTTGCGATCTGTATCTCCGTCCCCTTTTTCTCAAAAACCAGCCGGTATGGGTAACCAGATCAACGGCAAACTGATTTTTACGGTTTCCTTTAATTGATGGCATCGCCCAATCCTGAACTGTATCATCATCTCTACAGACAGGGCAGCTGATATCTGATCGATCCTTAACATTATCTTTTCCGCCATTTCAAGGCCATGGCGTTTCTCTGCTTCACTGACATTTGTACATACTTTCTTAATTTTGTTATTCTTATAAGTAATTTTCAATACTTCACCTCTTCAAGTTTACCTCTGAGGTTAATTTTATATTAACACTTATATAAAATCAGGTCAATACAATTATTTACCTTAGAGGTAAATTTAATCATTGTTTAATAAGTACACAAACAGCGCAGTCTGAACTGCGCTAAAATACTCTTAAAGTATTCAGTTTAATCTTTCATAGGATCTTGTGGAAAAGGAATTTCTTTGAAAATGTTAAGCCCTGAGAGCAACCGCCTTATGTATGCCGATATAAAGTGGTGTTTCCAGAACAGGTTTCTCAAATAATCTCTTTCTTATTTTTTATTTGATTAACAGTTTCCGTGGCACGCACAGGCGGCTGCTCTCAGGGCTTAACTATTGAATTATTTAATAATACAGAACAAAATTACGGTAGAGGTGGAACAAAAATTCCATCAGTAACAGATGCAGTTTCATCATACGGATACTGGTCTCCTGCAATATGGATTGCGCGAACCCGGTAATAATAGCCCGGTTCCACAACAACAGCTGCATCTGTGGACATATAGTAGTCATCATAATCTTCTACCATCCAGGAATACACCTGTCCCCAGGCATCTTTCTCTGCATTGTAGCGTTCTACATAAACAATGGTTTGCATATAGTTTACAACCTGATTCGCCGTTGTGGACGCATACGCATAAACTCTTGTAAGTCCGGCTTTGGAAATAGTACAGGATCCGCGCATCAGATACTCGCCTCTCGCCCCTTCCGGAACAGATGAACCTGTTGAGCTGTCCTGATCTGTAGGTATGACCCGTCAACACATTTTACATCCGAATCAACTGTCTGGGCATTTGCCACTCCTGCCAGCATCGTGCATAAGATGGCAACGCTACAAAGCATTGATAAAATACGTTTTCTCATTTTTTGTTATCCTTTTTAAATGTTTATCATTGTCTCTGTATATATAAACAGATGAATCATAAAAACTTTACGTCTTTTTTTTCATAAAAACTTAAATTTTCTATAATTCTGTCAAATTCTTCTTTTTCCATAAAACCGACCAGCTGATATTGCGCATTCTGATATTCAAATTCAGCCGCAAAACGATGCTGATTCTGATTCTGAACAAAATATTCCTGTATATCTACACGAACCTTCTTTTTAGTGATTATACTATACTCATCAACTAATTCATCGGATTCTGTATATCCGTGTGAAGAATCAGCATCATTCATATACATACTATACTGAATTATCCGACCATGGTAATCATAAAAAGCAACTCTGCGCTTCCAAGTTCACTGTTCACTTCATATCTCTTCAGATACATATCTTCTGGCATATATATAAAATGTACAGGCGATATTCCTGTTTCTTTTCTTATCTCATTAAAGATATATACTTCATCAAGATCCTCTGTCTTCTGTGCATCCATATCTTCAACATTTATAAATGTTGCCTGCTCTTCACCAACTATCCTCTCCATCAACACCTTCAGATACGACTTGCTCCCGGTCCCTGTTATCACACTCCCGCATATGAGTACGAGCACAATAGCGACCGCCAGGAGGATCCGGCGTTTCTTCCTGCTACGGTGTACGGTCTTTTTGAACCGTTTATCATATTCATAATCCTGGATCTTGTTGAACAGGGCGGTCTCCGCCTCCTCGGATACAGTCAGGTCATCAAGGTCATGGCGTTTCCTGACTTTTTCCTCGATCATTTCTGCTTCTCTGTCCAGTTCTTCTTTCAGTGATAACTTCTTAAGTTCTTTCATTCTCCGCACCTTTTCTGTAGTATCTTTTCCTTGACTTTTCATCAAATAAGGTTAAGATGAAATTAGTTTTAATACGATTATTTCCGGAGGATACTTATCTTATGAAACGAATCATTTTAACCGGCGGCGGAACTGCCGGACATGTAACTCCTAATATCGCCCTGCTCCCCCAGACTGTCGGACTTGGCTATGACATCAGTACATCGGATCTTACAACGGCATTGAGAAGGATCTTATAGAGCCTTTTGGCGTGCCTTATCACGGCATCTCATCCGGCAAGCTCCGCCGCTATCTGAGCATGCAGAACCTGACGGATCCGTTCCGCGTTCTGAAAGGCTTCAGTGAAGCGCGCAAACTCATTAAAGAGTTGAAGCCGGATGTGATCTTCTCAAAGGCGGCTTTGTATCCGTTCCTGTCGTTCTCGCCGGAAAGCGCTGCAAAGTACCGGTGATCATCCACGAATCGGACATGACGCCGGGTCTGGCGAATAAGATCGCGATCCCGTCCGCCACGAAGGTGTGCTGCAACTTCCGGAGACGCTGGAATACCTTCCGAAAGGAAAAGCGGTCCTCACCGGATCCCCGATCCGCCAGGAACTGCTCTCCGGCAATAAGATCGCTGCCCTTGACCTGTGCGGCTTTACAGCCGACAAACCGGTCATCCTGGTGATCGGCGGAAGTCTGGGCTCCGTGGTCGTCAACAATGCCGTTCGCAAGAGCCTGCCAACGCTTCTGGAACACTTCCAGGTCATCCATCTCTGCGGCAAAGGGCAAGACGGACGAATCGCTCAACGGCACCGAAGGCTACTGCCAGTTCGAATATGTTAAAGACGAACTGCGGGATATCTTCGCACTTGCAGATCTGGTGATCTCCCGTGCGGGCGCCAATGCCATCTGCGAGCTGCTTGCCTTAAGGAAACCGAACCTTCTGATCCGCTCTCGGCAAAAAGCCAGCCGCGGCGACCAGATCCTGAACGCCCGCTCCTTCGAGCGACAGGGCTTCAGCATGGTCATCGAGGAAGAGGAGCTCACACCGAAGAGTCTCTTCTGAAGCGGTACAGCAGCTCTACGAGGACCGCGGCACCTTTATCGACGCCATGCGCAATTCCGACCAGCAGGATTCCATCGATACGATCATCTCGCTGATCGAGGAGGCTTCCGAAAAATAGCGGAGCGGTTTCGTTACCGAAGGTTCCGTACTCATACCGATAATATTTGCAGGCATCCGGATATTCCCCTGATGCCTGCTTTTTATGCCGTCTTAATCCATCTCTTTATATTCTGCACCGTATGTCTTCCGGATCCAGTTCTTCGCCCTGGTCAGCATGACCTGAAGCGCTCCGGTCTTTATGCCCAACATGTCCGCCGCATCTTTCTGCGGAACATTCATGTAATAGACCAGGATCATCGCCTCGTACCACCGGGGGATTCTTCTTCTGAAGCCCCTTCATGATCTTCCAGTGAAGCCGGCTCTTTTCCAGCTTTGTCTCAGCCTCTTCGAATTCCTCTTCTATGCTCCTGGTCACCGGTTCCGTGATCCCGCTTTCTTCCTTGTCCAGTTCCAGCACTTCACGGCTGTTCTTTTTCCGGTAATTGATCGCCGTATTCCGGGCCGTTACCTTCAGCCATCCGTACATTGCCGTTCTTAAGCCGGTCGAAATCCCGGTACAGTTTCAGAAATGTCTCCTGAGTTATGTCTTGCGCCGCATCGTAATCATCACCTGAATATTCATATGCCACTTTCAGGACGAGATTTTTATATTTGTCATAAATCTCGTTAAATTCACGATTACCTGTTAACATAATTCTTTTGGCCTATTTCATTTTTTTCAAGTATTTCGTTCTTCACTTCATCCGTAAGCTCTCCCATGTGCCAGCCGAGTCCGACTTTATCGCCCTCATATCTGGGGATCAGATGCATGTGAAAGTGAAATACTGTCTGTCCTGCACAGGGTTCATTGTTCTGCACTATATTATATCCGTCGCACCCGAGCACATCCGTCAGTTTCTTTACCATCTTTTTGCGAGGAGCGCAGCCTTCGCAAGCGTCTCATCGTCAATGTCATACAGATTTCTGTAATGTTCCTTTGGAAGGATAAGGGCATGGCCCTTTGACGCCGGGACCGAGATCCAGGATCACCCGGAAGTCATCATCCTCATAAAGTGTGGCGGACGGGATCTCCCCTGCCGCGATCTTACAGAAAATGCAATTCTCGTCTCTCATGTTCATTCCTCTTTTCGCTGATTATTTCTGAATAGTAGTATAGACTATTTTAGGCAAAAAAGAGAAGATATGTTGTCGAAATGTGTCCCATTGATTTTGTTGAACGCGGCTGCGGGCCATGCTAGACTAAAACCATCATCCGCGGGCTCTTTTGAACCGGGTTGCCTGCGGGACAGTTTTTAACGGAACGGGGAATCACCATGCTGGAAAATATAGACGTCAGCCGGATGAACCGGTTAATGAAGGAAAACCGCGATGCGCGGAAGATCATCGCTCAGCTTCTTGAGAATCACCGGACAGAGGTCTCCATGATCGCCCACGAGATCCGCAATCCGCTGACGCTGGTATCTTCCTCCTTCAGATCATGGAGGCGCAGCACCCGGAAGTCAAAGAGTTTCACAACTTATCCCCAGACGGTTGAGGACGTCCGGTTCATGTGCGACCTTCTGAACGACCTGTCTTCATTCAATAACAGCCGGACGCTCCACTATTCGGTATTCCCCGTCGGAAAGCTGCTGAAGAATATCGCCTCTCCTTCGCCATGTCCCTGGACGCCTGCGGCTCCGGTACGGAATTCACGTCCCGGATCAGTCCGGACATGGGCGAGTTCACTGGCGATAAGGTGAAGCTGAACAGGTCATCCTGAACCTCCTTCAAAATGCAAAAGAAGCCACGGCGGGAACGGGAACCATCTTCCTGTCCGCCTCGGCAGACCGGGACGGATCACCATCGCCTGCCGGGATACCGGATGCGGCATACCCGAAGACCGGATCGATACGATCTTTGACCCGTTCGTTACTTATAAGGAAAACGGGACCGGCCTGGGTCTTTCCATCGCCCGTCAGATTGCGGAAGCCCACGACGGCACCCTGACTGTAAGATCCGTCCCCGGAGAAGAAACCGTCTTTACAGTATCTCTTCCGGCCTGATAGGGTTCTCGAACCCATCTCTGCCGCTTCTCTTTCTGTACAGAATGAGCGCCAGCAGGAACCCACAGACCAGGCCGCCGATATGGGCGTAATTGTCCACGCCGCTGTTGGAAAGACCGAAATACAGGCTGAGCGCTACCATGACCAGCATCCCGCGCCCGGAGAGACGTCCCAGTCTCCCGTGGTTCGCGATGACCACCCACAGAAGCGCGCCCATCAGACCGAAGATCGCGCCGGACGCCCCGGCGGATACCGTATACTCCTGAGCGGCCCCGTGAAAGATAAGAGAGACCACATTTCCGAACAGGCCGCTTCCAAAATAGATCAGAAGGAAACGGATCTTCCCGGTCTGAAGTTCCAGATTCCAGCCCAGCGCTCCCAGGATGACCATGTTGTTAAGCAGATGCTCGATCCCGAAATGAAGAAACAGACAGGTGAAAAGTCTGTAATATTCATATCCTGTATTACAAAATCGCTGTACATGGCGCCGTGCTGCATCATAAACACCGCGTCTTCCGTATCCCCGAACAGTGACAGGATGAAAAATACCGCCACATTGACAGCGATCAGGATGATCGTGCATACCGCTTCCGGTCTTTGTCTCATGCGCTCTTACCTCCGGCTCTTTGATCATTTCATTATAGAATACGCCGGTTGTTCTGTCTATACGCCTCCTTCATCCATCTCCGTGATCAGGCCCTTCCACTCGCCCCAGCGTCCTATCTGGAACCTGGATACCGTCCGTTTTACGAATCCTTTTTTCTCCGGCACAGCCGGGCGTTCAGGTTGTTTTGCCGGCTGTACGCCGTCCTCTGTTTTTTCTTGTTCTTTTTATAGTTCTTCTTCTCCCTGATCATTATCTCACGCCGGTATTCTTTTCCTCCTGCCGGCATTCCGCCAGGATCTGCCGCAGTTCATAACTGTCCTTCATAGTCTCTTTGTGAAGCTTGTAGACCAAAAATATCCCTTCCGTGTCATGATAATCCAGCCGCCCGACAAAATATTCCGTCAGCGCATGGAACGACCGGCAAACCGGCACCCGGTACATCTCTTCCGATACCGGCAGATAACAGAACTGATATTTCCCGCTGTGGGTATAGATCATCTCCGGCGTAAGGATCAGCCCGTCCGGACTGAGCATATATGCGGCAAGCGCCTCCGCGGTCTTGAGCAGCGCTTCGAGCAGGTTCAGGATATCTTCTTTTTCATTTCTCCGGTCTCATACTTTCTCCCGATACTGATCCTGTTGCTGATCCGGTATGTATACCGGCTGCTGCCATTGAGGCCGCTTCCTTTTACAGCGGCCAGCCCGGGAATCTCATTGACTCTCAGCATCCGCATCTGATAATTATCTTCATAGGGAACCGGCAGATCAACATGGATATCTGTGTATTCCCATCCGTTTTCATATGTAATCTTCACTTATCCTACCTCTGCTGTCATTCTCAGTTTTTCTTCCGGACAGGCAATCCGCGCCTTCTGGCGCACGGACAGCGACATGATGCTCCTGTGCACGGACGCTTCGACCGTGATCTCCTCGGTCCGTCTCCGATACGGAAACGGATGTCCCGGTCATCCAGATCAGTTTCCCGTCAGACCGCTCTCTGAAGAATCCTTCCAGGTCGTACTCCGTCCCTTCCCGCCGGACGGTCTGGGCCCCTGAGCACTGCCGTTTCCGCTGCGGCCGCGTTCAGCACCGCCTTATCGTGATAATAGAACACCGCATGGACGATCAGTACGAAAAGTCCCAGGAACAGCGGGATGATATAGGACATCTCGACCACCGCACTGCCCTTTGAGCCGGACGTGTACGGCATCTGTCTTCAGCCTCTTCTTAATACATTCCAAGAATCATCCCTCCTGTATAGGCGATCATTAGAAACGGCACAAAAGGAAAGGCCGTTTTCCGGTTGAATTTCTTCCACCAGCATGATCACCGAGAAAACCGCCGCCAGGAGAAAGGCTGCCGTCAGAAGGGAGAGGATGTCCCAGAATCCCAGGAACCCGCCCATGATCATGATCAGTATACTGTCCCCGTATCCGAAGGACTCCCCGGTCACTCTGCTTGCCAGAAGAAACACAAGACCGACGCCCGCTCCTGTGGCGAGCAGCAGCGGATGGATCTCCCGCTTACAGAAGAATCCCGCTGCCATCAGAAGAAACCCCGACAGAAGAAAGAGCAGGTTGAGCCGTTTATTCCGGATATCCATTACCGTAAGCACGCCCAGATATCCGGCAAAGATCACCCGGCATATGAGCCAGCTCTGATCCGCCGCCGCTTTTAAAACCGTATCTATCCTGAACATCTGCTGCAACCTCCCAACCCTGCAAGTTCTGATTTCTCCACTGCATGCACCGTCCGCTTCAGTCCGCTGCAGCTCAGTGAATTGTGATATTTCGTTCCGTCTTCGGTCACATACACGCCGGTCATGGCCTGTCCGAACACGCATTTATCGCATGCATGATACCGGCTCCCCCATACATTGCGCATGGAGTCCAGTCCGTCCGCCGGAACGAAACGGATGGAAAGCTCAAGGTATGAACAATGCGGATCTTCGTGATAGACCGCCCGGTTGTCCGTGACATAGACGATCCCGGAGTCTTCCCCGGCTTCCCCTGCCGCTGCCGCTGCTGCCATCCATGCACTGATCGTAAATGTCTCTTTCTGCTCCGCTCCCGGACTTCCGAACATCGGGATACCGGCAGCCGGATGTCGTATTCCACCGTTACTTCCATGTCGCCGGTAAAGGGCGAGACATAAGATTTCCAGCAGGATATGCCGGAACTGCCGCCCCGGATGATGCTCCGCGCGATCCGGTCCTCGCCGATGAGCTCCACGATATCTGATTTCAGACGGATCGTATTGAGCACCGGGATGACCGCCGTATCCTCCGCCGCGCTTTTTGCCGCATTAAGCGACGCATTCGCCACGCTGATCCGGATGCTCCGGACCTCGATCATCCAGATCAGGCACACCGCCGCCAGCAGGAAAAGCGGAATGCCGAAAGACGCTTCGACAGTTACGCTTCCGTTTTTTGTCCCCGGTGCAGATACCCTTTCACTGGACATTTGGGATCTGCTCTTATGTGTGTATTTTTTCATCGCAGTCAATATTCCTTTCTCAAAGATACAAAGGGTTGATGGGTGTATATCCGCACGAGGGGAATGCGGAAAATGAATGAAAGGGTATCTGCACCGGAGACAAAATATATCGTTACTGATATCCGAAATACGCCGGAAATGCATAGGTAATGCCGCCTGCTATCGAAGTTTCGTTCTGCAGTTCAAGTTTTGTAATACACTGGTCGGCCCGGATATGATCCAATGCCCGTTCCATGGCAAGATTTTCTTCGATCCGGTCCAGGGTCCGCATGGTGATATCGTCCGTATTTCCAAGGAAGAGGAACATCCTGAGATAATCCTCATAGGAGATCCGCCCTCCGTATCATTTCCGGACAGCCGCTGTGCACTGCTTCCGAGCGTCAGGAGGGACGACAGCGGGAGCTGCCAGTTCTCTGCGCTTTTCAGCACCGGCGCCCGTCTGCCGGACAGGAGGGTGCGAAGATCCACCGTGCTTTCTCCGGCCGCCCAGGCAAGGAGAATGAGCTGGCTTATGACTTCCGCCCCTTCCGGGATCAGAAGGACCGTAGCTATGACCGTGGCCAGGGCGGTCACTTCTCCCTGTTTCCCGGTGTCACTCATCAGATACAGGTAATTCAGCGCCATCCGGATGAAAAAGATCTTCAGCAGGACCGATTCCAGATTCTCCTTATCTGAGGCCTTTTCCTCCAGGATATATTCCGCCTCGTAAGCCAGGCTCCGGGCGGGCGCCTCCTCATCTGCACCGGCATCCGTGCTGCTCTTTAGCGCAGCGTTTGTAAAGTTCTTCAGGACATACTCATTAAAAAGGAGCTTTTCTTCCAGACCGTCTGTTCCCTGCCGCTGCGGAAGTGAACCGAACCCTGTCCTGAGCGGCCGGGCCGATGCCTGTTCCCCCTGCCGGATCTCACGCCCGACAGGGTCATCTCATCCGGCATCACCAGAGACAGAACACCGGACTTATCAAGCACTTCCAGACAGGTGAACGGGTCTCCGCCCGCTTCCTGCACGATCTGATCTTCACTGTCTCCCTTCAGCGCCTGAATATCCGCTGCGAGATCCGCTTCTTCCTGCTCCATCTGTTCGCCCCGGATGACTTCTTCTTCCCACTCCTGAGTGAGTCCGTGAACCGGCGCACCAGTGAAATCCCGTATTTTGACTCCATATATTCCAGCACCTGTTCCCTGAACGCCTGTCCGCCGTTATCCGTCAGATACTGGATGCCGGTGATCTCATGGCTGATCCTGGGATCCCCGTAGTAGTGGAGCCTGCCGGTCAGCTGGTCTTCACTGAATGTGCCGCTCCTGTAACTGCCGTCCAGGGCGAACACATGATAATCTTCAAAAAGCTCCGACTGATAACCGCCGAATAAAGAGAATACCGCCCGGTCAACCGTCAGACGGCTCATGCTTTTAGACGTCTGGATCACGGACACTTCCAGCATCCCCACCACAAAGGATACAAGGAGAACAAACACCATACTGAGGAAGGCCGTGATCTCCGCCTTTCTCATCATCAGATCCCCGAACTTTCCGATATGATCTTGTCAAATATGGTATTGATCAGATTGATGAGCTGGTTCTTGAATATCAGGAGCAGGGCGATCACGATCACCAGGATCAGCACCAGCTCGATCACCGTGATCCCGGACAGGCTCTTCCTGCACAGTTCTTCCGTCCATCTCGCTTTAACTTTTTCTTGCTCTGTTTCTCAGGTTCACTGCCATTGTCTTCATCTCATTTCCTCCTTCATAAATCAGCTGCTCTTATATCTGTCTGGAGAAGAATGCGGGCACGGTCACGATAATGAGCACGATGACCAGCATCATGAACAGGGGATCATCAGTTTCGTCCCGGCCTCTTCCCCGAGTTTCTTCGCCAGTTTCTTCCGGTCTTCAAAGGCTTCTGAAGCTTCTCTCTCAAGAAGTTCCGCCAGGCCGCCGGAGCCTTTCCTTAAGTTCTGCGACAGCAGCATTCCGAACCGCCGGTATGCCGGTTCGCCGCACCGCCGGCCGAATGATTCATAGCACTCCCTTCCGGCAGGCCTCCCCGGATCTGGTACATGGCCGCCGCCATTTCGTCATAGGCTTTCCGGCCGCTCTTGTCCCCGTTTCTCATCTGATGATCCTGTACGATCCGGAACCAGGCCTTACGCACCGTCATCCCCGCCCGGATGTAGAGATTAAATTTGTTAATGATCTGGGGATAGTCAATCTGCATCTGTCTTATGTTCTGTTTTTCTTTCTCTTTTTTCCTTCTGCTTATCTGACACAATGAGCATGCATGCCCCGCCGATCCCGAGGACAAGGAGCCCGAACGCCCGGGGTTCCGGGCCTTTCGTCCACTTCAGTTTCCGGCCTCCTGCCCATCGGAAGGATCATGTACTTTTCACTCCGGTTTTCTCCGTCCGCCTTCCCGGCTTCTTCACGGATGGACCGGATCAGTTCTTCCTCTTCTCCCAGGATCTGCGGAAGTACGCACACACCGAATTCACATACCTGCTGCCTGCCCTCATATGTAAGGATCGCTTTCAGCTGAACGACCGTTCCTTCTTCCGTCAATTCTTCCGCGATGATATTCCCCTTAAGATCGATCACATCATAGCGGTGTCATCTCCCAGGATACGCGGATCCCGGTATCCGGCACTTCCGTGATCAGACTGAGCGCGGTCCGGACTTCATCCGGGCTTTTATTCCTGTTCAGGATATACTCCTGCAGATCTGTTTTTGCCCGTTCAAAAGCCTGATCCAGTTCCTCTTCCGTATATATCTGCCCGGAGATCCGGATCTCCACGTCTTCTTCCGTTTCTCCGGCCTGCACATGGAGTTCGCGTGTCGTATCTTCTCCCGTACCGCCCCGCTCGATCACCGTCTGTCCGGCCTCATTCTTCTCAAGGGCGGCATGGCTGTTGTCCCACATATACAGCCCCGCGCAGCACAGCACCGATACGACCGCCGCGATCCCTGCTTTTATATATACCGGCCGGTCCGCGCCGCGGCGCAGATCCTTTTTAACCTTTTCCCTGCCATCCTGCCTCTCCTTTCATCCTTCTGTCTTTTGATTCTTCTATACCTCGATCCGTATGATCTTCCTGCCTGTCCGGTACGCCGCCACATAGAGGAGCAGGCAGACTGTCATGACACATACGCCTGCGGCATTCCCGTACAGCGCGCCGAGGAATTCTCCGAATGTGGCCTTCATATACAGAATGATGGCAAACGGCACCACGCACATGATGTCGAACTCCAGCTTCTGGGATGCGATCATATCCGGATCTCTCTTTTTCCGTATCGATCCGGTCGCTGATCAGCTGAACGGCATTCCTTATGATGGCGATGCTGTCCCCGCCGCTTTTCTTCGCCGCCGCGAATACATTGACGAAATTCTCCACATCTTCCTGCCCTGTGCGACCGGCGAATTCATCCAGGACTGCACCTGTTGACATATTCATGTCCAGCTGTCGGGTCATCAGGCTGAATTCCCTGCGGATCCTTTTTGTCCGGCCCATACAGCGGTTCGATGTCGCGCCCGGCTCCCCGGATGGCGTTTTCTACCGAATATCCGGCCTTCAGCCCGGCGGCCACCGCCTGGATGCTGTCCTTGAACTGCCCCAGGAATTCCCGTTCTTTCTTCTCGGACAGATCCGCGATGCAGTCCCGCATATAGAAGATCCCTGCGGGGATCAGGATGAGAGCCGCGCCAAAAAGAATCGTAAAGACATACGCCGCCAGCAGGACCAGGCCGACGGACTTCCCGGCCGCCAATATGTATTCAGATTTCCTGATATCCTGCCGCCAGGAGTTTCTCCCGGTTCCGGATCTCCCCGACCTTCATAAGGCTTCCTTTAACTTCTTCATGCTTCATCCCCTCCTCTCTGAATTCATACAGTGTCTCCGTTATGATCCTGCCTTCCTCATATCCTGTGACTTCCTCGATCCTCAGGACCCGCCGGCTCTTGTCCCGGAGCCTTCCCAGGTGAATGATAATGTCCAACGCCGATGCGATCTGCCGCTGGATCGCCGCAAGGGGCAGGTCGATCCCCATCATCATCATGGTTTCCAGCCGGTGCAGCATATCCGCCGGATTGTTCGCGTGGCCGGTGGACATGGAGCCGCTGTGCCCGTTGAGCATGGCGGAGGAGATCATATCCACCGTCTCCTCCCCCGCGGACCTCTCCACGATGATCCGGTCGGCCTCATCCGGAGTGCGGACCGGGATCAGATCCCGGATCGTCACGGCCCCTTCCCCTTCCGGATTCGCCCGCAGGCTTCCAGCCAGACCAGGTTCTCGACGCCCTGGATCTGCAGTTCTGCATTATCCTCAATGGTGATGATCCGCTCATCCTTCGGGATATAATCCGACATGGCGTTCAGAAATGTGGTCTTCCCCGCGCCTGTCCGCCGCTTACGAAGATGTTGTATTTTGCATCCACCAGCCTTTTACAAACTCCGCCGCCTCACGGGTCAGACTTCCCATCCGTACCAGCTGGTCCATGGTGATCGCTTCCGACGGAACTTCCGGATCGTCAGGATCGGCCAGATGTTGACGGCCACCGGCTTCAGGACCACATTGACACGGGGGAGCCGTCCGGAAGCCTGGCATCCGCGATCGGTGAAGCCTCATTGACATACCGGTTGGCCTCCCCGGCGATCTGCTGGATCACGTCATTTAACCTCTCTTCCGAGATAAACCGCCTGTCCGACCGGTACAGCCGGCCGCCCTTCTCATAGAAAATGCTCTCGGTCCCGTTTACCATGATCTCGGTCACCGCCTCGTCCTCCAGAAGATCCTGAAGGATATCAAGCCGCCGGAATGAATTGAACAATTCCCGGCTGATCCGGATCTTCTCGCTGAGCGGAAGATATTCTTCTTTTGCAGCTTCATCCAGCACCTGGAGGATAATATCCTGCAGTTCATCCTCGCCGGTATCTTTCGTCATATCCAGCCGGCACAGGCCCGCCCGTACAGTTCCTCTGTCTTCGCCATATCAGCTGCCGTCTCTTTCCAATGTGCGGTCCTTCTGCGCATCAGCTTCTTCACCGTATGCCGGAGAATGTTCTCATGCCCAGCCTCCCGGAGATTGTCCTCATACTGTTTCAGCTTCGCCAGCGCCACCGGGTCACTGATGTAGGGCGTATAGACCCGGCTGCACCGCTCAAGGATCTCATAGAGCCCGTCAATGCCGTCCCCCAGATCAAGGATGACCGCCTCATAGGCACATTTCTCCGCGATCATCCCGAAGAGGCGCAGCCACTCCTCTTCCCTGACATCCCGCAGATCCATCACATTTTCCATGGGACGGATATAGTCCAGCCGTCCGATCTGTCCGGTCATGGAACTGATCTTCAGCCCGTGGTCGGACCGTTTCCTGGCGCATGCAGTAGAGAAGATCTCCCAGATTCTCCCCTGTCATTTCCGGGAAAATACAGGTCTCTCCCGGAATATCCTTCCATGCTCAGATACAGGACGGAACCTCCTCCGCCAGACGCTGTCCCAGACGCAGGGCGAATTTTGTCTTGCCGATCCGGGACCGGCGAATAGATGCCGATCAGCCCCTGACGTCCGTGCGGTCTGCCGGAGCCGGCTTTCACCGGCCTGATCTGCGGATCCGTCACCTGGTAGATGAGCGGCGGAGCTGCCCGCTTAAGCGCCGGCTGAGCCGCCTGTATCCCGGCATCTTCCCGGGCGCTGTTACAATGCTCCCGCAGATCTCTTTTATGATCCGTTCCGCCGGCTGATAGCGGAAAAGTGAGATGATCTCTGCATTTCCGCTCTCCCTCACACAGGGCAGTTCCGTCAGGACGAACCGCTGCTCCGCCCGGGAATGCTGCGCATAATCACGGTATTCTTCACTGACCAGGAGAATGGCGGCTCCGGCCTGTTCTGTAAACTCAACCATCCTCTGCGCATCCGTAAAAGATGAAACTGGTACCGGTCGGATAACCGTTCTGTCAGGATGCGGAAAAGACAATCCGCATATTCTTTCTGCACATCACAGATCACGAAATTCCCCGGTACGATTTTTGAATTTTTTCTGACATAATCTGAATTCTGCTGCGATGTCCTGCAGCACAGATAAAAGCAATAATCCCCGGACCTCATGCGGTCTGATCATTCTGACACGACCGGTCTTCCCTCAAAAAACCGGTGTTTTCACAGGTGATTGCCTGTCGTGTAAGACGCATTATAAACGGCGGGTTTCACTTTGTCCATAGCCAAATGAAATCCGCCGATTTTTGTTAAAATCTCACAAAATCTGATAGTAGACGATTCCGTAAAGCAGGCAGACCCCAGGAATTCCAAGGGTTCCGGATGTCAAAAAAAGGACATAGGATTTAATCCCACATTAATTGAAGAATCAGCCGGAATGACATAGCTGTTAATGACAAAATCAGTGCCATTCCGATCGCCGCACGGATGAAAAACCGCAGCGCAGCCCCGCCGATCTTCTTTTTGCCATGTCTGCCCTCCCCTTCCGGAATATACGTCTGATACATCTTACTCCGGAGAGAACGGTTTTATGACTCATCCGTAGATTTTCCTGAATATCCAGTCCTCCGAGGCTTTCAGTGCCTCATGCCGCGAAAATTCCATTCCCGGAAGCCTGATTCAAGATTGTTCCCCGCATATTCTCAAAATAAACGGTCAGGTACATCCTCGTATCATCATCCACTTTCTCCGGATCGATCAGACTGGAAATCTGCGGTGCGGCATCCTGGGACAGCATATCCGTCAGATAATAAATATCAATATCATTCTGGTCCGCGGCGCCGCTTATATTGTAAGCCGCGATCCCCGCGTCCACATGGCTCAGGGAGAGCAGGATGTATCCAACAGATACGACCGCCGTCATATAGCGGAAGAGCCGGAACCTGCTCCGGAATATACTGTAAATGATCCCGGCGAAGATAAAAAGCAGCACTGCCAGGAACCAGAGTACCAGCACCTTCGCAGAAAACTTAACCCGTACTCCCGCACATACAGGATCATCCGGTAGGCCGCGGACAGGATCATAATGCAGGTGCAGCCCGATATCACACAGAGCAGCCCTTTTAAGATCCGGTTGTCTGCAAAATCCGCACACAGACAAGCACCGTCCCGAAGTTGATCAGGCTGACCAGTAGAAGCTGCCAGAATCCTTCACGGGCGTACTGTGAATAAGTCACGCCGTCCGGAAGGCCCTGATCCAGCCTCAGAAAAAGGAACAGGATCTGATTCCCGCATACAGCACATACACGGCCGCCATCATACCGGCAAATGCAATCCCTGTCGCCGGGCTTATCTTCCCCGGATTTGCCTGCGTTTTTCCGCCCAGGTTCATTTTGAAAAGGCCTGCAAAAACGCGTACAGGGCGAACATGCCGAAAGCAAAAAGTCAGGCAGATACCGATGATATTTCCGATATCGATCTTCCGCAACAGGTTCAGAGGACTGAAAAAACGGAAAATACTGTTGAAAATCTGTGAAAAGATCCATCTCGACGACATCAGGAGCGGTATGATCATCATCAGCATAACAGCCGCCGCAAGCACACCGCACAGGACTGCACCGGTCTGCTTTCTCCGGGCATCCTTCGCCGGATCTTTAGTTTTTGCATCGGTTTTCTTCACTCTGTGAAAAGGTTCACCCAGGGCTCTGATCCACGTCCCGGCCATGATGAAAACTTTTTCACATAATCTTCAAAGCCCCACTCATCGTCCCGGTACAGCTGATGGGCCATCAGCATCATGAACAGGAGCACGATCCCCACACTGTTGAAAAGTGAAAAAAATCCCCTTATCTGTCATAACCGTTGATATCCCGAGCAGCATGATCCCTGCAAAATAAGGTGCGCTTCCTTTCTGGATCTGAATCTCATTTTTCTTCAGAAAGAGAACAGAAAACATAAGAAGCGCCGCTGTGATCACCGGAAATGTGATCCCGGACAGGTTCCGGTATAAACAGACGGTGAAAAGAAGTCCGAAGATCAGACTCATTTCCACATACCATCTGCGGTTTCCCTCATCCTGTTGATAAAGATATTATCCATCGTCCTCCTCCTTCACATATTCAAGGATATCCCCGGCTGACAATCAAGCGCCCTGCATATGGCATCCAGCGTTGTAAAACGCACGGCTTCTTCGCCTTATTATTTTCAGGATGGACAGGTTCGCCATGGTAATATCCACTTTATTCGCAAGCTCCGTCACACTCATCTTTCTCTTTGCCATCATCACATCAAGATTTACTACGATCGCCATATCCTCATTCGTTCTGGGCTGTGAATTCATCGATGGCAGTACGTTTGCCCATTCCGTATTCTGACACGATCAGCAGGTCTGTTCCCTGTGAATCGATCTGCATTCCGATCACTTCATCACTGTCTACCAGGTTCATACCACGGACACCCATGGATGTTCTTCCTGTCGGACGTACATCACTTTCATTGAAGCGGATACACTGTCCATACTTTGTAATCATGAATACATCATGATCGCTGTCTGTATATTTTACCTCGATCAGCTCATCTTCCTCACGGAGTGTGATTGCTGCAAGCCCTGTCTTTCTGACATTTGCATATTCTTTGATCGGGGTCTTCTTGATGAGACCTTTCTTGGTAGCCATCAGCAGATATTCGTCATCGTTATATTTCTCGATCGGAATGACCGCACTGATCTTCTCGCCCGGCATTAACTGTAACAGATTCACGATCGCAGTTCCTCTGGATGTTCTGCTTGCTTCCGGGATCTCGTATGCTTTCATGCGGTATACACGTCCAGTGTTCGTAAAGAACATCAGGTAGTGATGTGTATTGGTCATGAAGAGTTCTTCTACATAATCCTCGTCCAGCTTCTGCATACCTTTGATTCCCTTGCCTCCACGGTTCTGGGCTTTGAATGTATCGTGAGACATTCTCTTGATATA
>VOFE01000670.1_pt1 | contig 22001 bp, 26 predicted proteins | sample 5384071 | NCBI WGS metagenome assembly VOFE01 (sample SAMN12384724, study PRJNA508395) | human gut metagenome | isolation source: healthy gut D | host: Homo sapiens
ATTTGCTCAGACACAGAACGGTGACATCGTGATGTATTTCAGCGGCAAGTATGCTACATTCACATTGGTAAACGGGGCTAAGGTTACTTTCGTGCTGGAGAATCCTGCAACGGGGGATCAAAGCGAACAGGAAGAACTGTATCAGGGTATCTTTTCAAGGGTGCTTATCACAAGCGGCGAGTCGCCGCTGACCCTACGCCTTAATTTCAACTGTAAAAGGGTAGTGTTACGGCGGCAGCAGCCGCCTGTATGCCCCGCCGGGGGAGTTTTGTTGGTGGAAAAAGCCTCCCCTGAAAGGGGAGGGGGACCCCGTTAGGCGGTGGAGAGCGTAACTCTCAACATCAAACAAAAGATTTTACATCAGTAGAAGATTCTCTGTGTAATCTTCGGGTGATATTGGAATCTTACAGTACAGGTGAAACGCGAACTCTTTTTTTTTGCTTCTTTTTTTCTTTTCAGTAAAGAAAAAAAGAAGCGTAACTCCTTGTGAAACCGGTTGTACATGAAGATGATAAACAGATAAACTTGCAAACGCCGTATGAAATAAAGTCGCCCACCTGCACAAGAAAACACTTGAATATCAACATTACCAATACAGGCAAGGGCAACAACCGGCGTTGGCAAGCCCCAGGCGGACAGCGAGGGCAACGAGCGAATTCCGCCGGACGGTTTCGACATGGTAAAGCTGCACTTCACGAGGGAACCCCTACACATTCCAAGAGGTTCATCTAAGAAAACACTCCACCCCGTGGGGAAGTCACCCCTTTTTGGAAGGCTTATGCAATCACCCGCAAAAACATAAAAAGAGCAAACCACATTTCGTGATTTGCTCTTTTCTGCGTTGGTGACCCGTACGGGAATTGAACCCATGATTCCGCCGTGAAAGGGCGGCGTCTTAACCTCTTGACCAACGGGCCATATGGTAGCGGCAGCAGGATTCGAACCAGCGACCAATCGGGTATGAACCGAGTACTCTAGCCAACTGAGCTATGCCGCCACATCGAAACAGGTTTCGTTCAGTGCTTTTGTTTACTCCTGAATTCCTGCGACTATGATAGTATACTACATTTTCGGATAAATGTCAAGCACTTTTTTGAAAAACGGCAATTTATACAACTGTACAACAAAATCAAAATTAATTCTACAGCATGTTGCATAAATTCCGAGGCTGTTTCGCTGAAAAAGACCTATTTTTGCTTCGGGCGAAAAATTGCGGCACAGACGACACCGAACACCATTGCCGCAGTGATGCCGGCGGAAGATGCAGTCAGACCGCCCATGAAGATGCCCAGCAGTCCCTTTTCGTCCACGGATTCCCGCACGCCCTCTGCCAACAGGTTCCCGAAGCCCGTCAGCGGCACGCTGGCACCGCCGCCTGCCAGTTCCACCAGTTTCGGGTGAGATGCCTACTGCCGACAGTGCCACGCCGGCAACCCATACGCCGTGATCGCCGGATTCGTGCCGGTGTCAGCTTGGTGTAGTCGATCAGCACCTGCCCCACGGCACAGAAAGTGCACCGCCAACCAAATGCCCAGAATAGATCCATTGCCATTGTTGTTCCTCCTATTCATCGCCGCAGAAGTGTCAGGGCAACACCGCACAAAGCTTGTGCGTAAGATGCGTAGTCAGATTTTTTCGGCAGATTGACTTAGAAATTCCGCAGGCATACTTTCGTATGACAAAGGGATTTCTGGGCAATATGGCGGAAAATCTGTACGCAGATTGCGTGCAAAAGCCGTCAGGCGGGCTTTTGTGCAGTGTTCTGATAATCTACCAAATGCGAAATACCCGGAATGCTCTCGCCCTGCTGAGAAGCAGTAGGGGACATCAGGGCACCGGTTGCCGCAAACAGGATCTGCTTCATGGCTCCGGTTTGCAGAGCCGGCAGAAAGTGCCCGCACAGCATGCTGGCACTGCACCCGCAGCCAGAGCCGCCGGCGTGAGTGTCCTGCGTTTTCCGGTCGTACAGCATTGCACCGCAGTCCCGATGCACCGCAGAAATATCATAGCCCTGCTTCATCACCAGATCGCAGAGCAGCTCGCTGCCGATCAGCCCCAGATCGCCGGTGACAATGGCGTCTACGTGTCCGGTGCTGTGTTGGTGCCTTTGAAGTACCGGACAAGGGTATCTCTGCTGCCGCAGGAGCCATTGCTGCTCCCATGTGGTTGGCATCTGTCACGCCCAGATCTACCATGGTGCCAATACAGCCGCCGGTGACACACACACGCCGTCTGGTATGCCGTCGGGCTGCTGTAGGATCACGGCTCCGGAGCCGGTGCATGTCCACTGTGCTGTAGGCGGACGCTGCCCGCCGTAGGACAGGGGGAAACCGGAACTGACGTTCTGCGGTGGAGAAGTGGGAAGATGTCACGGCGGCAGTGTACTCGCCTACGCCGCCGGCTGCCAGAAACGATGCCAGCAGCAGCCCCTCCGCCATGGTGGAGCAGGCTCCGTAAATGCCCAGCAGGGGGATCTCCAGCGGACGCATGCCGTAGGTAGAGCCGATGCACTGGTTCATCAGGTCGCCGGCACAGATGCAGGAGAGGTCGCTGTCCTGTAAGCCGCACTTATCCAGTGCCAGCTGGACGGTTCGCCGCTGCATCACGCTTTCCGCCTGTTCCCATGTGTCCTGTCCGAAATGAGCGTCCGGCTCCACGCAGTCGAAGCAGGCACCGAAAGGACCGTCGCCCTCTTTTTTTTGTCCGACGGTGCTGGCGTAGCTGATGATGCGGGGCGGCTGGGCGTATTGAATACGCCGCGGGATAAATTGCGTACCATTCGAATCACCTCGCGGATAGTATGTGTTGGTTTCGGGGAATTATGCAAGGCATAAGCGGCGGGTCGCCGCTGACCTTACGCCCCAGTTTCAAGTGTAAAAAGGGTAATGTTACGGCGGCGGCAGCCGCCTGTATGCCCCGCCGGGGGATTTTTTTTGCTGATGAGAATCTATGAGGAAAAATTTTTTGTGTAATCTTCGTGTGAATCATTGCCGTACAGTACAATGGTAGGCGAACTCTTTTTTTTTTCTTTTTTTGCTTCTTTTTTCTTTTCAGTAAAGAAAGCGGCGGGTCGCCGCTGACCTTACGCCCCAATTTCAACTGTAAAAGGGTAATGTTACGGCGGCGGCAGCCTGTTCGCCCCGCCGGGGATTTTTGTTGATGTGTAATCTTCGTGTGGTACGTTGCCGTGTAGTACAAGGTAGGCGAACTCTTTTCTTTTTTTGCTTTTTTTTCTTTTCAGTAAAGAAAAAAAAGCGTAACTCCTTGTGAAATTGGCTGGCTGCTGTAGCGGAAATCCCTCCACCAGCTTCGCTGGTCCCCTCCCTTTCAAGGGAGGCTTATATACTGCTTGCAAACGCCGCATGAAATAAAGTCACCCACCTGCACCAAAAACACCTGAATATCAACATTACCGATACAGGCAAGGGCAACAACCGGCGTTGGCAAGCCCCAGGCGGACAGCGAGTGCAACGAGCGAATTCCGCCGGACGGTTTCGACATGATTGCACTAGAAAATTGCTGCCCTTGGGCAAGCCTGCTAGAAGTTACACTTCACGGACCCCTCCACCAGCTTCGCTGGTCCCCTCCCCTTTCAGGGAGGCTTATAAGCAAATCTGCTGTTGTGATTCCGCGGAGTGATACGGGCATCGCCCTCTACACATTCCCAAGCAAAAATTTCACGCATAACTACACCAAAACTGCACATACTCCGGAAAAAGGAGGGCTTCACATGAAAATCAGTCGTGAACTCTATCAAACCATGCAAAATCAGACCGCCCCTGAAATCCAAGTCGTGGAAAAACATTCCTCTTGCATTTCTGACAGGCGGTCTGATCTGTACGATCGGTGAAGCCGGTATCCATATTCTGACGGAATTCTGCGGCGTGGAGCAGAAAACAGCTGCCGCGTGGATCTCTATCGGGCTGGTGGCAGTCAGTGCAGTCTGCACTGGTCTGGGCTGGTACGCCAAGCTGGGCAAACACGCCGGAGCCGGCACGCTGGTGCCCATTACCGGCTTTGCAAACGGTGTGGTTTCCTCTGCCATTGAGGCACGCACAGAGGGCTGGATCCTCGGCATTGGCACCCGCATTTTTGCCATTGCGGGGCCGGTCATTCTCTACGGCACTTCCGCTTCCATGGTGTACGGGCTGATCTATTATTTCTGGACGCTGTTCAGATAGATCATGTTGATCTCCGGCGGGTTGAACAGCCGCGGCTTGCCGATGCCGCCGGATACATACAGCTTTGTGCCGCCTTTCTCGTACAGTCCCTTGTCATATTTCGGGAAAAATCTTCGCCCGGCGACAGCACGCCGCCCACAAAGGGCAGCCGCACCATGCCGCCGTGGACGTGTCCGGACAACACCACATCTGCACCCCAGCCGGCGTAGCTGTCCAGCAGCAGGGGATTATGTGCCAGCAGCACCGTGCAGCCCTGCCGTGTGCCCAGAGCCTGTGTCAGGTCGTCCGCCGTATAGGGCTGCAAGTGCCGGAATCCGCGGTTGTCGTCCCGATAGATCCCATACGCCAGTTCGGCTCCCGCCAGATACAGCGGGGGACAGCCGGACTTCTCCAGCGGAACCGTTTCATTTCGCAGCGGGTGACAGCCTGCCTGCTCCGCCATTGCCCAGAACTCCTGCTGCACCTCCGGCGGCAAGTCCAGTTCGTGATTTCCCGTGCAGAGATAAGTGGGGGCTTATTTTCGAAAGTGCCTGCAAAAATGACGAAATTTCGTGAAAGTCCCGCATATCCCGCGAGATCATGTCACCGGTGAGGACGATCACGTCCGGCTGCAATTGCTGTGCCTGCCGAATGATGCGGCAGTTGCCCCTGCCCATTTGCCGGTGGTGCAGGTCGGTGATTTGCAGCAGGGAAACGCCGTCCCAGCCGGCAGGAGATGTTCCAGCGAGAGCGTTTGTTTCCGCACCCGCAGAACATGCTGCTCGATGCAGAACCAGATGCCCAGCAGAATCAGCAGCAGGAAAAAGAATCCAGAATATCATGGCACACCTCTTTAAGTGGTTTGTTTCACGTGAAACATGCGGCGGACTGACCTGCTGCCGATACAACAACAGCGGCAGAAATTCCGCCGCTGCTGGTTTCTTTATTGTCGGTTGTCTGTCAGTTGTCGTACATCACCGATCATTCCGCAGATTCGTCTGTAGAACTGTCTGTGATGCCCTCTGACGGGGTTTCTGCCTCTCGTGCAGGAATTGCCTCTGTCTGTTACAACAGGCTGTTCAGAGCCGTCCTGAAGGCTCTCTGCATCGTCCTCGTCCTGTGCCGCTTCGGTACGGGTAAAGGCAACTACCTTTTGTCCCTCGTTGACACGCATGACACGCACACCCTTGGCAACACGTCCCATGGCACGAATCTCGCTGCATGCCACACGAATGATAACGCCGTCACTGGAGATGAACATCAGGTCGTCGCTTTCGTCTACGACCTTAATGCCGCAGACTGCACCGTGTTCCTCGTCCACCTTGTAGTTGGTAAGTCCCAGACCGCCGCGGGACTGCATACGGTATTCTGACAGGGCGGTCTTTTTGCCGAAGCCGTTTTCCGTCACAGTCAGCAGGAAGCACCCTCACGCTCTCTTGCCATAGATACCACGGCATCGCCCTTTTCGCAAGGTGATCGCCTTGACACCGTGCCGAACGGGACATGGGGCGACATCGCTTTCGTCAATGCGAATTGCCATACCGTTGCGGGTGGCAACAAACAGCCGGTTGGAGCCGTTGGTCAGACGCACTGCGGCGATCTCGTCGCCCTCGTCCAGACCAATGGCGATCAAGCCGTTCTTCCGCACGTTCTTATAGTCAGACAGTGCTGTCCGCTTGATCTTACCATTACGGGTGATCATGACCACATACTTGCCCTCGTTGAAGTCCGGCGTAGTGAGTACTGCGGCGATCTTTTCTCCGGCGTTCAGGGGCAGCAGGTTCACGATATTGGTGCCGCGGGCATTCTTGGAACCCTCCGGCAGTTCGTAGCACTTCAGCTTGTACATAGTTCCCAGATTGCTGATGAACAGAATATGGGAGTGGGAAGAACTGATCATCAGTTCGCTGACGAAGTCCTCCTCCCGCTGTTTCATGCCGGTGACACCGCGACCGCCACGCCGCTGGCTCTTATACACATCGGCAGGGATTCGCTTGATATAGCCGTTCTCGGTATAGGTGACTACGCAGTCCTCCACCGGAATCAGATCCTCGATGTCCACTTCGCCCTCGACTGTTTCGATCTGTGTGCGGCGGGCATCGCCGAACTTCCGGCGAATCTCGTTGAGGTCGTCCATGATGATCTGATATACCCGTTCCCGATTTGCCAGAATGTCCAGCAGGTCGGTGATCTTCTGGATCAGGGCATACAGTTCGTCGGTGACTTTCTGCCGTTCCATGCCGGTCAGCTGTCCCAGACGCATCTGTACAATTGCCTCTGCCTGCTCCTCGGTCAGCCCCTGCTTGTGTTCCAGCTGGTAGCCCCCATATCGTATTGTGCACGGTCGAGGAGAGCCGACATATCCACGTCCTTGAAACGCTCGATCAGGCGAGCCTTACCTTCCGGAACGGTCTAGCTGTCCCGCAGAATGGCAATGACTTCGTCGATATAGTCGATTGCCAGCAGGAAACCCTGGAGGATATGGGCACGCTTCTTTTGCCTTTTCCAGATCGAACTTGGAACGGTTGGTGATGACTTCCACCTGAAATTTCAGGTATTCTTCCAGCACCTGCTTCAGGCTCAAAAGTCTTGGGCTCACCGCCCACCAACGCCAGCATATTGACGCTGACGGTATCCTGCAACTGGGTATAGGTGAACAGCTTGTTCAGCACGATCTGCTCATTGGCATCTTTTTTCAGTTCGATAACGATCCGCATGCCCTCACGGCTGGATTCGTCCTGAATGTGGGAAATGCCCTCGATCCGCTTATCCTTTGCCAGATCGGCAATGGACTTCACCAGACGGGCCTTGTTCACCATGTACGGAATTTCCGTCACGATGATCGCCTGCCGTCCGCGAACCTTTTCGAAATGGGTCTGTCCGCGGAGCGTCAGCTTGCCCTTACCGGTGGCATACGCCGCACGGATACCGCTTTTGCCCATGAGAATGCCGCCGGTGGGGAAGTCCGGTCCCTGCACACAGGTCATCAGTTCGTCCATGGTGCAGTCCCGGTTTTCCATCAGCATGTGAATGCCGTCAATGACCTCGCCCAGATTATGGGCGGGATATTGGTCGCCATGCCGACTGCGATACCCACAGAACCGTTTACCAGAATGTTCGGGAAACGGGAGGGAGCACTTCCGGTTCTTTCAGGCGGTCGTCATAGTTGGGGACAAAGGGCACCGTTTCCTTGTGAATGTCTGTCAGCATTTCCAAGGCAATCTTGGACATTCTGGCTTCGGTATAACGGTAAGCAGCAGGCGGGTCGCCGTCTACGGAACCGAAGTTACCCTGACCGTCTACCAGCATATACCGCATTGAGAAACTCTGTGCCAGACGTACCAGTGCATCATAGACCGACGCATCACCGTGGGGGTGATAGCTACCCAGCACGGCACCGACGGTATCCGCACACTTGTGGTACGCCTTATCCGGTGTCAGTCCCTTTTCGAACATGGTGTAGAGGATACGCCGGTGTACCGGTTTCAGACCGTCCCGCACGTCCGGCAGGGCACGGGCAACGATGACCGACATGGCGTATTGCAGGAACGAGTCCTGCATCTCCCGACCAATTTCGATGGGGGTAATTTTTGTTTTCCGTTGGTAAAGAAATTTTCTTTTTTCCATTGAAGTGTTATTATCCATCATTCTATATTCCTATCACGGCGGCAAAACCGCCTTTTCCCTTTTTCGGGGTGTTTTGTCGTATGGGTTTGTGTTTCACGTGAAACATAAGACAATGCTGCAAGATGATTTGGCTCCCTTGAAAAGGGAGCTGGCAGTGCGAAGCACTGACTGAGGGATTGCTTTGCAGTAATGGTTCAGGGACAAGCTGTGCTGTATCTGCTGACATGTCACCGGAAGCAGTCCATGTTTCACGTGAAACAGTCACGCTTCCTCTGCTGACTGCTCCGGCAGTGCTTCGGCGGACTGCTCCAGTGCTGATTTCGGCAGCACGTAGAACATCTTCTGCCGTCGCAGACCAGATAGAATTCCTCGAACTCCTGCACATAGGCAGTCGCCAGGGGGATTCGGGATTCGGGGATCTGCTCGGTTTCGTCCTCGCCCTGCCGGATCCGGATCCGCAGCACCTTGCCGTCATTGCAGGCGGTGAACTGTTCGAATTCCAGTTCCTGCACCGCGTCCAGCACCATGCGACGCTGTTTCCGCGGGTTGTACCACAGCATAAAGATCGCCGCAAGGCAGATCATCATGAGAAAGTATGCCGTCTTATTGCTGGGGTCTGCCACTGCCGACACCACGAACGACACCAGCAGAATGAAAAACAGTGCCATCATCACATAGTTGCGTTTCATGACAAACTTTTTCTGAAATGCCGCGAAGCCGTCCGATAATACTCCCGCTTGATGTGATACGGGGCAGTGGTGTCGAATACCGGCAGCGTTGTTGTGTTTTCCATGGTATTTCCTCTTTATACGTCCAGATTCTGCACATAGCGTGCATTCTTCTCGATAAACTCCTTACGGGAGCAACCTTATCGCCCATGAGGATCGTGAAAATTTCGTCCGCCTTTTTCTGCGTCCTCCATGTCCACGCGGATCATGGAACGGGTTTCCGGATTCATGGTGGTTTCCCACAGCTGCTCGGCGTCCATCTCACCCAGACCTTTGTAACGCTGTACGCCGACCTTGGCGTGCTGCCGTCGGCATCGGCGAATTCCGCAATGTACTTGTCCCGTTCGGCTTCGTCGAATGCGTACTTGTACTTCTTGCCCTTGAACACCTTGAACAGCGGCGGCTGTGCCAGATAGATGTTGCCGTTGGTAATCAGCGGGCGCATGAACCGGAAGAAGAACGTCAGCAGCAGGGTGCGGATATGCGAACCGTCTACATCGGCATCTGCCATGATGATGACTTTGCCGTACCGCAGCTTCTGAATGTCGAAGTCCTCGCCGATGGAGGTGCCCAGTGCAGTAACGACCGGCATCAGCTTTTCGTTGCCGTAAACGCGGTCGATACGAGCCTTTTCGACGTTCAGCATCTTGCCCCAAAGCGGCAGGATCGCCTGATAGCGGCGGTCACGTCCTTGCCTTGGCGGAACCGCCCGCAGAGTCACCCTCGACGATATAGAGTTCCGTGCCCTCGGTGGACTTTTCCTGACAGTCTGCCAGCTTGCCGGGGAGGAGAAGCACTCTCCATGGCGGACTTGCGGCGTGCCGTTTCCTTTGCCTTCCGAGCCGCTTCCCGTGCCACCTGTGCGGACACGCTCTTGTCGAAAATTGCCCGTGCCACGGTGGGATTTTCCTCGAAGTAGCTCATCAGCTTATCAAAGACCATTTTCGGTCCACGAAGGGCTTGACTGCCGGTATTGCCCAGACGGCCCTTGGTCTGTCCCTCGAATTCGCACTCGGTCAGCTTGACCGAGACGATCGCCGTCAGACCTTCCCGCACATCATCGCCCAGAATCTGTCCGTCCTTTTAGAGCAGACCGAACTTTTTGCCGTATTCGTTGATGACTTTGGTCAGGGCATTCTTGAAGCCCACCTCGTGAGTACCGCCGTCTGCGGTGTGAATGTTATTGGCAAACGAGAGCAGGGTGGTGTTGTAGCTGTCATTGTATTGCAGCGCCACTCTGCGACGGTGGAATGTTCCCCGTCCATGCCCGAAAGTAGATGACATCCTCGTGCAGGACATCCCAGATATTCTTTTTGCGCTCGTGGAGATATTCCACGAACTGGCGGATACCGCCCTCATAGTGGAGCACTTCGTGGACCGGGGTTCGCTTCGTTCCGTCTTGTCGGAAAAGACAATGCGGATACCGGCATTCAGGAACGCCTGTTCCCGCAGACGCTTGAGCAGCATGTCATAGTCGTACTCGAGTAGTTTCCTCGAAAATTTCTGCATCTGCCTTAAACTCGACGGTGAGTACCGGTTTCGGTGGTTGTCCCCGATCACACGGAGCAGTTCGTCATAGCTTGCCGCGGTGGAACTCCTGAAAATAACGGTTGTTTGCCGTCCTTGACGGTCAGCTTCAGCCATTCCGACAGGGCGTTTACGACAGACGCACCGACACCGTGCAGACCGCCGGAAACCTTATATCCGCCGCCGCCGAACTTACCGCCGGCATGGAGAATGGTATACACGACAGTTGCCGCAGAGATGCCCTCTTTCGGGTGAATGCCTACCGGAATACCACGTGTTATCGGATACGCGAATGACATTTTCCGGCAGAATATCTACAGTAATTTCGGTACAGAATCCTGCCAACGCCTCGTCAATGGAGTTGTCTACGATCTCGTAGACCAAGTGGTGCAGTCCTTTGGGACCAGTCGATCCAATGTACATGCCCGGACGCTTTCGAACCGCCTCCAGACCTTCCAGCACCTGAATCTGATCCTCCGTATAATTCTGTGCACCTTGTTTCATTTCTTCTGTCATATTTGATTCCCTCGATTTCCCGCCGAGGCGGGAGTAGTTTGATTGCGAATGATTTCTTTTTACGGCAGACTTCTGTGGAATCCACAAAAATTCGCCGTGTATTTCCCTTTTCACAGCTTCAAACAAGTTTTCCACAACGTTTTCAACAGTCTGTGGAAAACGAAATTTCAAGCAGTTTCGGGATGATTTTCCACATCGCCGGTCAGCATGCCGTCTTTCAACAAAACCGCTTGCCGTTCTTTGGGGAAAGCAGGGATTCAGGGTGACAGGTAGTCACAAAAAAAAGACCTGCATCTCCTGCACGATGGTGGAAACCACCGCCTGACGAGCCTCGTCCAGTTCGCCCATGACATCGTCCAGCAGCACCACCGGTGATTCTTTCCGGCGTTTGCTGTAGATCTCCGCCTGTGCCAGCTTCAGAGCCAGAGCCAGACTTTTTTTTTTCTGCCCCTGCGAGCCGAATTCCTTTGCGGGCTTGCCGTCAATGGCGAGGAGCAGGTCATCCCGATGAGCCCCGCTTGCCGTATGTCCCAGCAGCAGGTCAGAGCTGCGGCTCTGCCGCATTTTTTTCGCCGTACTGCTGCACCAGTTCCGGTGTCCGCGTTTCCGGCAGGGTGTCCTGTGCGTCTTTTCCGAACACGCTGGACTGATAGTGAAGGGAAACGGTTTCCCGTCCCCGTGCGATCTGGGCGTACAGCGGCACGCAGACTTCCGCCAGCCGCCGGACGTAGATGCCCCGCTGGACGGCGATCTCGGTGCCCAGCTGTTCCAGCTGTCTGTCCCAGATCTCCAGAAGTCCTGCCGCCTGTGCCTCCGGCAGCCGTTGTTTCAGCACAGCATTTCGCTGCTGCAACGCCAGCTGATACCGCCGCACCAACCCCAGCATAGGGGCGTGCAGCTGGGCACTGCACAAGTCCAGAAACGTCCGCCGCCGTTCCGGACCGCCCTCTACGAGAGAGAGGTCTTCCGGCGTAAATGTGACGCAGTGGAATACGGAAAACAGGGCACTGCTTTTCTGGGGAACATCGTTGCACCAGATCTTTTTTCCGGTACGGTACCGGAAACCATGCACAGCCGGACAGACTGTTCCCGTCGGGCATCCTGGAATTTCGCTTCGACCTGCAAATTGCCGCCGGAAAAGGGGAGATAGTCCCGTTCCCGCGTACGGGGAAAGCTGCGGCAGCCGGTGAGTGTCAGATCGCCTCCAGCAGGTTGGTCTTACCCTGTGCATTTTCGCCCAGAATCAGATTATAGGACGGATCGGGAATCAGGGAAACCCCCTTGAGATTCTTGAAGCCGTCCACGGACAGGGCAGTCAGTTTCATGCTTCTGCCGTCACCTGTACCGTAAATTTATCGACGGATACCGTATCCCCGGGCGAATTTTCTTGCCACGCATGGTGCAGACTTCGCCGTTGACTTTCACGGCTCCCTGCTGCACCAGTTCCTTGGCAAATCCGCCGGTATCGCAAAGTCCTGCGAATTTCAGCAGGGAATCCAGTTTAATGAATTCCGTGTGAATGGATACAGAAATATGTTCTTGATTTTCAGCCATATATACCTCCTATTTCCTGCCAGTAGCAGGTGACAGGTCAGCTTGTTTCTCTACTGAGGATAATGTGTGATTTTCGGGTGATACTTGAATCTTGTAGAACAGGTGAAACGCGGGCTCTTTTCTTTTTTTGCTTCTTTTTTTTTCTTTTCAGTAAAAAAGCGGCGGGTCGCCGCTGACCTTACGCCCCAATTTCAACTGTGAAAAGAGTAGTGTTACGGCGGCAGCAGCCGCCTGTATGCCGCCGGGGGATTTTTGTTGATACGTGATCTTCGGGTGATACTTGAATCTTGTAGAACAGGTGAAACGCGAACTCTTTTCTTTTTTGCTTCTTTTTTTTCTTTTCAGTAAAGAAAAAAAGCGTAACTCTTTTGTGAAACCGGTTGGCTGCTGTGGCGAATTATACAGGGGAAAACCCCTCCACCGCCTAACGGCGGTTCCCTCCCCTTCAGGGGAGGCTTATAACTGCAAACTTGCAAACGCCGTATTTAAGAAACTTGACCGCCTGCACAAGTGACACCTCAAAGAGCCAACACTACACGTACAGGCAAGGGCAACAACCGGCGTTGGCAAGCCCCAGGCGGACAGCGAGTGCAACGAGCGAATTCCGCCGGACGGTTTCGATGCGGCTGCCCCAGAAGTTATACTGCACGGAAGAACCCCTCCACCAGCTTCGCTGGTCCCCCTCGTACTGAACGGTCCCTCTGCCTGCGGGCATCTCCCCACCCCGTGGGGAGTCCCCTTTCAGGGGAGGCTTGTAACTGCAAACTTGCAAACGCCGTACAAAATAACATTGACCGCCTGCACCAGAAAACACTTGAATATTAACATTACCGATACAGGCAAGGTCAACAACCGGCGTTGACAAGCCTCAGGCGGACAGCGAGTGCAACGAGCGAATTCCGCCGGACGGTTTCGATGCGGCTGCCCTAGAAAATTGCTGTCCTCGGCAAGTCCGCGGGGCGATGTGGACATCGTCCCCTACACGTTCCAAGAGATTTCTTCGTAAAATCCAACACATTAAGAAAAGGTTTCCCCTCAGCAGCACTGCCCTTGTTTCACGTGAAACATTCTGTATGACACGCTTATCCCCGCAGCTGGATCGGCATCAGCAGGAAAATGAAGCTTTCGCCCTGCGGCGGAACCAGTTTTGCCACGCGATTGCCGCCGCTCAGCTGGATTTTTACCTTGTCGCAGTCTGCCGCACGGACAGCGTCCAGAAGAAAACGGTTATCAAAGCCGATGGTGACATCTTTGCCGCTGATCTCCACCGGAATTTTGTCGTTGATCTCACCAATACCAGTCTTGCACCACACGCCAAGACTGCCGTTGGCAAACGTGCAGCGAACCGGTGCGTTGTACTTACCGCTGATCAGCAGGGAACAGCGTTCCAGACAACGGGTCAGGGCACTGGTGTCACAGTGATCTCAGTTTCATAGCTGGCAGGAATGCTGCTGCGGTAGTTGTGGAACTCGCCCTCCAGCAGGCGGGAGAATACCGTATAGCCGTTGAATTCGAATACCACGTGCCGCCGATCCGCAGAAATGGTGCAGAGTTCCTCTGCGTCATCGTGGAGCATGTTTGCCACTTCCAGCAGCATCCGTTTGGGAACCACAAAACGGTAATTCTCCGCACTGGAAATGGGTTCCTGCCGGACTGCCAGCCGGTAGCCGTCAATGGCTGCCACATGAAGGGTATCGCCCTCCACCTCAAACAATTCGCCGGTGAGCACTGGTTTCGCCTCGCTGACAGAAGTTGCATAACTTGTCTGGCGAATCATGGAATTCAATACCGGCTGTTCGATCTGCATGCCGACGTTCAGATCCAGACTGGGCAGAGCCGGATATTCCTCAGAGGACATGGCGGAGATCTGAAACTCGGTGGCATCACAGAACAGTTTTACCACATAGTTGTCATCCACTTCCATGGTTACCATATTGCCGGAGAACCGGCGGACAGCCTCACTCAGCAGACGGGGAAGGATCACAAATTCGCCGGAGCAGTCTGATTCGACTTCAATGCTCCGCTGGATCCCGAATTCCAGATCATAGCCGGTCAGTTCCAGATTGTCGTGATCCAGCCGCAGCTTCAGGCGTTCCAGTGCCGGAATGGTGGATTTTTGAGAAACACCCTTTGCCACATGGGTAATGGCAGTATAGAATGTTTGTCGGTCACAAGTAAATTTTATCATGGGTCGTCTTCCTTATTCAGATCCAATGGATCGGTCAATTTTGAATGGGGTTCGGAACGTGTGTCCCGGACAACGCTGTATCCGTTTTGTATCTGTGTTGTCCGATGTCTTTCCGATTGTCCTTTGCAGCCACTTCGCGGACAGAAAATATTACGCAGTTCAGCCGTTTTTCTTGTTTTTGCAGCTGTAGCAAGAACAGTTTTTTGCTGTTCGTCCACAGTGTACAGCACATGCTATCCGCTGTTTTTTGCAGCGAAGCTGCGAAAAGACAGAATACAAAGAAAAGAATATAGTAGTAATAATAGAGGCTCCGGAAAAGTGGAAACCGCAGATTCTCCTCGGAATTTCGGGCAGATCTTTCCCACAGACCGCCTGTGGAAAGTTTCCGGAAAAGTGGAAAGCTTTTTCCACACGGGAAAAGTGGAAAGTTTGTGGAGTGGAAAACAAAAGTTTGTGGAAAAATCGTGGAAAACCTGCCGCACTCGAAATGCCGCTTCCACAAGCTGTGGAAAACACATTCCACAGCTTTCTACCACAGATTCCACAAGCCCGCTTCTATAGCTGTTAAATGCTGCGGACACAGCGGGCACTTTTTCTGCACATGGATTTTCAACAGACTGTTGAAACGCATGTGGAAAACTTGCCGACGCCGGTGGAATTCCTGTGGAATCGGCAAAAAAGCACTGCAAAATCCTGTTTTCCACATGTTCTGCAGTGTCCTTTCCCAGTTCTCTATGCGTGGCTTTTGTTGCGGATATTTTTGATGGTGTCCTCGACCAGCTGCTTCAGGTGGTCATCGTGCTTCATTGCCGTTTCAATGTTGCTGATGGAGTAGACAATGGTGGAGTGGTCACGGCCGCCGAATTCCGTGCCGATCGCCTGCAGGGGCATCTGGGTGATCTCACGGACCACATAGATCGCCACCTTGCGGGCAGTGGAGATCTGGCTGGAGCGTTTGCTGCTGCGAATGTCCTCCGGAGAAACGCCGTACACGTCAGCCACTTCCAGAATGATCTTCTCCACGGTGATCGGAGCCGGCTGGTCGTCGCTGAGAATGTCCTTGATGACGCTCTGTGCCATGGAAATGGACGGGGGCGAACCTGCCAGATGCTTCAGGGCTTTCAGCTTCTTGACGGCACCCTCCAGCTGCCGGATGTTGGTTTTCAGACGGTTGGCAATAAACTCTGCCACATCGTCGGGAATATACAGATCCAGCAGTTCTGCCTTGCGGCGGATAATGGCGATACGGGTTTCAAAGTCCGGTGTGCTGATGTCGGTGATCAGGCCCCACTCGAACCGGCTGCGGATCCGTTCTTCCAGCGTTTTCAGTTCCTTGGGCGGCTTATCCGAAGTGATCACGATCTGCTTGCCCTCAGCGTGGAGCTTGTTGAACGTGGAAGAATTCCTCCTGCATGCGTTCCTTGTTGCTGAAAAACTGAATGTCGTCGATCAGCAGCACGTCGGCGTTCCGGTACTTGTCGTGGAACCGAGCCATGTTGTTGTCGTTGATGCAGGAGAGGAAGTCGTTGCCGAATTCTTCACTGGTGACGTAAATGATCTTGTATTCAGGGTGATTTTCGTGCACCTGGTTGGCAATGGCATGCATCAGGTGGGTCTTTCCCAGACCGGAGGGACCGTAGATGAACAGGGGTTGTAGTTCTTGCCCGGTTCTTTTGCCACGGCGGTGCAGGCAGCGTAGGCGAACTCGTTGGAGCCGCCGACAATGAATGTGGCGAAGGTGTACTCATAGTTGGCACCCTCAAAGCTGTGCTCCAGTTCCTCGTGGCGGCGTGCCAGTTCATCGTAGTCCTTGGCGTTGCTGTTTTCGGAAAGCGGGTTGTCATTTTCTTCCGGTGTGACGACATTGATCTGGATCTTGACATCCAGTCCCAGCACGTTGAGAAATGCCTCTTTCAGCAGGGCATTGTAGGTGTTCATAACAACGGTTTTCTGGAACTCTGACTGTACGGTGAACACTGCCACCGAGCCGTCCAGCTGTACCGGCTTCATAATATCGATCCAGAGCTTCATGGCAGCCTCTGAGATCCGGCCCTCTTTCCGGCAGTACTGTTTGACACTGGAGAAGGCTTCATCAATTGAATTCATAAATGGGGGATCCTCCTTATGTAACTTCAAAGCCTGTCCGGCAGGATCTGCGGGGATCTCCGTGGTCTGCCGGACAGGCGAATTCTGCGGAACGGTGGTTGTGGAAAACCGTTTTCCGCAGACTTTCCACCTGTCTTTCACCAGGTATTCTTAATATAATAGTATACCACATCATCTGTGGAAAATCAACCCCTATTGTGGAAAACTTTATGAATTCCACAAAATTTCCACGTGGAAACCTGAGGAAACTGTGGAGAGCAAAAACGGACAAAAAACGGGCGTTTTCCACAGGCGGTGCAGCGTGGAAAGTTGCCAGACGCTCTTTGTGCGGTATTGCCTTCAGGCAGCCAACGGCAAAACGCGGGTACCGGAGCCGGCTGCCGCGTTGCCGGAATGCCGTCCTGTCCGGAATGCTGGGGCAGCCGGCGGAATTGTCTTTGTAAAAAACGTCAAAAACCGACAAAAAATCCGTGCAGCCTGCCCAAAACAGCTGTGGAGAACCTGTGGAAAAAGAAAAAAAGCCGAAAATTTCGCAAAAAAGTTTGCCGGAGGGCTTGACAAATAAAAACGGAATCCGCTATAATATATGGTAAATGGATTCACGCAGACAGGCTCATCCGGTCTGGGTGGACTTCCAAGGAATCTGTGGGACGGCAGTTCTGCCGTCTGAGCGAGAAAGGAGGTACTGTTTTGAAGAGAACATATCAGCCGAAGAAGATTCATCGGAAAAGGTGCATGGCTTCCGCAAGAGAATGGCCACTGCGAACGGTAGAAAGGTTTTAGCTCGCAGAAGAGCACGGGGCAGAGCAAGACTGAGCCACTGATCGAAGTCGGACCACAACGCCATTGGTTTGTGGTCTTTTGTTTTTTCGAGGAGCGTATTCTGAATTCGCCGATGTGCCGGCTGCGGAAAACTGACCCATACCGCCATGGTACAAGGTCAGACAGTCCGCAGCCGGCACACGGAAGATTCGGAGTACGCTTTTGCTTTTTCCGGTAAAAACCGTCAACAGGCTCTGAAGGAAACACTGCATAAAGCGTGTGCGTAAGATGCATCGTCAGATTTTCGGCAGATGGCGTACAAAGCCGTCAGGCGGGCTTTATGCAGTGTTTCCTGAACACCAAAAATGGAGTGCAAGCAATGGAGAAAACAGTGATCCTCAACCAGAATCGGGACTTTCAGCTGCTGTATCAGCGGGGAAAAAAGATCGCATCGCCGTATGTGATCATTTATCTGCGAAAGACCAGACGAAAGTATAACCGGCTGGGCATTACCGTAGGGAAAAAAGTCGGTGTGCCGTAAAACGCAGCCGTGCCCGCCGTGTGATCCGGCAGGCATATCGGGAAACCGAACACCTGATGCCGGTGGGAATGGACATGGTCATTGTGGCGTTGCCCTCTATTGTGGGCATTCGCTCCACACAACTGCGTGACTATCTGGCAGGAAGCGGCGTTCGCCGTATCCGTAAACTGGTGGAACCGCCGTCGGAAGGGGAAACCGAAATGAGGTATCTGGCGGCGGCACTGATCCGTCTGTACCAGAAATTCTCCCGCCTAACTCCGGCTGTGTGCCGGTTTTATCCGACCTGTTCCTGTTATGCACAGACTGCAATTTTGCGGTTTGGTGTGTTGCGGGGCGGCTTTCTCGCCCTGCGGCGTCTGCTGCACTGTCACCCGTGGAATCCGGCGGTATCGATTACGTTCCGGAACATCTGGATCCGCCGCGGGAAGTCTTCGGGCGGTATGTGCGGGCAATACGACACAACAGAAAGGGTTAAACAATTTTATGAGTGATTTTTTATATGATCTGTGCGGAAAGCCGTTCGGCTGGATCATTCGTCTGATCTACGACTTGGTAGACAACTATGCTTTGGCGATCCTGTTGTTCACGATCTTCACCAAGCTGATCCTGTTTCCCATTTCGTATAAGCAGCAGAAAAATTCCGCAAAAATGCAGCGGTTCAATCCGAAGCTGGAAAAGCTGCGGAAAAAGTATAAGGACGACCCCAAGAAGATGCAGGAAGAACAGATGAAACTGTATCAGGAGGAAAACATCAACCCCGGTGCTTCCTGCCTGCCCATGTTCCTCCAGTTCTTTATCCTGTTCGGCATTCTGGACGTTGTATATAAGCCCCTGTCCTTTATCCTCAAGATGAAAGACAGCGTGATCTCCAGTGCTTTTGAGATCGTCCGGAATGTCAATCCGAACTCTCCAAGCAGGGCACCAGCCTCCGGCGGAACTGGCGATCCTGAGTGCACAGCACAGCGATGCCAGTGCATTCCAGAGCGTGCTGGGGACAACCTCTCCGCAAAGATGACCGAATTCTATGACAAGTTCAACCTGTTCGGCATCAATCTGGGCGAAGTGCCGTCGTGGCACCCTGACGTGTGGAACGCTACCGCGATCGGCTTGTTCCTGATTCCGGTGCTGTCCGGCGTGCTCCACCTGGCACCTACCATTTATATGCAGATCTACCAGAAGAAAAAAGAATCCCGGCATGCCGAATATGGGCTGCATGAACATCATGCTCTATGCAATGCCGATCTTCTCCGTCTGGTTCGCATTTCAGGTGCCGGCAGGTGTCGGCTTCTACTGGGTATGCTCGTCCTTCTTCTCCCTGATCCAGAGCGTCGGTCTGAACTGCTACTTCACCAAGGAGCGTATCGAGGCGATCTGCGAAAAAGGAAAACCAGAAGAATGCCAAGAAATACGCCAACGGCAAAAAGAGCTTCATGCAGCGTATGATGGACGTACAGCAGGGCAATGACGTCATGAACCAGCGGGAAAAAATATGTAGAAGAAACCAAGGATATGTCCCGTTCGGAACTGAACAAGTATAACCAGCAGGTGCTGAAAGACGCACGGAAACGCATGGCAGAAAAGTACGGCGAAACGTATGACGAATCCGACAGCACCGAGGGCAGCGGGGATCAGAAATAATCGTCCGCGAAAAATCAATTACTACAGTTCACAGGGAACCGCCCTGTGAAATCCCATTACCAAGGAAAGGGATGAATGAGAATGAAAGAGATTTTCACTGCAAAAGCATCGAAGAAGCAAAGCATCTGGCGGTCGAAAAGTTCGGCGTTTCTGAAGACCAGATCGTGTTCCGCATTCTGGAAGAACCGAAAAAGGAATTTTCGGAAAGGTAAAAGCGGGAAGCACAGGTAGAAGCAGTGTACGAAGCAGCAGAAGAAGCTGCACCGGCAGAAACCACAGAAGCCAAGGCCCGGAACAGCCGGAAGCCCCGCAGCCGCAGGCAGAAGCCGCACCGGCAATGCCGGTTTCCCGACCGGTACAGGAAGCGGTTTCTTCCGTGGAGGAGATCATTATTGACAAGGACGACAATTCGCCCACACGGGGCATGGAGTCCGAAGCGATTGAAACCATTCTGACCGAGGGCGAAATGTCCCCGAACCTGCTCCGTGCAAGACAGTATATCGCAGACATCTACGCTGCCATGGGCATCACCGTGACCATCAGCACCATGCGTACCGCAAACGGCATTCGCATGGAACTTCGCAGCGATAATAAAAAAGCGGCACGATCATCGGCAGACGAGGCGAAACACTGGATTCCATTCAGTATCTGGCATCGATTCTGGTGAATAAGGACAGCGAGGGATTACTGCCGCCTGCTGCTGGACAGCAACGGCTATCGGGAAAAGCGTCGCAAGACACTGGAACAGCTGGCAGAAAAGATCGCACGGAGCGTGCTCCTGCAGCGGTCGTTCCACCACGCTGGAACCCATGAATCCCTATGAACGCCGCATCATTCACAGCAAGATCTCGGAGATCGAGGGCGTGACTTCCAAGAGCGTCGGCGAGGATCCGTACCGGAAGGTCGTAGTTTCTTCTACCACCGGCAGACGCAGCGGCGGAAACCGCGGCGGCAAGGGCGGTCGAACCGCGGGGGCAAGCGTCCCTATCGGGAAAAGAAGCCGGAAGATTTCCGCCGGAAGAATCTGGATTCCATGAAGACCAGCTTCGAACGGGATTATAAAAAGCCGAAGCCGGAGGACGAACTTAACACCGGATTGTACGGCAAGATCGAATTCTGATCGGAAACTGAACGCAGATCACAGAACGGATTGTAGCAATGCAGTCCGTTTTGTTGTATCTGTTTGGAATGTGTAGAAGGCGATGCCCACATCGCCCCGCGGACTTATGCATAAGCCTCCCTGAAAGGGGAGGGGACCCGAAGCTGGTGGAGGGTTCTTCCGTGCAGTATAACTAACTCATGGAGGGGTGTCGAAACCGTCCGTGCTCGTTGTCGCTGTCCGCCTGGGGCTTGCCAACGCCGGTTGTTGCCCTTGCCTGTACCGGTAATGTTGATATTCAAGTGTTTTCTGGTGCAGGCGGTCAACTTTATTTGATACGGCGTTTGCAAGTTCGCGATTATAAGCCTCCCCTGAAAGGGGGAGGGGAAATGTGGTGGAAGTAATCAAAATGGCGAGGAAAAAAAGCGATTCGGACGGACGGGATTTCAAAAGATGTTTGATGATGTCAGATTTGAGTGCGTTCAAGACACGCGAAAGAGAGGGAATGCTTTTGAACAGTACACCCATCAGATTATGGTAGATCAATCTGGTGGCAGTTCTTCGATTGATCTTGTACTTGTATTTTTTTTTTTGGGATATTCGGATACATACTGCCACATATGCAAGTTGCAAAATTGTAAACGAGAAGCGACACAAAATAGTCTTGTGCAAGTCCGTTTTCAGTTTTTGAGACAAATTCCTCTACAAATACGGCATTTTTCAAGTAGTTGAATCCCGTTTCAATTCCCCACCGAAGACGATAAATCTCTTTGATGTCACGCTTAGGGAAATCCTTCCGATCAAGATTCGTGACCAGAATTTCATCCTCTCCACTGGGCAGCTTAACGCGAACACACCGCAAATCAAATTGACTGATTCCATCCGAATGCACATGATTCTGAGTCGCTCTGCGCCCAGAATATTCAATATGAATCATGCGGTCGACATACTTGCTTTTGCGGAACGCATTGACTTCCTTCAGAAAGCTGGAAGAAACCCGCATCACAAAATACAACCGGTGTTCAAGCAGCTTCTGAATCAAGCTTAAAGACGGAAATCCTCTGTCAAATATCCATATTTGCGGCTCATCTTTGTAATATACATCTTGTGCCACAGCATCAATCATCTTGCCGGCGAGTTCTCTTTCATCGGCAGTTCCAAAATGAAATTTAGAACGTATGAACATCTCATTCAGAATATCAAAAGTTGATACTGCGTGAAATACCGGCGTTTTACACTTTTCAGTTTCGCAGTATTTTGCGGATAATTCCGGAGTTTTAGGCAACTCTCCCTTCATCCCGTCCACTGCATACAGATGATATCCGTGAAACCGCTTATCTTTGGGAGCAGATGCCGCTGTTTGCTCAAACAGTTCCTCAAATGCGGTATACTTGATTTTCTGCCGGGCTTTACACAGAGCTGCACCGCTGATTTCATCCGCTGTGAGATACTTTGAAAAGCGCTGTGCCTCCAGTTCAAGCGGACTTCTTGTATTCCCGATTGTGTACATGATAACATCTGAAAACGTAAGTTTTCTTGTCCGCTTGAAATCTTT
>VOFE01000990.1_pt1 | contig 22001 bp, 20 predicted proteins | sample 5384071 | NCBI WGS metagenome assembly VOFE01 (sample SAMN12384724, study PRJNA508395) | human gut metagenome | isolation source: healthy gut D | host: Homo sapiens
CGGGTGCAGGATGACAGCAAGGCGATGATCAAAGGTATTTCCTCCATCAACGACACGTGCCTGATCACGGTGCAAGGTCTGGGCATGGTGGGTGTTATCGGCGTCAACTATCGTATTTTCAAGACATTGGCAAAGAATGGCATCAGCGTGTTTATGGTATCACAGGCCAGCTCGGAAAACAATACGACATTTGCCGTCCGGAATGCAGATGCAGACCTGGCAGTTAGAGTATTGGACGAAGAATTCGCACTCGAACGCGCCCAGGGTGATATGAGCGACACGGTAGCAGAAAAGGATCTGGCCACTGTCGCTATCGTAGGCGAAAACATGAAACGTACTCCGGGTATAGCCGGCAAGTTGTTCGGAACACTGGGCAGCGCAGGTATCAGCGTAATCGCTTGCGCACAGGGGGCTTCCGAAACAAACATTTCTTTCGTCATCAAGCTGAAATACCTGCGCAAGGCATTGAACTCGATCCACGACTCCTTTTTTCTTTCCCAATACAAAGTGTTAAACCTTTTCATAGCGGGTGTCGGTACGGTCGGAGGCAACCTGTTGGAACAGATCCGCATCCAGCAACCGAAACTGATGCAGCAGAACGGGCTGAAACTGAATGTGGTCGGCATAGCTAACAGCAAGCATGCCATTTTCTGCCGCGAAGGGTTGAACCTGGAAACCTGTATTGACGAACTGAAAAAGAACGGACAGGAAAGTTCGCCCGAACATCTGAAAGAAGAAATCCTGAAGATGAATATCTTTAACTCGGTGTTCGTGGACTGCACGGCCAACCAGGCGGTCTCCGATCTGTACGAAGAATTGCTGAACAATAACGTATCGGTCGTTGCGGCAAACAAGATCGCTGCATCCTCTTCATACGAAAACTATATCAAACTGAAAGAAACAGCCCGTCACCGCGGCATCAAGTTCCTGTTCGAAACGAACGTAGGGGCCGGACTGCCGATCATCAACACGATGAACGACCTGATCAACAGCGGCGACCATATCCTGAAACTGGAGGCTGTCCTTTCCGGAACGCTCAACTATATCTTCAATACGTTGAGTGCGGACATTCCTTTCAGCAAAGCGATCATGATGGCTAAAGAAGAAGGATATTCCGAACCGGACCCCCGCATCGACCTGAGCGGGAAAGACGTGATCCGCAAGCTGGTAATCCTGGCACGTGAAGCCGGATACAAGGTAGAACAGGAAGATGTGAAACGCAACCTTTTCATTCCCGAAAGCTATTTTGAAGGCTCGTTGAACGATTTTTGGCGTAACATACAGGGCCTAGATGCCCGGTTCGAAGAGAAGCGCCAGCAGTTGGAAGCGGAAGACAAGCGTTTCCGCTTCGTCGCCAAGATGGAAAACGGGGCATGCGAAGTCGGTTTGCAGGAAGTGGATGCCCACCACCCGTTCTACGAACTGGAGGGCAGCAACAACATCATCATGATCTCTACCGAACGATACCACGAGTATCCTATGATCATCAAAGGCTATGGAGCCGGAGCCGATGTCACGGCGGCTGGAGTCTTCGCCGATATTATTTCGATCGCTAACATCCGTTAAACAATTGATAATTGACAATTGACAATTATTAGAAGAGAATTATGAAAAGTATCATCATCTTGGGAGACGGTATGGCCGATGAGCCGATAGAGGCCTTGGGCGGCAAGACACCAATGCAGTATGCGGACACTCCCTATATGGACAAACTGGCCGAAATGGGCGTTACCGGACGAATGAAGACCGTTGCCGACGGTTTCCATCCGGGAAGCGAAGTGGCGAACATGGCAGTGCTGGGCTACGACCTCCCGACCGTCTACGAAGGACGGGGCGTGCTGGAAGCGGCCAGTATCGGATATGACCTGAAACCAGGTGAAATGGCCATGCGCTGCAACCTGATCTGCGTGGAGGGCGATATCCTGAAGAATCATTCATCCGGCCATATCACCACAGAGGAAGCGGACGAGCTGATCCGCTTTCTAAATGAGAAATTAGGGTCCGACCACATACATTTCTATACCGGTGTGTCTTACCGCCACCTGTTGATTGTGAAAGGAGGCGATAAGCGCCTGGACTGCACTCCGCCACACGATGTGCCTCTACATCCCTTCCGTCCCCTGATGATCAAACCGGAAGCACCCGAAGCACAGGAAACCGCCGATCTGCTGAACAACCTGATCCTGCAATCGCAGGAGATACTGAAAGACCACCCCGTCAACCTCCGGCGCATCGCTGCCGGGAAAGACCCGGCAAACAGCATATGGCCCTGGTCGCCGGGATATCGTCCGGCTATGCAAACCATGCAGAAAATGTATGGCTTCAAGCAGGGTTCCGTCATCTCGGCCGTCGATCTGATACGAGGCATAGGCGTTTATGCCGGATTTACGTCGTAATCGACGTGGAAGGTGCCACCGGACTCTACGACACGAACTACGAAGGAAAAGCGCATGCCGCCCTCGAAGCACTGAAAACAAACGATTTCGTTTATCTTCATGTCGAAGCCAGCGACGAAGCCGGACACGAAGGAGATGTAGATCTGAAAATCCGGACCATCGAAAACCTGGACAAACGAGCCATCGGACCTATCTTCGAGGAATGTGGAAATGGGATGAACCGGTAGCAATTGCCGTCCTGCCCGACCATCCGACTCCTTGTGCCATCCGTACACATACGAAGCCTATACCATTCCTTATCTGGTATCCGGGACAGGAGCCGACAGTGTGACGACGTTTCGACGAGGTATCCGTATGGAAGGCAGTTATGGAATATTGAAAGAAGACGAATTTATAAACAGGCGCCGATGGCTTCTCTGCAAGAAGCCGTAGTAAAAGGGCTTGCCGCTGACAGAGGGCTTTTCATGCCTATGACTATCAAGCCGCTTGCCTCAGGATTTTTACGATACGATTGACAGCCTTTCTTTTCAGGAAATCGCTTACCGTGTAGCCGATGCCTTCTTGGTGAAGATGTTCCCGCTGAAACACTGAAGCAGATAATGTATGATACATTGAGCTTTGATGTTCCTGCCGTGAAGGTAAAAGATAATATTTACTCTTTGGAACTTTTCATGGTCCCACATTGGCATTTAAAGATGTAGGCGGACGTTTTATGGCGCGTTTGTTGGGCTACTTCATTAAAAAAGAAGGGCAAAAGCAGGTGAATGTACTGGTTGCGACTTCGGGTGATACGGGAAGTGCCGTAGCCAACGGCTTTCTCGGAGTGGAAGGTATTCATGTGTATGTGCTTTATCCGAAAGGAAAAGTCAGCGAAATACAGGAAAAGCAGTTCACGACTCTGGGTCAGAATATTACAGCGCTAGAAGTGGACGGTACTTTTGATGACTGCCAGGCATTGGTTAAGAATGCGTTTATGGATGCTGACTTGAATGCACACATGAAGTTGACTTCAGCCAACTCCATCAATGTGGCACGTTTCCTGCCACAGGCATTTTATTACTTCTATGCCTACGCGCAGTTAAAGAAAGAATGCAGTGATTTGTGTAAGCGGAAACTTTGGTAACAAGAAGGATTGAAACCGGGTGAAACGGGAGTATTTCTCGAAACAGCTCACCCTGCTAAATTTCTGGAAACAGTAGAAGGTATTATCGGTGAAGCGGTAGAGATACCTGCCAAGGCTGCAGGAGTTTTGAAAGGGGAAGAAGAGCTTGCAAATGACGAAAGAATTTGCAGACTTCAAGAAATCTGCTTACTTTTGATCCTGCTCAAGCAAATATCCTTAGAAATAATAGATTTTCCGCTGTTACCTATAAGTGTATATCTTCTTAGGTAACAGCGGATTTATTATACTCTGAATCGAACAAAAATTAAATTCTATATCCCTCCTAATGATTTGAAAGCTGTTTTTGCTCTCATTGTAGTGTATCTTCAAAGAGTTTCATGCCTTGAAACAAATGGTTTCAAGTAATGAAACTTTTAGTTTCAAGGCATGAAACACTTTGTTCCAACGGTTGAAACTGATATTGGAATCAGGGCTGATCAATTACTCCATATTTACTAACTTGTCTGTCTGTGTATACGTTGTCGATCTGTTATTATGCTTCATTACGAATCGGAAAAGAATATATTTAGGCACGGATTACACGGATTAACACGGTTGTTTTACGTAATCATAGCACTAAAACCGTGAAATCCGTGTAATCCGTGCCTAATCCTCAATTTATAATTTAGTTCATTTCTGTGCGGAAATGAATCAAATACTTCTATTTTTTGTGACTTGATTTATTGCAAAACCGGTATGGATTTAGTAGCTTTGTAAGTGAACACAAATGGGATATTTTATTCTAAAATAGTTAATATGGATCAAATTGTTGAAGTAAAATACGACTCTCAATTTAATCAGATTGAGAATCTGACATGGTATCCTTGGGTAGGTAAGGACTATGAGGATGGTAAACGTAGGATTTTAATTGTAGGAGAATCTCATTACATCGACGAAGATATTGAAGATGAGGGAAAACTGAGGGAACAGGAGGTAAAAGTAGATAAATATCATACGAGAAATTGTTTGTATGAAGTATTGGTAGATAAATCATGGTGTAATAGAACCTACCCTAATTTAATGGAGGCATTATGTGACCGAGGGATAATTTCTGAAGATAAATTGGTGTTGTCGAAAATTGCATATTATAATTTTATCCAAAGACAATTGGATTATACCACTGCACCTAAGGAACGTCCCAATCTTGATGATTATGAAATAGCTTGGGAACTCTTTTTGAAAATTGTCGATATATTACATCCTACTGATTGTATCTTTGTTGGGATAGAGTCTTCGCAGCTGTTTGAAAGCACGATGGCCAAATATCAGATTCAATATTCAGAGATTGATATATTAGAAAAAATTAATAGAGTTTACCCAAGGAAAATGTCCATTAATATGAACCCTAACTATAGTGTTAATATTGTATTTATGAAGCATTCGTCTTGTTATTTTAGTCCAGGGAAATGGTATGAGTTTCTAACAAAACAAATACCGGAAGCAATGGAATGGATCAATTCAAAATAATTAGAAATGATGATTATCGATACCTATCCTTTTATCAATGGGAAAGCTGTTGTGTGGGTAAAAGATTCTGTATTTACGGAAGATAATTCTCCTGTTGTAGCAAAATGTGGATTAATTAATAATATAGATGAGTTTATTATTCCTCCGATATATGATAATATCCAATATATCGGAACTGATACGGTTGCTGTAAATATTGGTTTCAAGGAAGGAAAAAATATCAGTATTCTGAAGATGGGGAATTGTTGATTTGAACAATCAGATTCTTGTGCCCTTAAAATATACGGATATGATATGTTGGGAAGATGGCATAATGTTCTCTGCAGAATATAGGAGGAAGTGGGGTGTCATTAATATAAAGGGTGAAGTAATTATTCCTTTTAAGTTCGACTGGATATCATGGCCTGATAAAAATGGGAATATTCCTGCCTGTAAAGCAGGAAAGTATGGATGCCTTAATATGAAAGGTAATGTCATCCTTCCATTTGTTTACGATTCTGTCACTTTTAAATAGTAAAAGTGCGGCATCGTACAGGAATGAATAAATATTATAGATAATCAGAAATTACGAGGAATACTAAATATTCTCCCGTGCAATAAATGCTAAACTCTTCTGCTATAGCTTCATTCAATGTGCCTTGCCACCAATTAGTAAAATCACTAAGAGGATAAACTAATCCCTTTCCTTGCAATCCTTTAGCACCGAAATTGATAATAGAGACTTGCTGTCCGGGATGTGAAGCGAAAGTTTGTGTATCTTGTGCAGGAATAAATATACCGTAGTCAGTTATCATCCGTACTTCCATACCACTTCTCATATACTCCATGAGTAGGCTGATGTTTCCTAATGTATGGTCTTCCCGTTTGCCGGTAGCACCTACGATGGCGATTTTCCGTATGCCTTTACTTTGCAGATAATGAACAGCTTTGGTCTGATCATTCGTCTCCTGATCCGGAATTTGATGGATAATAGAAGAAAAACGCTTTTTATATTCTGGTAGAAGCGAGTCTCCGTCTCCTATAATTATATCAGGAGTATGTCCACGCAGAAATATATTCGTTGGCGGCCCATCACAACAAACTACATATTTGGCATCTGCCAAAACTTGTAAAGGGAGTGGATGGACAGGATATTCGCCGTTGGCCAGTATCACTGCCTCGTGAGTATAGTGTTCGTTTATCATTGTATGCTCATTAATTTTTTCCACTTGAAGTAGCCAAAGATAGCTATAATGGAGTAAAGTCCGTACAATACGGAAGTAAAATAAAGATCTTTGTAGATATAAAGTCCGCAGCAGACAATATCCACAAGAATCCAGGCAAACCATTGCTCGACGTATTTGCGTGCCAGCATCCACATTCCGACAATACTCAAGGCAGTGGAAGCTGTCCAGCCACGGAACGTTACTGTCGGTATATTCGATAAGTATCCATGCAATGCCGACGAAAGACACGATAAACACTAGAAGCAGTGGCAGGTAACATTTCCATGGGGTATGTACAATCGGAAGATCTTTCGTTTTCTCTGTCGTTTGCCCGTCAGTTGTCAGTTGGCTTTTCTTTTTCCGGTGTCCCCACATCCAGAAAAACCAACCGTAGATGGCAGCTATCAGATAGTAGATATTGATGCCGAAGTCGGCATACAGTCCCGCCTCGTAATAAACAAAGATATAAATGGCCGGCATGATGATGCCCGCCAGCCACAGATAGATACTGGCGCGATACTCCAGCCACAGGTAGATAATGCCGATAAACGTACCGAATATCTCCAGATAATTCATTTCCATATTTGCTTATTTATTCGTTCTCTACGCCGGCATTACCCGGATCAGATTCTATGGGTATGTTCTCAGCCTGTCATGTTAGGGCACCCCTATTGCGTGAATCGGCGGTAAAATTACGAATTTAGCAGAAGGAAAACAAGGAATCATGTAAAAACAAGTCTTCCGTTAAAAAACGAAGAGGAGATTTCAACGGCATTTTTGTGATGCCGTGAAATCTCCTCTTCTCCTCATTTGTCGTGTATTATAAAACTTCTTTTTCTTTAGTCAGTTGCTCTTCATATATCGTGTTACCGATTGTATATTTGAGGCTGAACTTTTTGGCGGTTGTGTTGTAGGTACTTTCTCCTGAGTCGACAATTGCCGGTCCGTTTTCAGCATCCCATGCTTTGACCGAAACTTTCTTCACATCATTAGTGCCTTCCACTATCTGATCCGTGATGGTCAGTTCTATTGTACCCGTTTGGATATCAGCCTTCTCGTCGCTCTCGTTGTTCATGGCATAGAATAGTCTGACGGTGTTGACTCCGGTAGGCTTAATCGTTTTAGGCTTCTGAATCGTCTTCGGAGTTTCTCCTTCTAAAGTGGTATGTCCACTCATCTGGTAACTGCCCGAATAGTCATTCTTTAATTTTAATAGAACCAACATTTTACACCCGGATGTACTTATCGGATATCCTGTTGTACTTTCTATTTCGACGGGGATGACGTATGACTGGTCAATCTTCAGACTTGCTGTCTTTATCAACACAGGAACTTCGGCGGAAATACCTTCAGCGTGCTTGATTACCGTATTCTCCAAAGAAGGAATGGAATATAAATCAGTATCCAATGATTTATAATATTTGTCCTCATTCAGAACGGTCCAGTACTTTCTATTGTAAATATCTACCAGCTCTTCGTTGATCTTCATTTTTACGTTCACATCTCGATCTAATGCTAACGTACCGGAACTGCTGACCGTGAAATAAGTTTTCACTTCTTCGTTACTGTAGCTTACTTCTGTAGTCCATACTCGGTTGTAAGCGCCGATCAGGTAGATTTCTTTCTGATATTGTTCTTTTTCAAGCAGGTCTTTTTCACAAGAAGTGATGGAGAGTGTTAGTAAAGAACAGACCACTAGTTTGTATATTGATCTCATTATATGTTCAATTTTATATGATTAATAATCAGTTATATAATGGAAAGAGGTAAGTTACCAATCTCCGAATCCGTCCCATCCTGGATTTTGTTTCAGTTTCGCGTTTTTATCCAATACGGCTCTCGGAATAGGATAGAAGTACATCTTCCTGTCAAAGCTGCGTAATGCATACTTATGAACTACATTGACAACAGTATAGAATTGGTCTCTTTCGGTCGTCTTCTTGGTAACGTCCATACCTTGTACCGGTTTGTTCTCTTCTGTTTCTGCTAGTCCCCAACGACGCAGGTCATGATATCTTCTTCCTTCGCATGCAAATTCGATCATACGTTCGCGGATGATTAACTGACGCATCTTCACTTGATCGCTGGCATCGGCAAGGGTGATGCCCGGCAATCCGGCACGGTAACGAATCATGTTGAAGTAGTACATGATTTCCTCCGGATTATACAAAACATGATAAGTGGTGTTATCTGCCGCTTCCGTATATTCCGGTTCTCCTTTCAGTTCATTCAATGCTTCTACATAGTTCAACAGTATTTCCGCATATCTGAATACAGGGAATGTTTTCGGTTTTATTTTAGCACCTGTATGACTGGTACAGTTATCCTCCGGATGGATATATTTCTTTAGAGTATATCCCGTTAAGTTATAGTCTTCTGGATTGGCAGCCTGTTTTGCACAGTTGCCATTCACGTAATATCCTGCTGTAAAGTTAGTCACGTTGGGAGCTTCGGTTCCTGTTACCGAAGTTGCGGGCCAGAAACATTCACAGAATCCGATAGATGCGTAGAAACGCGGTTCGCGGTCCAGATACATTTTGGCAACGGTTGGTCTCAGCTCATATCCTGTGGCGATGGTAGGTACAGTACCCGCTTCTTCATAATAATCAGGTTGTTGCACATAATCTTCTCCATCTTTCATGTAGTAGGCATCTATGAGTTTCTGAGTGATTCCTAAGCCGTTCCATCCTCCCAGTTTCAACGGGAAGGCGATTGAAATGATGTTGTTGTTCAAGGGAGTAGCATAAATAAGTTCAGGGTTTTTCACAGCCAGTGCTTCTCCATTGAACATGTCTATATACGAATGGTAAGGATCGATTCCTCCTACTCCTAACGGAAATTCCGCTTGTGACGCCTGAGAGGATGCATACGTGTTTTCATCGCTGGGTACAGTGTATAATGAGTAAATACCGCTATCGATAATTCTCTTGGAGGCAGCAGCTGATTTCGCCCATTTCACCGGGTCATATTGCTGGGCTATCATGTTTCGTCCGTCGGAAGTGGTCCAGTCGGCATAATATTGATTGCCGTTGTACCACTTGGAAAGCTTGGTAAAGCCGGACACGTGACATGAGGGCGGCTGCCGCATATTTGGTAGGACGTTCGAACTGAGTGCTCGGGCGCGTCGGGTCCAGTAGACTGTAAAAAGCTTCTTCGAGGTCTTTGCAGATATATTCCACACATTCATCGTACGTGTTACGTTCGAATGACAAGTTTTCAATGTTTTCATCTACCGACAGCGGCTCTTCGGGAAGGATGACTGCCGGTCCGTAAAGTTCCAACAGATAGAAATAGAAGGAAGCTCTCATGAAATGAGTCAAACCCATAATTTCACGTCTGTCCAATCCTTTCAGGTCTTTGCATTCATCGATGCGGGTGAAGATAGTGTTACACTTACGGATACCTTTGTAGTATTGTCCCCACATGTTGTAGTAAGAATCGTTCTGCGTGATTTTGTCTGCATACAAGTAGGTACCGGCGTACTCAGCTTTCTGCCATGACAGAAGGACTTCATCTACCGCAGTCTCGTAAGGACCGTAGGAACCGGAAAACAAGTTGCCTTGAGCGGGCATTAATGCCGCAGTTCCCCACACATAACGCTCCAGATAATCTTGTCTGGCAAAGATGGAGTCGAGTGGAGTCAGGTCGTTAAAGTATTCATCAACTGCCAGATAGTTGCATGAAGTCAGCATGAACGGGATGATTCCCAGTGTCGTGCATAGAATATGAAGGCTTTTCTTTAATATCTTTTTCATAATAGTTTTCAATTAGAACGTAGCTGTTAACTGTAAAGAGAAGGTACGCTGTAGCGGATATACGGCGCCGTTTTTAGATGCCTGTCCCGGATCCCATAGTTTCACTGAGTCCCAGACTGCCAGATTCTGTCCGACAAATTGCAGATTCATATCACTGATACCTACGGTCCTGAGTGCCTTATTCGTTCCGATACGATAGGAAATATCCAATGATTTCCAACGCAGGTAAGAACCATCTGCCAGCCAGAAAGTAGAAGCACGGTTATTGTTCTTATTCTCTCCGTAAGTCAGGCGCGGGAAACGTGCATTCGGGTTTTCTGTAGAAGGATCCCCTGAATACCATGCCGGTGTCCAACGATTCTTCGGGTCGTTTACGATGGATAGAATGTTGCCGACTTCTCCGCCTGAGAAGGGATAGAATCCGGAACCGCCGTATAAGAAGTTAACTTTGGCTGCTCCAGTGAATAAAGCACTGATAGTCCATCTTTTATATCTGTACTCCAGTGCAAAACCGTATTGAATTTGCGGTACATTGGAGTGTGCAATAGGAACAATATCATCATCGTCAATCTTTCCGTCAGCGTTCACGTCTTTATAGCGAATATCTCCGGGGCGTACTTCGCCGTATGTCTGTTTCGGGCTTCGGTTGATTTCATCCTGACTTTGAAATAAGCCTAATGCAACCAAACCGCGCATAACACCATAATTTACATCGCTATACGATTGGTAAGGGTAGCGCACCGCATCTTGGTCCCAATGTACAACTTTGCTGACAGCATATGTCATGTTGGCACGCACCGTGAAAAGTTGTCTTCGTTTATTTTCTGGTTCAGGTAAATGTTACCATCTATACCGCTACTGCGCATACGTCCTACGTTGGTATATGGGTTGGTCACGACGCCTACTTCCGAAGGCATCATTTTTCTTTCCTGAAAGATATTATCACGAGTGTCTCTGAAGATATCTACCGTTCCACCTATTTTATCATTGAGAAATTGGAAGTCGATACCCAGGTTATATTTCTTGGCTACCTCCCAATGTAAGTTGTTGGCTCCGATTTGTTTTTCTGTCAATCCATTGGAACCCCAACGACTACCACCTCCAAAGTTAATCAACGTCAGATATGGGAACCGACGTCCACCACCGATCTGATCGTTACCAACTTCACCATAAGAAGCTCTGATCTTCAAAAAGTTGAGCCATCCTGCATGATTCTGCATAAATTCGTATTGGGTCGGGATCCATCCTAAGGCTATTGCAGGGAACAAACCGAATTGTTTGCCCGGTTCAAAGTTTTCGGAACCGGTGTATCCTACGTTTCCTTCTATCAGATAAGCATCTTTATAAGAGTAAGTAGCTCTGGCAGATAATGCTTGATAACGTTTGGGAATAGATGAAATTTCATCATTTGCTTCGGTGGTTTCGGTGCTTTGCATATAGTAATGTATCAAACCGGTTACACGGTGTTCCTGATTGAAAAGTCTTTCATAGGCAAGTTGCGATTCGAAGTAATATCTCCGGTCACTGGCAGCACTCTTGGCGAATTGAATGTTGCTGGCTGATACCGTACGTTGTGTCATTAATGAACCGTCATTGTAACGGCCAAAGGCCTTGTATAGGTCCGGCATTTTGGAGCGGACTACGTTGTGTATATTGTTATTGTTATACGAGAACATTCCTCTGGCAGTCAAACCCTTAATCCATTTCCCGAAGTCTTGACGTAAGGTGAAATTGATGTTCATAGTGGTCCGGTTTCCCTTTTAAATCCGGTATGGTTCAACAATATATATGGTGAGATTTGTTCTCCGTTTTTCCCATAAGCAGGAAGCATTCCATTGGAATAACGTAAAGGCACCGTCAGGGGAGTCAGATAGGCTTGTGCGGCCCAGAGTGCGTCATTGTTAGTTCCGAATCCCGGTGCTCTGTCTTCTACAATAGCTCCGTCCATAGCCAATCCCATGATCGTCGATGAAGTTAGATTCATGTCTACCTTTGCGCGGAAATTATATTTAGCCCATTTGACATTCGTGTTGTATTTGTTAACTTTGTCTTGCTTGAAGATAGCATCTTTGAATGTACCTCCTACACTGACAAAATATCTGGCAACTTTTCCACCACCGGATACATTTAAATAGTGCTGATGATTAATAGTTACATCTTTCAGTATCTCTTTTTTGCCAGTTAACGTTTGGATATAAGTCATTATCCAGTCCTGCTTTAATAATCTCCAGTTCTGTCGGGCTATAAAGAGGGTCCATATTGCTTACCACTCGGGCTTCGTTTGCCAAGCTGGCATAATCGTATGCTTCCAGATATTCGGGCATGCGGGGGAATAAGAGAGAGTCATACTGCTCTTCCAGGTTACCTTGGTTCGACCTTCCTGACCGGAACGGGTCGTTACCAAAACAACGCCATTTGCACCACGTACACCATAAACGGCTGTTGCCGAAGCATCTTTCAAGATAGAGAAGCTCTCAATATCCGACGGGTCGAGGTCGTTGAGGTTTCCTTCAATACCGTCAATCAAAACCAGCGCAGACTGGTTGGCACCAAATGTGCTGATACCGCGAATCCAGAACTCAGAAACATCCTGCCCCGGTTCGCCGCTTCGGTCAACGGCTATAATACCGGGAACCACACCTCCCAGCATATTGGCTACGGAAGTTGACGGAGCACTGATGGCAGCCGGATTGACACTGGTGACAGCACCTACCACGCTGACTTTACGTTGTGTTCCCATACCTACAACAACTACTTCGTCCAATGATTCTGAGTCGGGCTCCAGAGATATACGCATCTTCTTATCGGTTTGAGCAACCACTATTTCTTTGCTCTTATATCCCATAAATGAAACAATCAGCGTTGTTTTTGGAGCTAATGATTTCATACTGAAGTTACCATCCATATCTGTTATAGTTCCGGTTTTTCTTTCCCTTTAACAGATATGTTTGCACCCGGGAGCGGATCACCATGTTCATCTAACACGATTCCGGCAATTTGAATTGGTTCTTGTTGGGCCCATATCCCTTGTGTTGCATTTCCTGCCAATAGCAGAAAGAAACACAGGGTTAATTTAAAATATAGTGTTTTCATTTCTATTCCTTATTAATTATTCAATAGCAAGTTTTCTGATGCAGTGGTTGTTTTGATCTGCAATGTAAAAGAAATTCATTTTGTCCAAATAGACACCCCAAGGCTGATCGAATTGGGCTTCCAAAGGATCCCCGTCTTTGTATCCTTTCCCGCTACCTGCTATCGTGGTCACGATATTTAACTTGGTGTCAACTTTACGAATCCGATGGTTATTAACATCCGCTATATATAAATTGCCTTCTTTATCAATAGCAATTCCACGCGGCTCATTGAATTGTGCTTCTTGTACATCTCCGTCCCGGAAGCCTGCGCCTGCACCGGGAATATATTCTTCAATGTCTCCGTCTAGAGCTGGCCAACCGTCCGCATCGCGTGTGAGCTTAAAGCGATAAACTGCACTTTTACTATGCAACACACAATAAACATACTTATCAACCGGATTGTAAGCACATAAACCATTGGAGCCTACATTATAGAGTGTACCGATTCGTTTTTTGCTTTGTTGGGATTTAATGTTCTTCTATTTTTATCAAAAGGTTGTGTCCACAATTGCCCTGTGTTTTGGCGATATATCACAAAAGTAGAATCTACGGGGTCGAGAACAACACTATGCATCCATCCTCCGTTGGCTAAAAAGCTGTCCCATTTTATCAGCCACCCAGCTCACATTAGCATCGAATAAGAAACAACCGAAATTGGCATTATCGCATGGACCAAATAGTTGTTTCTTTTCTTTATCGATAAATAAAGGTTGGTCAATTACCATGCCATCCAGTAAAGTGATCGTTTTATTTTGTTCGATGGATGATAAACGCGTTCTCCCATCAGAGTCGAATATGAATACATTGTCATCATTGTCTACAGCTACATACCTTGGAGTATTGAATGTGGTCTCGCCGAGAGTTCCGTCTTTATTGCCACCTTCTTTGGCTTTTCCTACTACTGTAGATACGGAAGAAGTTACAATATATTTGAATGTTTTTTCAGCATTGCTGAGTTCAGCTTCTTTTCCGGCAATCTCCACCCGTACATGGCTTTCCCCTCCGGCTTGCTTGGGCACTTGGGCATAAATAACATCAGGCTTGACACCTAAAACCAATGCCTCCCGTTCATTACCTACTTCATCCTTGAAGTAAACTTTCACTTGGCTTTTGTCTTCTCCGAAATTGGAACCTTTAACAATGAATTTGGTTCGTATGCCACCGGAATCGGGCATAAACTCTGTAAACTTGACTGGTTGATTAGGATCGAAAAGCTGTGCTTTTCTTGTCTTCATTACAACCTACTATTAGTAGCAGGAAGCCGAAAACCATCCAGATTAGATTAAATGATTTACGCATGTTTTTCTATAAGATTTTATTAGTTTGAAAAAAGGTCTTTTTAGGCTTTCTATTTAAATAAGGTTTAATAGATTCTAATTGATTTCAATTTGACTTAAGGGCTTTTGGCTTTTTCTCTCATGTGATTAATTGTTTTAAATATTACAGATTCAAAGGTGTAAATGGCTATATATAATTGTGAAGCACACTTTCCGTTCGGTTTTCAGGATACAAACTTAGGGGATTTCAAGGAATCAGGAGCATATGCTTTTATTCATCCATGTATATCTTTTCATTCAAAATTGCTTTTTTTATCATTTGCTTCGCCTTTCTGTTATAATATTGATTATTTTTGTGACACTTAAACTAATATGAATATATAATGAAGCGAACCGTTCGATATACCGTCCTTGTTTTGATTGCTATTATAAATTCTTTAGTTATTACTACTTCTCTCTATGCTGTTCTGCCTTATAATGAACTTCATCAGTTGAATATGAGTAATGGCTTGGTAGATAACATCATTACTTGTATCTATCAGGATCAAGATCGTTTTATGTGGTTTGGATCCAGTAATGGGCTGAGTCGATATGACGGGAAGCAGATTCGCAATTTTAGTGTAGACAATGCGAGGATGTATGTTTCCGATATAAAAGAGACTTCTGATGATAAATTGTGGGTAATAGCTAATGAGTATTTATATTGTTTTGATCGACGGAAAGAGAAATTTGTTCTTCCGTCTTTTCAGGATGGAAAAAAGGCCATTTCTGTAAGTGCTATGGAAATAACGGGGGATTCACTTTTTTGGATAGTAAAAGGCGGACAATTGCAATGCTTGAAACGACATTATAAATTAGTGAAAGGTGACTTACAAATAGAGATGACCGTCGAAGCAGGCTATCCGTTTTTTTTAGATGAGGGGAATCTTTTTCGAATTTATGTGCTTCACAAGACGGGCATTTCTTGTATTTGGTTACCGATAAGGGAAATTTGTTGTTCTTTGATAAGATTGCAGGTAAAGTGGTCCGGAAGTTCAAATACTCTATTAATCCTAGTGCTAATGCTACTACTATCATGAGTGAAGGGGAATATATTTGGGTTTCTTCTATAGTGGGTGGAGTAACTCGTCTGCATATTCCCACGGGAAAATCTGATTATTATCAGTATAATGAGGATGCCAGGTTGTCTTCTTTATCACATTCAGATGCGTATGGGGTGGTTGCATTGGATAATGATTCTTACATTGCAGTAACCTGGAATGGATATACTCTGTTAGCTCCTGAAGAAAATGATCCTTCTAAGTTGTTGGCAACGCCTTATACGAATACCTCATTTTTGCAGTACCGGAATGTAGAGACAAGAATGATTTCTGTTTATTATGATAAAGAGGGAATACTATGGATCGGAACTAGAGGAGGAGGGATTGTCTATTTTGATTTTAGACAGCATTCTTATATGCAATATCACAGCAAAAAACATAATGAAATCTCTGCTCAGGTAGCTGACAAAGATGGTCGAATTTGGTTGGGCACTTACCATGAAGGAATTATGCGTAGTGACCAGCCTTATGCTAAATCGCGACCACTGAACTTTTCTCCTGTGGGCAATCAAAAGGAAGTCCCGGTGTTTTGTGCAATCAAAGATTCATGTTCTAATTTATGGTTTGGAAATGCTTCCGGAAACTTGATTTGTTATGACTGGAGTTCCGATTCTTTCCATATATATCCGCTCAATTATTTAGGGAAAAGGTAAACTCCTATATAGTGGCCTTAATGATTGACTCCCGTTATCGGTTTTGGGTATGCACTTCTGCCGGATTGTACTTATTTGATCATCAGACAGGTCATTTTGAATTATTCTCATTGCGTGAAGCCTTGAAAGAAGATGCAGAGCCATGGGTCACTGCTATTTGTGAAGATAAACAGCGGAATATCTGGATAGGGACAGCAAAAGGTATTGTACGATTATCACAGGTCAATGTTCGTCCATTCAAGATGGTTCATGGATATGAAGAAAAAGAAAATATAGGAGCTCGTGTAGTTAGTGCTTTACTGACTGGTACTGACGGAACTGTATATGTGGGTTATAAAAATGGATTTGGAATCATTCCTGTGGGCGAAGATAGGATAGCGTCTTTTTATACAGTAAAAGATGGACTTTGTAATGATTGTATAGATTGTATAGTGGAAGATGAGAAGAAGCGTATTTGGTTGGGGAGTATATCCGGTATCTCAAGATATAGCCGACAACAACATGTCTTCTACAACTATTATATTTCTAGTAGCAATAAATCTGTGATGTTGTTTAAGAATACTTTATTTTGGGGAAATAACAAGAGCTTAACTTATTTTGAACCGGAAATACTGACATCTGCCACCATTGCCAGCAAAACTCTTTTAACTGGATTGGAAGTCGATAATAAACAAATCAATATAGGTGAGAAGATAAAAGGGCAAGTTGTTTTGGACTCAAATATTGCATCAGTTGACCATTTGGAACTGATCAATGCAAACCGTGATTTCTCTCTCCTTTTCAATAATCTGGCTTTTTCGAAGGATCTGCAAAAATATAGCTATCGGTTATATCCATATCAAAAAGATTGGATTGTTTCTGAAGCGGGTAAGGTCTCGTTTACCAACTTGTCTGCCGGTTATTATATTTTTGAAGTCAAAACATTGTTCCCTAATAATACGGAAGGAGACGTTACTGCATTGCCGATAACAATCCTTCCACATTGGAGCCAGACCGTTTGGTTTCGTTTGCTTTTGATTTTCTCGGTTTTATTTTTGGTTGGTTATATTTTCTATAGTTTGTTGCGGCGGCAACATCGTTTCAAAAAATGATTCAATTGAAACATGAACTGACGATTGCAAATTTGGAGAGAAACGCAGAACGGCATATACGGGAAGAACGTGAGAACTTTTTATGAATGCTGCTCATGAGTTAAGAACTCCTCTTACTTTGATACTTGCTCCTATACATGATATAATGAAGTCCATTACCCCATCGGATAATTGGTTTGATTCATTTAGCAGATTGCACAAGAATTGTCTTTCTCTACAGACATTGGTTGATCGTCTGCTATATGTACAGAAGATAGAGGGAGGCATGATAAAACTTCATTTGTCAGAATCGGATATAAAGGAGATTGTTAGCCGGGTGGCTAATCCTTTTCTGCAAATGGCTATGGTCAAGAAGCGGGAATTTTTGGTCCAGGTGGATACAGTGCCTTTGTATTTATGGGTGGATGTGGCGAAAATAGAATCAGCTGTTCAAAATTTGCTATCAAATGCCTTTAAATATACTTCTCAGAATGGACGTATTGAACTGGCTGTGTCAGAGGCGGAAATTGACGGAAGACCTTATTGCCTTGTTACAGTGTCTGATAATGGAGTTGGGATACCTGATGATTTGCAACAGCACGTGTTTGATTCGTTTGTAACAGGGAAACGTATCCCGCAATATTCCACGTCAATAGGTCTTGGATTACATATTGTAAAGCATACGATGGGGTTGCATCATGGATTTGTAACGTTAACCAGTCGTGTTGGAGAAGGAAGCCGGTTCGTTCTGCACATTCCGGTGGGACTTTCTCATTTTGTTCCAGGAGAATATGAAATGGTACCTGATCCGGTGAAGGGAGATTTGTTGGAAGAGTGTACGACAGAAGAACGTCCGATGGAAGAAGTAATAGCAGAAAAGAATGAGACTATGGAGGAGACCGTTAACAGAGTGAAAAATAATAAGGAATTTTTGTTGATCATAGAGGACCACGATGAGATGAGAGAATATTTATGCAGTCTATTTAAAGAAGATTATAATGTTATTGAGGCTGGAAATGGAGAAGAAGGGTGGCTATGGCTGATAAATATATACCTAAATTAATCATATCTGATATAATGATGCCTGTTAAAGATGGGTTTGAATGTAGTCGGGAGATTCGTGAAAATAAGCGGACTTTTCATATACCGGTTATCTTTTTAACAGCTAAAGCAGAGGATGCTGACCGGTTGAAAAGTTTACAAATAGGGGTAGATGACTATATAATGAAACCTTTTAATCCGGAGTTATTGAAAGAGAAGGTGAAAGCGTTGATAGAACAACGTGATCTGTTAAGAAAACTTTATGCGAAAACTCTTATGCTGGATGAAGAGGTACTGGAATCTTCAGAAGATGTTCAGGATGTTTTTATGCCTAAAATGCTTCAGATTATAGAAGAAAATTTATCAAACCGGAATTTTACAATAAAAGTGCTGACGGACCAATTGAATATGAGCCAGCCGACCCTTTATCGCAAGGTTAAGCAGAAAACTGGTTTGTCGATTATAGAGGTGATTCATGGAGTACGGATGAGTAAAGGCTGCATCTATTATCATGAGCAGGCGATATAGCAGTCTGACAGAAGTTGCGGAAATGGTAGGATATGATTCGATGATTTCCTTCCGTAAGCAGTTCGTTGCACAGTTTGGGGTGCTTCCTTCCAAATATATGGAAGAGAAAATGAGGAAATAAAGCCGCGTTTCATGTTGGCGGCTTCTGTACTATCTGTTTGAATTGTTATTGTTAAAAACGGAAAGACACATGTCCCATAACGTTTGTTCCCGCCTGGGCAGCATATCCGGCAGAATCTATTCTATGATTCACGTCCTTATCGTATGAACTGGATGCCCAGCCGTTATTCTCATATTCTTCGTTGAAGAGATTATAGACGGTCACACCCAAAGTGATTTCTTTCGCTACCTTGCGGGGCTTGAATGTATAAGCCAGATTCAGGTTGTTTACAAAATACTTATCCAGTGTCAATGCTTCTACTTCGGCGTTTGTCATGTATTGCTTACCGACAAACTGAGATTGAAGAGAGGCTTCGAATCCCTGATACGTAAAAGCGAAACGGTTGTTTAGCAGGAAATCTGGTGAAAAAGCGATTCGGGTACTCTTATGAGAAACGCTTGCGACATCCAATAAGTTCCAGTCATCATCGTATATGGGAATGTTTTCTACGAAATTTTTTGATACGGTTTTTTGCTCCATGTGGCATTGATATCCCACTGGAACCATTTGCACGGCTTGATGCCTAACATGAGTTCGATTCCCATCCGGTAACTGTCCGGAACGTTTTCTGTCAGGGCTTCACCAATATCATTTAAAGCACCGGTGAGGACAAGCTGGTCGGTATAATCCATGTAGTAGAAGTTGGCACCTGCCGTCAGCCATGGGTTGGCAAACGTATATCCCGCTTCGTAATCAAGCAGCTTTTCGGCTTTCGGGTAGGAGTCGGGATCGCCGTCCGTATAATTGTTTCTTGTCGGTTCTTTTTGGGCAACGGAGAAAGAGGCATAGATGCGATGGTTGGAGTTGATATTCCAGTTCAGTCCGACTTTCGGGTTGAAGAAGTCGAATTTCTTGTCTATGGCGAGTGGTCGCAACGTGTTTTTATTCCAGTCGTATTTGTCATTTGTCCCGTCGATGGTGTAGTCTATATGCCGGTATTGGAGATCGGCATAGGCACTTAGGCCTTTGGACAGGTCGTAAGTTGCTTTCAGGTAGATGTTGCCATCGGTTTTCTTCGATTGGTTACGATAGTATTCGTGTTCGGGAGATAATGCGCCGATGTAGTTCTTCACCCAGGTCACTCTTCCAAAGTTGCTGCCCCGGTACTGATTCAAGCCTCCGCCCAAGGAAGCATGTCAGCCGGTGGTTGGTATAATTGAGGGAGAATACACCTCCGCCAAACTTATTGTCCATTTTCTTTTGGCGGACCAGATCGCTTTTCGAAACTTCTTTTCCATCCATTGTAAATGGTTTCAGCCCGTATGTTACCAGATAGCTACTGTCTTTGTACTCTTCATAATACCCGTCGCCTTTGGTATAGTGCAAGGCTGCGTTCAGATTCCATGCGGTAGAGAAACTATGATTGAAAATAAGTTGATAGTTCTTTTGTAGATAATTATCTGTCTGGTCAGCATAATAATGTTTCTTTCCGTCGTCTCCTTTATACTCCCCACAGGAATTATAACGTCTTCCGAATTCCTGCATTTCCTCCTTGCTGGCGTAGTTCCACGCATGATAAGTCTTTTCTTTTCCGGCAAATGCGATGAGTTTGACAGAAGTGTTTTCTGCGAAATATCCTCCTTGCAGATAGTAAGAGCTGAGGTCCACTGAAGCACGGTCGATGTATCCGTCCGTACCGATATTGGAGAGGCGGGCATCGAACGTCCAGTGGTTATTGAGTAGGCCGGTTCCTACTTTCACTGTTTCCTTGTGCGTATTGAAAGAACCGTATGAGCCATTGAACTCTGCGTATGGTTTCATTGATGCACCTTCGGTTTGCATATTGACACTGGCTCCGAAAGCACCTGCCCCGTTGGTCGATGTACCTGCTCCGCGTTGCACCTGCATATCTTTTACGGAAGAAGAAAAGTCCGGCATATTTACCCAAAACAAATTATGGCTTTCGGCGTCATTCATCGGTATCCCGTTCACGGTGATGTTGATGCGTGTGCCATCGGTTCCGCGTACACGAAGTGTCGTATAACCGATTCCCGACCCCGCATCCGATGTGGTCAGTGTGGAAGGAGTCATACTTAGCAGATAGGGGATATCCTGTCCGAAGTTTACCTTTTTGAGTTCTGCTTTGCCTATATTGGTGAATGCCACGGGAGTTTTTGCTGTGGCACGTGTGGATACTACCTGCACTTCTTGCAGGTTAATTACTTTCAAACTGTCGGATTCTGCACTCGTTCGTGCATGGACAGTGATGCCTGCGCCCAATAAGGCGACGGCCATCATCATATTTTTTTTCATCTTGCTTATTAATTAGTTCTCTACGCCGGCATTACCCGGATCAGATTCTATGGGTATGTTCTCAGCCCGTCATGTTAAGGCACCCCTACCAGTGAATCGGTTACAAAAATACGCCTTTTACAGGAAGAATGCAAAAAAAACTTTTAGATTCACTTAAAACAATGTAACTTTGTCGTTTGTTGAAATATAGCAAGATAGGGATTTATTCATTTTAATATATATCAATTATGCTACTATTATTTCAAGCGACAGCAACACAGCTTGCGGATTCTACGCAAATCGTCGCAGATAAATTAATGGAAGAAGCGATTGCCAATGCGGACGGACTGGACAAGCTTACTCTTATCACCCAACAATTGGTAGACTTCGGTATCCGTGCCGGAGAACGTATCCTGATTGCAGCCATTGTCTTCACTGTAGGACGTTTCCTGATATCAATGCTCAACAGATTTGTCGGACGTCTGATGGACAGAAGAAAAGTCGATGTAAGTATCAAGACTTTTGTGAAAAGCTTGGTAAACATCCTGTTGACTATTCTTTTAATCATTTCCGTTGTCGGAGCTTTGGGAGTTGAAACGACATCGTTTGCAGCTTTGTTGGCTTCGGCCGGTGTCGCCGTAGGTATGGCTTTATCCGGAAATTTGCAGAACTTTGCAGGAGGACTGATCGTATTGCTCTTCAAGCCTTATAAGGTAGGAGACTGGATTGAAAGCCAGGGAGTTTCCGGAACCGTGAAGGAAATTCAGATTTTCCATACCATTCTGACTACTGGAGACAATAAACTGATCTATATACCAAAC
>VOFE01001092.1_pt1 | contig 22001 bp, 27 predicted proteins | sample 5384071 | NCBI WGS metagenome assembly VOFE01 (sample SAMN12384724, study PRJNA508395) | human gut metagenome | isolation source: healthy gut D | host: Homo sapiens
GGGCAGCAGCCACCCGGCCGCATTGGGCTTTCCGGCCTCGACAACGTCCTCCTTCTCCCAGGCGCGGATGCTGCCGTAGGTCTCGACCAGCTGCGGCGAATAGAGAATATAGCTGCGGATGGCGGCATCGTCGTAGCCGCCGCCCGTGACGTCCAGCAGCGAAAGATAATAGGGCGTGGCGAAGAACGGCATTCCCTTCTTGCGGGCCTTCGAGAGCAGGTACATGGTCTCCGCCGAGAAAGCGAATTGCCCAGAAAGCGGTTCAGCTCCGAGGGGCTCTTCACGGCCATCGCCAGCTGGAAGCGGAAATCGCCCCACCAGGCGGCCACCTGCCGGTACTTCTCCTCGTAGGTCATGCCGTCGGCGAACTGGAAGCGCGACGGAACCTTCGACTTGCGGTTCTCGATCTTCTGGATCAGCAGGTGGAGCATCCGTTCGCGGTTGTCGGCGCGAATGGCCCGCACCCCGTCGTCCTGTCCCGAGAGCCAGCGTTCGGTGCGGCTGCGCACGCGCTCCGGGGGCGAAGCGCAGGGCGGAATCTCCGGAGCATCCAGCAGGCGGAAGAGATGGTACAGATCGACGAACAGGTCGGAAGGCATTTCGGGGTTTTCGAGCCTTCCGGTAAGAAACTGCCACAGCAGCGTGAGGGTCCTGACTTCCAGCTGCCGGTCGGTGGATAATTCGCGGACGCTGCGTCCGTCGTAGTCGATCAACAGTCGAATCTGCTCCGCCGCTTCGCCTTCCGCCGCCCGGTGTGCGTCCACGAACTCCCGGAGGCCCATGCGAAACCGTTCGCCGTCGCCGCTGGCGTCGGCAAGGGCCGCAAGGCCGGGAAACTCCTGACGATATTGAACATCGTGCCGCCGTCCACGGCATTGGCATTCGCCGCCCACAGCCCGCCTTCGGCCGCCGGGCGGCTGCCGCGCAGGTAGGAGGCGATGAATCCGTGATCGACCATATTCATGGCGGCCATCGGGTTCGTCTCGCGGTTGTCGGGCATATAGATTCCCGCCCCGCATCCACTACGGCCTGAATGGAACTCATGCGAAGCCCGTAATCGTCGGCGACGCCCTGCAGCCAGATCGTAGAAATCATAGGCGTTGGGAACGTGCCATCCCTCGGGACAGATTCCGCGGACCTGGATGTTGTAGGAGGCGACGCCGTTATTGAGCGTATAGGAGTTGCCCATGTCGTCGGTTCCCGACGCCCCGTAGACATAGGGATTCTCTCCGGCGGAAAGTCCGGTCATAGCCTCCGCCCACGTGTAGTAACGTCCGTATTTCGAACCGTCGGGATCGTCGGGAGCCGTCCGGCCGACCGAACCGTCTTCGCCGGCGTAGTTGAGGTTCACGGTCATCCAGGTCTTCGTACCGTACCGCTTGGCCGGATACCCGTCGGTCGGAAGCACGCAGATCATTTTCTCGAAACGGTGGGTTTCCGAAAGCCCCGTCCTGCTGACCGTAGTCACCGAGATGCTGTTCGCCGGAATGTTCACCGACTTGCGGTTGGCTTTGAGCACGACGCGCTCCGTATCGCCTCCGCTCACGACGGTCAGCGCCTCAGGGACGCTCCACGCATAGGTCGCCACCTGATCGTCTTCGGGCACGTAGACCGCGAACTCCTCGTCCAGATCCACCGTCAGCGAACCGACGATCGAAGTCTGCACGTAGGCCGGACGCGGCGGCAGTCCCGTCACCGTAATCTCTTTCCACAAGGTGCGGGCGCGCTGGCTCCCGCAGCGTTGCGGGCCTCGACGGTGATGACGCCGGCCGGAATGACGCCCTCGACCAGCCCGGCCACCAGCAGACGCGAGAGTGTTTTCGCCCTCGATGACATTGAGCATCTCGGGCAGGCTCAGAAATAATTCTCCGCTCCGGACTCTTCGGGAACCGAAAGTTCGAACGAATCGCCCATCCGGACGGTATAGGGGGCTTCGAGCCCCACGGCGATAAAGTCGGGTTGTCCGGGACCGCAGGTTCGTCGTCGCCGCACGCGGCCATAAGAAGTGCGCCCGCAAGAGCCCGGGCCGCATATCCAATAAATCGTTTCATCGTATCGCAGGTTTTTATTTTCGGTTTTCAATCTCTTCGAGGCGCCGCTCCACGGCTCGCCAGGTGTCGGCCACCTGTCCGAAGCTGTCGTAACCTCCGACTTCGAACATGAATACGCCGTCGTAGCCCGTCGAGGCGATGGCCCCGATCACGGCGGGCCAATCGATCACGCCCTTGCCCATGACCCAGTGCTTTTTCATCCACGGCATCGTAGTCCGACACGTGGAGGCTGGCGATGCGGCCGCCCACGGCCCGGGCGAAAGCCTCGGGAGTCTCCTGCAACAAATGATTGGTGTCGAAACAGATGCCGACCGAAGGGTCCAACCGCCCGAACAAGGCCAGCATTTCGTCCGAGGTGTTGCAGAGACAGGTCCGCGGCAGGTCCTCGACCAGCAGCTGGGGCGCCGGTACCGCGGGCCGCCTCGGCCAGCGCGTTGATCGAATTCACGCTGTTCTCGAAATGAACGGCGCGCAGCGAGTCGGCGATCGGTTCCGCGCTGGGATGCAGAACCATTTTCCGGGGTCCGAGCGCCTGTACGGCGCCGATGAACCAGGCGATCTGCTCCACGACCGCCGTGCGCAGCGAATCGTTCGGCGAACTGATGTCCCAGGCGCGGCCCGAACGGAAGATGCACGGACAAACAGTCAGCCCGACCTGCTCGGCATCGGCGCGGAAACGCTCGATGGCCGCGAGCCGCTCCTCCGTGGATTTCCCGCGCAGCGAAGTTGAGCGTCACCTCCACATGGCCGAACCCGGCCTCTTTGACCTGCTGCAATTTGTCAGCCGGCATGGTCAGCGATACCGACAGCCCCTTGGGCCAGCTGCGATAGGCTTCGAGCGCACTGCGGCGCTCCGTTCCGCATCCCGCCGCCACGGCGGCCAGGAGCAGGGGTACGATCCATTTTACGATGTTTTTCATAAGTCTGTCAGATTTCGGGTCGGTGATTTTCGGGATAGCTGAACGTATTGGCAAGCATCCAGCGGCCCTTGTAGATCTGAGCGCCGTCGCGCTGGTAAACGCTGCGGCCGCCAGTGTCGATCAGCTTGTCCGACCAGTAGCTTTGCGTCGGATAAAGCAAGATCGTCTCGTAGTCGGCCGGGCCCGACGACACGCACTTGACGTTGACCGTCGCGCTGGCATTGAAACGGGCGAACTCCTTGGTGGAGACATTGAATTTCCAGATCGCATTGGGCGTAGTGAGCCAAAGCTGGTTGAGCCCGTACACCGGGAAGAGGTCGTGGGCGTCCTTCTGCCCGTCGGGAAGCGGATAGGTCTCCTGCAACGCCAGCGCCGGCCTGCCGTCGGTCCGGATGTGGAGCGGTAAGCATGGAGCACATCGCCGGCCGTGGCCCACAGCAGTTCGTTCGTGCGGTCCCAGACGGCGTTATGGCCGAAATTCAGCGGATAAACCGCCGCGGGTTCGGAGGCGAACCGCTTCGTGAAATCGACCTCATAAAGGCGCAGCTTGTCGCCGTCGGCCGTGCCGTCGGTCGAGGAGGCCACGACGACATTGCCGTCGGGCAGCAGTTCGGCCGAATGGGGCTGGCCCCTTCGGACAGGCGTAGAACATCACCCGTTTGTCCTCGATGCGGATAATCGCCACACCGCCCCGGGTCGCCGTGACGAGCAGATACTCGCAGTCATAGATCGGCTTGACCTCGTCGGGCAGCTCGAACCAAGCCTGCTCGGCGGCCGTCAGGTCCGAATCGGCGGGGAGTCCACGACCAAAGCATTTCGCCGCTCGCACGATCGACGAGAGCGACACGGCTCGGGTTCTGTTCGACGAGTGCGATCACCTTATCGCCGGCCGATGCGGGCGGATCGAGCGGCGGCAGGGGAATGATCGGCCGGTCGTCGTCCTCGCAGGCCGCACACAACGCGACGGCCGCGCACACGCCGATGAAGAAATTTCGAAAATCTGTGATTGTATGTCATGGTTGTACGTTTTAGGAATTACTCGACTACCAGCCGGGATTGTTGGGCCGCAGCGTCGGGGCTATTTCGAGCTGGCTCGACGGCACGGGCCACCAGTAATCCCGTTCCTTGTTGAAATTGCGCGTACCGATCAGCGTGCCGTCGCTCTTGTAGATACTGAGGTTGTTCATCGCGTTCTCGGCTTCGCGCCAACGGCGCAGGTCGTTGTAATGGTGCCCTCGCCCGCCAGCTCGACGCGGCGTTCATAGCGTATCTGACGGCGTATCTCGTCGGCATCGCCGCCCGGATAGGCCCATGCGGAGGAGGTGGTGAATCCCGCACGCTGGCGGATGGCCTTCACCGTCCGGTTCCAGATCTCCTCGGTCATCTCGCCCAGCTCGTTCTTGGCCTCGGCGTACATCAGCAGTATGTCGGCATAGCGCAGCAGCATGATGTTCGTCGGCGAGCAGTTCTCGCCCAGGTTCAGTTCCTGATCGCCCGGGACCTTTTCGGTGTACACCGTGTATTTCTTATAGATGAACCGGTCTGCTTGTTGGTAAAAGCGAACGTTGGTATTGTCCGTTTTCACGGTCTCGCCCATCCAGGTCGATCCGGGATAGACGATCGTCTGCGCAAATCGCGGATCGAGGTCGGCATACCCTTCGGAATCGGCATAGGCGGACTCTTCGCGGGGCTTGCCGTCCTTCATCCAATAGCTGTCGATGAAGTTCCGGAGCAGGGGCCGCGCTGTTGTACTGGCGCATCACGATGTCCGTGCTGTGTCCCAGCCCGAGGGGATTGGCGACGGCCTCGACGTTGAAGATCGACTCCGAAGAGTGCTCGGCCGCCTCGGTGAAAAGTTTCGCATAGCCGTCCTGATAAAGCGAATAGACGCCCAGTTCCATGACTTCCCACGCGGCATCGGCGGCCTCCTCCCAGGGCTTCGTCTCGTGCCCGGGATTGCACAGGGCGCTGGCCTCGAAATTGAGCACCCGGGCGAAGCGCCAATGCGGCGCCTGCGGTGGGACGTCCTGATCGCTCTTGGCCGTGTACGTGCGGGGCAGAATCTTCGCGATGTCCCCCAGTTCATCGACGATGAAGCGGATCATCTCCGCCCGGTCGGTGCGCGTGCGTCCGACCTGCGAGATGTCGGGAGAATCGACGATCAGCGGCGCCTTGTAGTAATAGGTCGTCAGCACCGAATAGTAAAGGGGCGCGGAGGAAACGCGCCTGCGCCTTCATCTGGGTGACGGCTTCGGCCGAAAGCTCCTTGTTGAGGCCGATATGCTGAAGCAACATGTTGCAACGGCCTATGCCGGTGTAGGCATCCTTCCAGCGGCCGGCAAAGATGCTTCCGTCGGCCGTGTGGCTGCCCTTGGCGAGATCGTTCCAGTTGAGCGTATTGGCATAGTTGTAGGCGTTGGGCGTCGCGCACTCCTCCATGACGATGGCCATCCCGCCGAACATGCTGCCGTTGCGCAGCGGGAGATAACAGCCCGTCAGTCCGCTCTCCGCGTTTTTGGCGCTGTACCAGAAGGTCTTGTCGCTGTAAGCGCCCGTCGGCTCGAAGTCCATCGAACACGAGACGGCCGCAGCGGACAGCAGCAGGCTCAGCCCGGAAGTATATGATCTTTTTCATTTTCCAGCTTTTTGTCGTTAGAAACTCAGGTTCAGACCGATCGAAACGGTCTTCAGATTGGGGTATTCGTAGAGGTCCGTGCGGGTGGTGGTGATCTCCGGGTCCCAAAGATCGAAATCGGAGATCGTCCAAAGGTTCTGGCCGCTGACATAGATCTGCAACGCCTCGATCCGCAGCGGCCTCAGCAGCCGTTTGGGGAAGTCGTAGGTCAGCTGGATGTTCTTCATCCGCAGGTAGGAGGCGTTGCGGAGCCATTTGGTCGAGGGGATGAAGTTCTCCGGAGCGTCGGTGTAGGTGGTCAGCAGCGGCAGTTTCGAATGGCGGTTGCTCTCGGTCCACGAATCGGTGGCCCAGCCCGGGTCACGCCGGCGCCGTTGTTGAACGGCACCGCGAGATTCGCCCTCGGATAGGTATACACCTCGCCCACGCCCTGAAACTGCGCTTCGAGCGAAAGCCCCTTCCAACCCATGTGCACGCCGAACGAATAGGTCACCTCGGGGATGGTGTTGCCGACGACGATCTTGTCCTTGTCGTCGATCACGTCGTCGTCGCAATTATTCTTGTACTTGAGATACCCCGGCCGGAGTTTCGTACGGTCGCCGTAAACGACCGCCGCATTGTCGATCTCCTCCTGCGACTGGTAGTAACCGTCGGCCTCATAGACATAGAACGAGCGGATCGGATAGCCCTCGCGGGTGATGAGCGTATTGCTGTTGGCCAGAATCTGCCCGCCGTCGAGCGACTTCACGCGGTTGCGGACGAAACTCACCGAACCGTTCACCCCGTAAGAAGTTCTTGACCCGGTCGCGCCAGGCGCCCGAAAGCTCGAAACCCTTGTTGAGCACCGTGCCGACATTGCTCTTGGGACCGCTGAGGCCGCCGACGTGCGACGGGATCGTGCGGGTCATGATGATGTCGAAGGTCTCCTTGTGGAAATAGTCCGCATCGAGAGTCAGCCGGCTGTTGAAGGCCGCGAAACCAGACCCACGTTGTACGAACGGGTCTTCTCCCACCCCAGCATGCGGTCGGTGAGCTGCGTCACGGCGAATCCGGCCGCGGGAGTTCCCCGAACGAATAGTTCTGGTCGATGGCGTCGTAGGTCATCTGATAGCTGTACGGACTCACGGACTCGCTGCCCATCACGCCGTAGGAGGCGCGCAGTTTGAGCAGGTCGATCTGCTTCACCGCGAAGAATTTCTCCCGGCTGAGGTTCCACGCCACCATGACCGACGGGAACATGTGCCAGCGGTTGTCCCGCGAAAGGTTGCTCGAACCGTCATAGCGGAGCGTGCCCTCGATCATGTAGCGGTCGTCGTAGGTGTAGGCCAGACGCCCGTAGACCGAGATCATGCGCTTCATCCACGAACTGCCGGTAGCCTGTGCGTTGGTCTGGTTCGTGAGCGCCTCGAATTCGGTCAGCGTATTGTCGTTGAACCCGTAGTTGTAGGCTTGGAAATTCCGGCTGTCGTTGTGCTGCCAGTCCTGTCCCAGCATGACATGGATGTTGTGACGGTCGTAATCGTTCTCCCAGACGAGGCGGTGGGAGACGGTGTACTGCGCAGCGACGGCATCCCAGTCCTTCAAGCGCGGGGCCGCCGAGTTGAACTTCTTCGTATCGCCCGTCTTGGGATTGACCGTGTACATCTGCGGAATAAAGTTCTTGCTGTAATGGTCCGTCTTGCGGAATCCGACCGTCGCATAATATTTCAGATGCGGGGCCAGCCGCAGGTCGGCATTGATCGTGGCGAGCAGCTCCTGGTAATTCCGGTAGACGAAGCCCTGCTCGACCTCCATGCGCGGATTCTCGATGTTGTTGCGTCCCGGGGTGAAGAGCCACGTCGAACCGTAAAGGCCGTTGCGGTGGTAGTCCGAGAAGATCGGCAGACCGCGCATGATGGTATTCAGCACGGTCCCCGTCGAATACCCCACCTCGTCGAAGGTCCGCAGGTTGCCCTGGAACGTTCCGCTGACGTTGAGCGCGTCGCACACCCGCGCGTTGAGCTTCAGGTCGAAAGCATAACGCTGGGCGTCGTCGTTGTCGATGAACACCCTTCTGATCGGTGTAGCCGAAGCCCATCGAATAGGTCACGGCGTCGGTGCCGCCCGAAAGGCGCACGCTGTGCTGCTGCACGTAGCCGTCTTCGAGGCAGATGTCGAACCAGTCCGACGCGGGATAGACCGACCGGTCCGTCTTCATGCCCTCCATATATTCAGTATCTGGCCGTTGCTGTACGACACGGCGCCGGGACTGATGCCGGAATTGATCTCGGCCAGATTGCGCAGCCGCATGTAGAGGATCGGATCGGTGACCACGTCCGGAAGATAGGTGGCCCGCTGCACGCCGTACTTGCCCTTGTACTCGATGCGGGGACGCCCTTTGGAACCCTTCTTCGAGGTCACGAGGATCACGCCGTTGGCGCCTTTCAGGCCGTAGATGGCGGCCGACACGTCTTTGAGCACCGAGATCGACTCGATGGTCGAAGGGTCTATCTCCGAGAAGTCGTATTCCACGCCGTCCAGCAGCACCAGCGGTGCGCCGCCCGTGGAGTTCAGCGAGTTGACGCCTCGGATCGAGATCGTGGCGTTGTCGCGGCCGGGCTGCGAACCGCCCTGGTTGACCCAGATACCCGGCGTGTTGTAGAGCATCTGCGTAGAATTGGTGATGGGCTGGTTCTCCTTGCGCTGGATGTCCACGGAGGCCACCGATCCGGTGAGCGAGAGCTTTTTCACGGTACGATACCCCACGACGACCAGCTCCTCCAGTTCGGTGGACTGGTCTTTCATCACCACGTCGATCTGCGAACGGTTGTTGACAGCTTCCGTGACACTCCGTAACCGATATAGCGGAACGTGAGCGTCGCATCGGGAGCGACCATCAGCGAATAGGAGCCGTCGGAACCGGTGGCCGTGCCGTCCGTACCGCCCACGATGACGGTCACGCCGACGAGCGGCTGTCCCTGCCCGTCGCGGACGGTTCCGGTCAGGCGGTATTTCCCGGGAGCCGCCGGGGATTCGGGCCCGGGGCCGGCCTTGCGGCTCAGAAAGATCCGGTTGGAACCCTGCATCCGGTAGTCGATGCCAGTGCCGGCGAGAATCCGGCCGAGAACGTCCTTGACGTCTCCTTCGAGTCGCCCGGCAGCGTTCGAGCGCGTTTTGACCAATTCGAGCGCATACGAAAATTCAATGCCGGTTTGTTTCGAGATTTGCGGCAGGATGTCGGCGAGCGTCTGCTTTTTCGCCGTGACGTTCGACGATCCGCTGAGCCGACGCAGGGAGGATCACAAGCAGGAGCAGCGCCGCCGCCAGCACTGTCCGCAGCCTCCCGACACCGTTTCGAACAGGCAACAGCGTACCCGCCGCGCCCTTGCGGGCGACGTTCGGAATGTAATTCATATAGTGAGATTTTTAAGGTTTAAGATTGGATTTCGGATGAGACGGTCGGGATCTCCCGCGGTACAAGTCAGGCTGTCGTCATAGGCATTTCCGTTTGGGATTCTTCAAAAATTATCATCGGTCGCGCGATTTCTTCCGGGTCAGCGTTTGCGTTTGATCAGGACGCGCCGGTCCTGAACTGGTGTATTCGATCGGTACGATCAGATTCAGTATATCGAGCATCTGTCCGAGCGGTTCGTTGTTGCCCACGACCAGGCGGTAGGCCGTATCGTCGAACGACGAGGGGTCATAGATGACCGACACGTCGTAACGCTCCTCGATCAGGCCGACGATCTCGCTGAAAGAGATACATTCGTAGACCTTGTGGTTGTAGTGCCAGGCCGTGTATTTCCCCGTCTGCACCTCGCTGACCGACAGCAGACGCCGGCTCCGGGCGTCCACCACGGCCTGCTGTCCCGGGCGCAGCGTGGCCAGCTCCTCGCCCGAGGCGCTTTCGAGCGCGATACGCCCCTTTTCGAGCGTCGCTTCGATCCGCTCGCCCGCCTTGACATTGAACGAAGTGCCCAGCACCCGGATATGCACTCCCCGGGTCTCGACCACGAAAAGGATGGACCGGATCAGACTTGACATCGAAAAAGCCTCTCCGGAGAGTTTCACCCGGCGTCGGCGCGCGCCGAAATCCTCCCGGAACGAGAGCTCCCCGCCCCGGTTCAGATAAACCCGGGTGCCGTCGTCCAGCACGAAGTCGAGCACTTCGCCCGGAACCGTATTGGCGATCGTATGCCACTCGAAACGCTCCGGTATTTATCGACCCCGATCGGCCAGTACCGCCCCGAAAGCAGCGCTGCGGCGACCGCCGTGCGGGCCAGATACTGCAACCGCCGGATACGCCGGCGCTGGTCCAACTGCTGGTTTATCCTGCGGACAGCCCCTTCGACCTCGGGAGCCGAAGCATGTTTATAGGTGTTCTTCAAAGCCCAAAGCTGTTTGATCCGAAAGAACTCGTCCCGGTTCTCCTCGCTTCGCGCCATCCACTCCTCGACCATACTGCGGGTCTGTCCGTCACAGCGGCGGTCGAGATAATCGACGATTTTTCTGAGGGGCTGATCGTTTTCATCGTTGCCGTTTTACTGAATAAACAATCCAGAACCGGAATTTACGCAGCCGATCCTGGATTTATTTGAAAATCCGTTGAAAAAACTCAGATCATGGGAATCGACGCCAACATCAAAGCGAACAATTCTTCGGCGGAAATCCGGCCCCGCAGGAATTTCAATGCCAGGTAAAGATGCCCTTCGACCGTACGGCGCGGCATCCCGAGCAGTTCGGCGTCTCGGCGTTCGACATGTCGTGCAAAAATGAGAGCCGGAAAACCTCTCGCCGCTTGTCCGGCAGCTCCTCGATGATGCCGAGCACCCGTTCGAGCAGCTCCTTGTTGCAGAGCGTACGGACTATATCGTCGTTATTGGCCCGGAGCCACTCGGCCTCGCTCTGCGCGAGCGCATCCAGCGAATCGCCTCCCGCGAAATTTTTGCTGCGCTTGAGGCTGTTCAGCATGCGGGAATGGCATGCCCGGAAAAGATAGGTCTGAATCCCGGATAGAAAAAGTCAACCGGGAACGATGTTCCCAAACGTAGAGAAAGACATCCTGCACGACATCGCGGGCAGCTTCGTCATCGAGCAGAATACAGGCATACCCCATCAGCCGGGGATAATACTCCTGTATCAGGCTGTCGAAAAGCTCCCGGTCTCCGGTCCCCAATGCATGTATCTTCGTTGCGTCCATTGTTGCGAAAAAAGCGAGAATAAAGGTATGAAAAAAATGGGACCGGACAAACCGAAGCCGATGAAATTTCCATGACAGACACAAAAAAGCAGAGCTTTCCGATGCAGAGGAGGGGGGGGGCAATGCTCCACCAGCCACAGGATCGGATTCGGTTGACTTTACGGTCGATTCATCCGCTTAAAGCGCCCTACCCATGTTCTCAAAGCCCACAAACGAAAAAGGCTCGGCAATCATCAGATTACCAAGCCTTTCCATCAGTCGGGGTGACTGGATTCGAACCAGCGACCACACGCCCCCAGAGGAGAAATTTATTTTTCCGATAAAAGTAATTAACTTTATTTTAGTATATTTACATCACGTACAGAGAATTGCGATTCTGCCTTATTGTCATCTATTGCGATTTTTCTTGTACCACTTTTGTACCACCATCTATTTTACATCGGAAAATGGCCTACTCTGTTCGCATCGTTTTACGGAAATACAAACCCAATTCAATAGGGTATCACATTCTCCAATTATGCGTCACCAAAAATAGCTGTCGCAAGCGCATCAGTCTGAAATTATACGTCGATCCGGCCTATTGGGACAATTCGGCCGAACGACTTACCATCGAACGGAATCTGAAAGGCGAAAAACAGCGGGAGGCCAATAAGAAACGCATTCAGGACAATGCCTTTCTGGACAAGGTCAAGGCCCACGCCCGCGAGATCATCGAGAAGTTCGAGATAGACGGCATCGACTGGACACTGAATCAATTTGAGGACGCATTTTTGAATCCTCCAAACAGGGTAAATTCTGCGCATACCTCGAAAGTCACATCCAAACATTAAGGGATACCGGACATACGGGCAACGCCAAATGCTATTTCGAAACGCTTCGACTGCTCAAATATTACGACAGCAAGCTGAATCAACGGCTGTTTTCCGACATTGACCTGCGTTACGTGCGCAATTTCGATACGTTCCTGCAAAAGCGAGGTTGTAAGGGCAATACCCGCAAATATTATTTCAAGGCATTGCGGGCTATATTGAATCAAGCGAAACGAGAAGGCGTCGGTTCGGAAGCGGCCTATCCTTTCGTCAAAGGCGGCTTCGAAATCGCCAAGTTGGAAGAAGCGACCGAGAAACGCTACCTCCCGCCTCAAGACTTGCAAAAACTCAAAGATACGCCCGCACAGAATCCGCAGAACGAATACGCACGGCAACTCTTTCTTTTTTCTTACTACTGCTACGGAATGTCGTTTGTCGATATGGCCTACCTTACGACCGATCATATTCAACGGCTGGCCGACGGAATTATATCGTTTACAAACGCAACAAAAATTAAGCACCAAAAGAACGTAACCGCCATCCGAATCCATATCACGCCGGAGATTCAGGGATTGATCGCACGGCTGAAATCGGCCTCGCCTACCGTCGATAACTATTTGTTACCGATCATTACCTGTTCCGGCTATACGGGCGAGAAGCTATACAACCACATCCGAAGCCGTTACGCCAAATATCAAAAATATTTGAAATCGTTGGCCGAAGAACTCGGTATCGATTATCATTTGACCAGCTATGTAAGCCGTCATACAATGGCAATGACCTTGCAATACAATAAAATCCCGCGTGAAATCATTTCGCAGATGCTCGGTCATGCCGACCTTGAGACGACCAACACCTACCTCGACAGCTTCGACAACAAGGTAATCAACGAAGCAGCAAAAGTTTTGTAATAGGCCAACAATGGTTTAATATTTTTTGTATATTTGCGCTATGAGCGTAAAAAACGAGTCAAAATAAACCAATTACTGCAAGAGGTTCCGGCTGGAGCCGTGTATCTGACCTCGTGGATGAAGCAAAATAACATACCGCATTCCACCCAACACAGATACGTCGAATCCGCTTGGCTGACCCCCATAGGCACGGGTGCAATGATCCGCACGGGCGATACGCCGACATTATACGGAGCCATGTACAGCCTCAATACGCAGGCTAACAAACACCTGACGATCGGAGCCATGTCGGCACTGGAAATCCACGGATATTCACTACCTCCCGATGGGCAGGCCAACCGTTTCGCTGTCTGCGCCACAAAAAGGAGTATTTACCGCTTTGGTTCAGAAAAATACGACTGGGGAGTTACGCTCCGGCTGTTTACCACCGAAATATTCAATTCCGACACCGGAATCACCACCACCCGACAAAGGGGTTTTCGAGTTGCCGATCTCTACCCCAGAACAGGCATTTATGGAGTGTCTGCACCTCGCTCCGCAATATTACGACATTACCGACCTCTATTATGTGATGGAAATGCTGTCGATACTCCCGCCAAAGAATGTGCAACGACTGTTGGAGGAGTGCCGTTCCGTCAAAGTGAAGCGGCTGTTCCTCTTTATGGCCGAAAAGGCCCATCATGCGTGGTTCGGGGCCCTCAACCTCGACAAAATAGACCTCGGCAGTGGCAAGCGGGTAATCGCCAAAAGAGGCGTTTACGATAAGAAATACCAAATCACTATTCCGGCAGAACTGAAAAATGATTAATCAAGAGTACAAAGAACGCGTGCGGCTGTTGCTCCGCATCATCCCGATTATTTCGACGGAAGAATGTTTTGCCGTTCACGGCGGCACGGCAATCAATCTGTTCGTGCAAAATCTGCCGCGATATTCGGTAGACATCGACCTGACCTATATTCCCGTCGAGCCGCGGGAAGCAAGCCTCGCCCATATCAAAGAACGGCTGAAAGCGATAAAGGCAAAGATCGAGGTTGCAATACCGGGTATTGCAATACGCGAAGTTCCCAACAAATTGATCTGCACCCATAACGGGCATTTCGTCAAAGTAGAGGTAAACGACGTGAAGCGCGGCATCATCGCACCGCCCATCGAATTGCCCTTATGCGACCTCGCCCAAGAAGATTTCGGCGTATTTTGCAAAGCCCGCATCGTTCCTCTGTCACAACTCTATGGCGGCAAGATCACGGCGGCACTCGACCGCCAGCATCCGCGCGATCTGTTCGATGTAAGTCTGATGCTCGATTATATCAAAGACTTTGACCAGATCAAGCGCGGTTTCATCTTCTGCCTGCTGGGGGAAGCGACCGCCCGATCTTGGAGTCCCTTAATCCTAATTTCAACGACCAGCGCGACGCCCTGACCAACCAATTTGAGGGCATGTCCTCAACGCCGTTCACCTACGAGCAGTACGAAGCGACCCGCCGCCGACTGGTCGAGTATATCAACGACCATCTGACACCGACCGACAAAGCGTTTCTACTCGGATTCGAAGACGGGACGCCGGATTGGGACGCATCGGAATACCGGGATTTTCAGCATTATCTGTCGATTCAATGGAAGCTACTGAACATCCGCAAACTGAAAGGAAAAATCCACAAAAAAGCACGAGGACGGCATAATCAAGTTACAAAAATTATTTTGGATTCTAATGTACGACGACATAGTAGATTACGATGATTTTTTCAGAAAGAGTAGGTTCTGAAAACGACATCCTTGACCTAATTTACGATGAAATTTGGAAGAAAACATATTGCCCCAAATGCAAAAGATTCAATACCCACAGCAGAAGCAAATACGCTTTAAAAAATATTCTTTGTCATCATTGCAGTACACAGTGGTCTGCCCTGCAAGAGACAATATTTTTCAAGACACGCGTCGATTTAGTTAAATGGTGCTATGTCATTTATGCAATATCGTTTTACCCCGAAAAGTATCTGTTAAATGGCTCATGACCGAGTTGAAGATCAACTCCTATAACACGGTCTGGCATATGGCAAACAAAGTTAAAACTGTTGCCAACCATAGCCCAAAAGACAAATGTATTTTCAGAGAATTAGAAAAAATATTTCGTCGGCATAGATTTATATAACAGGATATAAAATTCATATAACAGGATAAATTATATAAACGACACAAAAACCGCATAAAAAAGCAAAAAAAACTTCAGCCAATAGTATCTTTTCCTACATTACATCTTATAATCAATACAATATGACTGGGAACACCAGTCATATTTTTTAGTCTAATCCATAAAAAACGATATAAAACCTTCAAAATAAAAATACACAAAATATTGACAATCAATATTTATAAGGAATATTTATAATAAAATCAAAAATACTGTCAAAATATCCATTCGTATTAGGAGTGCATAACTTAATTTTTTAAGATTATGCATACTAATTCTTTCTCAAAATTCGGGGATGATTTCCCCATCGCGGGACTCTCGGTAAAGCAATTTATCGAACTCTGCGTGAGCCTCGGCTTCGGCAATCGCCCCAACTCTTATCCTAATAAGCCGGAATCACCTCCACCAGAAATTATGGGCATCAATGATGTGATTAAACTTACAGGCTATTCAAAGGCCACGATCTACAAGTTCACATCAACGACTCATCCCATTTCATAGACCCGCCCACGGGGACGGCGCTTGGTGTTCATCCGACAGGAAATCGAAGACTGGATGAAAGAATTCAATCCCCACCGTCGGGCAATACTGTAAAGAACAATTAAAAAACTTAATAATTAAAAAATTTATGAAAACAGAATTTAACCCTTTGGAAGCACTGGCCGACATTTCTGAAGACGAACTGAATGAATTTATCGAACTACAGGAGGAAGCTCCCAAGAAGCGCCGGAGACAAAAAACCCGAGAATCCTTTGTGTGTTTCATCTCATTTTACGAATCTATTAAATTAATGCCGGAACGGCTCCATTTAAGAGCATTCAAGTATTGATGGATTATGCATTCTATCAGAAGGAACCGCCTACAAAGACACCAACACGTATTATGCAATCTTTCGTCAGTTGGCGGAAGCAGGTGGATGTGAACTCGCAAAAATATGATAGGAAAGTCGAGAGTAATTGGGGCGGGAAAGATGGTGACGAGAAAGCGGATAATGACGGGACCTAAAACATCCAGTATTATTTCTCAGAGCAATACCCGGACTGGAAACATACAAGAAACAGGCAGCAAATCAATACACAACACACTGAATAACAAAATCATATCCAAAACCATCGGATAAAATGATAATTTCAAACGCAATGAACCAAAACAATAAACTCACACTCTCAAGGACAAACACCGTTGTTAGGATTCCTGAAGACATAGTTGGGCCTCAAGTTTCGCTCTTTGCAAACGTAGTTGCACAATCCCTGTCGCAACGGTCGATTTATGGACATTTTATTAACAGCCTCCTACCAAAATATAGTAGACGAATATCGAGGCACTAAAGATCCGGACATACGCGCCAAAATCAAGAAATTCGAGATACCGTGCGTAACCGTTGCCGGGGTATTCGACACCCGCGCCAAAAAAGAGGCTTCATCATCTTCATAGCAGCTATATCTGCATCGACATTGATGGGAAACAGAATCCCCGTGTAAAAGGGCGATGGAACTTGGTCAAAAAATATGTTGAAAAAGAAAGAATCAGCAGTTTATGCTATGCTGGGCTATCTGTTGGAGGCGATGGATTATGCTGCATCTTTCGAATAGCTTATCCTGAACGCCATAAAGCTCACTTTTATGCTCTCGTGGACGAAATACAAGAACGGACGCCACTAATCGTCGATGAAAGTGGCAGCGATGTCGTAAGGCTGCGTGTGGCCAGCTATGACCCTCATCCTATTTCAACCCTGATGCTCCTCCGTACTTGTATTACAAGCCGAACAAATACAGTGCGCCGCGCAGGGTGAAGAAGGCTCGAAACGCCGAAATGGATGTAATCACAAAACAACGGGCATATTCACTAATAAAAATAATTCAGAAAAAACAGATTGATATCACTGTTGGACGTGCCGTCTGGAAATCCATCGGACAAGCTCTCGCCAGTGAATTTGGGCCCGAAGAAGGGTTACGACTTTTCCACTTGGTAAGTAAATGGCATCCCGATTACGATCCTACTGAATGCAATGAAATGTTTGACTGGTGTATCAAAAATCACGATGATGTGGATATAGCCACTTTCTTTTATCATTGTCAAAGGTATAATATAACTTTCAAATAACCCCATCGTGCCGCGAGTGAAGCCCGGAGCCTTCGAAGGCTCCGGCTTTTATTATATCTGCATCCCTGCGTAGATAATACCCGAAAGCATGTTTGGCGAAATTTGCACAACAAGGCCCCGATGGGTGTCGTCAATTGCGAAATATTTTTTACCTTTGTCTTGTCGCGCAAGCGGCGTATATTGGTGAAAGTGTTTCGATTTAACCTCGAATAGGAATCTGGAAAATTCAATTTGCTGAGGGTAAACGACGACACTCATCACTTGTATTGGTATGCGAGATCATAATCCCCCATACTATACAGGTGTGGGGTCTTGTGTCAGTTTATTTCAGCAAAGGTATTCCAGAACCTCTATTCGAATAAACCGGGCAGCTCCACACTTTCTTTTTTGTAATCATGCCAAGTCGGGGCTGGGTGGCAACAATGTTTACTACCATGCCTAAAACTACCGTACACGATCTTGCAAAGAAATTGGCATTCGCGCATTACGCGAGTATATCTACAAGCACCTGCCCTGCACCGGATTTCCACTCGCACGATTTCTACAAGGAACTTCGAACGTCATTTTACAACCCAGTATATTCAAATGCAGGGGCTATATGCACGTAAGAGCACAATTGAAGCACGGAATATGACAATATCTTCCGAAATCGGAAAATTCCTTGGTCGGAATAGTGATTTGTTACAAATTGAGAAAGGTCCCAAGCGCATATCTATCAATATGAATGGCAAAAAGTCTCCGGCTCGTATATGGCATAAAACTTCGCAATTATGAAACGTCTACTTTTACTTACAATCCTAATCGGCTTACTGTTCACCAGCCCTAACAGTTTCGCCCAATCATCCAAACCCAAACGCGCCACCATTAAATACGAGAATGGCGTCAAATATGTCGGAGAAATCCGGAAAGGCAGTCCCAAGAAATATTCAGAATACGCTCTGATTCAAAAAATTTTCATCGGAAGGAAGAAGCTCAAACATGGCAAGGCATTATGTATTTTGCCAACGGGGATCAACTCGACGGAGAATGGTATAACGATCAATGTAAACGCGGAACTTACAAATTTGCCTACGGAGATATTTTTGAAGGAGAAATTAGCGAGAGTTCCATCCAAAATGGAAAGATGATTTTTTCTTCCGGCCTTGGAACGATGATATTTGCCTCGAGGAGATATTACGCTGGGATATAAGATATGGCACTACCCGGCTAATTGCAGTTTTACAGGAACAATCAAAGATAAAAAACCTTATACAGGCACTTTTGATTGCACATTAACAACGAAAGATGGGGATAGTTTTACTGGAAGGCTATCCGACGGGCACTTCGGGTACGGTAAAATCGAATATGCCAGTGGCGACACATTCGAGGAAATTTCATATCCGACACTCCGTCAAGCGGCAAATATCGCTACGCAAGCATCACGGAAATAACAAAGCTAATCACAAATGGGAAATTCCAGCCGGATGCGTTTTGAGGGTAATATCGTCCCATTTACAGGAACAGTCAACATGGAAATTACCAATGCGGATGGAGATAAGTTTGTTGGAAAACTCAATAATGGCGCACCGGACGGGAACAATGGTTTTGCCGCCACAGGACATACCGAAACGGGAAAATGGAAAGACGGATTATCTCCAAAGGAATATGAAATCAAACTAAAAGCTGAAACAAAGGCTTGGCTGGATGCACAACGGAAAGCCCGAGAGGCGCGACAACAAAAAAGAGGAACAAGCAAGGTTCAAAAGCTCGCCCAAGAGAAACAGAAACAACAAAAGAGGAGCAACGAAAAAAATCTCTGATTCAAAAATATGGTCAACGATACGGCTCGCTTATTTATCAAGGAAAACTCGAACTCGGCATGACCCAACAAATGTGTCAGGAGGTAATTGACATAAAATCATACGATATAGGAAAAACATGCGATCCGGGCATAGGGTTGAAACATGGACTTTCAATAAGGACAAACAAGACATGCAAGTCGCCGCAGCGATGACGCAACTTTCCGGCGAAGAAGCAATGGCTTTAACCTTACTGATGGGATTTGCCGACAGCGTAGGTGCATCAACGCCCAAATACTCTATTTTAGTTTTCACCGACGGAAATTGACAAGCCTTTATTAACCAAATACCATGAAACGAATAATCATCTCTCTGCTGTGTATAATAACGGTTCTATGCGGATATTTTTTAATTCAAAAAAAACCGCATTTATCAATACGAGAACGGAAACAAACTCCACACAGCAGCCGTCAGCCCCTTCACCGTTAGAACAACTGAAAACCCAATTCAAACAGCCGTTTAAAGGGCGTGTTTTTCAGGAATTGGTGAGCATGAGCGGATCCCTTAACAGCATTTTATATTGTGACACATTAGATGTTGCACAAAGAGCAAGTATCCTATCAAAAATAACGAATAAGCCTTATTCAGAAATGAATGCTTTGGTTTCGAGGTAGATCGTTGTATCTCGGAATGCTGTGATTCTCCATGCTTTGCCGCCATACAAGATTCTATTATCTATTCCCTACACCGACGAAACTCTCGATGTATACTGGTATTACAAAGTTCAAGGACAAGATTCAGTCTTAATGTTCAATATGGCTGAATATAAAAAGATTACCGGAATTATATTTTCTCGAAGACCTTACAACCGATGCAAGCATGTTGGATTGGGGAAGCTATGACAACTGCATTTGTAGCATCAGCACGGCAATCCTCCCAACTGGACAACTCAATATACAAAGCGACCTTTGAACAGATCTACGCAATGGGATTTATTGTCGGATTAAACGATGGAGATTGTACCGCACAACAATTTTTCAAGCATGCAAAACAAACGGCGGGTATGACACCCCAAGAAATTTTAACCGAGAACTACCAAAACGACCTTCCGGAAATGGACACTTTCGGTCTAATTAAACAAATACATGATCCTCAAGAATTTTATGATTTAATAACTGGCGATCAAAAGGATTTCGGATTCTATTTTATGCTGAAAGGATATGAAGCTGCAATCCGCGTGTTAGGATGTGATGACTTAATCCGAAAGAAATACAATAACAACCAACAAAGAATAGTTCAAAAATGCCGCGAATTATACTCCCACAGCGTATTCTTCGTCTTGTAAAGAATAAACTTAACGTACTGCATAATTACTAACTTGCATTATTATGGGACTAATTGTATCTATAACTTTAGTATTAGGCCTCATATTTTATTGGGAAGGCCGCCGATTATATAAAGAGACTGAAGAACATTCGAAACTACAAAGAATTGCAATCACGATAAAATTGGGAGGCATAAGCTATCTCAAATCACTCTTTATGCTTGCATGCCTAATAGCACCCGCTGTTATTATGTACTTAATAGGAGATGCTATTAAAGACCTTTATGATTTTCAAAAGATTTCAAGGAAAACCCCTCTTTAACGGACCTTATCGACTCAATCAATCATCTACTTCTCTCTATTGGGGCAGGACTCGCCATTGGAATAGCCGTAACTGCTTTTTGTTTAGGATTGTTAATCATCTATCGCACCCGAAAATTGGAGAAAGACGAATAAATTAACCTTCCATGGAAGAAACCACACCAACCTTTATACAGGAATATTTCGGTGAATACGGTATTATGGGGTCAATTATCGTGATTCTAGTTGTTCATCATAGGATTTTTGTACTTAAGACAGAAATATCCAAAAATGACTTTAACAAAAGAAGCCCTGAAGAAACCCCTGCCGAAGAACCGGAACCAGAACCTCTTTTGATTCATTGCCCGGCTTGCGGCACTGAAGTTTCCCGCTATGCTCCGGCATGCCTTAAATGCGGACATCCGATATGCCCGACCGAATCAACACACAATGAAACCATTATCAATGTCCAACCGAGAAGAAAGAAGACCGAGGCGGTTGTTTTATGGTCTTTATTGGGACTAATCGTGCTAATAGTGGCTTCTATCTTCTTTAATTTCATCGGCTATTTCATTGCGCTCATTATTTTAGCTCTTTGCAGGGTATTCAGTGCAGGTGAGGCTATTTTTCTTTTATCCCGACCGAGGGGATTCTTAGTTGTCCCCAGACCTGCCGCAACCCGGCAGGTCGCTTTGTTAAATCCCGACAGAAGATATTGCGGTGCGATTACAGCCCATGTAGTCGGAGACTCGATAAATTCATTAATCACCTATTTCAAGCCAGTGTATAGGGCTTAAATAAGCAAGCCGCAACGGCGATCTACCAGTACATATCGGCAGAAACGACCTGCGTATTCACAGCCGGAATGTATTACCCAAAAACAAAATCACATGAAAACCAAAGAAGAAATCAGGCACTATCTTGACACCCGATTCAGCCCGTCGGAAGACGACATGGTGCAAATCGTCCGGAACGATTTCGACCGTATTTTGAATAGCACGGCATCTTGCGTCCTAATTACGGTCGAAGGTGCAATGCCCGTCTTGGCGGAACAACTCCGCACCGAATTGGAAGCCCTGCACATCGGAGCTGACCTCGACATGGTTATAAAAGTAAGCTATCATCCCGCATCGGAAATAAGTTTCGACGACCCAATACCATGTTTTCAAACGCCATTTACAAATTTGTTTCTTTATATAGTCATTTCTATCCGTTCTCTATTCTCATTTATTAATTTAAACCGTTTACGCTTCTCGACTTCAATATCAGACGGTTTCGATGACAGTCGTTCTAATTTTTTCAAACATCTTCAAACCGAGCAATGCGCTTATCATCCTCTTGTTTTTGTTTGTCAGCCTCTTCTTTCAATTTTTGAACAAACTGTTTACTATCTGACTCTGCAATTTCATTTAATTCCTCAATATTTTTTTGAGTTGATGAGTTGTAATACGTGTCGCAATCCGCAGAATGTCTTTGTCTGATATTGAGGCATCTTTGTATTTCTGAATATTATCATCCAACTCTTTTATAATGGATGCTTGCGGTAAAGATGAATTTAGAGTACATGATATCAAAGCATTCAAATTCGTATCAACAACGCCATCTGTCAAATCGCCATTTCCAATATCTGGTTTAATAAACCATAACACACATAATAATTCGTCAGCTCTAATTATTTCTGGCTGATACCCTCTTAACTTATAGCCTACATAATCTGAGTTATCATGATTTATCGCATTGTTTACAAACCAACAATTTACATCTTCAAAATGTTTTATTTTCTTTTTACCACGCTTCTCTCG
>VOFE01001262.1_pt1 | contig 22001 bp, 29 predicted proteins | sample 5384071 | NCBI WGS metagenome assembly VOFE01 (sample SAMN12384724, study PRJNA508395) | human gut metagenome | isolation source: healthy gut D | host: Homo sapiens
CATATCCTGCATATCATGATAATGGTTTTCCAGCTTTGTTTGCAGTTCGTCCAGTTGCCTATAGATTTCCGGCATGGCTTCTTCCATTGAATAGTTAACAAAAAATGAATTAATGCAAAACTACTCAAAAAAATGGGCTGCAAAGAAAAACGAGAAAAAATGCAAAAAAAAATGCTACTTTTGTCCCCTGAAATCAAAATAAAAAACTAAATAAACTCATCGGATATGACCCGAAAAAGAAAAGAATTCCCTATATTAGAGAATACAATTACGGATGTGGCAGCAGAGGGCAAAGCCCTGGCCCGGGGTGGACGACATGGTGGTTTTCGTTCCCTTTGTCGTTCCCGGAGATGTGGTCGACCTGAAAATCCAGAAGAAAAAACATCATTATTGCGAAGCGACAGCCGTAAAGTTCCACCAATATCCTCTTCGGGCCGTACTTTCTGCCCGCATTTCGGAGTTTGCGGCGGTTGCAAGTGGCAGTGTCTCCCATATAAAGAGCAGCTCAAATACAAAGCAACAGCAAAGTTCTGGATAATCTTACCCGTATCGGTAAGGTAGAACTCAACGGCGTACAGCCGATATTGGGTTCCGTGAAACGGAAGAATACCGAAACAAGCTGGAATTCGGTTTTTTCAAACAAGAGATGGCTTACACCGGAAGAAATCGCATCCGGAAACGCATATACGCAGAACGGAGCCGTAGGATTCCACACCAGCGGTTCGTTCGACAAGATTTTGCCCATCGAACAGTGCCGCCTGATGGATGATGTCAATAACCGTGTCCGTAACGCCATCCGTGACTACGGGTACGAGCACCAGTTGACATTCCACGATCAGCGGGAACATGCCGGACTATTGCGCAACATGATGATTCGTAACTCCAATACGGACGAACTGATGCTTCTTATGCAGTTCTGCATCACCAACGATACGGAAAAAGCGCAAGCCGAGGCATTGATGGGTTATCTGGCCGAAACATTCCCGGAGATTACCTCTTTATTATATGTAAACAACCTCAAATACAATGATACGATAGGCGATTTGATGTCATCACGTTTAAGGGAAACGACCACATTTACCTGCAAATGGAAAATCTGAGGTTCAAAGTCGGTCCGAAAAGTTTCTACCAGACCAATACCGACCAGGCGTATGAATTATATAAGGTAGCGCGGGACTTTGCAGGCCTCACCGGTACGGAACTGGTTTACGACTTGTATACCGGAACCGGAACCATTGCCAATTTCGTGGCCGGGAAAGCCCGGAAGGTCATCGGAATAGAGTATGTGCCCGGAAGCCATTGAGGATGCCAAAATCAATTCACAAATCAACGGAATCGGCAATACCCTGTTTTTCGCCGGTGACATGAAGGACATCCTGAACAAGGAATTCATCGCGACACACGGCCAACCGGACGTAATCATCACGGATCCTCCAAGAGCCGGCATGCACAAAGACGTCATAGAGACTATCTTGTTTGCCGCACCGCATCGTATCGTTACGTCAGTTGCAATCCGGCCACACAGGCACGTGACCTGGCTTTGCTGGATTCTCAATACAAAATCATGGGAGTACGCCCCGTGGACATGTTCCCGCATACGCAGCACGTGGAAAACGTGGTCATGCTGGAAAGAAGAGCATAAACATAGAAAATGCCGGAAAGGTTTCAAGTTCCAACCTTCCGGCATTTTCTATTTATCAAGATTCGAACTTATTCCCAAAAAGAATTTCTCCACCACTGCGGCCACACCGTCCTCCTCATTCGAGAGAGTGACATAGTCGGCGACTTCTTTTACGACATCCTGCGCATTGGCCATGGCTACTCCCCAAACCTGCAAACTGAATCATGGACAAGTCGTTGAATCCGTCGCCCACAGCCACCATTTTTCCGGTTTCATACCCAACTCATCCAATAGGACGGCAGGCTTCGCGCCTTGTCAATACCATTGGGCACCATCCAGGAAAACGGTTCGAACGGAATACATTCATCCTCCCCTCCAAATCTTGCTTCATCTTTTGCTCCAGTACGGACAAAGGTTCTGGGTCGCCCACAATCAGGCACTTCGGAACAGGGAAATCGAACACCTCCAGGAAATTCGGTACGGTAATGCTGGGCATCCTGTTCAGAAAAGCCTCATGCTGCACGTACGGATTCCCCGCGTCTTCCGATACGATGTATTCGTCCTTGTAGCTCAATATTACGAAACCGTTCTTTTTCGCGCATTCATATAAATAAGGATATACTTTCGGGTCGAGTTCATTCTCATACATCATCTTCTTGGTCTTCCAATCAATGATTTGCCCTCCGTTGTAGGACAGGATATAACCCTCGAAGTCCCCGAGGCGCAGTTCTTCGGCCAATGGGGCGATGCCGTAGGTGGGCCTTCCGGAAGCCAGCACGATCTTCACGCCCGCTTCCTGTGCCCGGATGAGGGTTTCCCTCGTATGCACCGTGATTTCTTTTTTCTTGTTCGTCAAAGTCCCGTCCAAATCCAGGACCAAAATCTTGTATTTCATAAATTCATCAGATTTTCAATGATAATGCAATCCGTTTGCGTTCCTTGTCCACTTGCAGCACGCGCACGTTCACCTGTTGGTGAAGCGAAACGACTTCGTTCGGGTCGCTCACATAGCGGTCGGCCAACTGCGAAATATGCACCAAACCTTTCTCGTGTACCCCGATGTCTACGAAACAACCGAAATTCGTAATATTGGAAATGATGCCCGGCAATACCATCCCTTCCTTCAGGTCGTCCATCGTATGTACATTGGGATCGAAAGAGAAGGCCTTTATTTTGCTGCGCGGGTCGCGCCCCGGTTTGTCCAGTTCGCTCATGATGTCGTTCAGCGTAGGAAGGCCGCAATCCTCCGTCGCATACCGTTCCAACGGAATGTTCCGCCGCAATTCCTTGTTGCGGATAAGTTCTTCCACGGAGGCCCCCGCATCCTTGGCCATCCTTTGCACCAAGGCATAACGTTCGGGATGCACGGCTGTATTGTCCAAAGGATTCTCACCTCCCGGAATGCGCAAGAAACCGGCGCACTGCTCAAAGGCTTTCGCCCCCATGCGTTTCACTTTCATCAAATCCCGCCGAGTGGGGAAGGGACCGTTTTCCGTGCGGTAGTCCACGATATTCTGTGCCAGTTGCGGCCCCAGACCCGACACGTAAGTCAGCAGTTGGCAACTCGCAGTATTCAAGTTGACTCCCACGGCATTCACGCACGATTCTACCGTACGGTTCAGCGTTTCCGCAGTTTCGTCTGGTCCACGTCGTGCTGGTATTGTCCGACACCGATGGATTTCGGGTCTATCTTCACCAATTCCGCCAACGGGTCCATCAACCTGCGTCCGATGGAAACGGCACCGCGCACCGTCACGTCATATTCCGGGAATTCCTCACGGGCGATTTTGGAAGCCGAATAGATGGAAGCCCCGTCTTCGCTCACCACGAACGTTCTACCGGACGGTCGAAACGGACAGATTGCACGAAGCTCTCCGTCTCGCGACTGGCCGTACCGTTCCCCTATTATGGCTATGGCCTGTATGTCGTACTGTTCCACTAATTTCTGCAACTTCCGTTGCGCCTGTGCATATTCATTACGCGGAGGGTGGGGGTATATCGCTTCGTTATGCAACAAATTCCCTTGGGCATCCAAGCATACCACCTTGCATCCCGTACGGAATCGGGGTCTAAACCCAACACACGTTTCTGCCCCAAAGGCGGAGCCAAAAGCAGTTGGTGAAGATTTTGCGCGAAGACCCTGATAGCCTCATCATCGGCTTTCTGTTTGGAAGCGGCTGCAAATTCCGTTTCGATGGAAGGTTTAATCAAACGCTTATAACTATCTGTCAATGCAGAAGCTACGAGTTTGCTGCATTCGCCGTTTCCTTTGACGCACAAACGGTTCAAGTTCTCCACGCAAGCCTCGTCGTCCGGCGAAATACCCACCTTCAGGATACCTTCCGCCTCTCCGCGTCGCAAAGCCAACAAACGATGAGACGAGCATCGCTTCAACGGTTCGCTGAAATCAAAATAATCACGGTATTTTGTCCCTTCCTCCTTTTACCTTTCACCACTTTGGAACTGATGACGGCTCCACGGCGGAACTGTTGGCGCACGGGTTCCGACAACGTTCGTTCTCGTTGAACTGTTCGGCCAAAATATCCGAAGCCCCGGCCAAAGCCTCGTCCGCATCCTTTACCTGCCCGTTCACATAACGTCCGGCCACTTCGCGTATGTGCGCCTCACGCTGCATGGCGATAATTACGGCCAAGGGTTCCAGTCCTTTCTGCCGGGCTATCTCGGCACGCGTACGACGTTTCGGTTTATAAGGCAAATAGATGTCTTCCAATTCCGTAGCGTTCCAACAAGCCTCGATTCTCCGTTTCAGTTCATCGGTCAACTTGTCTTGTGCCCCGATGGAAGCCAATATCGTTTCCTTTCGTTTGCCCGTCTCGACCAATTTGTCATACACTCTTTTGATTTCTCCGATTTGCACTTCATCCAGCCCTCCGGTCATCTCCTTACGGTAACGGCTGATAAAAGGGATGGTAGCCCCTCCCTCCAATAAATCCAAGGTGCGTGCCACTTGTCTTTCGGCAATGGAAAGGGTAGCGGCAACCATCTTGCTCAATTCCGGTTGCATAAAAAATAAGATAAAAAATTATTCTTCACGAGCCGCACGCAATATCAGCGTGGTAGCCCCGATAGTGACTATGCTGCCATCTTCCAGTCTCACACGGTCATAGTCCGTCAATATGTCATTCATATAAAAAGTGCCGGTATTGCTCGGCGCGTCGCGCAAGGTGTACACCAGACGACCGTTCTTATCCCGCTTCACATTGATAATGCAATGCTTGGTGTCCACACTGGGGTCTACTGTCTCGATGGGGGTAGAAATGGCAGTCCCTTTCACGTACCTTCCGATTACGTTGTCGCCCAACTTCAGCGGAAGCACCTGCTTATAGTGGAAGACGTTCTCCACCACAACGATGCTGCCGTATGCGTCATCGTTCTCGTTTTCGTCCACAGTCTCTTCCTTACGTGTAGCCCGCAACTTGGATGCCCCGATGCGTATGCCGAACTGCTTGCGGCATTCCGGACATTCGAAAACAAGCGACTGCCCGTCTTCATACTGGGTTTCGTCAAAAGTGATGTAATGATCACATTTAGGACAGCGTACTCTTTTCATTCCTTGTATTCCTTACTTGATATGATAAACCCATGCAGACGCAAACTCTTCCGACCGGTCACTCAAAGCGTTCATCTTGGCATGCGCTTCCGATTCGGATACAAATCCGGGGAAAACCACACGCACCATATTTCCTTTTTTATATACTTGCGCCTCTTTGTAACCTTCCTTATGAAGCCGTTCGACATAACTCTCTGCGTTCTTTTCCGAAATGGCACTGGCCACCACAACGCAATAACCGCTTTTCACTGCCGCCGCGTCCTCCGTATTTTGGACGGGTTCCGGTCGGGCAACGGCCGTTCCTGCGCCTTCCACATCCGTTTCCGTACCCTTGGCCTGTATCTTTTCCGGCTTACCGAAAGCCTCAGGTACGGTTTCCTGTACCGCAGGCATCCACATCAGACGGGCGAAATCAGCTTGGTTCGCGGAAGACACTCCCGTGTTCTTGGCATCGGGAGACATCAGGAAAAACAAAGCACCACGGCAGCCACGGCAGCAATGTTTTGCAGCCACACCGTCTTCAGCCGGATGGTGATTTCGCCGCGTGCCACAGGCTCGCTTTCGGTTGCAGCCGCTTCGGGCTTTCTTTCGGGAACCGTACGCGACACCTCGACGGCCAATGACGCTTCCACCGTTTTTCCGCTTGCAAAGGTCCGAACAGCAAGGCATCCAAACCATAATAAGCCGGACAGACCGTACCGGCCTGACAAGGTGAAAATTCCACATTGTTCCGCTCATCCAACATCAATACCCCGATGCTCCCCAAGGTCGTACGTGCCCGTCTCCCACAATTCCTGTTGCAGGTCGCGGATCTGTTCTCCGAGCATGGCTCTCGCCTCGGTGTCGGAACAATCGTATGCTTCCACGTATGAACGAACCAACAATCCGTCGTCGGCTTTCAGGCGTTCGTTGAACCCCACCGTACGGATAGGGGGTAAAAACAGATTTTCTTCTTCCACGTATTTGGCCGGAGCATTGCAAGTCACGAATCCCCCGATTTGCGGAACCACCACACAATCGTGATCCAGCAACAATATCTCGATATGTTTTACTAACTCTTTCACACTACAAATTTACGGCTTTCCCGTGGACATTGCTAATTTTTGCAGAAAAAGTTATCAAATATTTCAGCTTGTATTGTTGATAGCTCTATTTTTTCATTACTTTTGCCTCACAGTTAATAGCAACGAAAGTATGAATATAGCGATTGTAGGCAGCGGCTACGTAGGTTTGGTAACCGGTGCATGTTTTGCCGAGATAGGGGTCAATGTCACTTGCGTGGACGTGGACCGGAATAAAATTGAAAAGCTCAAACAAGGTGAAATTCCTATTTACGAACCGGGCCTGAAGGAGTTGGTCCAGAAGAATCAAAAAGCAGGGCGGTTGGACTTCATCACTTCACTCCGAAAGCGTGCTCGACAAGGTGCAGGTGATATTCAGTGCCGTGGGAACTCCCCCCGACGAAGACGGAAGCGCGGACTTGAAATATGTCCTACAAGTTGCTCGAACAATCGGCAGATATATGACTGATTACAAATTGGTTGTCACCAAGAGTACCGTTCCCGTCGGTACGGCTCAGAAAGTACGCCACGCCATTCAGGAAGAGTTGGACGAACGGGGAATCGACATCACTTTCGATGTGGCCTCCAATCCGGAATTCCTGAAAGAAGGCAACGCCATCAGCGATTTCATGAGCCCGGACCGCGTGGTGGTAGGCGTGGAGTCTGAAAAAGCCAAGGAACTGATGACCAAACTCTACAAACCTTTTCTTATCAACAATTTCGAGTGATATTCATGGATATTCCCTCTGCCGAGATGACGAAATACGCCGCTAACTCCATAGTTGGCCACACGCATCTCGTTCATGAACGACATCGCCAATCTGTGCGAACGCGTGGGAGCGGATGTCAACATGGTGCGCAACGGTATCGGAGCCGACACCCGCATCGGCCGCAAGTTCCTGTATGCCGGATGCGGCTACGGAGGCTCCTGTTTTCCCAAAAGACGTGAAGGCACTCATCAAGACGGCCGAGCAGAACGGCTACGAAAATGACGGTACTGAAAGCCGTAGAGGCTGTGAACGAACGCCAGAAGTCCATCCTCTTCCACAAGCTGGACACGGCATGGCAACATGAGTTGGCTGGCAAGACCGTCACATTGATGGGGACTGGCTTTCAAGCCTGAGACGGACGACATGCGCGAAGCACCGTCCCTCGTTCTTATCCGGAAATTACTGGAAGCCGGATGCACGGTCCGTGTCTACGACCCGGAAGCCATGGATGAGTGCCGCCGCCGTTTGGGCGATGCAGTCATTTATGCCCGCGACATGTACGAAGCGGCATTGGATGCCGACGCGCTGCTCTTGGTGACCGAATGGAAGGAATTCCGCCTGCCGGCTTGGGGAGTGCTGAAGAAGACGATGAGCGGACGGCTCATCATCGACGGGCGCAACGTATATGACGCTGACGAAGTACGCGAAGCCGGATTTGAATACCATTGTATCGGAAAGTAATGAAATGGATACATCATATTATATACGGTAGTCTTTTAGTGTCCGTGGCAGCATGGACAAGTTGCGGCACAAGGGACAACCGGACTCCAAACGGGGATACTCCCGAACCGGAAGACCAGGAGGCCAAAAAGCTTTGCAGGGAATCTGGATCGACCAGGAGACCGAGACCGTTTCGTTCTGCGCCAAAGGGACACCATCTATTACCCCGATACGGCCAACGTACCGGTACGTTTTTATCCGTAAGGACACTTTGTTTTTGGCCGGAGGGGGTGATACGACCGCTTATCCCATAGACAAGAGGAAATCACCTTTTCCACTTCCATTCGGCTACGGGCGACGTCGTGAAGCTCGTCCGATCGGAAGACCCGAACGACAGTATCTATTTCATCCATCGGCAAGCCGCCACGCTCACCTACAATGAAGTAGTAAAAAAAGACACAGTAGTGTTCCATGGCGGCGAGCGTTACCATTGCTATGTCTACGTCAACCCCTCGCGCTTGAAAGTATATAAGACAAGTTATACGGACGAGGGTATCGCCGTGGAAAATGTGTACTACGACAACGTGATTCACATTTGCGTGTACAAAGGAAAGGTGTGTTTGTTTTCACGGGACTATACCCGGAAAAGCTTCACCGGGCTCGTACCGAGCGGTTTCCTGAATCAGGCCATCCTGTCGAACATGGTATTTTCCGAAGCCGGTCCGTGCGGATGCCATTTCAATGCCACGGTATGTATCCCCGACGACGCCAGTTGTTATATGGTCAATATCTGTGTAGGATACGACGGCAAGCCGACGATGGAACTTCTCAGTATTAACCCCTGCCACACCATCATGAACAGAGCACACAAGATTTTAAGCGTCCTTTTATTGGGGAGCTATGGTTTGGGCATTCAATTACTGGATGCCCAAACCGTTTCCGGAAGAATCACGGACCGGGAATCCAGCCCGGTAACAGGGGCTGCGGTAGTATTGCAGACTCCGGATTCCATATTCGTCAGTGCCGCCGTATCGGATGCCAACGGCCATTTCACCCTGTCGGCTCAACCGGAGCAGTATCGCCTGATTGTACAACACCTTTTATATCGTTCACGAACCGTAAACGGAACGGGAAAGGATGTAGGGACCATCGTACTGCAACCGGCTGACCGCACCATCGGTGAGGTTGTGATCAAAGCCGAGCGCCCCATAGTAAGAGTGGAAGAGGGGAGGTTGAATTATGATTTGGAACAAATCGTCCGGGACAAAGTCGTCAACAACACCTACGAGGCCTTGCAGAGGTTGCCCGGCGTACAAGAGATAGGAGGCAAATTGACCTTGGCGGTGCCGGAGATGTCACGGTCATCCTGAACGGCAAACCCACCACGATGGATGCGGGACAGTTGGAGACCCTTTTGCGGAATACTCCGGTCAGCCGCGTGGGAAAGTGGAGGTCATGTATAGCACTCCGCCGCAATATCACGTAAGAGGAACTTCCCTGAACGTCGTTCTGAAACGTCCCAACGACTATTCCTTTCAGGGCGAAGTCAATGCCAGTTATGACAACTGCTACTTCAATGCGGGCAATGCCACCGGGAATTTCCGTTTCTCAACCCCGAAACTGGCATTGGATGCCATGTACGGCATAGACCGTGTACACACGATGCAATATTACAACTTGTTTTCACGGCACACCCTGGACGGACAGGTATATTCCATAGAAGAAAACGAACAGCTTCGCAACAAAGCTTACAGGGCAACATGCGGGTAGCCGGAGAATACCACTTCAACGAGAACAGCAGCATAGACTTGGCTTACACCGGCAAATACATGCCGAATATACAGGAGGACGCGCAAACAACAGGAAATTTTCAAACCAGCAGCATAAACGGCCGTCGCGAGACCTACATGCACAACATCGCATTGCACCTCCGTTCGGGATTCGGTCTGGATGCCGGTGGGGACTATACGCACTATACGACCGACAACCGGCGGTGGATGCACGCCGAGTATGCCGACGGCAACCGGAACCGTTTCACCTTGGCTGGCGGGCAACGGATAGACCGCTACAACGTATATGCCGACCAGAAACACAAACTGTCCCAAGGATGGAATCTGGGATATGGCGTCTCTTATACCCAAACCCATAACCATGACTTCCAAACCTACACCGAGGTGGAAGGCGACATCGCCACTCCCTCTACGGACTCCAAGTTAAAAGAACAGACCGCGGACTTTTACGTATCGTTGGGAAAAGATTACCCCAGCGGAATATCATGGTCGGTATCGGGCACAGGGAGTATTACTCCATCGGCAATTACCGCAAATGGGCTTTCTACCCTCAGGCTTCCCTCACTTACATGAAGACTCCCGAACACATCCTGCAACTCTCGCTCTTCACCCAAAAGACTTATCCGGGATATTGGGAAATGCAGTCTTCCGTCAGCTACATCAACGGATATTCCGAAATATGGGGGCACACCCGGATTGCGCCCACAGACAAACTACAGTGTGAATGCCAATTACGTAGTGAAGCAGAAGTATGTTTTCGGCGCATACTTCTCCCCACCCAAAGACCAGTTCATGCAAACGGCCTATCAGTCCACAGAACGGTTGGCCATGATTTACAAGATGATGAACTGGAACTACACGCAGTACGTAGGTCTCATGGCCACGGTGCCGTTCCGGATCGGAACGTGGTGGGATTCCGTTGGGTAGCGGTGGAACAATACGCGCGCCACCGTTGCGACGACTTTTTCGACCTTCCTTTCGACCGGAAAAAGTGGATTTTGCAGTGCCAATGGGACAACACGTTCAAGCTGAACAAGAATCTGACTTTCGAATTGCGCGGATTCATGCAGACTCCGGCCATACAAGGCACATACGACCTGAAAATGGTGGGTACGGTAGATGCCGGGGTGAAATGGACCTTTGCCGGAGACAAAGCCACACTCTCTGCCCGTTGCAGCGACATATTCAATACAAGTATGCCGGAATGTAACCTACGTTACGGAGGTCAGGACGTGAGAATGGAAAACTCTTTTTACCTAAGAACGTTAACCCTGAACTTCAGTTTCCGTTTCGGAGGATATAAGAAAAAGGGAAATCAAGGAAGTGGATACTTCCCGGTTCAGGCATTGAACGTACGTCCGTTCTGTATGTTTTTCAGAATATCCGATGAACCTCTCCACACACCTTCCTCAAAGCATAAAATCAATCGGCTGAGAATGAAAAATCGTTTGCCGCAGAACGGAAAATCGTTCTCAGCCGATTGATTTTTCATTCTCAGCCGATTGATTTTGCATTTATAAGCATCTATTACACAAAGGTTTATAGAATCATGATTTTTAGAAGAAGAACAAAAGAAACACGAAGCCATGGCTGTAAGAAAAACAATAAGAGGAAAAGAAAAGGAAAAGAATGAGACCGAAATTTGGCCATTGGAATAATTTTGCTTAACTTGGTAATTCATAAACAAAACTGGAAACTATGAAAAAATCTTGCAGAATTCAAGCAATTTGCCATGCGTGGCAATGTGGTGGACATGGCTGTGGGTATCATTATCGGCGGTGCTTTTGGTAAAATCGTTTCTTCGGTAGTGGCGGACATCATCATGCCTCCCGTAGGTTTTGCTCATCGGCGGAGTGAATTTCTCCGACCTGAAAATCACATTGAAAAGAGGCAGTCATGAAGGGCGGGGCAGAGGTGACGCCGGCCGTCACGCTGAATTACGGTAATTTTATCCAGACCACGCTGGACTTCATCATCATTGCACTGGCCATCTTCCTTTTGGTAAAGGGTATGAATGCCCTCAACAAAAAGAAGAAAAGAGGAACCGAAAGCTCCGGCTGCTCCTCCGGCCGACATCCAACTGCTCACGGAAATCAGAGACTTACTGAAAAAGAGAAAAAAAAAACCGTCCGTTTGTCTTCGCGATGAAGCAAACGGACGATTTTCTCTTTATGCAAAAAAGGTGCTGAACCCATCTGGAAGCGTTTCCAGTCGCAATCATCCTTCCAAAAGGGTAATTGTCGAAAGTTTAAGAAAAGACTTAAAATTCAATCGGGCTTTCTTTTCTTGGGGTTGTTTCGCTTTCTTGTCCCGATTTGCAGTGCTTCTTCTGCTATTTGCATTCGGGCGGGATTTCTTTTGTGATTGTCCTCCTTGCTTTGATTTTTATTTCTTCTTTATAACCGTTTCTATGCCCCTGATTACGTCCGCCATATCCTTTCTCGCCGCCTTCTTTCGGTCGATAGGCGGGCCTTCTCCAAGCCCTTCCGGCAGGGGCGTTTTTCTATTTCGGTTTCAAGGAAATGCTCAATGGAAGCAAAACGTTGCTGGTCTTTTCTCGCTCACCAAGGTTATAGCTTCCCGTCGTTGTTGGCACGGGCCGTACGGCCGATGCACATAATCTTCGGCATCGTGAGGCACATCGAAATTGATGACCAACTGGATATCGTCGATGTCGATGCCGCGCGCCACGATGTCCGTAGCCACCAGCACGTCGATTTGTTGGGCTTTGAACTTATACATCACTTCGTCACGCTCCTGTTGTTCCAAATCCGAGTGCATGGCACCGACCTTGAATCCGGCACGTCCTAAGGCAATGGCCATATCTTTCACCTTCAACTTGGAAGACGCAAAGATAATCACGCGGTGCGGAGGCCGCTCGGCAAACAGCTTTTTGACTAACGACACCTTTTGCGCCTCATAGCATACGTAAGCCGACTGCACGATCTTGTCGGCCGGCTTCGATACGGCCAGTTTCACTTCTACCGGATCAGTGCAAAATGGTGCGTGCCAGGTCTTGAATCTTCCGGGGCATCGTGGCCGAAAACATGATGGTCTGCCGTTCTTTGGGCAAATACTTGACAATCTGCATGATGTCGTCGCTGAACCCCATGTCCAGCATACGGTCCGCCTCATCCAATACAAAGAAAGACACTTTCGACAAATCCACGTTGCCTAAACTTAAATGACTGATCAAGCGCCCCGGCGTGGCGATAATCACATCTGCTCCATAGCCAACCCGCGTTTCTCCTGCTCATAACGTATCCCGTCGTTTCCGCCATATACTGCTACGCTCGACACGTTCATGTAATAGGAAAAAACCCCCCATAGCCTGGTCTATTTGCTGGGCCAGTTCCCGGGTGGGGGACATGATGATACAATTAATGGCTTTTTCGGGATAACCGCCATCGCTCAATTTACTCAATATGGGAAGCAGGAAAGCCGCAGTCTTACCCGTCCCCGTCTGTGCCACGCCGATCATGTCACGCCCCTCGAGTATCACGGGGATGGCATGTTCCTGAATAGGCGTGCACTCGGTAAAATTCATATCGTCAAGGCATCGAGCACTTGGTCGCTTAAGTCTAAATCGTAAAAATCCACTGTTCTAATTTGTGTTTAAATCCTACATCCACTCTACTGCGGTGCCTTTTTTTATAAAGGAAAAACGCAATAAAGGCAAATATTATATTTGGGCAGCCATGCCGCCAAAGCCGGCGGCCAGTCTGCATTGATGGCAAAAGTAGACGACACGGTCTGAAACAAAATATAAGAAGCGCTCAGAGCCAATCCTATACCCAAATACAGTCCCATACCGCCTTTCCGCTTCCGCGCCGAAAGGGAAAGACCGATAATCGTCAGAATAAACGAAGCAAAGGGGGTGGCAAACCGTTTCTGATACTCCACCTCGAACGGTTTCACATTGCCCGAGCCACGGGCACGCTTTGACGATATATTCTTTCAGTTCCGGACTGGTCAAAGGTTTCCTGTTGGTTTCGTGTCAACAAGAAATCCGACGGTTCCATGGCGATGATGGAATCTATCCTCGAACCATGGGAAATGTATTCACGCATGCCTTTCAGTTCGCGGAGCGTGTAATTGTTGATTCGCCAATGGTAACGCTCGTCCGACAGCGTGTCGTAAGACACCGAAGCCGCCGTAAGGTGCGACACAAGCTTCTTGTTCACAAACTTGTCCAACGAAAAATGATAACCGGTCTTGGTGCGTCCGTCGAAATGTTCGATAAACGCAATAACCCCGTATCGACCTGCAATTGCACATTCTGGGCAAACTCCGTCTTTTTCTTCTTCTTGTATATGTTCTCAAAGTTGAGCCGCGTGACGCTTCCCTTAGGAATGACGTAGGCCCCAACAGGAAAGTCATCACTGCAATGATGGCAGCCGAAATCATATAAGGGCGCATCAGGCGCTTGAAGCTCATCCCGGCGGCCATCATGGCGATAATCTCCGAATTCTCTGCCAGTTTGGAGGTGAAGAATATCACAGAGATGAACACGAACAGCGGACTGAACAAGTTGGAAAAATAGGGGACGAAGTTGGCGTAGTACTCGAAAATGATACCTTTCCACGGGGCATGGTTGGTCGTAAACTTATCGATATTCTCATTGAAGTCGAACACCACGGCAATGGAAATAATCAATGCAATGGAAAAAGAAATATGTACCCAAAAACTTCTTGATAAGATACATATCCAACTTGGAAATGAGACGTTTATACCACTTCATATACAGTCCTTCTTTAATTATAGCCGTGCGGCCACCGTTTTACCATCGAGGCCTTCCAAGAAGCGAAGTCCCCGGTTATGATATGGCGGCGTGCCTCACGTGTCAACCACAAATAGAAAGCCAGATTATGGATGGAGGCGATTTGCAGTGCCAACAATTCTGAGCTTTGAAAAGGTGATGCAGGTAGGCCTTGCTGTATGCTTTGTCTACGTAAGAGGTACCGTCCGGATCCAAAGGCGAAAAGTCGTCTTCCCATTTCTTATTACGCAGGTTCATAATACCATTCTGTGTGAACAGCATGGCATTACGCCCGTTGCGCGTAGGCATCACGCAGTCCATCATGTCGACTCCACGCTCTATGCCTTCAAGGATATTCACCGGCGTGCCGACTCCCATCAGATAACGTGGCTTGTCTTTCGGCAAGATTCCGTTGACGACCTCAATCATTTCGTACATCACCTCCGCCGGTTCGCCCACAGCCAATCCACCGATGGCATTGCCATCGGCCTCCTTTGACGCCACGAACTCGGCCGACTGGATACGCAAGTCTTTATAAGTACAGCCCTGTACGATGGGAAAGAGCGATTGCTGGTAACCGTATCGGGGTTCTGTCTCATTAAAACGACGAATACAGCGGTCCAACCAACGGTGGGTCAGCCCCAAACTTTTCTTTTTCTTCGCGTATGCGTAATCGGATGCCCGGCGGACATTCGTCGAATGCCATCATGATGTCCGCCCCGATGGCACGCTCGATGTCCATGACTTTCTCGGGCGTGAAGATATGCTTTGAACCGTCGATATGCGAACGGAATTCGCACCCTTCCTCCCGTAATTTACGGATACCGGTCAACGAAAAGACTTGGAAGCCTCCACTATCGGTCAGAATAGGACCGTTGAAACTGTTGAACTTATGCAAACCTCCCGCTTTGCCCAGTATTTCAATTCCGGGACGCAAGTACAAATGATAGGTATTCCCCAAAATGATTTGTGCCTTGATATCTTCCTTCAATTCCCACGGATGGACAGCCTTGACCGAACCCACTGTGCCAACCGGCATGAAAACAGGAGTCTCTATCGGGCCATGCTCTGTGGTCAACACCCCGGTCCGTGCCGACGTAAGGGTGTCTGTATGTTGGAGTTCAAACTTCATTTCGTTTCGTTCTTAGGCTCATCGAAAGTAAACTCGATGGCATTTTTTACTTTTTTCGTCCAGCAAAGCGAAATTCAAGACCTCGGACATCGTTCACATAATGGAACGACAGTCCTTTGAGATACATTTCCGGTATCTCCTCTATGTTCTTGCGGTTTTCCTCACACATAACAATATCTTTGATGCCTGCACGTTTTGCCGCCAGGATTTTCTCCTTGATGCCTCCCACGGGCAGCACTTTCCCCCGTAATGTAATCTCACCGGTCATGGCCAGATTCGGGCGGACCTTGCGTTGAGTCAATGCCGAAGCGATAGAAGTGGCCATCGTGATACCGGCCGATGGTCCGTCTTTGGGTACGGCTCCTTCGGGCACGTGCACATGGATATTCCACAGGTCGAAAATCCGCGCATCAATATGTAAATGGTCAGCATGCGCCTTGATGTACTCAATGCCAACACCGCCGACTCTTTCATTACGTCGCCCAAATTTCCTGTGAGCGTCAGCTTACTTCCCTTTCCCTTACTCAGACTGGTTTCTATAAAGAGGATTTCTCCCCAACGGAGGTCCATGCCAATCCGGTTACCACACCGGCATAGCCATTGCCCTGGTATTTGTCGCGAGTATATAGGGTTTGCCCAACAAGCGTTCCACATCGGCCACTTTCACGTCCGTACAGGAGAAAATACCGTTTCGGGCGTATTCCAATGCCATCTTACGGAACACCTTATTTATTTGTTTTCCAATCCCCGCACGCCGGACTCACGGGTGTAGTTCTCTATAATGTACCCAATGCCGGCTTGCTGATTTTGATTTCCGACCGATCGGCCAAACCATTGTTTTCCTTTTCCTTGGGCACCAAATGACGTTTAGCAATCTCTACCTTCTCTTCCGTAATATAGCCGCTCACTTCTATCAGTTCCATGCGGTCGAGCAAGGGGCGGGGTATAGTGCCGATATTATTCGCAGTCGCAATAAACATGACCTTGGACAAATCGTAGTCTACATCCAGAAAATTATCATGGAAAGCACTGTTCTGTTCCGGGTCGAGTACTTCCAACAGAGCAGAAGAAGGGTCGCCATTCACTGTATTCTGGGTCACTTTGTCTATCTCGTCTAAAATGAACACCGGATTGGAAGAGCCTGCCTTTATCATACTTTTTATAATGCGCCCGGGCATAGCTCCGATATACGTGCGGCGGTGCCCCCGGATTTCAGCCTCGTCATGCAATCCGCCCAAAGACATACGGATATATTTCCGCTTCAAAGCCGAGGCGATACTCTTGCCCAAAGAGGTCTTGCCGACACCCGGAGGACCATACAGACAGATTATCGGAGATTTTCGGTCGCCTCTTAACTGCAATACGGCCAAGTGCTCCAAGATGCGTTCTTTTTACTTTCTCCAGCCCGTAATGGTCTTTGTTCAAAACTCTTTCTGCATTCTTCAAACTTAAATTATCTTCCGTATAAGTCTGCCAAGGCAAACTCAACATCGTCTGCAAATAATTGAGTTGGACATTATAATCCGGACTTTGGGGGTTCAAGCGTTCAAGCTTGTCCACTTCCCGATGGAAAGTCTTGGCAACGTCTTCCGGCCATTTCTTTTTTGAGCCTGCATACGTAAATCGTGCAAGTCCTGATCCTGCGGCGTACCGCCAAGTTCATCCTGTATGTTTTTAATTTGTTGCTGCAAAAAGTACTCACGTTGCTGCATGTCCAAATCTTCCGGGTCTTACGCTGAATCTCAGCCCGAAGTTCCGAGTATTGGATTTCCTTGTTCAACAGCTTGAGTAAGTTGACCGTACGCAAATCCAATGCGCCCTCCCCTCAACAACTCCATCTTGCGGACAATAGGGAAAGGGAAATTGGCACATACAAAGTTTACCAAAAACATATTGTTGCTCACGTTTTTCACCGCGAACATGGATTCCTTCGGCATCTGGTCACTCATCTGAATATACTGCATCGTACGTTCGCGACAAGCTTCTACCAAGATTTCGAACTCTTTGTTATTTTTCGAAGGGAGCGTGTCTTCCAACTTCTCTACCATACCGGTAAGATAAGGCTGGTCGGACACAATACCTTTCAAATCGAAACGACTCATACCTTGTAAGATAACAGTGGTAGACCGGTCTGGCAATTCAAGAATACGAATAATCTTTGCCATCGTCCCGATGTGATACAAATCATCAAACCCCGGATTCTCTGTCTCCGGACTCAACTGACAAACTACGCCGATGTTCAATTTATTTTTATCTGCGGCTTTCGCCAAACGAAGAGAAGACTTCCGTCCCACTGCCACAGGCATCACCACACCAGGGAATAGCACCATGTTGCGCAACGGCAAAATCGGTAATGTGGCCTCCATTTCCACGTCGAAAACACTGGATTCATCTCCTTCAAAATCTGCAACCAATGAAAATGGATTCTGATTATCGTCAATATGCATATTAAAAATCTTAAATGATTTAGTGAACAAAACTTTTTTCACAAAACGTGGCAAAGATACAAAAAAAAGAGTGTACTCTACGTATGATATACAGTGGAAATAACAAATATTTGCTACTTTTGCAAGCAAAACGAAGGATAGACTCTAAGATTACACCCGAATTTTATGGCAAAAACTCATTTCGATTTTAAGAAGTTCACAATTTATCACGACAAATGTGCCATGAAGGTTGGTACCGATGGCGTACTGCTGGGCGCATGGACGGAAGTTTGTCCCGATTCCAAATATATCCTCGACATCGGCACAGGTTCCGGATTGATAGCCATCATGTTAGCTCAAAAGTGCAACGCATACATCATAGGAATAGACATAGACGAGGAAGCAGTAAACCAAGCCACAGATAACGGGAAAAGACACCTTGGTCACAACGTCTGCATTTCGAAGTAGAAAATGCTCTCACTTACATTCCTCAGAAAAGTTTGACCTGATAACATGTAACCCGCCGTTTTTCACGAATTCACTGCAATGCCCCGGAGAAAAACGTAACTATGCACGCCATAGTGGCGCTCTTCCTTTCGACGCACTCATCGCTAACGCATATACATGGTTGAACGACGGAGCTTGTTTCAACGTCGTCCTCCTGCATCGTCAGCCGATGCTTTCATACAAATGGCGTGGGAGAGGGGTTCAATCTCCACAAAAGATGTATGATACACAGTTTGCCTGAGAGTATGCCGAAAAAGAGCCTTATTGAGCTTTAAAAAAGGAAGTACGCCTTACCCTCAAACCACACGGCTCATGGTCAGAGACAGAAATGGTATTTACACGGAAGAATACAAAAAGCTCACAGAAGAATATTACATACATTTTTTGATTATAATTTCAGGCGTCTCATGACTTCTTTGTTAAAGCTGTCTATACGCCGGATATTTCGATTACGTACGCTTATACTCAAAGAAATCAGTTCGTCATATAATTCTGAAACAACCCGCCCAAACGCAGTGTCTGAGGCTTGTTGAGTATTCACAATCATATTCAAACCTTTTTGTATTAATTGTACGTCAATATCCGTCCCGGCCGACATGGGATCGCCATCAAAATGAATCACTCCGGGATGTTCACGATGAATATGGATGTTTTTGCATCGGAATGTCTTGATTTTATTATTCTGCAACAATGTCCTATTGAACAATTGGACGGCAATTTGAGGGGCTTCCAGAACCGTAAAAGGCTCCATTATCGTTACATCCATAAGACCGTCCGACATGGAAGCGTGAGGAGCAATATATGCATTATTCCCATATTGCGACGCATTGGCACAAGCAATCAGAAACGCCTTGTACTTGGACGTTTCTCCTTCTATCTCAATCTCGTACGTATCCGGCTTATATTTCAAACCTTCCCGAAGCGTGTTCTCCAAATAAGTCAATACTCCTCGTTTCTCCGAATGAGCGAATTTGGAACTTACAAAAGCATCAAACCCCACACCGCATGTACAAAAAAGGAACATCATTTATCTTCCCATAATCCAAACACTCGATATCAAAACGATTAAGTACCTTAATGGAACCAAGTGGATCCATGGGAATGCGTAAATGACGTGCCAATCCGTTTCCCGAGCCACAAGGAATGACACCGAAGGCCACGGAAGTATGTACTAAGGAACGGGCTATTTCATTGACCGTACCGTCGCCCCCAATAGCCACAACCGCATCACAACCTTTTTCAACATGCTCCTGTGCCAACAAAGTAGCATGTCCGGCATATTCGGTCCGGGCTATCTGATAGTTGAATTTATCTTGATCCAAATGCTGAGAAATCAGTTCTATGATATTGTCCTTACTTTGGGTTCCAGATATAGGATTTATAATAAAAACGATGCTCCTCTTTGCCATATTGCTTCTTAAATCGGGAACAAAGATAAGGATAAAAAATGAGAAATACAGCGTCTGACTTCACGGCTTACAAGAACATTAAAAAGATTTTTTATGATTAAAGGCTATTTAAAAGGATGTTTTTATTAACTTTGCAAAGTTTTTTAATTACGAACTTATTAAAATGGGCTTATTACAAGACAAATTAGCTAAATATGACGAGCCACAAAAGTACATGGCTGAAGGCATATACCCTTATTTCCGCGAAATAGAAGGCAAACAAGGTACCGAAGTTCTTATGGGTGGCCATCGCGTACTCATGTTTGGTTCTAATGCTTATACAGGTCTGACAGGCGACGACCGCGTCATAGAGGCTGGCGTGGCTGCTATGCGTAAATATGGTTCCGGTTGTGCCGGTTCACGATTCCTCAACGGAACATTGGACATACACGTTCAACTTGAAAAGAATTGGCAGCTTTTTGTAGGTAAAGAAGAAGCTCTCTGTTTCGCGACTGGCTTTACAGTCAACTCCGGTGTCATTCCTTGTTTGACAGGACGGGGCGACTATATCATTTGCGACGACCGAGACCACGCTTCCATTGTAGATGGCAAACGTTTGTCTTTCTCTCAAAACCTGAAGTACAAGCACAATGATATGGCAGACCTGGAGAAGCAATTACAAAAATGCAATCCGGATGCTATCAAATTAATCATCGTAGACGGAGTCTTTTCAATGGAAGGAGATTTAGCAGCCTTCCCGAAATTGTGCGACTGAAACATAAATATAACGCTTCCATTATGGTAGACGAGGCTCACGGCCTTGGTGTTTTTGGCAAGCAGGGTAGAGGAGTATGCGACTATTTCGGCTTGACGGATGAGGTAGACTTGATAATGGGAACATTCAGTAAGTCTTTGGCTTCAATCGGAGGTTTTATCGCAGCAGACAAAAGCATCATCAATTGGCTGAAGCATAATGAGCGTACCTATATATTCAGTGCATCAGCCACACCGGCCGCTACGGCTTCAGCGTTAGAAGCCCTGCATATTCTTCAGCAAGAACCGGAGCGCTTGGAAAATTTATGGAACGTAACGAATTATGCTTTAAAACGTTTTCGTGAATCAGGATTTGAGATAGGTGCCACAGAATCTCCAATCATTCCACTTTACGTCCGTGATACGGAAAAAACATTCATGGTTACGAAATTGGCTTTTGACGAAGGAGTTTTCATTAATCCTGTGATTCCGCCTGCATGTGCGCCTCAGGATACCTTAGTACGTTTCGCCCTGATGGCTAACCATACACACGAACAAGTGGATGAAGCGATTCAGAAACTTACAAAAGTATTCAAGCAGTTAGAGCTACTCTAAACAGCAAAATAAAACACGAAATAAAGAAAAGGAAAGAAAGCCGAAGAGGATTTTGGCTTTCTTTCCTTTTTGAAAAAACTTTCGAAGTAGAATGAATAATTAAAAAGCTTCTTTCTTATTAAACATAATGCCGATTAGATATTAAATCTCAAGATTCAAGCAACCACAAAGCCTGTATTTGAAAAAATAGTCTTACCTTTGCAAAAAAAACAGAAGAAAAAGATGAGAAATAAGTCCGGTGTACAATATGCAGCATCAAAATACATAGAGTTTACAGTCAATAAACCCATGTCATTATTAGATTTCATTATGGAATCGATGAAAGGAATCAGTAGGAATAAAGCCAAAGATATTCTGACGGGACATGGCATCACGGTAGACAGAAAATCTGTCTCCCAATATAATTATGAATTACGACCCGGTATGGTTGTACGGGTAAGCAAACATAAGCGTAACAATGAGCTGAAAAACAAATACGTTAAGATTGTATATGAAGACAAAGACCTGATTGTGATTGAAAAAAGTGCCGGTATTCTCTCTATGCCCGCTGTTACACAACAATTTTCAATCAAAACCGTATTGGATGAATATTTTACCGACGGCATTTCAAATGCACAGCCCACGTAGTACACCGTTTGGACCGCGACACATCCGGTTTGATGATGTACGCGAAAATATAGAGGTACAACGGATTTTGGAAGAACACTGGCAGGAAATCGTGACAGACCGTAGATACGTGGCTGTAGTCAGTGGGAAGATGGAAAAAGAAGGCGGAACCATATCTTCTTGGTTGAAAGACAATAAAGCGTATGTAACGTACTCCAGTCCGACAGACAACGGAGGAAAATATGCCGTCACACATTTTCATACGTTAGACGCGAGAGAGCGTTATTCGTTGGTTGAATTGAAATTGGAAACCGGCCGGAAAAACCAAATCCGTGTACACAT
>VOFE01001293.1_pt1 | contig 22001 bp, 40 predicted proteins | sample 5384071 | NCBI WGS metagenome assembly VOFE01 (sample SAMN12384724, study PRJNA508395) | human gut metagenome | isolation source: healthy gut D | host: Homo sapiens
CATTGTCGTATGAAGCATTAAACTTTTATTATGAACACAGACAAAGGCTGCTTTAGGTTTTGTCATAAATAAATTACCGACCTTTCTTCGTTTTATCACTTACTCAATAGCGCTTTCACTTCATCTACGGTCAATACTTTTCCATAGGATATAACTTCGCCATTCAACACCAATGCAGGTGTAGACATTACTCCATAACTGGCGATTTCCGCAAAATCTGTAACGTGGTCAATCTCATAATCTAATTGAAGTTCAAATATTGCTGTTCTAGTTCCTTTTTCTACTTCCATACATTTTGCACAGCCAGAACCCAGTTATTTTGATACCTTTCTCTTTTTTTTTATTTTCTGCATTTTGCATTGTTTCTGATGTACAATTTCCACCACAACAGCATGATTTTGTTTCTTTTTCTTTCCAAATAATTTCATTTCTTATTCGCTCCTTTTAAATAAATATCGTACTAAAATATTAAAGAGATAACCTACAATAATAATACCAAACGTACAAATGGCAATAAATAAGGTCAATAATTTAGGCTTAACTGCCTTTTCAGCATGATTAAAGACGGTAAACTCAATGTTGTTACAGCCATCATAAATGATAAGATTGTACCTAATTGTGCCCCTTTGAAAGTAATCGCCTCTGCTACTGGAATTGTTCCAAAAATATCAGCATACATAGGAACTCCGACAAGCGTGGCTAAAATAACACCAAACGGGTTATTACTTCCAAAATACTTTCAATCCATGTTTCAGGTATCCAGTTATGGATAATCGCTCCGATACCTACACCGATCAAAATGTATGGGAATACTTTCTTGAATGTTCCTATAACTTGTTCTTTTGCATATTGGACTCTGTCTTTTTTTGGTTAAAGCAGGAGAACTAATATCAACATTACTTGCATTTTTACAAAATCTTCCACATATTCTTCCATGTGCAATTTTTCAATTAAAGTACCGCCCCGGATGTCCCATCACGCCAGAATCATCAGTCTCTCATCTGCACGGATCTTCTCAATCGGCACATCTGTATGTCTCGAATGCGGTGCATAAAATACATCATCAAATCCACGTACCAGAGGAATCTTACGGTTCATAACCTTATGTTCAAAGATACCGAAAATGCTTTTTGTCCAGCTGTACTTTATTAATCCCATAATGATAATAAAGTGCTGCCTGTGCTCCCCAGCAGAGATGGATCGTTGAAGTAACATGCGTCTTTGTCCACTCCATGATCTCTACAAGCTCTTCCCAGTAATCCACCTCTTCAAAAGGCATCTGCTCTACCGGTGCTCCGGTTATGATAAATCCGTCAAATTTCTGATCTTTTACATTTTCAAAATTCTCATAAAACCGGTTCAGGTGATTCGCTGAAGTATTCTTTGAAACATGATTTTTCACTGCCAAAAATACAATGTCAACCTGCAGCGGTGTATTGGAAAGGGAGCGCAGAAGCTGAAGTTCTGTATCCTCTTTCAGTGGCATAAGATTCAGAAGTCCGATCTTGATCGGACGAATGTCCTGATGAACCGCACGGTTCTCATCCATTACAAATATATTTTCTTTTTCCAGGATCTCCTTTACCGGAAGGTCATTCTGTACACGAATTGGCATTTCTGCTTACTTCCTCTCTTTTTTATTTTCCCCGTTTTTTACCGCTGTATCATTTTCTTCCGGATTTTCTCTGACAAATCTTCCGCTATCATCCACATAACTCTTTTCCCCATACTCCGAAGTCTGAAGCGGAAGCTTTTTCTTCTCCAGCAAATGATTGATCAGCATTGTAATAATATAATAAACTACTGCAAATGTAGGCACGCCCATGATCATTCCTACAAATCCAAACAGACCGCCTCCGAGCAGGATTGAAAATACAACCCAGAATGCAGATAATCCGGTCGAATTGCCCAAAATCTTCGGTCCGATCACATTTCCATCAAGCTGCTGCAGTACAAGAATGAAGATCAGGAAATACAAGCCCTTGATCGGATCATTCAGCAAAATCAGAACGGCACTCGGAATAGCACCGATATACGGTCCGAAGAAAGGAATGACATTGGTCACACCAACGATTACACTGATCAAAAGTATGTACGGCATCTTCAGGAGCGTAAGTCCAAAGAAGCAAAGCACTCCGATAATCATAGAATCAATAATCTTTCCAATAATAAATCCACCAAAAATCTCATTGCTTTTCTTTGTCAGATGCAGGATCATATTGGCATGATCTGTACGGAACACTGCATAGACGATCTTTTTTACTCTGTGCGGAAAATGTTTCCTTACTGAACAGAATATAGACTGATACAATAAGACCAATCAGAAAATTCAGGATCTCACTGACAAAATTGATGATCCCAACCGTCAGGTTTGACATCACTTCATTAACCTTGGTTAAAAGATCCTGTTTGATCCAGTTCTGTAATGCATCCGATCCCTTTTCTAACAGGTTACGTGCCATGACTCCGGCAGGACTGGTATCTTTCTGGATACTTATGATCTTCGTAACCATATCACTGATCTGTCCCGGCAGAGTCTGAACCATGTCACGGATACTTTTATAAAGTTCCGGAATCAGCATATTGCACAGTGCCAGGATCAAAGCAAGCAGCATAACCAGCGCTGCAAAAACACCGACACTACGCGAAACCTTCTTTGCCTTTTCCTGAGACATTTTCTTTTTAATTGTGGAATCAGCCACCGGTCAATCTGCTTTACGATCGGATTCAGCAAATATGCGATCACCATTCCGTATAGGATCGGCTTTAACACATCAATTACTTTACTGACACCTACTGATATATCCTCTATTCGGAGTAACAGAAAATAAAAGATCACACAAGCCGCAATAACAAGGAAAAAGGTAATCCCCTTCCTGAAATGCAGCAAAATCTTTGACGGCCCTCTGTTGCCAAATTCCGGACGCTTTTCATAATACGCTGCCGATTTCTTCTTTCCGGCTTCCCCGAAACCCCTTTCTCTACATTGTCTTTTTTTTCCATTTAATTTCCCTGTCTTTCTTCAAAAGTCCGATTTTTATTATACCTTCTTTCTAACACCCCCGTCAACCTCCCCAACCATCCTTTTCGCACCTTTTCTCTCATTCCTTGCACACAAACAAACAGGTGCAGGAGAAACTCTCCCACACCCATCACTTTCATCTACGCACATCCACAACTGAAAGTTGCACATTCCGTCTCATCACAGCTGCATGCCTTGCTGCCCTCCACACTGATCTTTCCTGCATGGCACTGGCATTCCTTATTGTACTGGCACTCCGTAGCCTTGCAGTCGATCTTGCTTGTCGGACCCGCCTCACCAGTCACATTACTGTAGGTGCCGCTTTTTCTTTCTTCAAAGCTGTCACAGCTTGTCTCTGCAGCTTTCCGTGCAGATTTTCCTCCCACCGTAATTGCGTTCAGATCACAATAAAAATCTTTGTTGTGCATACATGTCTGTACTGTACATTTTAATTCAGGCATAATGTTACCTCCTTTTTTGAAAATCAGTATCATTATGCCCGAAAGTTTTATTTCTTATTCAGATTTTATTTAAAACTCTATTTATCGTCTTCTTTTTTACTTCCCTTGCTGTTTTGGCCTGGATCTCCATCTTGATTGCTGCAAGGAAGTCCGTCAGTGACTTCTGTCCTTCATCCCCTTCAAAGCGGCTTCTTACAGATACCAGTCCGTCCTCTTCTTCTTTTGCTCCGACAACCAGCATATACGGGATCTTCTGCATCTGCGCCTCGCGGATCTTGTATCCGATCTTCTCTGCTCTTGTATCAATTTCTGCACGAACACCTGAATTGTTCAGTTCATCCAGAACCTTCTGTGCATAATCCATATATTTGTCTGAAATCGGAAGCACCTTAACCTGTACCGGTGCAAGCCATGTCGGGAATGCCCCTGCAAAATGCTCGATCAGGATACCGATAAATCTTTCGATCGATCCGAAGATTACACGGTGAATCATGATCGGACGATGTTTCTCACCATCTGCTCCTGTGTATTCAAGGTTAAATCTGAGCGGAAGCTGGAAATCAAGCTGGATGGTTCCACATTGCCATGTTCTTCCGATAGAATCTTCCAGATGGAAGTCGATCTTCGGTCCGTAGAACGCTCCATCTCCTTCATTTACTACATATGGAAGTCCCAGATCGTCCAATGCGCCACGAAGGGCTTCAGTAGCCATATCCCAATCTTCATCACTTCCCATGCTGTCCTCCGGTCTTGTAGAAAGCTCCACATGGTATTTAAATCCAAACAGGCTGTAAACTTCATTGATCAGTTTTACAACGCCTTTGATCTCATCACGTACCTGCTCTGGTGTCATGAAGATATGTGCATCATCCTGTGTAAAGCATCTTACACGCATCAGTCCATGAAGCTGTCCGGATTTTTCATGACGGTGAACCAGTCCGAGTTCTCCCATACGAAGCGGAAGGTCACGGTATGAACGTGGTTCAGATTCATATACAAGGATTCCGCCCGGGCAGTTCATTGGTTTGATAGCGAAATCTTCCTCATCAATCACTGTTGTGTACATATTCTCTTTGTAGTGATCCCAGTGTCCTGATGTTTCCCAGAGATGGCGGCTCAACATAATCGGTGTTGAAATTTCAACATAGCCGGCTTTTTTGTGGATCTCTCCAGTAATCAAGCAGCTGGTTCTTCAGTTCCATTCCTTTTGGAAGGAAGAATGGAAATCCGGTCCTTCTTCTCTCATCATGAAAAGTCCAAGTTCTTTTCCAAGTTTTCTATGGTCACGCTTCTTTGCTTCTTCCATCATATGCAGATATTCTTCAAGCTCTGCTTTCTTCGGATAGGAAGTACCATAAACTCTCTGAAGCATCTTATTCTTTTCACTTCCGCGCCAGTAAGCTCCTGCAAGGCTTGTAAGTTTGAATGCTTTTACCGGTTTTGTGCTCATCAGGTGAGGTCCTGCACAAAGATCTGTAAATTCTCCCTGTGAATAGAAGCTGATTACGGAATCTTCCGGAAGATCTTCGATCAATTCTACTTTATAAGGCTCATTTTTTTCTTTAAAATACGCAATCGCTTCTTCTCTTGGCATTGTATACTGTTTAATTGGAAAATCTTCTTTTACGATCTTCTTCATCTCAGCTTCGATCTTTTCCAGGTCTTCTGCTACAAGCGGAGTCTCACGGTCAATATCATAATAGAATCCGTCTTCAATTGAAGGTCCGATCGCAAGTTTTGTATCCGGATACAGTCTCTTGATTGCCTGTGCCATAATGTGAGATGTTGTGTGACGGAATGCACCTTTTCCTTTTTCATCATTGAATGTAAGAATGTTCAGCTCACAGTCTTTGTCGATCACAGTTCTTAAATCAACAACTTCTCCGTCAACTTCTCCTGCTGTTGCAACCCTTGCAAGTCCTTCACTGATATCTTTTGCAATATCAATTACAGACATGCTCTGTGCATATTCTTTGCTTGATCCATCTTTTAATGTGATTTTCATAGTCTTTTTGTTCCTCTCTTTATTTTATAATTTCTGATTATACAACATTTTTCTGTGCAAGCTCCGGATCCGGATGTTCTCCTGACCATCCTGCCTGTGGCATAGTTGCCAGTCTCGATACATCCTCTTCGCTGATCTCAAAATGGAACAGATCCATATTCTGTTTCATCCGCTCCATCGAAGATGATTTTGGAAGCGGAATGATATCATTCTGAAGCAGGAATCTCAGACACAGCTGCGCCGGTGAAACCTGATACTTTCCGGCAAGTTCAAGGATCAGTCCATCTTCCAGAATCCGCCGTCTTCCGATCGGACTCCATGCCTGCATCTGAATACCATGCTCTTTACAATACTGCACAGCAGCCTGCTGCATATAACCCGGATGCAGTTCCAGCTGGTTGACAACTGGTTTTACTGTTCCATTCTCCAGAATGTTCTTAATATGGTGCGGAAGAAAATTGCTGAGTCCAAGTCCCCGGATTTTTCCTTCTTTCTGAAGTTCTTCCATCGCCCTCCAGGTCTCAAGATCCAGTTCTTTCCAGTTCTCACAGTCAGCCGACGGTCTTGGCCAGTGGATCAGATAGATGTCCAGATAATCGGTACCAAGTCTTTTCAGACTCTTTTCTAATGCATCCTTGGTCTGCTGATATCCCATTTCATCTTTCCACATCTTGGATACAAGGAAAAAATCCTCTCTTGGAAGATTGCTTTCACGGATCGCCTGCCCTAAAAAATCTTCGGTCTGATAAAAGGATGCAGTATCAAAATAGCGATATCCTGCTTCTATGGCAGTCTTTAAAATCTCTACGTTATTTCCTTCTGCTGCTTTGTAAGTTCCAAAACCAACGCATGGGATTTTCATATCATTGTTCAGCTTGAAACAATCGTAAATACTTTCCATTAGATCATCCTTTCTGTAAAAGCTACTGTCTGTAATTCAAGACCGCATATTGCACAAAAGAATTTCATCCAATTCCATTGCGCAAGGGCATTCCGATGAACCTCTTAGAACGAAAATCGTGTTCAGCAATGGCTTCCACGATTTTTGAGTTTCATCTCCATTGCGCAAAAAGTGAATTGGCTGAATTTCTTTTGTGCAATATGCTCCTTCAAATTTTCTAGTACATCTTTTCCAGACAACTTAACTTTTAAAATAAAAAACCTCTGCAACAGATTATCTGCTGCAGAGGACGAGTTACTTTGTATACCCGCGGTTCCACCCCGCTTGTCCTGATTTCCAGGACCTCTTTGTGGATGATAACGGTATCCAGCCGGACTGTTTTACAGCCGCTCGGAGGTGGTCTTCAAACGCTTCTGTAATAAGAGGCTCTCAGCCTAAGACCTCTCTCTCTGGGATTTTTCTGCGTTCTACTCTTCTCTTCATCGCATTTGCTAACATTATACCATGAGATTTTCATTTGTCAACACGTTCAAAAAATGTATTGAAAATTTCTATCAGAACTTATTTGTTCTTACCACAGCATTTTTTATATTTTTTACCGCTTCCGCACGGACATGGATCGTTTGGATAAACTTTCTTTTCTACGTGGATTGTACGTGCGTTTTTCTGTTCTTTGTAAAGGACTTTTTTCTTTTCTTCTGTAAAAATCTTATCCCACTGTGGCAGTTCATACAGCCAGTCAGCTTTTGCATCTACCATGTTCTTGTAAAGCAGTTCTTTATCAAAAGCAAGACTTACCTCAGTGTCCTCATCCATTGTTTCAATTGGATTAGCCACTTTCAGGCTGTCATTGATACCATCAAGAAATCCTGTCATTGTAAATACATTAATGCCATATTTTTCAGCAAGTTCCTTTACAGTTCCTTTTACTTCTTCGTCTGGATTCTCAAGCAGCTTTTCATAGATCTCTTTTTCAGTCTGGAAATAGGTTCCCCAGAACTTCTGCAGAGAAGCTTTATCCATCTCTTTCGAGTAAGTGCCTGTCTTCCCTTGTAAGTTTTTACGTTTCTTTTCTGCTTTTCCCGAACATCTTCTCTGATTCTTTTCTTTTCAAACAAAAGGTATTCTTCCATAGAAATAACTTCCGGGCTGCTGTATTCAATCTTCTGTTTCATCTTAAAATCTGCCAGCATCCGTTCTTTTATTTTACTTCTGTCCTTATCAATATATGCACAAGGCATTGTCTTTATGACAACTTTCTGTACATGATCTACTATAGAGGACAATTGTGTCCAGCCTGTGGCAGTTTTCTAAAAATAAACGAACGTTTTTCTTAAGATAATTTAAACATTTCTATGAATGATATCTTCTCTTCCCGGTCCGTTAGAGATCATTGTGATCGGGTATCCGATTTCTTTTTCTATGAATTCAATGTAGTTTCTGCAATTCTCCGGCAGATCTTCGTATTTCTTAATGCCGCGGATGTCACTCTTCCATCCCGGAAGAACTTTCAGTACCGGTTTTGCCTTCTCAAGTAAATGTGTCGGTGGAAATCACGTCAAACCATCCCATTCTTCGGACGACCGGTTGTTGCGCCGAATTCTCCGCCGTCTCCACCACGTCTTCTGAGTTCATCTGCTTCTTCGCCAAAATCTCACTTACAAAGGCACCTGCACCTACTGCACTGGAGTATGCCTTTGCAGACTGTAACGATCTGCTTGATCTCATACGGCGGGATTCCGGCACCGATTGCACCGTAAGCTGCCAGTGTAGAAGAAGAAGTTACCATTGGGTAAATTCCATGATCCGGATCCTTTAATGTTCCAAGCTGTCCTTCAAGAAGAATTTCTTTACCTTCCTTGAGTGCTTCGTTAAGATACAGAGATACGTTACATACATACGGTGCTACCATTTTTTGTATTCCATCAGTTCGTTATATAAATCATCAGGATTGATTAACGGTTTGTGATACAGATGTTCCAACATGACGTTCTTCTGCTCTGCTACACGGTTTACCTTTTTCTAAGTTAACAGCTTCGTCTTTCAAAAAGCTCGCTGATCTGGAAACCGATCTTTGCATACTTGTCAGAATAGAACGGTGCGATACCAGACTTTGTAGATCCGAACGACTTTCCGCCCAGTCTCTCTTCCTCATATGCATCAAAATTCTTGTGATAAGACATCACCATCTGTGCACGGTCTGACACCAGAATCTTCGGCATCGGAACATCTCTGTCAATGATTGACTGGATTTCCTTGAAAAGAACGGGATATCTACAGCGACACCATTGCCGATGATACTGGTTGTATGTCCGTAGAAAACTCCTGACGGTAATGTATGAAGAGCGAATTTGCCGTAATCATTGATAATTGTATGTCCGGCATTTGCTCCACCCTGGAAACGAATGATGATATCAGCTTTCTCGGCAAGCATATCTGTGATCTTACCTTTTCCTTCGTCTCCCCAGTTCGCACCTACTACTGCTTTACCATAATAAATCCTCCTGCGTGTTCTTGGCTATCTGTGAAATATATCCACAGTGTCATCCTCTTTTTTCATCGGGATAACTCCTACTTATAAATATAATCAATGTCCCTTATAAAGACACCGATTGAATTATACTACATTTCAGCTAAAAAGTACACTCTTATTTTCAGCTACTTCCCGAAAATTCCGCATTTTTCTTGATTTTACTGCTCTCTGAGTGTTTTCCTACATCAGCGGTGCCACAAGTCTTAAAACCTGACCATATATTTTCACAAAAGTGCTCCGGTTTCTGACCTCTGTCATCGTCACTTTCTGGCATTTTGCAAGGGTCTCCTGGAAATCTTTTTCAATATCACGCACCACCGGATTGCGGTAAATGAAAACACCGCATTCAAAATGCAGATAAAGACTGCGGTAATCCAGATTGATACTGCCTACTGTCGCCGTATCATCGTCTGAAGTAAATACTTTTGCATGAACAAATCCAGGCGTATATTCATAGATCTCTACCCCACCTGCGATCAGTTCCTCATAATAAGTCTTCGCAAGATAAAATGCATACGGCTTATCCGGAATATGTGGCATAATAATCTGCACTTCTATTCCACTTTTGCAGCTCTTGTCAGCGCATCAATCATCTCATTATCCAGGATCAGATACGGTGTCATAATATGCACATACTTCTTCGCATGATTCAGAATATGGAAATACACTTCTTCTCCTACATTTTCATGATCGAACGGACTGTCTCCGTATGGGATGATATAACCATCTTTGCGGCTGAATCCCGGCTGCTTTTCTGTCAGATACTTTGCATAATCCTCCGGCTGTCTCTCCGTAATATTCCACATCTGCAGGAACATCATGGTAAAACTCTGCACGGCATCGCCTTCGATTTTGATCGCTGTATCTTTCCAGTGTCCGAACCGGACTTTCTTGTTGATATATTCATCTGCCAGATTGACACCTCCGGTAAATGCAACCTTTCCGTCAATCACACAGATTTTCCGGTGATCCCGATTATTCTGGCTGGTAGAAAGGATGGGTACGATCGGTCCAAATTCCTTGCACTGGATTCCATATTCCCGGAGCTGCTTCGGATACTCATACGGCAAAAGGCTGATGCTGCAGGTTCCGTCATACATCAGGCGTACTTCCACACCCTCTTTCACCTTTTTGCGCAGGACCTCCAGGACAGTGTCCCACACATATCCTTCCCCGATAATAAAATATTCCATGAATTTTTCTAAAAACTTTGTGAAAGTTTTATACTATTTCCTCTCTTACCCTTTTCTTTTCCCATGAAAAGTATTACAATGTCACTATTAGGGAACGCTGTATGAAAGGAGAATTGTTCACTATGAAAAAATATTTTAAAAGATTATTAGAGGTTACAGCAGTTGTTGCCGCTGTTGCAGGCGTTATTTATTTCTTTAAGAACAATCGTTCATCAGACGAGGACATCTTCGAGGATGATTTTGAGGATGAAGATTTCGACCTTGATGAAGACTTAAAACCTGCCGGAGATCGTGGTTATGTTTCTCTGACTCCAAAAGCAGAAGAAAAGAAGAGGCAACAGAACCTGTAGAAGAAACTACAGAGAAAGAAGAAAAGGAAGAAGTTTCTGAAGAAAAGACGAAGCTTCTGAGAAAAAAAGCGAAGTATAAGATCTGGCAGCCAACGAAACATGGCTATCCGGTAATATGATTTTAAACTTTCTATTTTCAAAGAAATAAGAATCTCCGAATGAACATCTGTGTTTTAAACATTAGATTTTCTTTTCGGAGATTCTTATTTTTCTTATTTAATACTATACCATAAAGATAAATCCTCAACAATATCATAGATTGCGACCGTCAGCGGTTATATCCAACAATTGATGAGCCTGTCCACCGCCTTTTTATCTTCGTTTCAGATAGATTTGCATAGCCAAGTAAGACTGTCGCTCTTTCTTCTTTTGTCGTCTGAATCCGGTATTCCGACAATCCATACACTTTAATTCCTTCCGCCTTTGCACTGTTTAGCAAATGTTCTTCGGAATATTCTTTCGAAAAGGTGAGCAAAATGTGTACTCCTGCATGTTCCCCGGAGATTTGACAGATTTTTAAAGCGGTCTCAATGCATCAATCAATACGTCATGGCGGCTTTTTATACATGGCTCTTGTTTTGTTGAGATGCCTTTCAAAATAACCATCTTCAATAAATTTCTGTACGATCAGTTGATCTACCTTCGACACTGTCGAATGGATATGTCAAGTCGTTCTTCATAACGCTTAAGCAGTGGGTTCGGAAGTACCATGTAACTCATTCGGATTGCCGGTGCAATGGATTTTGAAAAGGTACCAAGATAAATCACTTTTTCATTCTTATCATAGCCTTGCAGTGACGGAATCGGCTTCCCTTTATATCGGAACTCACTGTCATAATCGTCTTCTATAATATATCGTTCCTCTCAAGTGCCGCCCATTTAAGCAACTCCCCGTCTCTTCAATGGCATAACGATTCCTGTCGGATACTGATGCGAGGGCGTCACGTAAGCAATATCCGCTCCGCTCTCCAAAAGCCGATCTACTTTCATGCCGTAATGATCCAAAGAAACCGGAACTGTTTCATATCCAAGACTTTCCATCATACGATAAGCCTGCTTGTACGCCGGATCTTCAAACGCAATCCGATGTTCCTTTCAAGCAGCATGCCAAGAATCATAAGAATATAATCACTTCCTGCCCCCACAACAATCTGCTCCGGACTGCACAGAACCCCTCTTGCCTGATACAGATAATGACAAATCGCACTGCGGAAACCATATTCTCCTTTCGGATCGCCGCTTTTAAACAACTCTGTCCGGTCATCTAACAATACTTCTCTTGACAGCTTTCTCCACACCTCGTACGGGGAAACTATTAAGATCTACCCCGTTGGGCGTAAAATCAAAATCATATGTTTCTTTTTTCTTTTAAAGGTGCCTGCGGAACCTCTTTTTCTTTGTTTAAATGATACAACTCTTCAATCTGCGCCACAAAAAATCCCTGCACGGTTCCGATTCGATATATCCTTCAGACAAAAGCTGTTCATAGGCAAGCTCTACGGTACTTCTGCTCACAGTCAAATGCTTAGACAGTGCTCTTGTAGAAGGAAGTTTTTTCTCCGTAAGAGAGATGTCCGCTTTGAATATTCAACTTAATATATTGGTAAATCTGCTCATAAAGCGGCGTTTTGGAATTGTTTTTTTAAAGGTATGGTCAATTCATTCATTATCTTTTCCTTTTTAATAAAGAGCGGGGTATTCCTACCCCGCCCAGTTTCACTTTTATTCGTATGTTTTATTTCTTCGGCAGCTTAAAAGAACTCTTCAGTGACACAATGCGGTTAAACACCAGATTCTCCGGTGTAGAATCCTTCGCATCGATGCAGAAATATCCATTTCTTACAAACTGGAAACTGTCGTATGCTTTCGCATTCTCAAAGTTCGGTTCAACAAAACAGTTCTTGCGAATCTCCAGTGAATTCGGATTCAGATTCATAGAGCCGTCTTCCTCATTATAGACACCCTTCTCTTCATCGATGATATTCTCATAGAGACGAACCTCTGCCTGCTTTGCATATGGAGCTGCCACCCAGTGAATGGTTCCCTTTACTTTTCTTCCATCCGGGCTGTTTCCGCCTTTGATGCCGGGTCATATGTGCAGTGGATAACCGTAACTTTCCCGCTCTCATCCTTTTCAAATCCGACACATTTCACGAAATATGCATTCATGAGACGTACTTCATTTCCCGGGAACATACGGAAATATTTCTTCGGCGGTTCTTCCATAAAATCATCCCGTTCAATATAAATTTCCCTGGTAAACGGAACGGTTCTCTTTCCGAGTTCCGGATTTTCCAGATTATTGTCCACCGGAAGTTCCTCCGTCTGGCCCTGCGGATAATTGTCAATGACAACCTTTACCGGATCTAAAACTGCCATCATACGTGGACGCTTCATCTTCAGATCCTCACGGATGCAGTACTCAAGCATTGCATAATCCGTAGAACTGTTTGCCTTGGAAATACCTCCAAGTTCGATAAATTTCTGAATGGATTCCGGTGTGAATCCTCTTCTTCTGAGAGCCGCGATGGATACCAGACGTGGATCATCCCATCCGTCCACTAACCGTCCTGAACCAGCTTCTTAATATATCTTTACCTGTTACCACATTCGTCAAATACATTTTGCAAATTCAATCTGTCTCGGTGCAGACTGGTCTTAAAACTCACATTCCGAACAACCCAGTCATACAACGGTCTGTGATCCTCAAATTCCAACGTACAGATAGAGTGAGTGCTCTTCTCGACCGCATCCTCAATTGGGTGAGCGAAATCGTACATTGGATAAATGCACCATTTGTCACCGGTATTCTGGTGAGACATATGTGCCACACGGTAAATAACCGGATCACGCATATTAATATTGGAGATGCCATATCAATCTTGGCACGAAGAACCTTTTCCCCATCTTTATATTTTCCTTCACTGCATCTCTTCGAACAGCTGAAGGTTTTCCTCTACGAGCGGTCACGGTATGGGCTTTTTTTCCCGGCTCTTTGAGTGTACCTCTGTACTCACGAATCTCTTCCGCACTCAGGTCACACACGTAAGCCTTTCCTTTTTTGATCAATTTTACTGCACACTCATCTGTATCAAAATAGTCAGATGCAAAAATAAAGGTGCTCTTTAAAATCTGCCCCCAGCCATTCCACATCTTTTTAATAGACTCTACAAATTCTGTTCTTCTTTCATCGGATTTGTATCGTCAAATCTCAAATGAAATGTTCCATTATATTTTGCGCCAGTCCATAATTCAACAAAATAGACTTTGCATGTCCGATGTGAAGGTATCCGTTCGGTTCCGGTGGAAATCTGGTGCAAACTTCCTGATAAACCCCTTCACGTAAATCTTTTCTATCTCCTGTTCAATAAAATTCTTGGAAACTACTGCTTCTTCTCCCATCTTCTTCCTCCTAGCATACATTCTGTTCCTTATCTTATCATAAAAGCGCCTTGAAACAAGGCACGCGCCTTACTTTTTGTACTGTTTTTTTCATTCCGTACGGCATCCAGTTTCCCTTCCAAACATAGATCAGGATCATCACCAGACCGACCAGCCATGATAATGGATAACCAAGCATAACGCCGCCGATTTTATGTGATACGGACATCGCTCCCCAAATCCACAAAACCCGGAAAATGCAAAGCGAAAACAAGAACACGACCATAGCCTGCATCGTCTTTCCGGTTCCCCGGATTGTTCCTGCCAAAATATGAAGAATTCCAAGCATCCAATAAAATGGGCAGAAAAACTTCATAATATATACTCCGTATTCTACCACTTTCCCATTTTGTGTAAATACTCCGATGACCTGCGGAGCAAATGTAAGAAGCAGAATTCCTGTACAGACGGTATATATAATTCCCATTGCCACCGATACGTGCATTCCTTTTTTCACACGGTCAAGGCGTCCGGCTCCCACGTTTTGGCCTACAAAAGTAGTGGCAGCCATGCTGAAACTTAATACCGGAAGGATATTAAATCCATCGACTTTAATATACGCTGCGAATCCCGCCATAGCCACTGCGCCAAAACTATTTACACTGGACTGGACAATCACATTAGACAGTGAAATTACGATATTCTGCACGCCGGTTGGCAGTCCGATTTTCAGAATCTTTCCAAGAAGGTTATCGTAACACCGAATATCTTTTAATTTTACCCGGTACACATCTTCACTTCTTACAAGAAACAATATAATAAAAATACAGGACAACAACTGACTGATATCTGTCGCAATAGCTACGCCTACGATTCCCATTTTCAATACGACAACAAACAGAAGATCAAGAAAATATTAGATGTAGCCGCAATCATCAAATAGACAAGTGAACGTTTCGAATTACCTACCGCATTCAGGATTCCCGCTGACATATTGTAGACAACAGAAAATAGAATACCTCCAAAATAGACTTTCAAGTAAATTGATGCCTGATCAAATACTTCTTGCGGCGTTCCCATAACTTTCAGCAAAATTGGTGTTGCCACAATTCCGACCACTGTAAGGACAGCCCCTGCTGCAATGGCAATAGCGATCGTCGTATGTACTGCCTTACGGACACCTTCTCTATCCTGCGCTCCGTAAAACTGAGCGATAACAACTCCGGCTCCTGCAGAAGCTCCGATACAAAATCCGATCAAAAGGTTAATAAGGGAGCCGCTGGAACCCACGGCTGCCAACGCTTCACTTCCGATATAGTTTCCAACAATAATGGAGTCTACGGTATTATAAAGTTGTTGAAATAAATTTCCCAAAATCAAAGGAATGGAAAAAAATAATATTTTCTTCCATATAGAACCTTCTGTCATTACTGTTGATTTTTTCATAATCCTTCCCCTAAAATGCATTTTCTTCCTTCTGTCAACATCCTCTGCAACAGACACACAATTTAAAGAAAAGACCCTCAAAAATCTACATTTTCAAGGGCCTTACTTCTCTCTTTAAGCTGCCTAGCGGAATCGAACCGCCGACCTCCGCCTTACCAAGGCGACGCTCTACCGACTGAGCCAAGGCAGCACGTGCATTCCATCTTCTGCAATTTCAAATGATATGCAACATTGATACTATACACTATTTTCAATCAGTTTGTCAACAACCAGATTGCAAAATCTTTCTGTCTTACTCTTAATTCTCTGAAGAGCATTATCGATGGTTTTCGGGCTTTTATCAAGGAGTCTTGCGATTGTTTTATAATCTGTCCCAAGTAAATGCAGATACAGAACACGATTCTCAAGATCACTGAGATTTTCTTCCAGCTTCGCTTCTAATATCTGCGCCCGCTCTCTGCCCACAAGCAATTCTTCCGGGTTGCTCTGATCTCCTCCGCTCCATCTTATCAAGCAATGTACTTTGATCCTCTCCCTGCTCGTAAACGAAATATAACTGTTTAGCGGACTGTGTTTCTTCCTCTTTGACGCTTCAATAGCCGAATACATCTGTCTTGTAATACAAAGCTTCGCAAAACTGTAAAAAGACGTATCCTGCTCTGTCTGGTAATCCCGCCCTGCTTTGAAAAGCCCGATCATCCCTCTTGGATAAGATCGTCATTCTCTCCCCGAGAAGAAACATGGCATTTGCTTCTTTTCGCACCAGATTTTTATACTTTTCCATGAGATAATCCATGATTGTTTTATCACCTTGACGAAATTTGCAGATCAACTGCTCATCCGTCATATGTTCATACTTGGACATTTCTCTATTCTCACTTTCCAGACATTACCTTTAAGCACTGTATTTATCTGCTTTTCTCATGTCTTTTATTTCTTCAAACGCTGTCTGACAATCTCATAGGCAAGAACCCCTGTTGCCACGGAGGCATTCAGAGAATCAATATCTCCTTTCATGGGAATACTTGCCACAAAATCACAAGTTTCTTTGACCAGACGACTGACTCCTTCACCTTCATTGCCGATCACTACGCCGATCGGACCTGTCAGGTTAAGATTGTACATGGTTTCACCGCCCATATCCGCACATACAAACCACAGTCCTTCTTTTTTTCAACTCTTCCATTGTCTTCTTAAGATTCGTCACCTTCGCTACCGGCGTGTAATTCAACGCTCCCGCAGAAGTCTTGGCAACAGTGGCAGTAAGTCCTACTGCCCGTCGTTTCGGAATGATCACTCCGTGGGCTCCCGCCAGATTTGCAGTACGGATAATCGCTCCCCAGATTATGAGGGTCTTCGATATTATCTAATAGAATAATAAATGGATCTTCCCCTCTCCCTTGCCAGCTCCAACATATCCGAAACTTCCGAGTATTCATATGCTGCGGCATATGCAATCACACCTTGATGTCTTCCGGTTTCAGAAAGCTGTGCTAATCTCCCTTTCTCTACAAACTGAATGATTGTGTCGTGTTTTCTTGCTTCTCTTACGATCGTGCGGACCGGACCATCCTGGCAGCCATCCAACACATATAGTTTATCTACCGGTTTGCCGGAACGAAATGCTTCTAACACGGCATTTCTTCCTTCGATGATATTTTCATTTACTTTTTATTATCCATGAGAATACTCCTTTATACATATGGTAAAAAAAGTCCTCCGCCTTACGGCGAAGGACTTGCCTTCTTTCTTTTCCATCTTAGCAAGTGAGATTTGAAAAGTCAAGCTTCAAACTACCGTTTCACATAAACCAGATCTGTCATCCCATTATAAGACTGGCTTTTCACCAGTCGAAGCTTCATTTCATTTGAATTATTTCCAAAGAGACGAATGCCGGAGCCCAGAAGCACAGGAATCACTGTAAGATAATAACAGTCGATAAGATTTTCCTCAACAAGCCGTCTTACAACTTCAGCGCCTCCGCAAATCCAAATACCTTTCCCGTCCTCTTCTTTCAATTTTCTCACCAGATCGGTTGGATTTTGATCGGTAAAATATACTTCCTCCGATGATTCTCTCTGTGATGTGTAACAACATACGTTGTCATTCCATGATAAACCCAATCATCCGGTGAAAGCTCTGTCACAATCTGATCGTATGTGTTTCTTCCCATAATAACTGTATCGATATCTTTCACAAATTCCCCATAAATGTCCGGGCTCTCAACGTTTTCATCCTGCCCCTCCAGCCAATCGACCTTCCCTTTGGAATCTGCAATATATCCGTCGAGACTCATAGCAATAAACAGAGTAACTTTTCGCATGAATGTTCTCCTTTCATTTTCCCTATATTCTACCATAAAATTTTTAGAGTTTCATCCGAAAAAAGGCAAGGTTTACAAATCCTGTATTATCTGAAAATAAAGTCTTCATTGCATTCAAAAATTCCATGTGCTAGGGGTTTGTTAAAACGAGGATGGCGAATAATATGTGTGAGGCTATGAAAGAATTTATATGGGAACATTACGGGGACGAGATCATGAAAGAAAAAGCAAGCCAGTTTCACCAACGGTACTCAAAATGGTGAACGTAAAGTCAATACGCTAATCTTTAAATTATCTGAACTGGGACGAATCGATGACATTCTTAAATCTGCTACAGATACAGAATACCAACAACAGTTGTTTAAAGAATTCGGTTTGTAAATGCACAAAAGAAGAGGCAAAAGATTGCCTCTTCTTTCGGTTCGTTCTCTATTTCTCTTCCAGACTTTCAAGTCCTAATTTTACCAAATCTAAAAGTCTTTTGTAGTCTTTTTTTTGAGATACAGATATCCAAGAAGTGCTTCGAAGCCGGTAGCCCTCCGGTAATCCGTAATCGACTGGTTCTTAGCCGGAGACACGCTTTTCGCATTGCGCCCCCGCTTATACACTGCATGCTCCTCTTCTGTCAAATGCTCCTGCATCGTGCGCATCATTTTCGACTGAGTTGACGCCTGCACATATGCGCTCGTTTTTTGTGAAGTACATTGACTGACTGATTCCCCTCATTTACGACCAGTGATTTTATAATCACATCATATATACAGTCACCAATATAAGCCAGTGTCAGAGGTGAGTATTCCCGAAGATCCACCTCTTTCATATGAAACATTTCCTGCATATAGACATCAAACTGCCAATTTACGCTTTCTTCCATTGTACGCCCTCTCTGGTATCTTTTAAAATGATTCCCTTTGCTAAAAGCTCATCACGAATCGCATCTGCTCTTGCGAAATCTTTCGCCTTTCTTGCAGCCTGACGTTCTTCAATCAATTTTTCAATATCTTCTGCAAGAATTTCTTCTTTCTTATCTACGATCAAGCCCAGTACATCTGTCAATTTCACAAGAAGTGTAAATAATTCATTCAGATATTCTGTAGAACTCTCGGCATCTGTATTGCTGTTGATGAATTTTACAAGGTCAAAGATCGCTGCCACTGCATCTGCAGTATTAAAATCATCATCCATTGCACGCTCAAAATCAGCAACAAATGCGTCGGTCTTAGCAGCCAACTCCTTTTCAGCTTCCGTCATATTCTCAGCTTTCGCGATTTTTCATTAAGAATTTCAAATTGTCTGCTGCATTTACAATACGCTCTAATGCATTCTTTGCAGCCTCCATCAGATCTGCGCTGAAGTTCAGCGGACTTCTGTAATGTGCATTCAGCATGAAGAAACGCAGTACCTGAAGATCATACTGCTGGCTTTGATCTCACGGACTGTACGGAAATTACCCAATGATTTGGACATTTTTTTATTATCAATATTTAAGAATCCGTTATGCATCCAGTAACTCGCAAATTCTTTTGCCATTTGCCGCCTCACTCTGTGCGATTTCATTTTCATGATGCGGGAACACAAGGTCTTCACCACCTGCATGGATATCAATCTGTTCACCAAGATATTTCTTGGACATCTCTGAGCATTCGATATGCCAGCCCGGACGACCGTCACACCATGGGGATACCCATGATGGTTCTCCTTCCTTCTTCGGTTTCCAGAGAACGAAATCCAGCGGATCTTCTTTTCATCTTCTCCGGTCACCAGAAGGGAGCGTTCACCGGAACGGAGATCGTCTAAGATTCTTGTGAGACAATTTACCATAATCCTTAAATTGTCTGGTGCGATAATATACGGTTCCGTTTTTCTCGTAGGCGTAGCCTTTCTCGATCAACGTCTGGATCATCTCTACCATACCGCAGATCTCCTCTGTTGCAAGCGGATGCTTGGTTGCAGGCTTTACATTCATTCCTGCCATATCTTTTTTACATTCAGCAATAAAGCGTTTGAAACCTCGTCTGCTGATGTTCCTCTTCAATCGCTTTTTGATGATCTTGTCATCCACATCCGTGAAGTTCGATACGTAATTGACATCGTATCCTTTGTATTCAAAATAACGGCGGACGGTATCAAATACGATCATCGGTCTTGCATTACCGATATGGATAAAGTTATAAACCGTTGGACCGCACACATACATTCTTACTTTCCCTTCTTCCAACGGTACAAATTCTTCTTTTTGTTTTGACATCGTATTATATAATTTCATTGTTTGTTCCTCCTCTATGACATCTTGTATTTTTAGACTTCTGAACCTTTTCTCCTTTTTTCAGTTCCTTAATGGATTTTTTCAATTCTTTTACCTGACGGTGAAGACGAATATTATCTGCCTGCAGTTCCTGAATATCCGTTGTGATCGGATCCGGCAAATGTACCTGATCCAGATCCATGCGCGGTATGCGCTCATTATCTCTTTTTCACGATTCGCCCCGGTACACCGACAACCGTACAGTTTGGCGGCACTTCCTTTAGCACGACAGAGCCTGCTCCGATTTTGGAGTTTTCACCAATCGTAAAGGAACCAAGCACTTTAGCGCCCGCACTGACCATGACATTATCCTTCAGTGTCGGATGGCGCTTTCCGTCTCCTTGCCGGTACCGCCAAGTGTTACGCCCTGATACAGTGTTACATTATCGCCCAGCTCTGCGGTTTCTCCGATGATCACTCCGCTTCCGTGATCAATAAACAGCCCTTTTCCTATCTTGGCACCCGGATGAATCTCAATTCCAGTCTTTCTCACCGCTCTCTGGGACACCCAACGGGCTAAGAAATAATGTCTCTTCACATAGAACCTGTGCGCTACCCGGTAACAGAGAATCGCCTTAAAACTGGGATACAGCAATACTTCCATATTCGATTTGATCGCCGGGTCACGTTCTCTGATGACTTTAATTTCTTCTTTGATGTAAGACAACATTCCCATAAATTCTCTCCTCCTGCTTAACAGAATCTTTTTCCTGTTCACGAATGGATTTTACTTTGTGCATTGGAGACATTTCTGAAAAAATTAAAAAACTTCGTCTCCTGCAATATCAAGAGACGAAGTTAACTCCGCGGTTCCACTCTTATAGAAGATATCAAACATCTTCCACTCGATACACGTAACGTGTGTAATCCGTATCTGACTACTGGAAAATCCACTCTCTTTCGCCAGATCAACTCCCGAATGCACTTCACAGATTTTTCGCTCAAAACTGCTTTCAGCCGGTGACAGTTTCTCTCTGTTAGTTCCAATATCTGTTACTTTTTTCGTTCAACGTCTTTTCCTGTATAGGTTATATAATATGAGATATTTTCTGATTTGTCAATTAAAGACTAATCTTTTCTGAATTCTTTTCTATTTTATGATCTCTTTAATAATTCTGTGCCAGTTTTTATAAGCAATCTTCTCAATCTCTTCTTCATGAACAAACTCATTAAAAGAGTTCAGTCCTGCCATACCACCGGTTCGCGACAATTCTTTCAGCTGCTCATCTGTCAGATTCCGCGGTTGATTGCACAGAGCACGGCTATTGGAATGTGTGGCAACAACCGGACCATGAGCCGTTGATAGAAGATCCCAGAAAGACGTATCATTAAGATGCGAGACATCCAGGATCATTCCCAGATTTTCGATTTTATGGACAGCTCTTTTTCCGAGCTCTGTCAGTCCTCTTTCCGGAGTTCCGCGAGTTCCTGTTGCCAACAGATTTTCTTCGTTCCATGCAAGGCTTGCATGTCTCGCACCAAATTTATAAAATTCATCAATCATATCGATATCTTCACCGATACTTTTCAGTCCTCCAAACCAATAAATGCATACATTTTTCCTGCTTCCCGCGCCTTGATCATATCTTCATAAGAGCGGGAAATTTTCAGAATGTCGGCGCATTCCGGTTCTTCCTGGGTAATAGCAGCCATCATCTGATGGGTTTTCTTTAACGGATCGGCGTCAAATGGAGGTCATTCCAGACTACAAAGATGCCTCCCTCGATCTGACCTTCTTTCAGCCGTTCATAATGGTATTCCCGGAAGATGTCGTGTTCGTGATTCAGATAGTGATGTGTAATGTCAGTCCATATAAATAGCTGTTGCAGCACCTAACGCACAAATCGCCCACAGTACCCAAGTGTTATCCGCGCCAATTAGCGGATCGTTCAGGTTGAAAATATGTCCCCACATATTCTCCATGCTCCTTTCAGATGTCAAAATCACTGTTTTCTATGGGAGATATCTAATCTAACGATTTACACTCTGTACTGCCATGCAACAACATTAAAATTGAATTTCTACTTTAAATAAATCTGCTTCTGTCTCTATCTTTAATTCACCTTTCTGTAATTCTACAA
>VOFE01001461.1_pt1 | contig 22001 bp, 28 predicted proteins | sample 5384071 | NCBI WGS metagenome assembly VOFE01 (sample SAMN12384724, study PRJNA508395) | human gut metagenome | isolation source: healthy gut D | host: Homo sapiens
TAGGGGTTTACGTCCTCGGGGTGGGAGCCGAACTCCCCGCCCAGGTACATCCGGATCAGGGCGGAGGAGGGCTCGCTGTACTGGGGAAAGACCAGCTTCTGGAAACTGCGGCCGGACTGGGCGGCCCGGCCGCACAGGGCACGGAACTGGGTGGACTTGCCTGAGCCGTCCGTCCCCTCAAATACGATCAGCCGCCCGCCATTACAGGACCCTCTGCTTTCCCCGGCCGCTGGCCCGGCGGCCGGCGGCCTTGACCAGGACCAGAGGCAGCTTGGCCATCCGGCCGATGCGCTTGGGCTCCCGGCTCAGGCGGTAGGCCCACTCCATTCCTAGCTTCTGCCACTGTTCCGGGGCGCGCTCCACGTTGCCGGCGAACACATCCAGAGCGCCCCCCAGCCCGATGGCCAGCTTGGCCCCAGTGAGCAGGCCGAAGCGGGCGATCCACTTCTCCTGCTTGGGGGCGCCCAGGCAGACGAACAGCAGGTCGGGCCGGGCCTGAGCCACTTCGTGGGCTACGGGATCGGAGTCCTGAAAATAGCCGTCATGGACGCCGCACAGAACGATGTTGGGGTGCTGTTCCAGGATAAGCTGATATACTATAATGGATATGATTTTGCCGCACGCGGCGGAATGGGAGGAGACCCACATGAAAAAGCTGATGGTCCTGGACGGCAACTCTATTGTCAACCGGGCCTTTTTATGGGGTGAGCCAGAATCTCACCACCCGGACGGGACAGCCCACCAACGCGATCCTGGGTTTTGAATATTTTGAATAAGCTGCTGGAGGAGGAGCGGCCGGACGCCCTATGCGGGGACAAGGACTCCCTCCAGTTGGTCACCGACGCCACCACCGTCAAGCTGGTGTCCACCCGCATGGGCCGTACCGCCACCCGGGATATGACCCCGGACGCCTTCCGGGAGCAGTACGGCTTTCGATCCCATCCATATTGTGGACCTGAAGGCCCTGATGGGGGATCCTCCGACAATATTCCCGGGGTCCGGGGGTGGGGGAGAAAACCGCCCTGACCCTGCTCCATGAAAACGGCACTCCTGAACAGAGATATATGCCCGTCTGGAGGCGGGCACCCTGGAGGCCAAGCCCGGGGTGAAAAAGAAGCTGGAGGCGGGCAAGCAGAGCGCCTTTCAGTCCTACGACCTGTGCACCATCCGCTGCGATGCGCCCCTGGATTTTGTCCCCGAGCAGGCGCTGCGCCGCCCGGCGAACAGGGGGCTGCTGCGGGAGCTCTTTTCCGCCTGGGTTTTCAGAAGCTGATGGAGCAGATGGGGCTGGACCAGGAAGAGGCCGTGCAGGGTTCCCAGGCGGCGGTCCGCCAGGCGGAGACCGTGGAGCAGGTGACCGAGGAGGCCCGCTGGCGGGACCTGCTGGCCCAGTGGCGGGGACAGACGGTGGCGGTGCTGACGCTGCCGGACCTGTCCGCTCTGGTGGTGTGCTGGGACCAGGGGAACAGGCGGCGCTGTTTCGGGAGGAGACCCTGCCTACGTACGGTTCTTTTTTGCGGGAATTCTTCTGCCCGGAGATTGTTAAGCTGGGCTACCATATGAAAGATGTGATGAGCCGGGGGCTGGACCGGGGGTGGCAGGCCCAGGGCTTTGTGTTTGACGGGGCCATCGCGGCCTATCTCCTGGCCCCCACCGACGGAAGCTATGAGCTGGACAAGTTGGGCGCCCAGTATTTCCAGAAAACCTTACCCCCTGCCAAGGAATATCTGGGGGCGAAGGTCTGGAAGGACGCGGCGGGGCCCAGGCGGCCGGGCAGGTCATGGCCAGCCATGCCGCCCTGCTGTTTGCCCTGTATGCGCTGCTTCCGGAGAAGCTGGCGGCGTTTGGACTGACGAAGGTGTATGAGGACATTGAGCTCCCCCTGTGTCCGGTGCTGGCGGAGATGGAGCAGGCGGGGATGCTGGTGGACGAGCAGGCCCTGGCCCAGTTTGGGGCGGGGCTCACCGCCGGCATTGCCGCCCTCCAGGAGGAGATTTGGGCCCAGGCGGGGGGAGGAATTTAATCTGAACTCTACCCAGCAGCTGGGCCGGGTTCTCTTTGAGCAGCTGGGCCTGCCCCCGGTGAAAAAGACCAAGACGGGCTACTCCACCAACGCCGACGTGCTGGAGAAACTCCGCCCCCATCATCCCATTATCGACTTGATTCTGGAGTACCGCCAACTGACCAAGCTGAAATCCACCTATGTGGACGGGCTGTCCAAGGTCATCGCCGCGGACGGGCGGATCCACACCTGCTTTCAGAACACCGTCACCGCCACCGGACGGCTGTCTTCCACGGAACCCAACCTCCAGAACATCCCCGTCCGCACCGAGCTGGGGGCGCAGATTCGGAAGATGTTCATTGCCCGGCCGGGATGGGTTTTGGTGGATGCGGATTACTCCCAGATTGAGCTCCGCCTCCTGGCCCACATGGCGGGGGATGAGAAGATGATTGAGAGCTTCCGTTCCGGGGAGGATATCCACGCCCGCACGGCCTCTCAGGTCTTTGGCCTGCCGGTGGAGGAGATCACCGGGGAACTGCGCCGCCGGGCCAAGGCGGTGAACTTCGGCATCGTCTACGGCATCTCCGACTTCTCCCTGTCCCAGGACATCGGGGTGAGCCGCCAGGAGGCCAGCGACTATATGGAAAAGTATCTGGAGACCCTCTCCGGGGTGCGGGCCTATATGGACCGGGTCAAGGAGCAGGCCAAGAAGGCTGGCTACGTGGCCACCCTCCTGGGCCGCCGCCGGTGGCTGCCGGAGCTGAAGTCCTCCAACTTCAACCTGCGCTGGGTAGTGTCTGAACGGAAGAGGAGCCGTCGCTGCCGCCGATGACGCCAATGTCCTCGGGGTCGGCGGGGCGGAAGGAGAAGAGGAGGTATAGAGCAGGTTCAGGTCGTTGATGGGCAGACCCACCAGCTCCTCAAAGGTGTAAAGGCCGGAACTGCTGTCTGCGATGGTCTGGATCAGGGCCGCCTTGCCGGCGGAGATGCCGTACTCGTCCGCCTTCTGCTGGAGGGCATCATTGTGCTGGAAGGTCTGGGAGAGGATGGCACCGTTCACCTGGGCACTGGCCAGGGACGGCGTCCGCCTGGCTGGTCAGCTCCTGCTGGAGCCGGGCGCCCCCGGGCGGTGTCCTCATCTTCCACCGTAATGAGGATGGAGTTGGCCAGCTCGTCCACATAGCCGTTTTTGACCAGGGAGCCCACGATGGCGTTCATGGCCACATCAAGGGGTCCCCTTCAGCTCCATGCCATCCAGGATATCCACCGCATCCTCGTTGGTGGGGGCGGCGGACAGCACCTTTTCCTGCCGGTTCACCGTCAGCTCCACACCGGGGTTCACGTCCAGGGGAGATGATGGAGGCTACGGTGTTGGACTGGAGGTAGTAACCGACGCCACCTCCCGTCACAGCGAGCACAAGGCAGGCGGCAGCGGCCAGAGGGAGCCAGCGGTGCTTCTTGGGGCTGGCCCGGGCCGCCGTGATGGGGATCGCACCGCCCTGACGGGGGGGCACAGCGGGAGAGGACCCCCCTCCACATCGTTGGGGGCCGCGTGTTCCAGAGCGGCGCGCAGGCGCTCTTCCAACTGGCGTTCTGTCATCAGGCGTCATCTCCTTCCAGAAGCAGGTTCAGTTTCTTCAGGGCCCGGCGGTATTTGGACAGGACTGTGGCAAGGGGAGCTCCAGCAGCTGGGCGATCTCCCGGTGCTTCAGGCCGGTGACCGCATGGAGCATGACCACCTGCCGCTCCTGCTCGGACAGGAGGGAAAGGGCGGCGCGGAGGACGTGGCGGTCCTCCGTGGTGACATCGGGGCCCGGGCGGGCAGGGCGGACCCTCCTCGTCGGTCAGCCTCCTGGGTCTTCCCCCGCCCCGCAGCCTCATCAGAGCCAGATTCCGGGCCACGGTGAGCAGCCAGGCCATAGGCTTGCCCTGGGGGCGGTAGCTGGCGGCGGTGTCCCAGATGCGGACAAAGGCGTCCTGTGTCACGTCCTCGGCGTCCTGGGGGTGCTTCAAGTAGGAGAGCACCAGACCGTAGACTACGGTCCGGGTCCGGTGATAGAGTTCCTCCAGACTGTGGGAATCCTCGGCTGCCACCCCCAGCAGCAGCGATTCCAGGTCCTCCCGGGCGGAGGGGGCCCCATATGTGGTTGTCAAAAGTCCAAGCACTGTCATGGACACATTCTCCTGTCATCCTTAAAATGCTTGAGACGGGCGTTTTATTGCATGCGGAACAAAAAAATCTGAAAGCGTCCGTACCCATAGGATATCTGTATTATAGCGGGAAAACCTCCTCCCGCAAGGGGCGAAAATCTTCGGAGCCCCGCTCCAGCCGTCCAGGCAAAATGGGACCGCCCCCTTGTCTCGGGGAAAAGCGTGATATGCTGGATAGATCTGAGACAGAAAAGGGGCGTACACACATGCAGACCATTGGATTTATCGGCACCGGCATCATGGGACAGGGGATGATCCGCAATTTGATGAAGGCGGGCTACCCGGTCCAGATCTACAACCGCACCCGGAGCAAGGCAGAGGCACTGGAGCGGGAGGGAGCGGTCTGGAAGGACAGCGCCGCCCAGTGCGCCGCCGGCTGTGGGGTAGTCATCACCATCGTGGGCTATCCCCAGGACGTGGAGGAGGTCTATTTTGGCCCCGGGGGACTGCTGGAGTCCGCACAGCCCGGGACGGTGCTCATCGACATGACCACCACCAGCCCCAAGCTGGCCCAGCGCATCTATGACCAGGCCCGGGAGAGGGGCTGGACGCCCTGGACGCCCCGGTGTCCGGGGAAATACCGGCGCGGCCAACGGGACGCTGGCCATCATGGCCGGCGGCGATGAGGCCGTGTTCCAAAAGGTGCTGCCCGTGCTGGAGACCATGGGGGAGAACATCGTGCTGGAGGGAGGCCCGGGCGCGGGCCAGCACACCAAGATGTGCAACCAGATCGCCATCGCCGGCGCGCTGGCAGAGGGTGTGCGAGGCGCTGACCTACGCCAAGCGGGCAGGCCTGGACCCGGCGCGGGTCTATGAGACCATCCGTACCGGGCGGCCCGGGCGGCCAGCTGGACATCATTGCCCCCCAAGGTGCTCAACGGGGACTTTTCCGCCGCCTTCTATCTGCGGCATTTTGTAAAGGATATGGGGATCGCCAGCCAGGAGTGCCGGGACCGGGGCCTGGAGCTGGAGGTGCTGGAGCAGGTCCTGGCCGACTGCCGGCAGATCGAGGCGGAGGGCCATGGGGTGAGGGGACCCAGGCCCTGATCCGCCACTACCCCTGGGCCGACTGAGGTGGGCGTGCCGGTGACAGGGCGCTTTGCTCCCAGCCCCAGCGGGCGGATGCACCTGGGCAATTTGTGGTCCTCTCTTCTGGCCTGGCTGGCCGCCCGCAGCGCAGGGGGGAAGGATGGTGCTCCGGCTGGAGGACCTGGACCCGGACCGCTGCACCCAGGCGTGGTGTGACCAGGTGATGCGGGACCTGGGTGGCTGGGGCTGGACTGGGACAACGAGCCGGTGTACCAGAGCCGGCGGACCCCGGCCTATGAGGCGGCCTTCCGGCAGCTGGAGGAGAAGAGGCTGGTCTATCCTGCTTCTGCACCCGGGCGGAGCGGATGGCGGCTTCCGCCCCCCACCGCTCGGATGGACAGGCGGTGTATGACGGGCGGTGCCGGCGGCTGACGGCGGAACAGCGGGAGGATCTGGCCAGGCAGCGGAACCCCGCCTGGCGCTTGGCGGTGCCTGACCGTGCCAGCTCCTTCCGGGACCTGCTCCAGGGATGTATGAGGAAAACCTGCTCCGGGACTGTGGAGACTTCATTCTGCGCCGGTCCGACGGGGTGTACGCCTACCAGCTGGCAGTGGTGGTGGACGACGCCTGGATGGGGTGACCCAGGTGGTGCGGGGCAGCGATCTGCTCTCCTCCACCCCGCGGCAGCTATCTGCTGGAGCTGCTGGGCTGTCCCGCGCCGGGTACGGCCATGTGCCCTGCTGCTGGCCCCGACGGCCGCCGCCTGGCCAAGCGGGACCGGGACCAAGAGCTGGGAGCCCTTCAGCAGCGGTTTACCGCCCGGGAGCTGGTGGGCCGGCTGGCCCATCTGGCGGGGCTGATCCCGGAGGCGGCCCCTGTATCCCCGGAGGAGCTGGTACCCCTGTTCGCCTGGGAGAAGCTGCCCCGGCGGGATATCGCCATGGAGCCCTGGTAAAAGAGGCGGCGGTCTCGTTTCGAGACCGCCGCCGTGCCTCTGCTTACAGCAGGAAGAAGCGGACAAAGGCAAAATCCAATGAGACCGATGAGGCCGATCAGGACGTAGAGGAGAAAACGCTCCGCTGTCCCGGTCCCGGCACCCCAGCTCTGATCGATCTCCGGGTCCTCATACTCCTGCGTGATGTCCTCCCCCCTCCTGGTCCAGCAGGAGAAAAGAGTCGGGGAGGCGGACATGCTCATCCGGGCCTGTCCCCAGGTCCAGCTGGTCCTTGGGGACAGCCAGGAGGAAGGTGTCCTCCTGCACCGGAAAGGTGACTGGGACCACCCGGTCCAGCCCCTGGGAGTCGTAGACCTCAAACTGGGCGGTGAAGCCATAGATCTCCCGGCAGCCCACCCCGGCGAAGAGCCAAAGGTCCTCGCTGCTATGGGAGGAAGACCCCTCCGGTATAGGGGAAGGGGAGTAGCTTGCGGAAACGAACTGATATTTTCCGTTGAGGCCCCGGTCCAGCTCCGCCACACCGTGGACGTTGTCCTCGCTGTCGGAGGTGAAGGACACATAGAGGGTGCCGTCCACCTCTGTGGCGGCCAGGGCCTCTATGGCGCAGCCCTCCAGATGATCGGTCCAGCCCAGATAGTCCTGGAGCCCCTGGGTGAGGAGGGGAGGTCCCCACGCCAGTGGTACTCGCTGTCGTACACCAGAAAGATGAGGAGCAGGGCCACCACTGCCGACAGGACGGCGGCGATCAGCCGGGTGCGCTTCACCTTTTTAGAAAGGCCAGAGCCCGCTTGGGGGCCCGCACCACCGGCAGGCTGGCCTGCATAGCCTCCCCGGTGCCGACGGCACTCCGGACACTCCTCCAGGTGGGCCTCCACCTGCCGGGTGGTCTCCTCCTCTGTCAGCCCCCTCCAGGTAGGCGGGCAGCAGGTCCCGTACCACGCAGCAGTCCAGTTTATGTTCCATCCCTGTCACCTCCCATGATCCGAGCCAGCTCCTCTTTTCCCCTGGTAGAACCGGACCCTGGCCCATACCTCGCTCCGGTCCAGGATGTCCCCGATGTCTCGGAAGGAGAAGTCACCGGCCAGCCGCAGATAGATGACCTCCCGGGTATCCCCGTCCAGCCGCTGCATGGCCCGGTACAGGGCCAGCCGGCCCTCCCGCTGCTCCGTCTCCTGCGCTGGATCGTCGGGGGCGGCCTGACCGGCCAGGTGCTCCTCCTCCAGGGGAACGTTCCGCTTCCGCCGCTCCAGCTCCTTGTACCACAGCCGCTTGGCGATGGCGCACAGCCATACCTGAGGCGTGCAGTCCCCTGCGGAAGGAGCCCAGCTGTCGGAGGGACTGGCAGAAGGTCTCCTGGCACAGCTCCTCCGCCAGGTCAGCGTCCCGGCACAGGGAGAAGAGATAGCGGTATACCAGCTGGGCGTGCTGTTCGTACAGGTCTTCACCCCGGTGGGCCATGGCGGTCGCCTCCTTCCGTGTCCTTCTGTCTATTGGTCCCAGGGACGGGACATTCGTTACAGGATCTGAGCGGAAAATTTTGGGACGCGCCCAGGCTCCTGATGGGGGACGGCCTTTTAGATATCAGAGAGGGGGCCGGCGTCCGCCGGCCCCTCCGTCTGCTATGTGTCGCCGTAGATCTCCCGGGCCTGACGGAGAAATTCGGCGTCTTTGTCATCCAGGGCGTGAAGGCCGGCCGTCTCCTCCATGTGGTGGGTGAACTCGTGAGCCACCGTGGCGAAGAGCTCATCCTTCCACCCCTCCTCGTCCTCCTCCGGGAGCAGGGCGGCAAAGGAGCCGAAGTATAGGACGATGTACCGGCCCAGCATAACATGGCAGTATTCCCCATGATGTACATCTCACCGGGGGAAATCAGGGTCAGGCAGGGCCGCCTCCTCCAGCTGGATGCCGCCGTCCAGCTCCTCAAAGAAGGCGTCGGGGAATTCCCCGACGATCTCCTCCAGCCAGTCCCCATCTGCTCGTAAGTCGGTATCATAGGCCGCTCCTGTCCCCGGGGAGGGGCTGCCCAGCCCGGTAGATTTGAGACCATGATACCACGGGCGCCGGGGAAAAACAAGGGTCAGACTCCCAGGGCGGGGAGATGAGCAGGTCCTGGAGCCATACAGGGGCTGCAGCGGCGGCCTGGCGGATGGCGGCTGTCACCGCGGCGGGTCGGCCCCAGGGCCGAAGGTGAGAGCGCCGGAGGCGGCCTGGCTCCCGATGGCCAGGAGCGGAGGCGGAGCCGCCGATGGCGATCTGGGTGCCCACCGCCCCGCCGCCCACTGCGTAGGCACCGAAGGAACCGCCTCCCACGGACAGCAGGCCGATGGCCCCCGCCCAGGGCGGCCAGTCCCACCGCACAGGCCCCAATGGCGATGCCGCCCACGGACATCCCGCCCAGGGCCAGCAGCAGGCCCAGGGAGACCCCCGCCCAAGCTGAACAGTCCCAGGGAGATGCCGCCCAGGGCGAAGAGCCCAACCGCCACGTTGCCCACGGCGAAGATCCCTTGGCCACGCCGAAGCCCCGATCCCCAGGCGGACGTGGACCAGAGGCAGGCCGAACAGGGTGCGCTGGCTCTTATACTCATAGTGCCAGCGAGGGTAATAGTTGTGGTTGATAATGGTGGTGGGGACTTCCTGGGCATAGGGCTCCGGCTCCCGGCCGGTCACCAGATAGTCCAGACTCACATTGAAATACCGGGCCAGGGCGGCCAGGTTGTCCATGTCGGGCCGGCTGCTGCCGGCCTCCCATTTCTGGACCGCCTGCCGGGTGACCCCAGCAGGTCGGCCAGCCCCTCCCTGACTCAGCCCTGCTTTTTTCCGCAGCTCATAGAGACGGTTTTGAAATTCCATAGGGACTCCTCATGGATCAAGTGATAAGACCGGCCGGCACGCCCCGGCGGCAAGAAGACCTTAGCAAAAAGAGGCGGACAGGGCAACCAAAAAGAGGCATACAATTTGACAACTAACAGTTGCATCCGGGATTTTTTCAACTTTTGGTCCAAAAACGGGAAAAGAGACAGGCGTCCGCCGGGGGCTTATCTTACCACAGCACACCGGGCTTGACAAGCGCGGTGGGCGGACAGAGCACGGGAAAGGATTGACAAACACGATGCGGACCGCTAGACTGGGGAAGATGAAGTCCGGGTGCTGGCGGCCCCGTGGCGTGAGATCGGGAGGAGAGCGCGGATGGAAGTGAGCTGGCTGCTGGTGCAGCAGATCGCCAGCATGGTGCTGATGGGTCTGGCCGGCTATGGTGTGGGAAAACTGAAGCTGATCAGGGGGAGCAGAGCCGGGTGCTCTCCTGCATGTGTATCTATCTGGCGGTGCCGTGCAGCCTGATGACCTTCAACACGGCCATGGAGGCGGACAAGCTGACCGGCCTGCTGCTGGCCCTGGGGGCGGCAGTGCTGCTCCACCTGCTCTACCTGGCGCTCAATGGCTTGATGAACCGGAGCAGGCACGGACTTGCCCCGGAGGAGCAGGCGTCCGTGATCTACAACAATGCAGGCAACCTGATCCTGCCCATGGTAATGGCCATTCTGGGGCAGGAGTATGTGATCTACACCAGCGTCTATATCCTGGTGCAGAACATCCTGATGTGGACCCATGGCCAGAAGCTGATGGGGGTGCCCAGCAGTTTGATTGGAAAAAGATCGTGACCACATCCCGCCATCGCCGCCATCCTGGCGGGACTGGCGCTGTTCATCACCGGGCTGCGCCTGCCGGGGCCTCTGGTCACCGCCATGGAGGGGCTGGGCAGCTGCATGGCACCCCTGAGCATGCTGGTGATCGGGATCTTGTTTTCTGAGCTGGACCTGAAGCGGGTGCTCTGTCAGGGGCGCATCTACTGGGTGGCGGGGCTGCGTCTGCTGGTCTACCCCCTGCTCTCCATGGCGGTGCTCCTGGCCCTGCGGGTGCTGTGGCCCCACAGCGACGGGGACAACGTGCTGCTGGTCAGCCTTCTGTGCGCCATTGGGCCGGCGGCCTCCGCCATCACTCAGATGGCCCAGCTCTACCACAACCCCAACAGTGGGTATGTCTCTTCCATCAATGTGTTCACCACCCTGCTGTGCGGTGACCATGCCGGTAAGGTGGCCAGGGCGGCAGGGACGCGGCGGGCCGTCAGAAACTCCAGGATCTCCCGGACGCCCGGCTTGAGCGGGACGCCCTCCCGCTCCATCCGCTCCTGGGAGCGGGCGGAGCAGGTGAGCAGAAAGGTCTCCCGGGGAAAATCCGGCCCAAACAGGTCCAGCATCTTTTGGAGGATGTCGGCCCGGTTCTGCCCCACGAACTCCAAATAGGCCCGCCCCACCTGGGGCCAGCCCAGCTCCGTGCTGACGGCGTTCCAGATTTCCTGGGACAGGCGTTCCGTATCGAACAGCACCCCGTCCACGTCAAAGACCACGCCCTCCAGGTCGAAGCGGCTCATACCTTGCCGATGTCGGTGCGGAAGTGCATATCCTGGAAGGAGATGGGCTTGCAGGCGGCGTAAGCCTTTTCAATGGCCGCCTCCAGGCTGTCCCCCACGGCGGTGACGCCCAGCACCCGGCCTCCCGCGGTGAGGATCCGGCCGTCTCCGTCCCGCTTGGTGCCCGCGTGGAACACAGTGGCCAGCTTTCCGGCCTCCTCCAGGCCGGAGATGGGATAACCGCTCTGATACTGAACGGGGTAGCCGCCGGAGGCCAGGACGATGCAGCAGGCCGCACCCTCTTTCCAACGGATGTCCACCTGATCCAGAGTGCCGTTGACACAAGCCTGGAAAATGTCCATCAGGTCGGTGTCCAGCATGGACAAGAGGGGCTGGGTCTCCGGGTCGCCGAAGCGGGCGTTGTACTCCACCACCTTGGGGCCGTCCTGAGTGAGCATCAGGCCGAAGTAGAGCACGCCCTGGAAGGGGCGTCCCTCCGCCTGCATAGCCTTTACAGTGGGCAGGAAGATCTTCTCCATACACTCCGCGGCGATGGCGGGGGTGTAGTTGGGGGAGGGGCAGAAGGCGCCCATGCCGCCGGTGTTGGGGCCCTGGTTGCCGTCATAGGCCCGCTTGTGGTCCTGAGAGGACAGCATGGGAACCAGGTGCTTCCCATCACAGAAGGCCAGCACCGTGACCTCGGGGCCCACCATGCACTCCTCGATGACCACGGTGGAGCCGCTCTTGCCAAACTTGTGGTCCTGCATCATGGAGCGCACGGCCTCCTCGGCCTCCTCCACGGTGGCGGCCACTACCACGCCCTTGCCCAGAGCCAGGCCGTCCGCCTTGACCACAATGGGGGCCCCCTGACGGCGGATGTAGGCCAGGGCCTGCTCCATGTCGGTGAAGGTCTCATACTGGGCGGTGGGGATGTGGTACTTTTTCATCAGTTCCTTGGAGAACGCCTTGCTGGCCTCCAGAATGGCGGCGTTGGCCCGGGGGCCGAAGGCGGGGATGCCAGCCGCCTCCAGGGCGTCCACCATGCCCAGGGCCAGGGGATCGTCGGGAGCCACCATGACAAAGTCCATGGCGTGCTCCCTGGCCCAGGCCACCATGCCTTCCACGTCCGTGGCCTTGATGGGCACGCACTGGGCCACCTGGGCGATGCCCCCGTTGCCAGGGGCGCAGTACAGCTCGGTCACCTTGGGACTCTGAGCCAGCTTCCAGCAGATGGCGTGCTCACGCCCGCCGCCGCCGATGACTAATACCTTCATAAAAACACGACCTTTCAGCGAGTTAGGAATTAGGAGTTAGGAATTAGGAATTGTTCCGTCATGGACGGACTTGGTGATGGAGGAGAGCAGTTTTCTCAATTCTTCGCAGTCTGAATGGAGGGAGTCATATTCAGTGCGGGAAATGTAGCCACAGGAATAGAGCAGTTCCAGCCAATAGAGAGTCTCCGCACATTCCTTCAAGGCAATGTACAGTTTATTTAAGAAGTCCCTTCCGGCTGCTTCCGTACTGAGCCTCTGCGATGTTAGCGCCGATGCTGGTGCCGCTGCGCAAAATTTGTTTGGAGAGAACGTATTCTTTCTTCTCCTCTGATAAGTAGCGATAAGCAAAGACAATGCGCTTGGCAAAAGCAAGGCTTTTGGGCATCAGGATACGTTCGCCGCTCATAAGCTCCTAACTCCTCATTCCTAATTCCTAATTGGATCAGTGGTGGAACAGCCGGATCCCGGTAAACGCCATGACCATGCCGTACTTGTTGGCGGTGGCGATGACCTGGTCGTCACGGATGGAGCCGCCGGGCTGGGCGATGTACTGCACGCCGGACTTCCGGGCGCGCTCCACGTTGTCACCGAAGGGGAAGAAGGCGTCGGAGCCTACGGTGACGCCGGACATCTGGGCGATCCAGGCGGCCTTCTCCTCGGCGGTGAGTACCTCGGGTTTTACCTTGAAGGTGTTCTGCCACACGCCCTCGGCCAGAACATCATCATGCTCGTCGGAGATATAGATGTCAATGGCGTTGTCCCGGTCGGGGCGGCGGATGTTGTCCACAAACTGGAGGCCCAGGACCTTGGGATGCTGGCGCAGCCACCAGATGTCGGCCTTGTTGCCCGCCAGGCGGGTGCAGTGGATGCGGCTCTGCTGGCCGGCGCCCACGCCGATGGTCATGCCGTTCTTGACATAGCAGACGGAGTTGGACTGGGTGTATTTCAGGGTGATGAGGGAGAGGAGCATATCGTTCTTGGCCTGCTGGGAGAGCTCCTTGTTCTCAGTGACCACGTTCTGGAGCATCTCCTCGTTGATGTCCAGGTCGTTGTAGCCCTGCTCAAAGGTGATGCCGAAGATGCTCCGGCGCTCGATGGGGGCGGGCGTGTAGCTGGGGTCGATCTCTACCACGTTGTAGCCCCCCTTGCGCTTGCCCCTCAGGATCTCCAGGGCCTCGTCTGTGTAGCCCGGGGCGATGACGCCGTCGGATACCTCAGCGGCCAGGAAGCGGGCGGTGTCCCCGTCACACACATCGGACAGGGCGGCCCAGTCGCCGAAGGAGCACAGCCGGTCCGCGCCCCTGGCCCGGATATAGGCACAGGCGATGGGGGACAGCTCCCCCTCGGGAGCGAAGTAGATGCGCCGTTCTACATCGCTGAGGGGCAGGCCCAAGGCGGCCCCGGCGGGGGAGACGTGCTTGAAGGAGGCGGCGGCGGGCAGGCCGGTGGCCTTTTTCAGGGCCTTTACCAGCTGCCAGGAGTTCAGGGCGTCCATGAAGTTGATGTATCCCGGCTTGCCGTTCAGCACCGTCAGGGGCAGGTCGCCCCCCTCCCGCATGAAGATGCGGGCGGGCTTCTGGTTGGGGTTGCAGCCGTATTTCAGTTCCAGTTCAGTCATGGAAGGTCATCCTTTCTGTATTTGAGATAATGGCTGGAAGGCTCAGGGCTCCTCCGGCGCTTCAAAGGGCTCCGCATGGAATTTTCCGTCCTCTCCCCGGGCATAGGCGGCGCCGAAGGGGGCGCTGAGCAGGGGGATGATGTCCGGGTCATAGTTGCAGATGGTGTTTAGGTCGTAGACGCCCGTATGGCCGATGTCATTGATATAGGCCTCATCCTCCTCGCCGGAGAAGAAGCGCCAGCCGCTGTCGGGGTACTGTCCGTCGGGCCGCTCCCGGTAGCACCAGCCTACCTGTTTACCCAAAACGGTGATGTGGTCAGTGGCCAAGCATCCGTTGGGGCCCTCCCAGCCGGGCAGGAGCTCCCGCAGCTCCGGGGCGGAGAACAGGAAGGGCTTTTCCTGGGGGATCCGGTACCACATCCGGCCCGCCCAGGCCTGCTTGCTGTCCAGCAGCTGGCGCACCAGCCGCAGGTTCAGATCCAGATAGGCGGCCGCGTCCTGCTCGCCGTGTTCGCCCCCCATGCGGAAGGCCCAGTAGGCGGCTCCGCACACCAGGCCCACGGCGTACTCCTCCCAGCTGTGGAAAGCGGCGGCCTGCTCCACCCAGTATTGGGACATCTCCCGGTACTCGTCCATGGAGATCAGCTCGCAGGCACAGGCGGTCCGCAGGTGGCCCAGGGTCTCGCTGATGTCCCAGGCCAGGAAGCCGCGGCGGCCCACCAAAGGCTGGAACTGCCGGGCGAAGGTGGACAACCGCTGAAAGACAGGGCGGGCGTTGGGAAACAGGTCCTCCAGGGAGAAGCTGGAGCGGTCCTCCCAAAAGGCTTCAAAGTCCAGATATTCGTGGTTGGTCAGCAGGGCCTCCTTGCAGAAGGCCACCATGCTGTCCTTGTCAGTGATGCCGTAGACCTGCCCCAGATGATCCCGGGTGGCCTGGCGGTCCTCCTGGCTCAGGCAGAAGGGAACGGAGGTGAAGTAGGCCTCCCCGGCATCCTCCAGAGTGGCCAAACCGGGAATCTTACGCAGGGCAGGCACCCCGGCCAGCAGGAGAGGGAAGGTATCAGCGGTGCAGAGGGTGGGCGGCTGGAAGGGAACGGAGGCCCGTTCCTTTTGAAATTGGATGATCGGGTCGGTCAATGCCATGAGAATACTCCTTTTGACAGGGGGATGAGGCTTACTGGTGCTTGTTGATGATCACAGTGTCCCGTTCGCCGGAGGCAAGGTCTACATACTGGACGAACAGGGAGACCTTGTTGTCCTCGTTCAGGCTGGCCCACAGCTCGTTGGCCAGGGTCTTGGCGTCGGGGGCGGTGACGGCCACCTTCCGGGGCTCGCCCTCAAAGGAGGGGAGGGGGTCCAGATTTTCCTGATAGGTGTGGATGAAGCGGCCCTCGCCGGCCTTGGGGTGGTCATAGCCGAAGAAGTAGCGGCAGCAGCAGGAGGGGTCGCCGTCGTTGCTCTTCAGGATAGACAGGGCGTAGCTGCCGTCCTTGTGGAGCAGGCCGGAGATGCGTGGGGTGTAGTTGTCGGGGTCGGGCTCAAACTCACGGGTGCGCAGGGCCTGGGCAAAGACCTTGCCCTCCAGCAGCCCATCCCGGACGGTGTCGGTCTGGTCGCCGTTGGTGACCACAGTGTCGTCCCCCACGATGCGGACGGGGTGATAGATGATAAGAGAGGGGTCCACCATCTTACTTTCGTCATAGGCCCGGGTGCGGATGCCGTCCTCGGTGGTCTCAAAGACCCGGTTGCGGCTGTTTTCACTGCGGCCCATGATGAAGTAGGCGATGACGGCCTTCTTGTCATCGGCGGAGCGGCCCAGGACGACGCCCCGTCCAGGGTAGGGATGGTTCCGTACGAGTTCATTGAGATCAAGTGTTTTCATGGGAATCCTCCTTGTGATGGTCAGAATTTGGAGTTATATAGGACTCTTGGAATAGCAGCCGCCTGACAGCGGAGAAATAAGAAATGAGCAGACCGGCTCCTCCCAGAAGGCAGAGCAGGATACTGACAGGTGCAAGGACCTCATCTAACCGGACAAGCGGGTACAGCAGCAGGCCGCCCAGGAACAAAAAACCGGCGGCCAGAATGGTCGGTACGGACATAAGACGCTCCTTTCCGCAGCTGTGTCAGGAAAAAAGGGCGCACCGATTTTTTGAAACGGTGCGCCCAGACGGTCGGCATATTCAGGGCGATACTCCCCGTGGTCATTTCCACTTACCGTCAGTCATATCGCACACTTCACATTGTATCATAGCTCGGGTTCAAAAGCAAATTCATTCCGGGCGGTCCAGCACCCGGACCAGACGGCCCTCCACCTTCAGGAGGCCCTGACAGAACAGGGAGACCGCCCGGGGCAGGAGCTTCCACTCGCACTGCTCCATGATCCGCCGCTGAAGGACCTCCGGGGTGTCGTCCGGGAGGACCTCCACCGCCTTTTGTAAGACGATGGGGCCGCCGTCGCACTCCTCGCTGACGAAGTGGACGGTGGCGCCGGACAGCTTGACCCCGTACTCCAGGGCCTTCTCATGGACATGGAGGCCATAGCAGCCCGGCCCCGCGAAGGAGGGGATCAGGGCGGGGTGGACATTGAGGATGGCGTTGGGGAAGGCGCGGACCATCTCACTGGTGAGGATGACCATGAAGCCGGCCAGGACCACCAGATCAATGTCCAGCGCCCGCAGCTTTTCCACCAGGGCGGCGGTCATGGCCTGGCTGGAGGAAAACTCCTTCCGTGCCACCACATAGCCGGGGATCCCCGCCTTCGCGGCCCGCTCCAGGGCGTAGGCGCCGGGATTGGAGGAGATGACGGCGGCGATCTCACCGTTGACCAGCTCTCCCCGGGCCTGGGCGTTGATGAGAGCCTGAAGATTGGTGCCGCCGCCGGAGACCAGCACGGCGATACGTTTGGACATAGCGAACCTCCAAGTGAGTTAGGAATTAGGAGTTAGGAATTGGAAATTAGGAGTTAGGAGTTAGGAATTAGGAGTTAGGAGTTAGGAGTTAGGAGTTAGGAGTGAGCCTGGTCGCACGATGTGAGAGCGGTCCGGCGGATCCGGGCGCTACAATTCCTAACTCCTCATTCCTAATTTGATTAAACCAGCTCCACGCCGGCCTCGCCGGAGACCACCTCGCCGATCTGATAGGCGGTCTCGCCGGCCTCCTTCAGGACGGACAGGGCCAGCCCGGCCTGCGCGGCGGGGAGGGCCAGGATCATGCCGATGCCCATGTTGAAGGTGTTGTACATATCCCGCTCCGGGATGCCGCCAGTCTTCTGGATCAGGTCGAAGATGGGCAGGCGGGGGAAGGTGCTCAGGTCGATCCGGGCGGTGAGCCCCTGGGTCATCATCCGGGGCACATTTTCATAGAAGCCGCCGCCGGTGATGTGGCTGACGGCGTGGACGTCCACACCGGCCTTCAGCAGGGCCTTCACCGCCTTGACGTAGATGCGGGTGGGGGCCAGCAGGGCCTCTCCCAGGCTCTTGCCGTTCAGGTCCTCCCGGGGAGTCTTAAGGTCGGCGTGCTCCACGTCCAGTACCTTGCGCACCAGGGAGAAGCCGTTGGAGTGGACGCCGGAGGAGGCCAGTCCCACCAGCACATCGCCGGCGGCCAGCTTCTTGCCGTCAATGATCTTCTCCTCGTCCACGATGCCCACGGAGAAGCCGGCCAGGTCGTACTCGTCCTCGGGATAGAAGCCGGGCATCTCGGCGGTCTCGCCGCCCACCAGGGCGCACTCCGACTGGCGGCAGCCCTCGGTGATGCCGGAGACGATGTCTGCGATGCGGGCGGGGTCGTTCTTGCCGCAGGCGATGTAGTCCAGGAAGAACATGGGGGCGGCGCCGCCGCACACGATGTCGTTGACGCACATGGCCACGCAGTCGATGCCCACGGTGTCGTGCTTGTCCATCAGGAAGGCCAGCTTCAGCTTGGTGCCCACGCCGTCGGTGCCGGAGACCAGCACCGGCTTTTTCATGCCGGCCAGATCGGGGGCGAACATACCGCCGAAGCCGCCCAGAGTGCCCATGACGCCGGGGATATAGGTGGACTCCACCATGGGCTTGATGCGCTCGACCGCCTCATATCCGGCGGTGACGTCCACGCCGGCGGCGGCGTAAGACTCGGAGTGAGAGTTTTTCATACCAAAACCTCCGTTTTTAAATTAGGAATTAGGAGTTAGGAATTAGGAGTTGTGGAGGCGCCCCAGGCGCGCGACCGGAATTTAGTCCGGCGGAGCCGGACGCCATAAGTGCTCATTCCTAATTCCTAATTGCAAAGAATAACGGCCGCGCCGTTATTCTTTGCCGCTCCAGCAGTAGGTACACACCTTATCCCGGTCCAGGCCGATGGCCTCCAGCAGACCGTCCAGGGACTGGTAGCCCAGGGAGTTGAAGCCGAATTTTTCACAGATGGTCTTCAGCATACACTGTCCGCGCTGGGTATTGGCGTCGGCGTACTCCTCCAGATGCTGCTGCCCCTCATCTCCCTCCAGCTCCTGGATGGTGCGGCGGGCCAGCAGGTCCATGTCGGAGTTGCCCCGGGAGAAGTTCAGATACTTGCAGCTGTGCATGATGGGGGGGCAGGCGGAGCGCATATGGACCTCCTCCGCGCCGGACTCATAGAGGAATTCCACGGTCTCGCGCAGCTGCGTGCCGCGCACGATGGAGTCATCCACAAACAGCAGCTTCTTTCCCTCGATCAGCTCCGGCACGGGGATCTGCTTCATCTTGGCCACCTGGTTGCGGACCTCCTGGTTGGTGGGCATGAAGGAGCGCGGCCAGGTCGGGGTGTATTTCACAAAGGGACGCGCAAGGGGCTTGCCGCTGTGGTTGGCATAGCCCATGGCGTGCGGCACGCCGGAGTCGGGCACGCCGGCCACATAGTCCACCTTGGGCAGCTGGCCCCGGGCCACCTCGTCCCGCGCCATGATCGCGCCGTTGCGGTAGCGCATCAGCTCCACATTCACACCCTCGTAGTTAGAGTTCGGGTAGCCGTAATAGGTCCACAAAAAGGCGCAGATCTTCATCTCCTTGCCAGCAGGGGAGAGGGTCTCGATACCGTTGGCGGTGATGCGGACGATCTCCCGGGGGCCCAACTCATAGGCGTCGGTGTAGCCCAGCTTATGATAGGCGAAGGACTCGAAGGAAACACAGTGAGCCCCCTCTTTTTTCCCAATCAGAACTGGAAGCCGGCCAACCTGGTCGCGGGCGGCAATGATTTCTCCTTGGCTGGTCAGGATCAGAAGAGTGAGAGAGCCGCGGATCTCCTCCTGGGCATGGAGGATGCCGGAGACCAGATCATCCTTTTGGTTGATGAGAGCGGCGGCCAACTCGGTGGCGTTGACCTTGCCGGAGCTCATGGCCATGAACTGGTGGCCGTGGTCGGAGAAGTACCGCTGGATCAGCTCCTCCGAATTGTTGATGATGCCAACCGTGGTGATGGCGTACAGGCCCAGGTGAGAGCGCACCAGCAGGGGCTGGGGATCGGTGTCGCTGATGCAGCCGATGCCGCTGCACCCGTGAAAGTCGGTGAGATCCTTTTCAAATTTCGTGCGGAACGGGGTGTTCTCGATGGAGTGGATCTGCCTTTGGAACCCGTCCTGCGCATCGTGGATGAGCATACCGCCCCGGCGGGTGCCGAGGTGGGAGTGGTAGTCCACTCCGAAGAAAATATCCAGTGTCACATCCTCGTGGGACACTGCGCCAAAAAAGCCGCCCATGACGTCCTCCTCAATGATACAAATGGTAACGGAAAGGATGGGGTGGAAAAGGGGCGGAAACGGAACGGCTCCGCCCCTTTCCGAACCATCTCATTGATACAAGTGTGCCATCCGGAGCACCTCCGGGGTTTGGGGACAGTGGGGTCACTTCTGGGCGAAAAACAGCTTGGACAGGGTCATGGGATCCACATACTGACCGTCCTTGTACACGCGCATGTTGCCGGAGGCCACTTCGTCGATGAGCATGACTTTGCCATCGGCATCATAGCCGAACTCGAACTTGATGTCATACAGGACGAGGCCCTTTTCCTTCAGGTCGTCCGCGACGATCTCGGTGATCTTCTGCGTCATGGCCTTGATGTCGTCATACTGCTGCTCGGTCATCACGCCCAGCGCCACAAGGCCGTCCTTCGTCACCAGCGGATCGCCCAGCGCGTCATTTTTGAAGGTCGTCTCCACATAGGCGGGCAGGTCGGCGCCCTCTTCAATGTACTCACCGTAGCGGCGGCGGAAGCTCCCCACCGCCTTGAGGCGGCAGATGACCTCCAGCCCGTGGCCGAAGACTTTCGCGGGCAGGACCTCCATCGTGGTGTTGGCCAGGTCGGCGGAGACAAAGTGGGTCTTGATGCCGGCGGCGTTGATCTTTTCAAAAAAGTGCTTGGTCATGCGCAGGTTGACATTGCCCACGCCCTCGATGGTCAGGCCCACGCTGTTCTCGCCGGGGTCAAACACGCCGTCCTTGCCCGTGCAGTCATCCTTGAACCTGAGCAGGTAGTTGCCGTTGTCCAGAGCAAATACGTCTTTGGTCTTGCCAGTGTAAACAAGCTTCTTTTCCATGGTGGGATTCCTCCGTTTATAATAGAATGAGTTTTGAGCGTATTCCGAGGGTGTGGCTGTGTCGGGAGTGGATTACTGGCCCAGCTCGGTCTGGAGCTTCTGCTCCTTTTCGGCGATCTGTCTGGCCATATCCTCCCGGGCGGCGTCCAGCTTGGCGGCCAAGGCGTCATCAGAAACGGCCAGGATCTGGGCGGCCAGAACGGCGGCATTTTTGGCTCCGTTGAGGGCCACAGTGGCCACGGGGATGCCGCTGGGCATCTGCACAGTGGCGAGCAGGGCGTCCAGTCCGTCCATAGCGCCCCCCTTCATGGGGATGCCGATGACCGGCAGGGTGGAGTTCCCGGCAAAGGCGCCGGCCAGATGGGCCGCCATACCGGCGGCGCAGATCAGCACGCCGAAGCCGTTCTTCCGGGCATCCCGGGCGAACTCCGCGGCGGCGGCAGGGGTGCGGTGGGCGCTGAGGATGTGGGCCTCATAGGGGATGCCGAACTCCGTCAGCTGGGCGCAGGCCGCCTTGACAACAGGCCAGTCGCTGTCTGAGCCCATGATAACCGCTACTTTCTTGCTCATAGATCGATCTCTCCTTCCAGCTCAAAAAAGTTCAGGCCGCCTGCGGGTGACAGGGGCCTGAAAATTTAGGATGCGGTTGTAGGAATGGGCAGATTGGGGCCCTGGTGAAAACGGCGCTGAGCAGAATGGCGAAACAGACACGCGTATCCCATGGGAAGAACCTCCTTGCCCTGATTAGGCTTTCATTTTATCGAAAACAGCCGGGATTTGCAAGGGGGGGACTTAAATTCGTAGGCTTGTACAATGAGACGCCGGAGAAAACAGTGGAAACTTGTGGGGCCGGGACAGAATGGGCGTTACAGCAGGCCGGCGGTGCTCAGGATCCGGGAGACCTGTCCGGCCCGGAGGGACCAGGCCGCCGCCGCTCCATGGGCCAGGCGGCGCTGGGAGACCCAGGCGGGGGGCTCCTCCAGGGCGTGCTCGCACAGGGTGAGGAACTCCTGATGGGAGTGGGCCCCGTATACCACGTCGGGGAAGTGCTCCACCTGATCGGGCCAGAGCATGGAGACGATGGGCCGCCCGGTGGAGAGGTACTCATAGATCCGGGTGGGGATCACGTCGCAGTCCGGCTGCTCCTCCCGGAGGAAGTTCAGCAGCACCCGGCACCGGGACAGGTGCTCCGGCACCTCCATCAGGGGGCAGGGAGGGAGAAAATGCACATTGGGAAGCTGGGCCAGCCGGTGCAGGAGCGGGTTGTGCTCCCGGCGGCCCAGAAGGAGAAAGGTCCAGCGAGGCCGCGCCTGGGCGGCGTAGAGCAGGGGAGACAGGTCCAGATCCCCGTGGATGGTCCCGGCCCAGCCCAGCACAGGGGCCTCCGGCCGGGGGCGGCTGGGGGCGGCGATCCGGGAGAACAGGGGATAGGTCACTCCGTTGGGCAGCAGGGATGGACACCGTCACCACCACGGCGATGGCGATGGAAAATACCGTCTCCCGCCAGAACCTTCCCCCCGGCTGTCCGCCAGGGCGGGATGGACGGCGGAGAGCATCAGCTGGTTGAAGGACAGCCCCCACAGGACCAGCACCACCAGCAGGATCCCAGCGCCAGCAGGGCGATCTTCTCCGGGGGCTCCACGGAGAGGATGTCGCCGATGAGCAGGCTGTTGAACTTGGTAAAGAGCGCCCCCAGGGTGGCAGAGGAAGATGCCCAGGGCCACCGCTGTGGAGGAAAACACTCCATCACCGTGTCGCTGGCCAGGGCGGAGCGGCGGCGCACCAGATTGAACAGCAGGGCGAACACCACCGCAAAGAGGACCGCCGCCCAGGTGGGCTCGTTGAAGCCGCAGATGGCCCCAATAGCCATGCCGGTAAAGGCGGAGTGGCCCAGGGCGTCGGAGAAGAAGGACATCCGGCTCTCCACCACCATAGTGGACAGCAGGCCGAACAG
>VOFE01001648.1_pt1 | contig 22001 bp, 33 predicted proteins | sample 5384071 | NCBI WGS metagenome assembly VOFE01 (sample SAMN12384724, study PRJNA508395) | human gut metagenome | isolation source: healthy gut D | host: Homo sapiens
GCTTTTAGAATGTATACGCGATGGGCAGAAAAGCACGGCTATTCAACGCAGACAATTGATTATCTTGAAGGCGATGAGGCTGGAATAAAGTCTGTTACTATAGAGATTTCAGGAGATAATGCATATGGACATCTTAAGTCAGAACATGGGGTTCACAGGCTTGTAAGAATATCTCCATTTAATGCGGCCGGAAAGAGACAGACATCTTTCGTATCGTGTGATGTAATGCCTGATATAGATGAGGATATTGATATACAGATTAATGATGATGATTTAAGAATTGATACATATCGTTCAAGTGGAGCTGGTGGACAGCATATCAACAAAACAGATTCCGCAATCCGTATTACGCATTTTCCAACAGGAATAGTTGTACAGTGCCAGAATGAGAGATCACAGCACCAGAATAAAGATAAGGCAATGCAGATGTTAAAAGGCAAAGCTTTATATGATGAAGCAGGAAGAAAAATGCACAGAAGTCATCAGATATAAGAGGTGATGTTAAAGATATTAATTTTGGCAATCAGATAAGAAGTTATGTATTACAGCCATACACAATGGTAAAAGATCATAGAACTAATAAAGATATTGGTAATGCAGCAAGTGTGTTAGATGGCAATATAGATCCATTTATTAACGCATATCTTAACTGGATATCGACAGGAAAGAAAGCTGATGAAGAATAATGAGATAATTAATTTATAATAACTATAAAATGCAGTGGCATTAAGAAAGGAGTAATTATGGCAGATTATATCAGACCGGTAGTATTTACACTTGGAGGTCAGAAGTTTGGAGTGGATATTAACCTCGTTCAGTCAATTGAAAGACAGGTAGATGTTGTTCCAGTTCCTAATGCTATGAAGTACATAAGTGGAATTGTTAATCTTAGAGGAGAAGTAATACCAGTAATGAGTCTTAAGAAGAAGTTCTCTATGGATGATACCGCTGAATCTAAGGGTAATAATACAGTTATCGTTAATCTTCCGGATATGAAGATAGCACTTGAGGTTGATGAGGTTCTTGAAATTGGTGAACTTAACGCAGAGAAGATTGTTGATATGCCAAGACTTGCTAAGAATGAGGAAACAGAATACCTTGACAGAGTTGCAAGTGTAGATGGTGATTTAGTTATTCTTCTTGATATTAACAAGATATTATCAGAGGATGAAGCACAGGGCGTTAGGGAATTTGCTGAACAGATGAGCAGGAACGACTAATACAGTAACTGTTAATTAAGTGTATAGCGAGAAGGAGTGTATATGGGTAATAGCAATGTATTTAAAAAGAAATGCAGGTATTCTTATGGCAATCAGTTCGCTTCCATCACCTTATGGAATAGGAACATTAGGAAAAGATGCCTATGAGTTTGTGGATTTTGTAAGGGACAGCAATCATAAATACTGGCAGGTACTTCCGGTAGGACCAACAACATACGGTGACAGTCCTTATCAGCCATATTCGGCGTTTGCGGGTAATCCTTATTTTGTCGATCTGGATATGCTGATAGAAGAAAGGACTTCTTCTTAAATCAGAGGTTATAGCAGTTGACTGGGGAGATGGAATAATACCGGTTGAGGTGTCAGAAGATGATGCGGTCAATAACCGATATCCAGTCAACCATGACGGCTATCTTGGTGATGACCGATATGTAAGTTATGAGAAAATGTATAATGAAAGATTTAATGTACTTAGAAAAGCATATGAGCGTTTTAAGGGAAAATGTGTTTCAGCAAAGCTTACCCTTGATAAGGGACTTCCACTTTACAAGCGTTTTGATAATTTTGTTAAGGATAATGCATATTGGCTTAAGGATTACGCAATGTTTATGTCTTTGAAAGAGTATTTTAACCAGAAAGCATGGGGAGAATGGGACAGGGATATTAAGTTCAGAGAACCAGAGGCTATGCAAAGATATGAGGACGAACTTTCTGATGATATAGGATTTTGGAATTTTATCCAGTATGAGTTCTATACACAGTGGGGTAAGTTAAAGGCATATGCTAATTCTAACGGAATTGAGATAATTGGCGATATACCTATATATATGGGCTACGACAGTGTTGATGTATGGGTCAATCAGGCAGAATTCCAACTTGATGAGAATCTCACACCGGTAAAGGTAGCAGGAGTTCCACCAGATGCATTTTCAGATATGGGTCAGAAGTGGGGCAATCCATTATATGACTGGGCTAAGATGGAGAACAGTGATTTTGGATGGTGGAGAATGAGAATGGCTAATTCTGCACGCCTGTATGATATTATAAGAATAGACCATTTTCTTGGTATTATTAAATATTATACTATTCCATATGAAATGCCTGATGCAAGACAGGGCTCATATGAGCATGGACCAGGCAGAAGCTTCTTGATGCTATTAATGAATCAATCGGCGATAAGAAGATAATAGCAGAGGATCTTGGAGTATGTATGCCGGAGGTTGACCAGATATTAAAGGATAATAATTATCCGGGAATGAAGGTGCTTGAATTCGCATTTGGTGGCGACAGAAAGAATCCACATCTTCCATATAATTACACTAATAATTGTGTATGCTACGGTGGAACACACGACAATGAAACACTTTTGGATTTTTTAATGACAGAAATGATGGCGAGTTAGGTTATGCATTTGATTATCTTGATACAAGGGATAAGTACAGAATGGTAGATATGGTGTTCAGAGCTGCATATTCAAGTGTTGCTGTGCTTACAATATTTGCTGTTCAAGATATATTAAAGCTTGATAATTCAGCAAGAATGAACTTCCCATCAAGCTTTGGTAATAACTGGAAATGGCGTATGCAGAAAGGGCAGCTTAACTGGGATCATCTTAATGCAATGAGATATCTGGCAAGTGTATTCGACAGAGAAAGAAACTGATGTGGTACTAAGGTACTATTTACAATTAAAAGTAAAATGTATATAGTCTACTTCATAAGTTAATATTTTAGCAAAGCAGTTGAAAAGCTGTGACGCAAAGCCAAAGGGTCCTCACCTTTATAGCAGTATTTATATGGCAGCCTGGATAACACCAGCAGGAATATTAATATTGCTTATGTTAAGGAAAGACAGCCGGTTGCACTGTTTATTCATTGAGTTATTATAATGGTTTAATTAACATTTGCCTGTAATATTATTAGCGTGGCTGATGTTAGTAAGGTCTGTTTGATATATTATGAAGTATACATTTAAAGCATCCGGTAACGGGTGCTTTTTGTTTTGCGTTTAATATCTGGTAAAGATGATGCATAAGCATTATTTTTATATACTAACCCTCGCATTCCTCTCCCGTTGTGCGAGGGTTATTTTTATTGTAACAGGAAATTCTTATAGAATTTCCTGTTACAATAAAGGCACTATGTGCTGGTGATGCACACTCGCGTGAAGATGCAATTTGGCGCAAGCGACCACGCTCGGCGCGGGAATGTGCAAAGCACATTCTTTTTTGTAATAGAAAATCTCTTGCAATTAAGTGTAATTTATGATACCATTCTTTGTGCGTAGCACAATTGTCTTTCTGAGATGAACAATTTGCTGCAGCAGGACTATATATATAAGGAGAAGTATGAAAGAGAATATTAAGTATTATGTTGTTAAGCAGAAAGCTCTTCCAGAGGTACTGTTGAAGGTAGCAGAAGCTAACAGACTTATAGAAAATCAGAATATCTCCATAGCAGATGCGACAGAAAAAGTGGGAATAAGCAGAAGCTCTTATTATAAGTATAAAGATGATATATTTCCATTCAGGGACAATTCTAAAGGTAAGACAATAACATTTGTATTATCAATGGAAGATGAACCGGGGCTTTTATCAGTTGTGCTTAAGAAAGTTGCAGAATTTAAGGCAAATATACTTACAATTCACCAGACGATTCCTGTTAATGGCATTGCTTCTCTTACGCTTAGTGTTGAGATACTTCCAACGACAGGTGATGCTTCTATGATGATAGAAGAGATTGAACAGCTTAACGGAGTAAGATATTTAAAGATATTAAGCAGTGATGCGTCACTTTAATATATTGGTGGGGAACTGATATATTAGTGAACATATTAGTTTCTTGAACCTGCATAATGAAGAACAATAAGATTAAATGGAGGATAATATGGCGAAGATAGCAGTTTTAGGTTATGGTACTGTTGGATCAGGTGTTGTAGAGATACTTGATGCGAACGCAGAGTCGATATCAAAAAAGGCAGGCCAGCCTATTGAGGTAAAGAGTGTATTAGATTTAAGAGATTTCCCTGGTGATCCAATTCAGGAAAAAGATTGTACACGATATAGACCTTGTTATTAATGATGATGAGATAGATGTAGTAGTAGAAGTTATGGGTGGTGTTGAACCGGCATTTACATTTGTTAAGAGAGCACTTGAAGCTGGGAAGAGTGTCTGTACATCTAACAAGGCGCTTGTTGCGGCACACGGAGCAGAGCTTCTTGCTATGGCTAAGGAACGCAGCCTTAACTTTATGTTCGAGGCATCAGTAGGCGGTGGAATTCCTATTATCAGACCACTTAATCAGGCACTTACAGCAGATGAGATAACTAAGATTACAGGTATTATGAATGGAACAACTAATTACATTCTTACAAAGATGAGTAATGATGGAAGTTCTTATGAAGAAGTGTTAAAGGAAGCACAGGCATTAGGTTATGCTGAAAGAAATCCGGAGGCAGACGTTGAAGGATATGATGCCTGTAGAAAGATAGCTATTCTTACTTCTTTAGCAGATGGCAGGACGGTTAATTTTGAGGAGATAACAACAGAGGGAATTACTAAGATTTCCAATGAAGATTTTGCATATGCCAGAAAACTTAATAGCGTTATAAAGCTTTTGGCAACAAGTTACAGAAAAGACGGAAAGGTATATGCTATTACAGCACCATTCCTTATTGATACAACACATCCGCTCTACAATGTAAATGGAGTTCTTAACGGAATATATGTTAATGGTAATATGGTAGGCGATGTTATGTTCTTTGGTGCTGGTGCAGGAAAGCTTCCAACAGCAAGTGCTGTAGTTGGAGATATAATAGATTGTGTTAAACATAAGGGAACTAATGTCTGTGTAATCTGGGATGATGAAAAGCTCGAACTTGCACCTACCAGAGATGAAGTCAGAAGCTTCTTTGTAAGAGTTAAAGGTAATGCTTCTGATACAGCTATGGTTAAAGAACAGTTCGGTGATGTAGAGATTATCACAGTTGATGGTCTTGATAATGAATTCGGCTTTATAACCGACAAGATGACAGAAGAAGCATTTGATAAAGCAGCAGCTAATGTAGATATGATTTCAAGAATAAGAATAGACGATACAAAGCTTCAGTGATATCAATGGGTGTTAATATAGTCAGATGATAGATATATGAAAGTGCTGAATATATAAGAGTGCTAAAAGTATGAGAGTGCTGAATATATAAGAATGCCGAGATATTTAGAGTATAAATACTAAACAATTAAGATATAATTATAAGGGAGAATAGTAATGGTTAAAGTAGTTAAATTCGGTGGAAGTTCACTTGCAAGTGCAGAGCAGTTTAAGAAGGTTGGTAACATAATAAGAGCTGAGGAAAGCAGAAGATATGTAGTTCCATCTGCACCAGGAAAGAGATTTTCAGAGGATACTAAGGTTACTGATATGCTTTACAAATGTTATGCAGAGGCAGAAGCTGGTAAGAATATTGAGAAGAGTCTTAAGGCAATTGAGGAAAGATACAATGAAATTATCAAGGGACTTGGACTTAAGCTTTCATTAAAGGAACAGTTTGAAACTATCAAGAAGAACTTTGAAAGTAAGGCGGGCAAGGACTATGCAGCTTCAAGAGGTGAATATCTTAATGGTATTATCATGGCTAACTATCTTGGATATGAGTTTATAGATGCAGCAAGTGTTATCTGCTTTGACCCAGAAGGAGAATTTGATGGTGAGAAGACTAACAAAGTTATGGCTGACAGATTAGCTAATGTTGAGAAAGCTGTAATTGGCTTCTATGGTGCTATGCCTAACGGAAAAGTTAAGACATTTTCAAGAGGCGGTTCTGATGTAACAGGTTCAATCGTTGCAAGAGCAATAAAGGCTGATGTATACGAGAACTGGACAGATGTATCAGGATTTCTTGCAGCAGACCCAAGAATAGTGGACAATCCAAGATCAATTGAAGTTATTACATACAAGGAATTAAGAGAACTTTCTTATATGGGTGCTTCAGTGCTTCATGAATCAGCTATCTTCCCTGTAAGAAAGGGTGGAATTCCTATCAATATTAAGAATACTAATGCTCCGGAAGATAAGGGAACAATGATTGTTGAGACAACATGTAATATGCCGGAATACACAATTACAGGTATTGCAGGTAAGAAGGGATTCGTTGCAATCAGCATTGATAAGGATATGATGAACTCGGAGATAGGATTTGGACGTAAGGTGCTTTCAGGTGTTCGAGGACAATGGAATATCATTTGAGCATATGCCTTCAGGAATTGATACAATGACTGTATTTGTACACCAGGATGAATTTGTAGAGAAGGAACAGAAGGTTCTTGCACAGCTACACAGAGCAGTTAATCCAGATAGCATTGAACTTGAATCAGATCTTTCGCTTATTGCTGTTGTTGGACGTGGTATGAGAAATAACTCAGGTCTTGCAGCTAATATATTCTCGGCTCTTGCAAAGGCAAAGATTAACATTAAGATGATTGATCAGGGCTCTAGTGAACTTAATATTATTATTGGTGTAAGAAACAGATACTTTGAAGATGCTATTAAGACTATTTATGATGTATTTGTTCCTAATAACAAATAATAAAAAACATAATATAAGGGGGTTTTACATATGAAGGAAGCAAAGAATGAATTAATGCAGTTTGTTGCAGGCATAATAATGCTTGTTGTAGGCTTGTATATATTCTCTCAGAAGGTAATTGTATTTTCAGGCTTTTTCTCATTCGGTGGAGGAAGATTTTCTTCCGGTTTAATAGTTGTGCCATTGATAATAGGCATAGTATGGATGTTTGTCAGCGGTGCGAATTTCGCCTCAAAGGTATTTACAGTATTAGCGGCGATTATAATAATTGCATCAGTTGTTATGACAACTAATATACATTTAAGTGCAATGACACTCTATGACTGGATACTTATACTTGTTCTTATATTCGGCGGTGCCGGACTTGTTGGAAAAGTGCTTTTTGCTGGCAATTTCTCAGATGACAAAGGCAGAAAAAGGCGGAAATAAGAAAGCTGATGATGTTTCATCAAGCGTAAAGAATATTGATGATGAGCTTGAGCAGTTAAAAAAGAACATAAAGTAAATACAGGCTCACAACCAATATTGGTGGAATGATAAATATTTATTAAGGGATAATATATTCACAATAAAAAATGCCTCAAACGGCATAAAAACAGCACCATATAAGCTGTATCTTAAATCATACTGTATACACGGTATAATAAGATGTTGCTTATATGGTGCTTTTTTCATTTAAGGCTTACAATTTAATGTGGCTTGATAATAGATTGCTCAATTGGTATAATTAATCGTTAGATAATTATTATAAATATATAGTTGAATGGAGTTTAATAATGGATATTATTAAGAAAATTGCGGAAGAACTTGAAGTTAAGACATCACAGGTAGATGCAGCAGTCAAGCTTTTATTGATGAGGGCTGCACAATACCATTTATTGCAAGATACCGAAAAGGAAGTTACGGGTGCATTGAACGATGAACAGCTCCGTGCTCTTGATGACAGACTTAAATATCTTCGTAATCTTGAGGATAGAAAGACACAGGTTATAGCAAGTATAGAGGAGCAAGGAAAGCTCACGGAGGAGTTAAAGGAACAGATTATAAAGGCTGAAACTATGGTTTTAGTCGAGGATTTATATAGACCATATAAGCAGAAGAGAAGAACAAGAGCAACTATTGCCAAGGAAAAAGGTCTTGAGCCATTATCAGCTTATATTAAAGAACAGAATGCTGTTAAAGATATATTAACAGAAGCTGCTAAGTATATATCTGATGAAGAAGGTAAGGAAGTAAATTCGGCAGATGAAGCTGTTGCAGGAGCACTTGATATAATTGCAGAGCAGATATCAGATGTCGCTGATTACAGGACATATATAAGAGATATAACATTTAAAGAGGGCAAGCTTGTAGTAACTGCCAAGGACGAAAATGCAGACTCGGTATATGAGAATTACTATGATTACAATGAAGCTATAGCCTCTATTCCAGGACACAGAATACTTGCTATCAACAGAGGAGAGAGCGAGAAGTTCTTAACAGTAAAGGTCGAAGCACCTAAGGACAGAATATTAAGATATCTTGCCAAGCAGGAGATAACAGCAGATAATGAATTTACAACACCATATCTTACAGCATGTATAGAAGACTCTTACGACAGACTTATTGCACCAGCAATAGAAAGAGAGATAAGAAGCACATTGACAGATAATGCACAGGACGGGGCTATCAAGGTGTTCGGAAAGAACTTAGAGCAGCTTTTATTGCAGCCACCAATAGCAGGCAGGGTTGTGTTAGGCTGGGATCCGGGCTTTAGAAATGGCTGTAAACTTGCTATAGTTGATGCCACAGGAAAGGTGCTTGCAACTAAGGTTGTATATCCAACAGAGCCATTTAACAAGGTTGAGGAGACTAAGAAAATAGTAGCAGACCTTATTAAGAAATATGGTGTTACACTTATATCTTGTGGAAATGGTACTGCTTCAAGAGAGTCAGAACAGATAATCTCAGATATGATAAAGGAATATAATCTTGCAGGCGTAGATTATGTTATAACTAATGAGGCAGGAGCATCTGTATATTCGGCAAGTAAGCTTGCTACAGAAGAATTCCCTGACTTTGATGTGAACCAAAGAAGTGCCGTATCAATAGCAAGAAGAGTGCAGGATCCACTTGCAGAGCTTGTTAAAATTGATCCTAAGTCAATCGGTGTCGGACAGTATCAGCACGATATGAACCAGAAGAAGTTAAGTGAGACGCTTGGCGGAGTAGTTGAAGACAGCGTTAATAAGGTTGGTGTAGATCTTAATACAGCTTCAGCTTCACTTCTTGAATACATTTCTGGAATATCTAAGTCAGTTGCCAAGAACATAATTGATTACAGGGAAACTAACGGAAGATTCACTAACAGAAAGCAACTTTTAAAGGTTGCCAAGTTAGGACCTAAGGCATTTGAACAGTGTGCAGGATTTATGAGAATAACAGGCGGTGATAATCCTCTTGATGCAACAAGCGTGCACCCAGAAAGCTATGAAGCTGCTGCTAAGCTTTTTAAAGGTTATGGGCTATGATATTAACCAGATAAGCTCAGGAGAACTTATCGGTCTTAAATCAAGAATTGAAGATATGAGTAAGCTTGCAGATGAACTTGGAATAGGAACTATGACATTAGAGGATATCGTTAAAGAGCTTGAAAAGCCGGGAAGAGATCCAAGAGATGAAATGCCAAAGCCAATACTTAGAAAAGATGTTCTTGATATGAAAGATCTTACACCGGGTATGATACTTAAAGGTACAGTAAGAAATGTTATAGATTTCGGTGCATTTGTCGATATCGGAGTACATCAGGACGGACTTGTACATATTTCACAGATGAGCACAGAAAGAAGAGTTGAACACCCTCTTGATATTGTGAGCGTTGGAGATATTGTAGATGTCAGGGTTATAGATGTTGATACTAACAAGGGCAGAATATCATTATCTATGATTTTAGATGAAAAGGAAGCTGCCAATAGAAGCTATAAGAACAATTCAGACAAGAATGGCGACAAGAAGAATAATAAGAATAATGGCAGCAGGAATAATAAAAAAATAATGCTGGCAGAAAGTCATCTAAACAGCAGGGACTTAATTTAAGAGGCCTTGAGAAGTTTATGCACTAATTATCCTGCACTGACAGCAAAGAAAGTATACAGAAAGCCGTAAACAGGCTTATAGGCAGGTTGAAATTTAAGATGATTGGAATGCGTTTTGTTAAGGAGAAGGTGTATGGCTGATAATATTATGAATGATAATGCAAAAGATAATAATGCAGACAATAATGTAATAGAATTTGACAGCAAGGTCACAGAAAAAGGATTTACTTAGATTTAAGTTTTATCATAAGTATCACACAATATCAGGTATGGCAGAGATAATGCTGGCCCTGATAATGATAGTTCTCTGTGTTATATCAATAGGCAGGGTTAACGCTTCATATTCACTTATGGTAGGTGTGTTTGGTGTATTCTTTCTTGTGTTCCCATCGGTTGATATGAAGCACAGGGCTAAAAGACAGATGGAAAAGGTTGTTACATTTAAGGAGCAGGTGCATTATAGAATAGATAATAAAGGCATAACTGTGAGTCTTAATGATGTAACAGAAACACTTGGCTGGGACAAGATTTACAAGATTAAATTTGATGGTGCTAATATCGATGTTTATATGACAACAGTCAATGCCAATATTATTCCTGTAAGGGATTTTAACGGCAGGGCAGATGAGTTTATAAGAATGGCACAGCAGCATCTGAAGCCATTCCAGATAAAAGTTGATGTTAAGAAAATGAATAAAGTAGCATAAAAGGAATTAAATATGATAATAGAGACATTTGATTCAAAGCAGACATATGAACTTGGCTATAAGCTTGGCTGTGAGGCAAAGGCAGGAGATATATATTGTCTTGACGGCGAGCTTGGAGTTGGTAAGACAGTATTTACACAAAGGGCTTTGCCAAGGGCCTTGGAATAGAAGAACCTATTAATAGTCCGACTTTCACAATAGTACAGGAATATACACAAGGACGTATTCCATTATACCATTTTGATGTATACAGAATAAGTGATGTGTCAGAAATGGACGAAATAGGATATGAAGAATACTTTTACTCAGACGGAGTGTGCCTTGTTGAATGGGGAAAGCTTATAGATGAGCTGTTTCCGGACAATACAACATATATCTCAATAAGTAAAGATTTATCAAAAGGTTTTGATTACAGAAAGGTAGAAGTAGCCACTAAAGAAATGGAGGATTAGTATGAAGGTTTTGGCAATTGAAAGTTCTGCTGTAACAGCTTCTGTTGCAATTATGACGGAAGATACGCTTATAGCAGAATATACAATTAATTATAAAAAGACACATTCCCAGACATTGCTTCCTATGATAGATGAAATATGCCGTATGACAGAAAATAATGCGGCGGACTGCGATATAATTGCAGTATCCAATGGTCCGGGTTCATTTACGGGTTTAAGAATTGGTGCGGCAACAGGGAAGGGTCTTGCACTTGCACTTGATAAACCAATGGTGGCAGTTCCTACGCTTGAAGCTATGGCATACAACTTTTATGGTGATGACAGGATTATATGTCCTGTTATGGATGCAAGAAGGGCACATCTGTATAGTGGTCTTTACCGTTTTGAGAATGGAAAGCTTATAACTGTCCACGAACAGTGCCTTATATCATATGGAGAGCTTGCAGGAATCCTTAATGAAGTAAAGGAAAAGGTTGTGTTCGTTGGAGATGGAATAGCGGCAGCTAAGGACTATTTTAAGGATAATCTTACCTGCAATTACACATTCAGCCCAGCCGGTTTAAGGACACAGAGGGCTTCATCGGTTGCCCTTGCAGCTATTGATATGGCTAATGAGGAAAGACAATCGGATCAGATATGTTAAAGCCAGATTATCTTCGTCCATCACAGGCTGAAAGAGAACATAGTGGGAAGAGGGCATAATTATGGAATATCATATAAGACCAATGGAAGACAGAGATATTTCAACAGTTGAACAGATAGAAAAAAGTATATTTTCCCCTTCCGTGGTCGGCTGAATCCTTTGCAGATGCAGCTAATACACCAGAAAATGTATATCTTGTATGTGAGTGTACAGGAGAGATAGCAGGTTACTGTGGTATGTGGACTGTGTTAGGAGAGGGCAACATAACCAATATTGCGGTTTCTCCTTCATATAGAAGAAGTGGTGTTGCAGAAGCACTTCTTAAGGAGCTTGAAAGACGGGCAAGATTAAAAGATGTGACTGTATTCTTTCTTGAAGTAAGACAGAGCAATGAAGCAGCCAAGAGGCTTTATGAGAAATTAGGTTATTCTCCAATCGGTGTAAGAAAGAGATTTTATGAAAAGCCGGTTGAAGATGCAATAGTTATGTCCAAATCATAATATTATTAACAAGATGGAAGGAGACGATATGTTAGATGTATGTTTATTAGGAACAAGCGGAATGCTTCCTTTGCCGGGAAGATGGCTTACATCTTTAATGACACGCTATAACGGCAGCAGTCTTTTAATAGACTGTGGTGAGGGAACACAGATAGCTATCAAAGAAAAAGGATGGAGCTATAATCCGATAGATGTTATATGCTTTACACATTACCACGCTGACCATATAAGCGGACTTCCGGGTCTGCTGCTTACAATAGGCAATTCTGACAGGAAAGAGCCATTGACGCTTGTAGGTCCTAAGGGACTTAACAGAGTAGTGTCAGCATTGAGAGTTATTGCACCGGAGCTTCCATTTGAAATAAAGACGATAGAACTGACAGGGCAGCAGGAACATTTATCAGTCAAGGGCTATGAGATTGATGCATTCCGTGTAAACCACGCAGTTACCTGTTATGGATACTCAATTAATATTCCGAGAATAGGCAAATTCAATGCTGATAAGGCGAAAGAGCTGGGTATTCCGTGCAGGGTCTGGAATAAGTTACAGCATGGTGAAGAAGTTACTATGGAAGGGGTTACATATACTCCTGATATGGTTATGGGAGCACCAAGAAAGGGTATTAAGCTTACTTACTGTACTGATACAAGACCTGTGCAGTCAATAGTAGATAATGCAGCAGGTTCAGATTTATTCATATGTGAAGGTATGTATGGAGAAAAAGATAAAGAGGCAAAGGCTAGGGAATATAAGCATATGACATTTTATGAGGCGGCAGATATAGCAAGGAAAGCAGAAGTTAAGGAAATGTGGCTTACACACTATAGTCCATCGCTTGTCCGTCCGTCAGATTATGTAAAGAATATCAAGTCTGTATATTCAAATGTATGTGCGGCTAAAGATGGACAGAGCGTGACACTTACGTTTGAAGATGAGGAGTAGCCTATGAAAAAACATTTAAGATGGATAATTGCGATTATTGTATTAGCGGTTATGGGTGTTGCGTACTATTATTATCTTGCCAATAAACCAGCAGATAAGGATGCAACAGAGTCTGTTGCAGATAGTAATAGTGAGTTGTCATATCTTGTATCCAGAAATATTGAAGATAACTATCCAGAGTCAGTAAGAGATGTTGTAAAATTGTATGCAAGAATAACAAAAGCTTATTATGAGTCTGATGTGTCAGAAGAGAATATAGAAAAGCTTGGCAGACAGGCACGCATATTATTTGATGACGAATTAAAGAATACCCAGACAGAAGATGAATTTTTAAGTGCTTTAAAAGAAGATATAAGCATTTACAGAAATAATAATGCCAAAATAAGCAGTTTTAATATACAGACGGCTAATAATACCAGATATACCAAATTTAACAACAGAGAGTATGCTTCTATAGAGCTTGTATACTATATTCGTGAAGGCACACAGCTAAGAACATCAGGCACTAAATTCACGCTTAGAAGAGATAACTCAGGTAAATGGAAGATACTTTACTGGGAATTAGTGGACTCAGTGGATTTAAGCTGATTTTAGTTAGACTTTAATGGATTAAGCTTGAAATTAATAAATTAGGTATAATCTTAATGGATTGAGTATGATTTTAATATATTTAAGTTCAATTTTAATGGTTATAAGCAGAATTTTGGACGATTCAATTGTTGATTAATCAATATATAGAAGGTATTTTTGGGCAGATGAGAGGTAATTCAATGAAAAATGAGAAAGATGTACTGATACTGGCAATAGAGAGTTCTTGTGATGAAACTGCAGCGGCAGTAGTAAAGAACGGAAGAACAGTATTATCAAATGTAATAAATACTCAGATAGCAATTCATACTGAATATGGTGGAGTTGTGCCTGAAATAGCATCAAGAAAGCATATAGAGAATATTAATCCGGTAATACGAGAAGCTCTTAAAGAAGCAGATGTCACATTAGATGACATAACAGCTATAGGAGTAACATATGGACCGGGGGCTTGTTGGTGCATTGCTTGTAGGTGTGGCGGAAGCTAAAGCTATAGCGTTTGCAACAGACAAGCCATTGGTAGGAGTTCATCATATAGAAGGACATATTGCGGCTAATTATATAGAGAATAAAGAGCTTAAACCACCATTTGTTGCACTTGTAGTATCAGGCGGACATACACACCTTGTAAAAGGTTGTTGATTATGGCAGATATGAGATAATAGGAAGAACAAGAGATGATGCGGCAGGAGAAGCATTTGACAAGGTTGCAAGAGCAATAGGGCTTGGATATCCTGGCGGACCAAAGATTGATAAAATAGCTAAAGAGGGCAATCCTGATGCTATAGTATTCCCAAGAGCACATATGTTGATGATGCACCGTATGATTTTTCGTTCAGTGGAATTAAATCGTCAGTGTTAAATTACATTAATTCAGCAGAGATGAAAGGCGAGACAATTAACAGGGCAGATGTGGCAGCTTCATTCCAGAAGGCTGTTGTAGAAGCACTTGTAACAAGAGCAATCAGTCTTGCTAAAGAAACAGGAATGAACCAGCTTGCAGTAGCAGGAGGAGTTGCGTCTAATTCTGCACTTAGAAAAGCATTATCAGAAGAGTGCGATAAGAACAATATCAAGTTCTATTCACCATCACCAATATTATGTACGGATAACGCAGCTATGATTGGTTGTGCAGCTTATTATGAGTATATGGCAGGTACAAGACATGGATATGACCTTAATGCAGTACCTAACCTTAAATTAGGAGAACGAATATGAATTACGCTATAGTTCTTGCCGGTGGTAAGGGGACCAGGATGAATAGTGAGATACCAAAGCAGTTCCTTGTGGTTGGTGGAAAGCCTTTGATAAGCTACAGCCTTGATGTATTTGAGAAAAGTCCGTTTATAGATGCTATAATAATTGTCACATCCCAAGACTATACTGGTTATATGAAAGCCCTTGTTAAAGAAAATGGCTATAAAAAGATAGCAGGTATAGCCTTGGGCGGCAAAGAACGCTACGACTCTGTACATTCAGGACTTGAGCTTATACAAACACTGATGAGCAGTGGGGCTGGGCAGTTATCAAGGGATGAAGAATGGTTATCAGGCGAGGACTATATATTTATCCACGATGGGGCAAGACCCTGCGTAACTGCACAGATAATATATAATTGTATGCAGGATGTAATGGAATATAAAGCGTGTGTGGCAGCAGTACCGGTAAAAGATACAATAAAGGTGGCTGATAAAGCTGGAATGTCTGTTAATACACCAGATAGGAGCACACTGTGGCAGATACAGACACCACAGGTGTTTGAAGCTGGTCTTATAAAAGAAGCATACGAAAGGCTGTATAATGATACGACAGCAGGCAACATAACAGATGATGCTATGGTTGTGGAGCGCTATATGGATAGGACTGTGAAAATGACAATGGCAGACTATAAGAATATAAAAGTAACAACGCCAGAAGATATGGACATAGCAAGGATATTTTTAAAGGCATAGGCAAATTACCTGTGCCAGACAATATGTAGTGATATGGTAATATGTAGTGGTATAGTATTATGTATTGATTATTATGTGTTATATATTAATTATAATATATAGATTTATATTGTTTCACCAGCCTGCCTTCAGGATTTGTCTTAAGGTGTTTAGCAGATATATAGATTTATATTATTTTTATCAGTCTTTTTGCATTGGTATCTCTGAAAACAGATTGGAAAGCTGAAATGGAAATATTGGTCTGAAACCCAGTGAAATAGCCACTTTTGAAGCTTGTAAAATGGTATTGAAGATGAAAAACATAAAAAAGTTTAAAAAAGTTGCTAAGTTGTAAAATCAAGTGCGACAAGGGTTAATAACTCTATCGCACTTGATTTTTTATTGTGGAAAATATGAGTGCTACAAGAGAATTAAAAAACTCTTGTAGCACTTTTTATTTTGCCAATTTTTAAGGAAAGGTGGGCGGAAACGTGAAAAAAGGAGATAAGCGTATTACATACGCCGACAGACAGAAGATTGAAGCAATGGAGCGAACCGGGGCAAAGGTTACAGATATTGCAAAGGCGGTTGGGTTTCACAGAGCAACGATTTATAACGAATTGAAGCGTGGGGAACACCATACCGGGCAGAAGTAGCACAGAGAAGTTTATAAATGCCAGGCGGCAGCAGTATAGAAAGGAACTCAACATGGAAGTGTGGATATTACGAGGGACAGACCCGGAAACATTGGAAGAAAAGATAAATAAGCAGTTGGAAGAGGTGGAAAAGGTAAAATCACTTTTCCATACGCCAACGGTTCAGTATCAAACGGCAGTAGTGCCGCAGATGCGAGGGGATAAGGTAACGGGTTACAAGGTGGAGTATTCAGCAATGGTTGCAGTAGAAGCAAAACCGTTATTCCGGGAAGCGTAGGTGGCAGCAGATGAAAAGAAAATTAAAGGTTAATGACTTCTTTTGTGGATGCGGCGGAATGGGTATTGCATTTAAAAATGCCGGGTATGAAATAGCCGGGGCATGGGACTTTGATAAATACGCCGTGGAGAGTTACCGGGCAAACGTAGGGGACCATGTACAGAAAGCAGACATTAAGGAATTGCACCAAGCAGACATCCCACAAGCGGATGTGTGGGCATTTGGTTTCCCGTGCCAGGATTTGAGCATTGCCGGAAAGCAACGGGGCATGATTTTAAAATGCGAGGATTGCGGCGAGGAAATAGAGATAAACCCGGAAGAGTACACGGGCAACACCATTTGCCCCAAGTGCAGCAGTAACAATTTTAAGGCGGCGAGCCGTAGCGGATGTTTCTTTGAAATGATGCGATTACTTGAAGAAACAGAGAGAGAGAGAGAACACGCCATGCCGGCCGTTATCATTGCGGAGAATGTGCGAGGGTTACGCCCGTATCTGCCAGTGTTACGCCTGGAATATGAACGCCACGGGTACACGGCACATATTGAAATGTTTAATTCCAAATATTGGAACGTGCCACAGAGCCGGGACCGTTACGCAGTAGTAGGGACCAGAAATAAAAAGAACCTAACATTTACATTTCCGAAAGAGCAACACGAATTTGTACCGAAGTTATCGGATTACCTGGAAAAAGATGTACCGGAAAAATATTACTTGCCGGATGAAAAGGCACAAACCATTATAGCCCAGGCGTTAGAGAAACTAGAGGGTTTAGGAAAGTGCCATGCGTGCATTACGCCGGACCGTATCAACAAGCGGCAGAACGGACCGAGGGCAAAGGCAGAGGACGAGCCAATGTTTACACTTACCGCCCAGGATTTACACGGCGTTATCATCCTGGAAGATGAACAGACGGAAGAAAGCGTTGTTACGGACATTGCAGAGGAAACCGGGCTTTTAGACCCTAACGGTTGCGGAAAAACATTACGAGTTGGGGGGGCGGAAGCATCACAAAGAAACATAACTACCAACACGTTATTGTCAATCCAGGGGGGGCAGAGAGCAACAGAGTTTCCCATAACGGTAACGGTCAATAAGTGCGGAAGAAATGTTTTAAAAATTGCGGATGTTTCCCCGTGCCTTACCGCAAGGGATTATAAAGGGTACGCCGGAAAGAAAGACATGATAGCAGTTATAGAAGAGCGAAAGGAACAAGACAATGGAAAGAGCCAACAACCAGGATTGTCAAATGGTGGGGATGCTTGACATTAAAGGGAAAGACCAATGGCGGCGTGTGTATTCCGTGGACGGAATAGCACCAACGCTTGTAACGTGCCAGGGGGGGGCAACAAGAAGTGAAAATATTTGATACAAAGCGGTTGAGGGTGCGAAAGTTGACACCTAAAGAATACGGAATTTTACAAGCGTTCCCTATGGACGATTGGAAACAAGTTGTTTCAGATAGCCATAAGATATAAACAATTTGGTAACGCAGTAACCATTAACGGTATTTACCGCAATAGCGGAAGAGATAGCAAAAAGCATTTATGCAGCAGAAGAAAGCGAGGAACAAAACATGGAAGCAGAAAACAAGAACTTTACCGGAATGAATGAACCGGAAGAGAAGCCAACGGCGGAAAGCATTTTGGCAGCAGCGGAAGCAGAAGCCAAGGTGGCAGCAGGACGGGAAGAAACAACTAAAACAGCAATTCCGGCAGAGGAAACCATAACACCGAACTCATTAGCCAACGGGATGTTGCAGTTTCTTCTTGATAGCGGAATCGTAGCGAGTGCGTGCGTAACGGATGAAACAGAAAAGATGTTTGCAAAGCAACATTAAAGAAGAATTGGACGGAATAACGATTGGGGAAACACCGGAGATATTGAGAGATTGGGAAGCGGCACAAAAACGCCGTCAATGATATGCTTTCAAAATATGCACCGGGCGGATATATGGGGAAAATCATTTATCCATTACTTACCCCATTAAAAGAGCGGTTGGAAGCCGGGAAAGAACACCGGATTTATACAACGCCATTGTAGAAGCCACAAGGTAGGTGCAGCGTATGACATTAGCGGATATTGTGGCCGTTATGTCTGGCCCGGACCGTGTACGGATTACAAAAAGGAAGCAATGAACTATTTGCCGGATATTTGGGTAATTTGGTACACATGGCAGAATATGAAGCACTTATGGCGGAAGAGGTCACACGGCTAAAAGAAAAAGTGGACATAACCCATAAAAGATATAAGGAATTGGGACTAATGCAGCCATTACACCCGGAAGAAACACCAAATTACAGTTTTTCAGATTTGCAGTTGACTATATACCGGGAAATCATATTGAAAAGCGAGGAATAAACATGGAAGAAAAAACAATGATGCCTATTAACAATCAGATTGAGCCGGATTTTTTAGAACACATCAAAAGCACCTTTAAGCGGTGGAGAGATTTAAACACCCAGGGCGTGACGATTGGGGCAAGGGAATTAAGTAATTTTGCCTTTACCTTAAAAGGTGCATCCATGAACAGCCATTTGGGATTTAAGTACAATTTCAACCCACGGGGAACGGATACAGACGGAAACCCGGCAATCACATTAAAACTTTATACCAAACCGGAGCAGATGAACCCGGCAGCAGATAGGCCGGTATATGAATTTGCAGCCCCTTACATGGTTTAGGGTGCAGCAGTACAGAAAGCGAGGGAACACAACATGATGCAGAAATTAAAAGAAGAAATCACGGCAGCAGCCAACAGAGAATTAAACCGGGCAAATGAGCAATTCCGTTATTTACATCAAAACATGAGGGCGTGGCGGTTGCCTATGAGGAATTAGAAGAGAGCAAAGAAGCCCCTTGAAGAGTTAGAAGCATCCTTTAAGTGCTTATGGGATGATGTGAGAGGGAAAGAAACGCCTTGTTATCTGAAAGAAGAGATAACACCGCTTAAAATCGCAGATTACGCAATTAACCTTGCGTGCGAAGCCGTACAGACGGCCGCTATGCTTATGAAATATGAAATGAGCCTTAACCCGGCAGCAGAAAGAGAGGGCGAATAATGGCAATATACGCAATTGATTTTGATAACACATTGGCTATTACCCGTTTCCCGGAAATTGTAGCCCCAAACAAAAAATGGTTGCTTTTGCGAAAGCGGTAAAAAGCCCAGGGACACCAAATAATATTGTGGACAAGCAGAGCCGGGGCAGACCTGGAAAATGCCGTGGAGTGGTGCAGATTGCAAGGGCTTGTATTTGATGCCGTGAATGAGCCGTTACCGGAGCAGATAAAGCGGTGGGGAAACGATACAAGAAAAAATCTATGCGGATTATTACATAGACGATAAGAATATGACAATAGCCCAGGTGGAAAGCACCATGAACCAAATAAAAGAGATTATGGAAGAAATAAAGGAGTGAAATAATGAAAATCAAAATTACAGATGTGTTACCTATTGTTAATCCGCCGGAAGTAGGAAGCGTACACACGGTTACAAGAAGAGAGACAGAACCACCAAGAAACAGACGCACGAAAATGTACTATATAGAAGTTGGTAAAAGGGAAATAGGGGTATATCCAAGAGAGTGCAAAGTGATAGAAGAGTAGAAAAGCGAGGATAAATAAATGGGATTTATGGACAATTTTACATCAGATAGCCCGGTAACAGTAAAGCAGCCGGATTATTACGAAATGGTAAAGGAAGCAGCCAAAGCGGAGTTAATCACAAATGCGGTCAATGCGGAAGTGCCAGGGTACTACATCCAAGCAATGATTACCGGGAAAAAGCCGGATTTTCTTAATACCCTGGATGCAGAGGAAGAGGAAACCGGATTTAGAACGGAATATGAACAGATAACCGGGGCGGTGGTATCAATTTTTGAAGCCTGGGAGAAAGAAACCGGCGTTGAGAGTGCGGCGGACGGATTACATAGGCTTATAGATGATTTAAGTAAAAACCGGATTGAGGAATTAAGGGTAATCAGAGAAAACAGAGAAGCAGAAAACGCAATATTAAGCAAATTACTAATTCCGCCATTATGTGGGGACGAAAGCAGAGCGGAAGAAACAGAAAGCGAGGGAACACAACATGATGCAGACGGCAGCAGTACAGAAGATAAGCGAACAGAATAGCCCATATAAAGCAATGTTGGACCGGGCCTATATGATAGGCTACACGGATGCCATGAACCAGGAGAGAAGCCACAGAAGAGCCGCCAGGGGAACGCCGGGAAAGAAAAAGTATTTTTGCCATGCAGAAGTTAAACGGCGTTGCATTACTGATTTTCACGGCCGTAGCAATCAAGATTTTAGAGGGGATGCAACAATAGCGTTTATAACCGTTCCTTTAGGGTTATCCATGCTTTTATCCAAAGAAATGTTGATTATCAATAAATATTATTGGAAATGTGAGGAAAAGGCGGAAAGAGGGGTGCAGTGATGATTGTTTTAATTGTGGTGGTAGCAGCAGGACTGGCAACCGCATTTACACTTTTAGGGTATGCAGTCATCAAAAAAGCCCTGGAAGAATGTTTTTTGGATTGATTTATTAAGGCACAGCCCGGCGGTTCCCGTCCTTGTAATGGGTATTAACATATCAGACACCTATATTTTTATTTAGATATATAGGGGATGAAAGGGGAAGGGAAAGGAACAGGGTTTTTACATAAGGTGGGGACTATGAAGAAACGCTTTTATGATAATTACGATTATGAGGAAGCATACCAGAAGCAATGCGAGAAGTTAGAAGAATGGGAATTGGAAAAGTTGATGAAAGACGGAAAGGTGGCGTGCCTTTATCGCACAACAACAACGAAGTCCCAGAACATAAAGAGTGGAACAACCCTTTTGGAAGCCCAGGTGTACCCGTCATTCACGAATAAAGCGGATATGCCAGTGACGAAGAAAAAGAGAGAAACCAGGCCGTCACAAAGCAACCTAAACGACAAGAACGCAAGGCGGTACATCATACGCCTGGCAAATATCAATTTTGGGAAAGGGGATATTTGGGCCACGTTTGGGTGGAATGATGATTGTTTGCCGGACAGCGTAGAAAGGGCAAGAAAGGACATAACGAATTTCATTAAGCGTATCAACCGCAGGAGAAAGAAAGCAGGATTGGAAAATGCAAAGTATATTTATATCCTGGCATTTGACGGGTACAAGCGTCCGCATTTCCACATTCTGATTTCTGGGGACGGAATAGACAGGGACCAGTTAGAAAAATTATGGGGAAAGTGTGACAGACCAAACACAAGACGGATTATGCCGGATGATAAATTTTTACTTACAGGACTGGCAACATATATCACACAAAACCCACATGGGACAAAGAGGTGGTGCCCGTCAAAGAACCTCAAAAAGCCGCCGGAACCAAAGCGAAGTTATTCAAAATTCAAAAAAAGCCAGGTGGAACGAATGGTAAAGA
>VOFE01001773.1_pt1 | contig 22001 bp, 48 predicted proteins | sample 5384071 | NCBI WGS metagenome assembly VOFE01 (sample SAMN12384724, study PRJNA508395) | human gut metagenome | isolation source: healthy gut D | host: Homo sapiens
ACTGGACCGGATCTTCACCAGCAGATGGTCCGGCTATCCGGTAATGATCGGCCTTCTGGCTGTGGTTTTCTGGCTGACCATCACAGGCGCCAACTATCCATCACAGCTATTATCTGAGGGTCTGTTCTGGGTGCAGGACCGGCTGACGGAATTATTCCAATACTTACATGCACCTGACTGGCTCCATGGGGCTTTGATCTTAGGTGTCTATCGGGTTCTGGCCTGGGTTGTTTCAGTAATGCTGCCGCCAATGGCAATTTTCTTTCCGCTGTTCACCCTGCTGGAAGACGCGGGATATCTGCCGCGCATCGCATATAACCTGGATAAACCGTTCAAGCGGTGCTGTGCCTGCGGCAAACAGGCGCTGACCATGTGCATGGGGTTTGGCTGTAACGCAGCCGGGGTCATCGGCTGCCGCATCATCGATTCGCCGAGAGAACGGCTGCTGGCCATACTGACAAATAACTTTGTACCCTGCAACGGCAGATTTCCAACTTTGATCGCCGTTCTGACCATGTTCTTCGTGGGCACGGCAGGCGGTTTTTTCGACTCCGTCCTCTCGGCGCTGCTGCTGACCTGTGCCATCGTTCTGGGCGTGGTCATGACGCTGCTGATTACTCGTATTCTATCAAAGACAGTCTTAAAGGGGATGCCATCTTCTTTTACTTTGGAACTTCCGCCTTATAGAAAGCCGCAGATTGGAAAGGTTTTCAAAATCACCAGCGAAAGGACGGCGGCAAGGACCGACGTTCCCGCAAAATTCAGCCATATACCCGTCAAGCCCAAAGGCCAGAAGGCCCGGATCAGCAGCACCGGGAATACCAGCGCAGTAGACACGGAAATGAGGGACGCAGGAAGGGGCTTTTCGATGGCCAGCATGTAGCTTTTGCGTGGCAAAGGAAAGCCACCGGGTAATATAGGTAAGGCTGAAAAGCTGGAGCGCCGCGATGGAAAGGGCGAGAACCTCCGGCCCGGCCTGCGGCATAAACAGCGCCGTAATCTGCCCCGGAAACAGGGCAATGACAGCCGCCGCCAGAAGGGAAACAATGCCGCTTGCCGCAAAACAGCATTTTTCAATGGCCCGCACCCGGGAAATTTTGCGCGCCCCCAGTTATATCCCACGGCGGGCTGGAGCGAATCGCACATACCGTAAAGCAGCGGCTGGATGAACCCTTCTGCAAACATCAGAACGCCATATACCGAAACCGCCGTCTCTCCCCCAGACGCACCAGAATGGCGTTCATAATGATGGACGTGACCCTGCCGGCAATGTTGTTTAAAAAGTTCGGGCTTCCGCAGGCGACAATCTGCCGGATCATCCGTCCGAAAAGCGCGGCCGGCAGAACCGGAGCAGCGCCTTTTGCTGCGGAAAAACGGAATAAAGGCGATGACGGCGCAGACCATCATGCCCGGCGCAGGTTGCCAGGGCCGCACCCCAGATCCCCCAGCCGAAAACCCCAGGAACAGAAATTCCAGGCCGGCGCTCAGGGCGGACATCAGGATATTTAAGAACATGCTGCCCCGGATATGGCCGCAGATCCGCAGATAGTTGTCCACGGCAAATATAATCGTCGTCACCGGGGAACAAAGGGCATACACCTGCAAATATTGGACCGACAGCCTGGCAAATTCCCCTTTGGGCTCCCATGAGCTGCATGAGCACTGGGCCGCCGCGAACAGGATGCCGCCGACTGCCACGCTGGTGCCCACAATCATCAGGCAGGCGCAGGTGAAGATGTTGTGGCTTCCTGCTTTTTTCCCCAGGCAGATGGATATGGGAACCGCCGAGCCGACGCCGATCAGATCTGCCAGCGAAAAATTGATAATCACAAACGGCATGGCGAGATTGAGGGCGGCAAAGGCTGTCGCCCCTAAAAACTGGCCCACAAAAATACCGTCGATGGTCTGGTACAGCGCGGAAGCCAGCATGCTGACGGCCCCGGGCAGCGACGCGAGAAAGAACAGCTTCAGCGGCGGTGTTTTTGAAAATAATGCTGTAGATTTCATATCAATTCCTTCTTCCTTTCGAGTGTTTTGAAATTTAGCCATAAAAATGCCCGATTATCTTTTGCAATAACCGGGCGTGCCCGTCGTTTTTGCCGTCCGAAAAGGGGCGGCTCCTTCCTTTGTCTATTACACTTGCAAAAGTTTCCGCGGCGCCTATATTTTGCCGATCTCCTCCTGCAAAAGATCACATGCTTTTGCGTCAGCGAAAGCAGCGCCTCCTTTCCGCTTCCGTAAGCCCCGCAAACGTTCTCTGCTCGGCAAGAATCAGGGGATGAATGATCTCGCGCGTCATCTCCTCTCCCTTTGTTGTCAGAGCAATCCGTTTATTTTCTGGTTTCCGGGAATGGGAACCAGCGCGATGATTTCCTGCCGTTCCAGCGCTTTCAATGCTGGAATTTACAGTCTGCGGCGGGAGCTGCCAAATCGAACAGAGCTCCCTTTGGGTATAGGCCGTGCCCTCCTCATAAAGAGAATAAAGCAGCCATAGCGCCGTGTCGGATATTCCGTCCGTTTCGCATAGAGGTGATATATCTCATCCATTTTTTTATAAAGCTGGTTAAACACCGCAAGCGGGTCGGTCGTGTTCTTCGCCATTCGCCCCTCCATTTCATCCGAAACCGGATAATTTGCATTATAATCCGATTTCGGATGAAAGTCAATAAAAATTTCTGTCTTTCAGAAAGATTTCCGGAGCAGAAAAGCAGCGTTTGCCGCTTTCTCCCTCTCAAAAAGACAAAAGAAAACCCCATGCCAAAGGCCAGCCCGGCCCGCATGGGGTTTTCTTCCCTCCGCCGCATTCCTTCCTTTTGCGCCGGAATATGGAAAACACATTTTTACGAAAGCGCATCCCCCGGTTCTTGGCGCCCCTGAAAGCAAGCGCCTGCCCCTTCTCCGCGCAAGCGGATCAGATACTTTTCAGCACTTCTCTAAGAGAAGCGGCGGACTTCAAAAGCCGCGCATTCTCTTCCGCGTTCAGCGGGATATCCAGCACCCGTTCCACGCCTTCCCGGCCCAAAATGGAGGGAACGCCCCATGCAGATATCCGTCAGGCCATAGTGCCCGGTGATCAGCGAACTCACCGGCAAAATGCTGCGTTCGTCCCGGACGATGCTTTCGCAGATCCGCCGCACGCTCATGGCGATGCCATAGTATGTGGCCCCCTTTTTTATCGATGATCTCATAGGCGCTGTCGCGCACCTCGCGGTATAGGGTGTCCAGCTCTTCCGCCGTGAGCTTCATGCCGCCCGCCGAGCAAAACTCGCTCAGGTCCACGCCGGAAATATTGGCGCTCGACCAGACGGCCAGCTCGCTGTCGCCATGCTCGCCGATGATGAAAGCATGCACACCCGGGGATCCACGCCCAGCCGGCGGCCCAGCAGGTATTTGAGCCGCGCCGTATCCAGAACCGTGCCGCTTCCGATCACCCGCGCACGGGGGCAGTCGGAAATTTGCAGCGTGGCATAGGTGAGGATATCCACCGGGTTGGTGACCACCAGGAGAATGCCCTCGCTGTTATATTTTTGTGATCTGGGGCACAATCTGCTGAAAAATTTTGATATTTTTTATGCCACCAGATCAATACAGGTTTCTCGGGTTTTGGTTCGCTCCGCCGCGATAATGATGATCCGGCGCCCTCCAGATCCGGATAGTCCCCGGCATACACCTCAATCGGCCGGGTAAAAGGGCACGCCATGGCTCAGATCCATGGCTTCGCCCTCTGCCTTCTCCTTATTCACATCGATGAGCACCATTTCGCTGAACAATCCGCTCTCCACGAGAGAAAATGCACACTGGCCCCCACAAAGCCGCAGCCCACAACCGCGCATTTATGCATATCCGTCATAGAAAAATCCTCCTTTTTTCTCTTCTATTTGTAGTATACCAATCTTCCGCATCTTCTAATCACCTACTTTCTTTAAAAGAAAGTAGGCAAAGAAATTTTATGACTTGGTCCCCCGGGTTTCCTTGTTTTTTCACAACCCTTTGTCTTTTTCCTCCGCCAAAAGGCAAAGAAATTTCATGACCTGGTTCCTCGTATTTCCTTATTCCCTTCACAACCCTTTTTGTCTTTTCCTCTCCGCCAAAAAGGCAAAGAAATTTTACGATCTGGTTCCTCGTATTTTCCTTATTCCCTTCACAACCCTTTGTCTTTTCCTCTCTGCCAAAAAGGCAAAGAATTTTTACGACTTGGTTTTCCGCATTCTTTTATTCTCTTCATTCCCCTTCGCCATTTCTCCTCCACCAAAAAGGCAAAAAAATTTCATGATCTGGCTTCCTGCGCTTCCCTATTCCTTCACATCCCTTCGCCGTTTCCCCCTGCCAAAAAAGGCCAGGAAACTTCACATCTTCATTTCAGGATTCTCTTTCCCCCATCATTTCCGTCCCTCTCCTCTTTCGTCTTTTTCCTTCCCGGTTTTTATGGAAAAAATGTGCTATACTATGTTTTAAATGTACCGCGCTGCTGCGCAGGGGAGGAACGTATGCTGAATTTTCTTTGGATGCTCCTGGCTTTCGCCGTGCTCACGGGCATCGCCATGGTCTTTTATACCCACGGGCGGTATTCCAGCGTAGAGGGGCTTTTGCTGGCCATGGGGACGGTGATCCTGGTGCTGCTGGCGGCGGAGCGGCCCAGGCCTTTTCCATCGGCTTCATTGTGCTTCTGGTTCTTGGCGGATACGGCCTGCTCTCTCCTTCCTCCTGGGCAAAAAGCAGCCGCTTCTCTCCCGGCGCAGCTTCCGCCGGCGGGATTTTTCTCTCCGGGCTATGTCCTCATTCTTGCCGGTTTCTCTATGCAGTAATCGCCTTCGCGGGCAATTTCCTGCGCCATTGGGATGAATTTCACCAATGGGGCTGGCCGTGCGCTATATGCTGGAAACCGGAAAGCTCCCGATTTACAATGATTTTCTGGGCGGGCCCCCATAATCCTGCCGGCACCGGCTTGTTTCATCTGTTTTTCCAGCTTTTCAGCGGCCTCAATATCGGCAATATGCACGCCTCCAGCTTCCTGTTGGTCTGGGGCGGCATGATGCTTCCCACCTTCCGCCTCACCTGGAAGGACTGGAAGCGGGCCCTGCTCTATGCCGTCATCGTCTATTTCTCCTATTTTGTTCTCTATTACTATCCCTATACCAACCTGTATACGGATATGCCCTGGGTGCCTGGGCCGGCGGTTTATGCGCGCCTGGTGGTGCCTCCGCAGGGACCGGCGGCACGCGCTTTTGCTCCCTGGCATCGTTCTCTTCCTCCTGCCCTCATCAAATGGCAGGTGGGGGCGCTGTTCAGTTTTGCCTGCCTCTTCTTCATGGCCATCATCCTGCTCATTCAGGAAAACCGGCCCTGAAGGAGCATTTCACCCAGGCTTCTTCTGAAACGCCATGCCAAGGCCGGGGCATATTACTGCCTTTGTCCTGTTCTTCCTCATCAGCCTTCTTGGGATGTATATCTGGACGCTGCTCATCCGGCTGGTTGCGGAAAACCCCTACACGGCCGGCGCCATCACGCCCATTCAGCCGGTTGCCGAGCCCGACCGGATTCCCCGGACAATCCTGGCCTGCCTGCGCTCCTTCGCCATCTCCAAACTGAGCAGGAAGCGACCATCCCCATGTCCATTTCCTGTTTCTCGCTCTGGTTTCCCTGGTGGGCTGGTTCCTGCATAAGAATATGCGGGAGGAAAAATTCCGCCGCCTCTATCGCTGGGTTCTCACCTGTGATGATCGGCTTCGGCGTCTATTTCCTCTGCATCGTCTATTCCTATGTCACCACCTTCCCCTATGACGAGAGTGTCCGGGCGGCCTCCATGTTCCGCTATTATTCCATCTATGCCGCCTTTACCCTGCCGATTTTCCTCATGCCCTATGTCCGGCCCCGGGAGAGATTCTCCCGGCCGAGACCAGGAGGATGTGAAAAAAGGAAAATGGATCAAGCGCACGGCTCTGGCCATGCTGGTGTTTCTGCTCTGCAACCTGAACGGAAGCTTTATCTACTGCGCCAGTCATTTAAACAACGACCAGATTCTGGATTATAACCATATCGAGCGCATCGCCGAAGCCAGCCCGGAGATCCTTGACATCGTTCAGGGAGAGAAGGTCTATATGATCCGCCAGGGAGATACCAACAAGCCCTTAAGCATCGCCCTCTATTATTTCCAGCATCAGGTGAACCAGCGGGGCAGCACGCCCTGGCAGTTCAATGAAAGGGCTGCCAGATGGGCAACCAGCAGTATTCCTCCCCCACGATTTATGACCTTCCCGCCTATCTGCTGCAAAGGCGGCTACGGCTATGTCTGGATCTATTCCACTGACGCCTATCTGAACGAAAATTTGCCAAAGGCGGTTGTGTGTGATAGCATAGTGGACGGCGGTCTATACCGCGTTACCCCCGAGGGAGATGGGGTTCGCCTCACCCTCGTCGGGCAGTTTTAAAACCATCGCTTTAAAGGAGATTGCTATGAAAACTTCCACTTTCCCCATCGAGGGGCTTATTCTCGTGGAGCCGGATGTATTCGGCGACCACCGGGGTTATTTCTTTGAATCCTATTCCTTTAAAAAATATGAGGCAGCCGGCATCGGCTGCACCTTGTCCAGGACAACCAGTCTTTTTTCCGCCAAAAGGGCATCATCCGCGGTTTGCACTTCCAGCACCCTCCCTATGCCCAGGCCAAGCTGGTGCGCTGCACCCAGGGGCGTGTGATGGATGTTGCCGTTGACCTGCGCAAAAGCTCCCCACTTTTCTGCAGTGGATCTCCGTGGAGCTGAGCGAGGAAAACAAGCGCCAGCTCTTCATCCCCAGGGCTTTGCCCATGGATTTGTCACTCTGACAGATGACTGCGAGCTGCAGTATAAGGCCGACAATTATTATGCTCCCGAAGCCGACGGCGCCCATTGCCTACAACGATCCGCAGATCGGCGTGGAATGGGGAGCGAAAAACCAGTGCTCTCCGCCAAAGATGGCCGCCAGGGGAATATGGGGGAACAGGACATCGATTTTTAGGAGGAGCTTATCTTCATGAAGCAGCCGGCCATCAGCCTGATCGTTCCTATTTATAACGGAAAAGACCTTCTTCCCGCCTGCCTGACTTCCATCGCCGCCCAGACCTTCCGCGATTTCGAGTGCATTGTGGTGGACGACGGCTCCACCGACGGCACGGCGGAAGTTTTGGACGAGTTTTTGCGCCGCAGATGCGCGGTTTATCCCCCTGCATATAGAGAACGGCGGCGTCTCTGCCGCCCGCAACCAGGGGCTCTCCCAGGCCAGGGAGAATATATCTGTTTTTGTGGATGGAGACGATACCGTTCGGCCCGGCTATCTCGCCCATCTCTATCATCCGGAATTTGATTTTACTCTGAGCGGTATTGCCACCTGGGACGTCCCTTCGGGCAGGCAGCTCACTGCCCTCTGCCCGCCGGAGGGATTTGCCCGCAGGGGCCGAGACTTCGGCGCGGTTTTTATCCGGCCTGTTTTTAAATAATGTCTATGCCAAGCTCTTCCGCCGCTCAGTTTTGGAAGAAAACCGCATCCGTTTTCAAGGAATCCATCGCCTTTGCGGAGGATACCGTGTTTGTTGTGGAATTTCTCCCGCACGCCAAAAGCATCCACGGCGGCGATCTGGATTACGAATATAAAAATACGGCATTGGGACGACGCTTTCCACTTCTTTTTTCCATCAAAAAATTCCGCGACGGCATCGAATCCAGCCAACGGATCGAGGCCGTTTCAAAGAGGCGTATCCTTCGCTTCCAGTGGATGAACTCCTGGCCCCGCGCTATTTCTTTTGTATGAAATGCACATCCTCTCCTGCGCTCTCTATGGGAATTTCTCTTTCCGGGAGAGCAGGTTTCCCGGGAGGTCTTCCGGGATCCCGGTTCCGCTCTCTTTGGAAAAAGCGCCGCCTCCTATTCCTCCCAGCCCAAGCCCGTCCAATGGCTGGTTTCCCTGAAAAAGCCGCGTCTTCTTCTTTTGGGGCGTGCATCATGAACCGGCTGCAGGGGCAGAACAGGAGGCGCAGGCGCATGAGCGGCAATTATGGAATGAAACGGGGATTTATAACGTTCTGGCTGGCTTTTTTAAACCAGATCATCACCATCGCCCTTGGGAGTTCTTGTCCGCGGCTGGTTTTGGTGAGCTTCGGCAGCGAAGTCAACGGCCTGGTCAACTCCATCACCCAGATTTTCGTCTATTTCTCTTTTTGGAGGCGGGCGTGGGCGCGGCTGCCCTTCAGGCGCTCTATGGCCTGTCGCCCGGGATGACAAGGCCTCCATCAACGATTTTAGCCGCCACCAGCCGGTATTATAAAAAGACGGGCATTGTGTATTTCTTTGCCGTCCTCGGCCTGGCGGTCGTATATCCTCTGGTCGTATCCACGGATATTCCGCCCATGACCATCATCCTCGTCATTCTGCTTCAGGGCATGGTGGGCGTCGCCAACTATTTCTTCCAGGGCAAATTCCCGCTATCTGCTGGAAGCGGAGGGCAAGAACTATATCATCACCAACCTGACCACCATGGTGACGATTCTGACCAACGTCGCCAAAATCATTCTTCTGCTTCTGGGCGCGGATATCGTCGTCATTGCAGGCCAGCTATATGGTGTTTAACCTGCTGCAAATGCTGTTTATCGGGTTGTATATCCATCGCCGCTATAAATGGCTGAACCTCAAGGTCCAGCCCAATTACGGCGCCATTTCCCAAAAGAACAATGCCCTGATCCACCAGTTTTCCAACCTGATTTTTAACAATACCGACGTCCTTATTTTGACGGTGGTCTGCGGTCTCAAGGTGGCCAGCGTGTATTCCATGTATACCCTGTTCTTCAATATGATCAATACCATGCTCTCCACTGCCTCCAGCGGCGTCGTCTTTACCCTGGGCCAGCGGTTCAACGTGGAGGAGGGATATACAAAGCTGTTTGACTGCTATGAATCCTATTACCTTTCTCTGGTGTTTACGTTGTTTACCGTGACCTATATTTTTATTCTGCCCTTATGAAGCTCTATACGGCGGGTATCACCGACATCAACTATATCGACCAGTACCTGCCCATGCTGTTTATCGCCATGAACCTGTTATCCGCCGGGCGCGGGCCTTCCAACAACACCATCAACATTGCCGGACATTTCAAACAGACGCAATGGCGCTCGATTCTGGAAACCGCCATCAACGTTTCGGTATCCCTGGTGTGTGTCTATTTCTTTGGCATATACGGCGTTTTGTTTGGAACCATCGCCGCCCTGCTCTATCGCGCCAACGATATGATCCTTTATTCCAACCGGGTCATCTTAAAGCGCAGCCCTATCAAGACCTACCGGCGATGGATTACAAACCTGGTCCTGCTGCTGCTGATCCTTTGGGGTTCCTCGCATATCACGCTTACTCTCAATACTTATGGCCAGATCATCCTCTGGGCCGTGGTCTATTGGTGGTGATCGCTGGAATCTTCTTTGGCGTTACATCTCTCACAGAGCGGGAATCCGCAAAGATGATCGGCGGACTTTTTCGGCCTCTCCGGCAGAAAGCTCTTCCGCCGGGGAAAATGGAGAGAAATCCTGTTTCCATGCAGAACAAGGCGAGCCTGTCTTGGACAGGCTCGCGCCTTCTTCCCTTCTATTTTTCCCATTGCCTTTCTAAGCACGGGGAATAAAAAAAGGCCCCTTTGGGGAACCTTTTTATCAATCCCGCTTTTCCAAGAATCCTTTGATAGATGGCAATGCTGTCCTTCTGCCGTTCCTCCAGGAACACCGCGCCGCCTGGGCCTCCATCGCTGCCCGGTCGATGGGCTTTTCCCCGGAAACATAAGCGGCCGTTTCTTCAGCAAACGCCGAAATAAAAGGCGTCATCGTCACCCGTGTAGGCGATCAGGCTGCCGAACCCGTCTACCGCCTCCCGGATCCCGTCTACATCCCGGCCAATGGGGCAACCGCGCCGCAGGCCTGAGGCCTCTTTAATGACGCATCCATATCCCTCCTGCCGGCTGGGCAAAGGAGAATATCCATTTCGTTGAAGCGTTCCGCCAGCTTTTCCGGAGGGAATGGTTCCCAAAAAAGTCACCGGCAGTCCGCCATCTTCTTTTCAATCTCTTCCCGCATCAGGCCGGAGCCAATCATATAGAAATGGATTTCCCCGGAATCAACTCCTGAATCCTCGGAAAATTTCGGGAAGATAGTCGATCCCCTTTGCGCAAGATCATCACCCCGGCAAAGCCCACAACTGTTTTTCCCGGGTGCTCCTGACGGGCCGGATAGAAAACCGAGGTCCGGATACCGTTATATACGACAGCCGCGTTTTTCCCCCGAATACCCCAGCTCTTTGGCAGATTCCAGAAGCGCTTTGCTGACAAACTCCACCGCCGCCGCGCCCTCAGCATCTTCAGGATATAGGGACGCTTTCTCATATCTTTCATATCCGAATAGATATCGCCGCCATGGCAGGTCAGCACATAGGGCACGCCGGTTTCCCGGCAATAGCGCATCACGCCCAGCCCCATGGGCCAGATCCAATGCAGATGGATGAGGTCGGCCTTGGACTCCTCCATGTCCCTGCGCACCTGCCGGGCAATGCGTTTTTCCCAGAAATTCAGGCGGAAACGCTGCATTGCTGCGGAAAAGAAACCGTTGGGAATTCTCCGGATACCATAGGTCACTCCGCCTGCTGGGCGATGGGGGTACCCAGATCCAGTCCGCCGTTGCGGGTCACAACCCGCTGCACCGCCGGAGAATTGATCTGATAATAGGAACACGCAGTCACATCCACGCCGTTTTCCGGGCGCGGCCACCCGCTCCGAGACAAACACTCCGCCTGCGGCCACGCTTCATATGGTCCCATCGCGTTTTATATAGAGAATTTTCATACCAATTCTTCCCCTTCCTCTTCGTCAGAAGATGTCTCATTTGTGGAACCCAGAAGCTCAGGGTAATGTTCCGTTTCCCTGATGAATGCGGTATATCTCCCCCATCCTCGATGGTGACGCCAAACATCTGCCGGAAGCTCCGGGTAGACGAATTCATCCGTGGAATATACCCAGAGATACTCTGCCTCAGCTGCTCCAGCGCCTTTGGCTACTTCATATACCGAATAGTTGATATTATGATCCTGATTCACCGAGAGCGGTTCGCGGATCCGATTGATCTCGTCGGGCGAGAATGCCATGGGAGCCGCCGCACGCAGCCGTTTCCCAAAAAGATAGCGGGCATAGCCGGTGGTTCGGAAATAGCTCTGCTGATGAATCATATAGATATTGCCTTCGTCACCCACCAGCTCCCGAACTTTTGGTTCCTTGATCTCCAGATCCTCCCGCAGCTTATAGATCTGTCGGATTTCTGATAGCCTACAATGGCTCTCGTGGAAAAAATCTCCCTGCAGGCCCAGCACCAGGCTTAAGCAGAGCACCACAGCAATGATCCGGTTGCCTGCCCTGCTGGACTCACGAACCTGCCGCTCCGCCCCGCCATGGAACAGCGGAATCAGCATGGGCAGCCACCCCAGCATCATATACATGCTGAAATACCGCACGACGCTGGCCGCGGTTTTCTCCCTCATAGGCCGCGAAAATCGTGCTGTAGGCATAAAAGATAATGCCGAAATAGGCAATATATCCAAGTTCATAGACAACAGCCAATGCGCCGTATTCCCGCCGGAGCGCGCCTTTTTTCAACGAGCGCCAGACCGCCCAGAACAGGATCCCCCGCCGCCATAAAGGTCACATAGCTCACGTTGAGGGTGAAATCCTGTATAGTGCATGCCCTGAACGGGTTCAAAGAGATAGCGCAGCATGGACTTGAGGGTTGCGCGCATGGAAGATGCCGCCGGGCCACAGCAGCGCCGCCGCCGCCTGCGGCCGCCCCGCTGCTGATATAACGTCCCCAGATAAAGCTCAGCAGGAACGGCGCCGCTACCAGCAAAATCACCAGCCAGTTTTTCGGCTTTTTTATTTTCTGTCCCAGGCTTTTCAGCTGAGCTTTCCAGCCTTCTTCGCCCGAGAACAGCCACTGGATCGCCAATCCCAAAAGCGCAATCAGAGCGAACAACGCCCCCACCAGGGACTTCATCATGCCGATGGTCAGCAGGCAGGCCGCGAGAAGCGCCCAGCGCCCTCCCTCGATCCGGTGAAAAAGCCCCCAGGCGATGAGAGCTCCCGCCCAAAGCGCCACAGCCTGATCCACCATCATGCTCCAATACGGCTCAGTATAGAGGAAGGAGAAGGATAAAAACACAATGCCGCCATAGCAGAGGCTGCGCTTCCAGTCCTTCCATGTATTCCCCGGGGAAGGATAGTTTGCCCCCGCCGTCAACAGGAAATTCAAAACAAAGAGGTTCCCCTCCACAAATCCCGTCAGCTGCACGAAGAAATAATGGAAGGGCGCGTGGTGATGGCAAAGGTGGAGGCCTGGCCGATCAGATCCGGGCCATAGGGAAGCGTATTGTGGGCAAACATATACTGCACGCTGGGCACCCACTGCTTGATCTCATCGATATGCAGTATCTTTCCATTGCGGAAGGCCACCATGGCGTATACAAAGGCCGCGGCAAAAGCAGAATACCGGGCGTGAAAAACGAGCGCCTCGGCTTTGCGATTTCCCGGCTCTTGGGAAAATCCAGCGCATAGAGCAGAAGCCCCGCCGCCGCCATGGCATAGAGAAGATAGACTGCCGGGCGCGTGCTGCCCAGCAGGCCCACAAAAGAAGATCACCAGCATAACGCTCATGATCCCAAGAGCCACGCCTTCCTCCGGCGTGAGCCGCAGCAGCTTATGCCAGAACATGCCCAGGGCGAGGGAGTATGATAAAACCGCCGTCAGATACACAAAAATTTGCCAATGGAATCCCCTTGGTTTACAGATTTTTCAACACAACCGCGCAGACGCTTCCACAGTCTCTTCCGTGAGATAGGGATGCATGGGAAGGCTCAGCACGCGCTCCGCCAGCCTTTCGAAAACCGGCAGGCTGCCGCCTCATATCCCAGCGGCAGATAGACCGTCTGCCGGTGGAGCAGGCGGGGATAATGTAGACCATACTGGGAACTCCGGCCGCCGCCAGCGCGGCCTTCAGGCTTTCCCGCTTCGCGCATGGCTTTCCAAAGCAGCGTATACTGCGCCCAGCTGGAGGAGAATCCCTCGGGCACGGCGGGCGTCTTTTTACCGCGCCGCTCAAGCGCTCGGAATAGGCCTCCGCCCATTTCTGGCGCGCCGCCAGCTCATATGCGGAAAACGCCGCCAGTTTAGGCTGAAGGATCGCCGCCTGGGCGTATCCAGCCGGGAATTCAATCCCACACCGGACGTTATCGTATTTCTCGCTTCCCTTGCCGTGGATGCGGATGGACTGCAAAGCCCTGCCAGGGTATCGTCATCCGTGAACACTGCGCCGCCGTCCCCATAGCATCCCAGCGGCTTTGCCGGGAAAAGGACGTGGTGGAAGCGTCGCCAAAGGCGCAGGCCGTTTTTCCATCGAGCGTGCCGCCGAAGCCCTGGGCCCCATCCTCCAGCACTTTTCAGGCCATGGGCCTCTGCGATGGGCAGAATGCGGCGGTAATCCGCCGGCAGACCGAACAGGTCCACGGGGATCACGCTCTTTTCCTGAGCCGTCCCTCCCGGTCCACCCGGGCAATGGCTTCCAAGAGGCTCTCCGGGTCCATGTTGAAGGTATCCTCCTCCATCCACAAACACCGGCTCTGCCCCGCCAGGCTCCACAACCTCCGCTGTAGGGACGCAAAACGTGAAGGAAGGCACGAACACCGCATCCCCCGGCCTATGCCCCAGGCCATCAGCACCAGGGAAAGGGCATCCGTTCCGTTGGCGCAGGTGATGCAGTGTTTGGCGGCCCCACATAGGCCGCCAGCTTTTCCTCCAGCTCGCCCACCTCCGGGCCCATAATATATTTGCCGTGCTCCAGAACCCGGCGGATATTTTCATCAATTTCCTGTTGCAGCGCCCGGTATTGTGCATGTAAATCGCTAAACTGCATAGCCATTCCTCCTCGTCTAAATCCTCCTAATCCCCTGTCCGCCTGCCGGTATTTCCGCCGCAGGCGCGGCAGCTTAAAGGTCATCTTCAAAACCGCCCCGCATTCTATTACCCAGCCCCGCTGCCGCGCAGGGGACTCCCGCCATCAGGGCGTGATCCGGGACGTCTTTTGTCACCACAGCCCCGGACGCAATCATGGCCCAGCGCCCGATGGTATGTCCGCAGACGATGGTTGCGTTGGCTCCGATACTGGCGCCTTCCCGCACCAGCGTCCTTTATATCCCGCCCGTCCTTTGGGATATTTGCTCCAGGGGGGTGAGATCGTTGGTAAACACACAGGAAGGCCCGCAGAACACATAGTCTATCTCCACTCCCTCATAGACGGAAACGTTGTTTTGCACTTTCACGCCTTTTCCCATCCGGACGTTGGCTCCTATGTTGACATTCTGCCCGAGGAACAGTTTTCTCCCATGCACGCGCCGGCCTGCACATGGCAGAAATGCCATATTTTCGTTCCTGCGCCGATCTGCGCGCCCTCATCTATATAGGAGCTTTCGTGAACAAAAAAATCGTCTTTCATTTTCCAAATTCGCCCTGCATATCCTCGGTGCCAAAGTCCCGAGGGGCAGCTTGACCGACCTGCCCTCCTTCTGGCTCTTATAAATGGCCAGCACTATCTCCAGCGCGTTGCGTCCGGCCACGGCGTCTACATAAGGCGCCCGGTCGTTTTGAATCGCGTCGATCATATCGGCATAGAGGCTGGTATGCCCGTTGCCATAGACGTTGCTGGTGGCCTCCTTGAGGCCCTTGTTTTTCTCGTCTGCGCCGGTTTCATCAGCAAACCCCAAACGTCAATGTTGTTGGCTGAAGTTCCGCCCAGCTTGCAGGTGCCCTTCTCCAAAGAGATAGAGGGTTTCCTCCAGGTTTTGGGGTATACGTTGGTCGTTCCTCAATGGTGGCGATGGCGCCGTTTTTGCATTTCACCACAGCCATCCCGATATCCTCCGCCTCGAGATAGTCATGGAACTGCTGGCGCGTCGCGCCATAGACCTCTTCTATCTCATCCCCCAGCATCCAGCGCAGAAGGTCGATGCCATGGATGCATTGGTTCATGAGCGCGCCGCCATCCTCCGCCCAGGTTCCCCCGCCAGGGCGCCTGATCGTAATAATTCCGGTTGCGGTTCCAGCGCACATGGATGGAGCCATGGGAAATTTTTCCGAAACGGCCGTTTTCCCGCGCCCGGCGCATCTCCTGCACGGCTACGTTGAAACGGTTCTGGTGGCAGGCCGAAACCTTTACTCCCTTTTCCCGGGAACGGGCAATGATCTCCTCCGCATCCGCCATGTTCATGGCCATGGGCTTCTCAATAATAACGTTGATCCCCGGTCGATGCAATCAAAGGGCAATCAGGGCATGGGGGCCGCTCTGGGTGGCGATGGCCACAAGATCCAGCGCATTTTCCTCCAGCATCTTTTATAGTCCGTATATCGCCTGATATCCCCGCGCGCCTCCAGGCCGTGCTTGGCCAGGAGAGATTCCATCTGCTCGGGATAATGTCACAAACCGCCGCCAGCTCGAGTCCATTGTTCAAAACGGCTTTGATGTGGTTGGTGGCGATCCGCCCACAGCCGATGAGTGCATATTTCATTTTCTGCTCTCCTGCTCTATCCATTTCGTGATTTTTCGGCGGCATCGCCATTGCCATAATAGGCTTTTGCTTCCGCTCTCAATTTTTGTCTGCATTACTTTTTGCAGAATATCCTCCGCCTCCGGGCTGGCCAGTATATTGTGGTTTCCCCAGCGTTTCCACCCACTCAGTTTCGTTTCGCACAGTGACGCAGGGAGTATCCAGAATATAGGCCTCCTTTTTGCAGGCCGCCGGAATCCGTAATGATCTTTTTTGCATGTTTTGCAAAATACAGCATATCCTGATATCCCACCGGCTCCACAAACAGAATGTTCCGGTAATCTCCCTCCCGGACGGCCTGGTCCACAAGGCCGCGGATCCGCGGATGGACGGGAAAGACCACCGCCGCATCCAGCGCCTCCAGGCCGTTCAAAATCCCGCGGATTTTTTCCGGGTCGTCCGTATTCTCCGCCCGGTGAATCGTGGCCAGATACCAGCTGTCCGGCGTTCCGGCCGGGCGGTAAAGCCCTTTAATTTTTCCAGATATGCCTCTTTGGGCTTTTCTTCCAGCTTTTTTGCATAATACAACACCGCGTCGCACATTACATCGCCCACCTGGTGTACGCCCTGGATGATACCTTCCTTGTTCAGGTTTTTCCACAGCCGCATCCGTGGGGCAGAACAGCAGCGCCGATATCCTGTCTGACAGAATCGGTTGATCTCTTCGGGCATCTGCATATTAAAGGAGCGCAGCCCCGCCTCCACATGGATGATGGGAATATGCAGCTTGACCGCCGCCAGCGCCCCGGCCAGCGTCGAATTCGTGTCGCCGTAGATCATGAGATAATCCGGCGCTTCGTCTAAAAGCACCTTTTCAATCCCCCCACCATCATATCCGCCGTCTGCACAGCATGGCTCCCGGAGCCCACATGCGATTGTAATCCGGCTTCGGAATATCCATTTCCTGAAAAAACAGATCCGACATATTATAGTCATAATGCTGTCCCGTGTACCAGCACTTCCGGAAGCTCTTCCGCAGCACTTGGCGACACCGCTGCGGCCTTGATAAACTGGGGCCGCGCGCCAACAACCGTTACAATTTTTTCATGTGCAATGTTCAGCTTTTACAGCAGCTCTATATTCTCTCTGTTTTCAATATCGCTTCATGGCGTTTTTCGTATCAAAAACGGCCTTTGCCGTGTCCGCCACCAGCTGATAATCCACGTTGGTGTGGGCCGCCGTCACCATGACGAGATCCGCGCTCTCCAACAGCTCCTTTGAGAGCCGGCTCGCTCTCCATGGAGATTCCCTGGAGGAAAAACCCTTGACCCACGGGTCGTAATAGACCACTTCCGCGCCTTCCCGCTTGAGCACCTTGATTACATCGATAGCCGGGCTTTCCCGGTAATCGTCGATATCCTGCTTATAGGCAACGCCCAGCACCAGCACCCTGGCGCCGTTCATAGCCTTTTGAATCGGTTCAGGATCTTCGCGCCCCGGTCTACGCAGTATTCGGGCATGCGGTCGTTGATCATCATGGAGCTTTCGATCATGGACGTATGGAACCCGTATTCCCGGGCCTTCCAGGGAGATAATACGGGTCCAGCGGAATGCAATGCCCCCCAGCCCCGGGCCGGGATAGAACGCCTGGAATCCATAAGGCTTAGTCTTTGCCGCATCAATCACTTCCCAGATGTCGATGCCCATTTTGTCGCAGAGCATGGCCAGCTCGTTCACCAGGCCAATGTTTACATTCCGATAGGTGTTTTCGAGAATCTTTTCCATTTCTGCCACCGCCGGGCTGGAAACCTCTTTCACATCCCCGGCCAGCACAGCGCGGTACATCGCCGCAATCACCTCGGTGGCGTCTCTGCCGATGGCCCCCACCACCTTGGGGGTGTTCTTGGTCTTATAGATGAGGTTGCCCAGGTCCACCTGCTCGGGCGAGAACCCGAGATAGAAATCCTCCCCGCAGGTGAGGCCGGGCCTTTTCCAGAATCGGCCGGATCAGCTCCTCGGTTGTGCCCGGATAGGTGGTGGATTCCAGCACCACCATGGTATCCTTTTTCAGATGCTTGGAAATTGCCTCCGCCGAATCCCGGACATAGCGGATATCCGGCTGCTGGTGCGCATCGAGCGGCGTGGGCACGCAGATGGCGATAAAATCCACATCCCCGATAAAGGAAAAAGTCGCTGGTCGCCCGGAGCTTTCCTTCCCCACCAGCTTCTTCAGATCGCTGTCCACCACGTCGCCGATATAGTTTTTCTCCTGCATTGACCATGGCAACCTTTTTTTCCTGCACGTCGAAGCCCATTGTTGCAAACCCGCCTTGGCCTTTTCCACCGCAAGCGGCAGGCCACATAGCCCAGGCCCACCACGCCTACGCGGATCTCTATTTTCGATTTTCTTCAGCAGCAGCTCTTTTGCATCCTTTTCGCTCCCTTTTCTTTTTTCAGTTTTGCTCCATCCTGTCCTCTATTGAAATTCCTCCGCGATCTCCCGGAAGGTGTTTTTCATCTCTATTTTGTCCCGGGCCCTTTCCCGGATCTTTTTCCACCGCCACGCCGGCATCCCTGCTCTTCCTGCAGCGCATCGCCAAAGGCGAATACCCGCTCCATGGCGACAGGGCTGTCGTCTCCCGGCACCACCAGCTGATATTTCCAATCTTCCGGGAAAATATCCAGCTTACAGGGGAGGTAATCATGGGGATGCCCTGCGCCGCATATTCCCGGCTCTTGAGGACGCTCCCCTTGAAAAGTCCGATCCGGTGCATGCCCAGCGATGACACCGCAATATCCGCCCGGTTATAGACCTGGGAAAGCGGTTCCCCGCTCAAAAAACCGTAAAACCGGACCCGGCGTTCCAAACATATTCTTCCACCAGCTTTTTATAGAGAGGCAGCTCATTGCCGTCCCCACCAGGATGAAACACGGCCTCCCGTGTTCCGCCGTTTTTGTAGTATTCTCCCATGCCCGTGAGCAGGCGGTCATAGCCATGCCAGGGCGCCAGGCCCGCCGGCGATCAAATGCAGAACGCCATCGGGTTCCTGGCGATGCTGCAGCGCACTTTGAAAAATCCACGCCGTTGACCGTCCTGAATGGTGGGAATGCCGAAAATCTCCTCGTCCTCCGTAAAGGTAACAACACGGTCCGCCAGGCCTTTCAGCTTCTTCCGGCAGCGGCGGTCCAGAAAGGCCGCCAGCCGTCCCCGCAGATCCGAGTAAACTCGCCGTCATACGGATAGGTGGGAATTTCCAGCAGCACCCGAACCCTCTGCTTTTTTCAGATACCGCAGCAGCCCCAGAAACCAGGGGTCCGAAGGGCATAGCGGATATAGACGCCATCAACATGCGTTCGCTCTTTTTCAAATGCCGTTTGAGCTGGCGGCTGGCCAGCATTTTTTGCCGATGACAGGCCGGGCCTGCCCGCCTGTACTCCCTTTCCATCCGCCAGCACCATCATATTTCCGTTTTTCATATATGTCAAATCCACCTGCATCCCAAAGGAGGAAAGCGCCTCCGCCTGGCCGCGGATCTTCTTGCAGATTCCGTTGCTGGCCTCGTTTTCAAACGGCCAATAGGTAATAAATAAAATCCGTTTCATTAAATCTTCCCCAAAAAAACATCAAAAGGCGCACGGCCAGCTCGCTGGAAAGCGCGCGCCGCCAGCGTTTCCCATAAAACGCCTTTTCATGGCATCCGGGAAATGATACCGCTCGTGGGTAAACCAGCGGGCCATTTTGCAGTCCCGGTCGTTCAGCTCCCGCCCGAACAGCCGGTCGAACTCCTGGCAGGTGGTGCGGATATCGCTGTTCCCGCGGAAGGCGTTCTTAAACCATTTCCAGCGGTTTTTTGAGGCTCATGCCGGAAATGCTGGTATCCAGGCGGCGGTGAGCGCTGGCAATGCGCGGGTCATAAAGGTTTTGCCGAACTTGACCGCCAGCAGGCAGGCCCACCAGTCATGGGAGGTGATATGCGAAATCTCGGCCAGCATCAGTTCCCGGAGCGGCCGGTTCAACACGATGGAAAACCCTGAAACACGCAGTCCGTCAGCGTTTTTCTGAAGGTGATGGATAGGGCGGCGGGCCGATCTCCCCGGTCTTTTTCGCTCATATCCGCGTTATAGAGGGCATAGGGCGCTGTAGGAAACAGGAGCGGCGACAGGAACCGTCCTGCTGCTCCATCCATTGGAGGGCCCATTCCAGCTTATGCGGCTCCCAGACGTCGTCCTGGTCGGAAAAAAGCCCAATAATCCCCTCCTCTGCCGCCGCAAGCAGCATCATAAAGCTCTGGCCGAATCCGGCATTCTCTCCCCGCAGCAGCGTCAGCTTTCCCGCCGCTTCAAGGGGTTTCAAGCTACAAGAAGCGTTCCATCCGAACCCGTCGCGGACATAGAGATGAACCGGCACGGTCTGGGCCAGAATGCTGTCGATCTGCTCTTTGATATAGGCTTCTCCGTTATAGGCGGAGAGCAATACGCTTTACCGGCTTTGTCCGGCGCCTCCTCATACATAGCGCAGGGCGGGAATCCAGCGCATGTGAGCGATCAGAAAGCAGACAAACCGCGTCCAGCCCAGATACGCCGTCCAGATCTTGATCTTGTGCATCAACAGGACGCTCTTTCCGGAAAAATCCGGTTTCCATCGCCCTCCCGCTTGGCCTGCTTCCATTGCCGATCAGCTCCCGGGCCTCTTCTCCCTTGCGGGCGGCCCTGTCCTTGGCCCAATAGACCTGCTTGAGGGAGGAAAACATGCTCCCAGGCAGAAATTCCGGCATTCGGCCACCGGCCGGCCGGACTACTTCTGCAAATCCAGAATATCCTGTAAGTCCAGGTAAATGTCCCGGGCCGCCCGGACGGAATAATCATAGGTAAACGACCCGGTATCCCGGACATAATAGTAGAGTCCCCGGCTCACCAGGGCCACTTCCTCCGTCCGCGCAAACATCCGCGCACTGGCCACCATATCCTCGGCATAGCGGTGTTCCTCGGGGAAAAATCCCCTCTCCCGCGAGTTAGCTCTTTTGGATGAGCTTTGTTCCAGACGTTGTTGAAAAACACATAGGTATAGTTCAAAAACCAGTCCCGGATCTGCGCCGCGCCATAGACCGCAACATCCGGGCCGGGAAACTGCGTCCCTCCCAGCTCCCGGGCGGCGCCGTCCGGGCCGATCTCCACGTTGATCTCCTGACAGATGGCGATTTTCGCCCCGGTTTCCTGAACGGCACGATAGAGCGTTTCATACATCTCCGGCGCGGCATAGTCGTCGCTGTCCATAAAGCCGATGTATTCTCCCGTGCCTCCCGGATGCCGTGGTTGCGGGCCGCGCCCTGTCCGGCATTCTGCTGGTGAACCACCCCGCACCCGCGGGTCTTTCTTTGCGTATTCCTCCGCGATGGCCGCGCTGGCGTCCGGCGAGCCGTCGTCAATCACAAAATTTCCATTTCCCGAAGCGTCTGCCCCAGAAGGCTGTCCAGACAGCGCGGCAGGGTCGCCGCCGCATGATATGCCGGGACGATGACGCTGATGGCCGGCTGCATCACAAAATCTCCTTCAAATACCGTTTGAGGGCGTCCTGCCAGTCCGGCAGGCGCTCAAAACCATTTTCCGTGAGCTTTTCCTTATCCAGGCGGGAGTTCATGGGCCGCGCAGCCTTGGCGGGATATTCCGCCGACGCGATGCGCTTCACCGGGTTTTGCATCCCGCGCCCGCAAAGACGGCCTCGGCAAAATCCGCCCAGGAGCAGATTCCTCGTTGGTGGCGTGGTAAACGCCGTATTTCTCCGTCACAATCATATCGCAGAGCAGCCGCGCCAAGGTCAAAGGTATAGGTGGGCGTGCCGATCTGGTCGTCCACCACCGAAACCTCCTCCGGGTTTCCGCCAGCCGCAGCATGGTTTTCACAGAAGTTGCCGCCGTTTTTTCCAAAAACGCAGGAATGCACGATGAACAGCTAAGGATAGCCGAAAGCGCCTGCTCCCCCCCCTCCCACTTGCTCTGCCCATAGAAATTGCAGGAGAAGCCGGGTCGTCCGGCTTATAAAACTGCGTGCCCGTCCTGGGAAGACATAGTCCGTGCTGATATACATGAGCTTGGCGCCCACGGCCTCGGCGGCCTTTCGGATCCGCCGATGTTGTACACCTCACCCAGGCGGCCGCCGTTAATCACCATGTCGATGGCCTTGCAGTGGTCCTCCACATACAGCCAATCGCGCACGTTCATGCCGTCGCCGTAGATCGGCAGGTCCTTGTGCTGAAGGGTGTTGTTGATCATCAGCGGGATAAGTTTTTCCGGGAACTGGTAAGGACCATAGTTGTTGGAGCAGCGGGTAATGTTCACAGGCAGCCCGTAGGTATCGCAGAAAGCCTTCACGAACAGGTCCGCGGACGCCTTGCTGGAGGAGTAAGGGCTGTGGGGATC
>VOFE01001814.1_pt1 | contig 22001 bp, 35 predicted proteins | sample 5384071 | NCBI WGS metagenome assembly VOFE01 (sample SAMN12384724, study PRJNA508395) | human gut metagenome | isolation source: healthy gut D | host: Homo sapiens
GATGACCTATCCCGGGCAGCGGGTTCAGGTAGATGTGAAAGCGTCCCTCTGCGCTGCATTGCAGACCCGAACTGCGGCTTTACCAATACACTGCCATTGATGAATTTACCCGCCTGCGCTTCCTGGCCGCTTACCCCGAGCAGTCCACCTACTCTTCCGCCGATTTCCTGAAAAGGCTGGTTCGAAGTGGTACGCCCGGCGCGGAATCGAGCGTTGAGTGCGTCCAAACTGACAACGGTTTTGAATTTACCAACCGTTTTTCCAACAGCAAAAGGGACCTGCCCACGCTGCTTCGAAAAGCAACTGCCCAGGCTTGGGCATCCGTCACAAGCTGATCCGGCCCTACACGCCGCGCCACAACGGCAAGGTGGAGCGCAGCCATCGTGAGGATCAGAAACGTTTTATTCTTCCCATGCTTTCTTTTCCCTGGTTGACTTTGACAAACAGCTTGCTGTCCACAACCGCCGCTCCAACAACCTTCCCATGAGGCCGCTTAACTGGCTTTCTCCTGTTGAGTTCTCTGTCCAATATGTTTGACAATCCTAGGATTTTTAGCTGTTTTTTCAGTGCGAAGTTCCCGGGAAATGGATAATTGCTTAAGGTTCGCACCGTCCTATAAGAAGGTCTGCAGGCGCCGCTATCAGCGTTATACTGCTTTTATGGCACTACCAGCGGCAGCACCGCAAGGCGTAAACCCGCAAAAAGTTGGCAGCGACAGCGAACCGTTGCGAGGGCGTTTACAACCGAGCAGGTGAGCCGAGCGTGACTTTTTGCGGAAAGGAGAAGCAGCGGCGTGAGCGCGCTCTGATTTTTAAAAATCGGAGCAAGCGATACAAAGCTTGCTCCGACGTGGTGCCGCTGACCGGGATCGAACCGGTACGGTGTTGCCACCGAGGGATTTTAAGTCCCTTGCGTCTGCCAATTCCGCCACAGCGGCCGACGGAATATCCCTATGATAGTGGAAAATCCGCCGGTGTCAAGGCGATTCACCACTCGATTCCTCCCGGGCGGGAGTTCCCTGATCATAGGGATGGCGGCGGGAGCCTATTTCCATGAGATAATCCGCCGCCTCCAGCGCCTCCTGTGTGGGATGCCTTAGGCCGGTAAGCACCAGCTCCAGCCCCTCGGGCTTATCCCGGAGCAGCCGGGCCAGCGCCGAGGAGGGAAGCAGATCGGTTTCCACCGCGCCGAACACTTCGTCCAACACCAGTATGTCCAGCTCCGGCAGGGCAGAGATCATTTCCTCCCAAAGGGCGGCGTAGAAGGCGCGGGCTTCTGCTTTTTCCGATTCCGACATGGCAAAAACGAACTTTATGGGCGATAAAAAGGGGAAAAGCCGTACGGACGGGAGGCGGGAAAGCGGGCCAAGTTCCCCGGAGGAACCGTCCTTGAGGAACTGGACCAGCCCTACCCGCAGGCCATGCCCCGCCGCTCGCAGGCACAATCCCATCGCCGCTGTGGTTTTTCCCTTGCCCTCGCCGTAATATACCTGGATTTTGCCGTTGTCCATGAAAACGTCTCCTTACCTGTGGATTATCGTCCGGCGCGAAGTCTCTTCCCGGTTAGTGTACCTCAAAAGGGGAGAAAAGGGAAGAAGTCCTGGTTACAAATTGGTTAAAAACCGTTATATCGCTTTACGAACGGGACCGGACCGGCTATACTAAAGGAAATGGGGAATACTGGATAAGGCCGGTGTTCTCAGCTGGCAGCGAGGAGTGGAGCGGATATGGACGGCAAACCCGGTTCCCACGGCGGCCGCCGCCCGGGGAAAGTGGTGGCGGTACTGGACATTGGTTCCAGTTCGTTGCGTATGGGTATTTATCAAAAGAATAAGGAAGCGGTTCAGCGCTTGAGCTGTTGGATTCCCCGCTTCGGCTGGGACATGAGGTCTTTGCCATCGGACGCATCAGCGCGGAGAGCGTGCGGGAGCTGTGCGGCGCTCTAAAGGGCTATGCCCAGGTGATGAGGGAATACGGAGTGAACGAATACCGGGTACTGGCCACCACGGCCCTGCGGGAGGCGGAAAACGGGCCTATGTGGCCGATCAGATCAAAATCCGCAACGGCCTGAATGTAGAAGTACTGGAAAACGGAGAGGAAAGCGCCCTGATCTATTCGGCTATGCTGCGTTCCCCGCGGCTGAAAAGCCGGAGCCTGCTTTCCTATATCGGCACCGGCAGCGTGGGCGCGGCGGTATGTGAGGACGGCACCCTGACCAAGGCCTGCCACCCTGCGTCTGGGCTTCCTTAGCTGGGCGAGATGCTCAGCAGCCTGGAGGATCAGACCGCCCGGTTCGACCGTGTGCTGAAGCAGTATGTGGACGCGTATTTTCAGCGGCTGACCCTGCGGCTGTCCGGCGGGAATTTCCGCCGGCTGCTGCTGACCGGGCGGGAGGTGGAGTCCATCGCCTCCCTGTGCGGGGCGAAAGAAGAGAACGGGGCTTATCTGCTGGAAAAGGAGCAGGTGGAGACTCTGTTTCACCGGGCGCGCCACCAATGCGGGAGGCGGCGGCCTCGGGAATTCGGCCTGCCGGAGGAAGCGGCGGGACAGCTGCTGCCCTGCTGGCCATCTATCTGAAAATGATGGAGGTGGTTTAAGCTGTCCAGCGCATCGACGCGCCGGTCCTGGATATGCTGGACATTGTGGCCGCCCAGATGCTGGAGCCGGGGGAAAAGGCGTTTTCGAGCAGGCCCGGTCCGGGGCGCGCTGGCCTGCGCCCGCCAGTTGGGCGCCGATAACCAGACCGACAGCGATCATGGCGAACGGGTGCGCGAAAAGCTTACGCCGTGCAGCTTTTGACAAGACGAAAAAGCTGCACGGCATTTCGGGCAAGCGGCGCGTGCTGTTGGAATGCGCCGCCCTGCTCCATGAGCTGGGCCACCGCTTCAATACACAGAATGCCCTCTGATCACCTATGATCTGGTGCGTCAGGCGTATCTCTTCGGGCTCAATGAGAGGAAACGGCTGGTGGCGGAAATCGCCCGATACGGCGATTTCCAGGCCTTGGCCGCTTCCGGGAGCCTGACCGGCAAGCAGCGGTTGCCATTACCGACAAGCTGGCGGCGATCCTGATCCTGGCCGATGCGCTGGACGAATCCCGCCGGGGAAAAAAATCATGGAGCTGAAGGTACGGCTGGAGGACAGCCGCCTGGTGATCACCGCCCGGGGACGGAGGAGCTTTTGTTGAAAATGGGCCTTCGACGAATGCGTTCCTTACTTTGAAGAGGTGCTGGGGATCCATCCGGTATTTGTGGCGAAGAGCAATTTATTATAGACGGCCCCTGAAAGCGGCAGGGACTTGGAGGGAAACACACATGAAGAAACCGGAGCGATTTTCCCTATATCAATCGGGAGCTGAGCTGGCTGGATTTCAACGCCCGCGTGTTGGAGGAGGCTTACGAAGGAAAAACCCTGTTTTGGAGCGCTTCAAATTTTAGGGATTACGGCCTCCAACCTGGATGAGTTTTTATGGTGCGGGTGGGAAAGCAGGTGCCTGGGTAAAGGGGCGGACTTTGACACCAGAAATGCAGCTTAACCAAAAAAAGATTCATGCGTTCACTGACCGGCAGTATACCTGTTCGTCCCGGTCGTTGATCCCCTCTGCTGCGCCAGAACGGTATTTTTATGCTGAAGCCGGAGGAGCTGAACGACGAGCAAGAGGCGTTTGTGGAGGAGTATTTCCGCAGCGTGCTGTTCCCGGTGCTGACGCCGCTGGCGGTGGATCGCAGCCGGCCCTTCCCTGTGGCTCAATAAAAGCCTGAATCTGGCCATACGGCTGCGCCAGGGGGAAGAGACGGCCTTCGCCGTGGTGCAGGTCCCTCATTTTGCCCCGTCTGGTGGCGCTCCCCTCCGCGGAGGGCCGGTCGTTTATCATGCTGGAAAATATTCTGATCCGCCATTTGAACGCCTTGTTTGAGCTGCACGACATTGCCGCCTGGGCGGCGTTCCGCGTCACTCGCAACGGGGATCTGGCCATTGACGAGGAGGCGGAGGATCTGCTGGTGGAAATCCAGCAGTCCATCAAAAAACGCCGCCGCGGCCGCCCGGTCCGCCTTGAGCTGTCTCGCCACTGCGACCCTGAGCTGCGGGATTTTTCTCATCGAGATGCTGGACGTGCGGGAGAAGGATATTTACGAGGTGTCCGGGCCTCTGGACCTGACCTTTTGTCTCAAGCTCAGCGGGCTGGACGATTCTCTCTGTCTGCCCAAGCTGACGCCGGTCCAGGCGGCGGATTTTTGCCGGATGGGACGATCCCTTTGCCGCCATCCGGGCGGGGGACCGGTTCGTCCATCATCCTTACGAAAGCTTCGACTGCGTGGTGGATTTCGTCCGCCGCGGCGGAGGATCCGGATGTGCTGGCCATCAAGCAAACCCTGTACCGGGTCAGCGGCCATTCGCCCATTATCGCCGCCCTGATCCGGGCGGCGGAGAACGGCAAACAGGTGACCGTGCTGGTGGAGCTGAAAGCCCGGTTCGATGAGGAAAACAACATCCATTGGGCCCTGAAGCTGGAAGAGGCAGGGTGCCATGTGATCTATGGGTTGGCGGGGTTGAAAACCCACTGCAAGATTCTGCTGGTGGTGCGCCGGGAGGAGGACGGACTGCGCCGTTATCTCCATCTGGGCACCGGGAATTATAACGACTCCACCGCCCGCCAGTATACGGATATGGGTCTGTTTACCTGCCGGGAGAGCTTTGGCGCGGACGCCTCTTCGCTGTTCAACGTGCTCACCGGGTATTCCCGGCCGCCCCGGTACAACCGGCTGGTGGCCGCCCCGGATGGGATGCGGGATTTTTTGCCGCATGATCGACGGGGAAGCGGAGAACGCCCGGAAGGGACTGCCCTGCGGCATTTTTGCCAAGGTCAATTCCCTGGTGGATCCGGGGATTATCGCCCGGCTGTACGCCGCGTCGGCAGGCGGGCGTGCCGGTGACGCTGGTGGTGCGGGGGATCTGCTGTCTGGTATCCGGCGTGCCCGGCGTCAGCGACCATATCCGCGTGCTCAGCCTGGTAGGCCAGCTGCTGGAGCACAGCCGGATCTTTCGTTTTGAGAACGGGGGAGCGCCGCGGCTGTATCTGGGCAGCGCCGATTGGATGCCGCGCAATCTGGACCGGCGTGTGGAGCTGGTATTCCCCGTGGAGGATGAGAGGATCCGCAGCCGGGTGGAAGAGGTGATCTCCCTCCTGCTGGAGGACACGGTCAACGCCCGGGAGCAGCAGCCGGACGGAAGCTATAAAATGGTGGACGGCCAGGGCCGTCCGCAGCTCAATGCAAAGGGAGCTTCAGCGTCGGGCACAGGAGGCGCTGAAGAAAAAATGGAAAATGAAAAGGAAACGGAAAGGACGGATCGGGTATGATGCGCGTGGGAATACTGACCAGCGGAGGGGGACTGTCAGGGCCTGAACGCCGCCATTCGCGGTGTGGCCAAGGCGTTGTATGAATCTACTTTGATGAAATCGAAATTTATGGGGTTTCAGACGGATATCGCGGTCTGATCGGGGAGAATATAAGCGGATGAAGCCGGAAGATTTTTCCGGGATTCTCACGGTGGGAGGAACTCTTCTGGGCACCTCGCGCCAGCCTTATAAGCTCATGCGGGTGGTGGAAGAGGACAGTGTGGACAAGGTGGCCGCCATGAAAAAACAGTGGCGAAATTAAAGCTGGACTGTTTGGTGATCATGGGCGGCAACGGTACCCATAAAACCGCCAATCTGCTGCGGGAAGAGGGCGTGCCGGTAGTCACGCTGCCCAAAACCATCGACAATGACCTGTGGGGACGGATATGACATTTGGGTTCCAGAGCGCGGTGGATATCGCGGCCAATGTTCTGGACTGCATCCACACCACCGCCACTTCCCACGGGCGTGTATTCATCGTGGAGGTTATGGGACATAAGGTGGGCTGGCTGACCCTGCACGCGGGCATCGCGGGCGGGGCGGATATCATCCTGCTGCCCGAGCTGCCTTACGATCTCAAACGCGTCGCGTCCGCGCTGGACAAGCGCCGCAGAAGGGGGAAGGCCTTTTCCATTCTGGCCGTGGCCGAAGGGGGGCGCTCCCCGCCGGGAGGCCAAAATGGGGAAAAAAGGAGCTGGCGGCCGCCGGGCGGCGGAGGGTATCCCCTCCGTGGCCTACCGTTTAGCGGACGAGCTTCAGAACCTGGCCGGAGGGAGGTCCGTGTCTGCGTTCCCGGCCATTTTTCAGCGGGGCGGCCCGCCCTGTCCCTATGACCGGGTGCTGGCTACCTTGCTGGGGGCTGCGGCGCGGCTATATCCGGGAACAGCGTTTTGGCGTCATGTGCGCGATGGTAAACGGCCAGGTGGTGCCGGTGGAATTGGAAAAGGTCGCCGGAAAGCTGAAAAAAAGGTGCCGGAGGACTGCCTGGAAATCCGCATGGCACAGGAAATCGGGGTTTCGTTTGGACAATAAACTTGTGCTGTGAAAATTCGAAAGCCGCTGTCCCTTTTAAAAGAGACACTCACTCTTTAAAAAGACCAATTTCGTGGTTGGCAATTTTCCCCGCGGGTGTTATAATAAATCTTAAGGCTTTGTATCGGAAAATCGGAGCCGTTATGTTTTTGGCGCAAACGATGCGGGAGGTTCCGGGACGGGAGCCGCCGCTTTGGGCCGGTTCCTTTCACATGGCGGTGTACTGTCGGTCGGGAAAAACGCGGTCGTGTTCCTCAGGAACGCCGCGGCAAAGGCCGGTACAGAAGGGACATAGGACGGCCTTCGCTTTCGCTGCTCCATCCGTTTACAGGGAGCGCGGTGTCCGCCCTACCCGGCAGCTTTTCCATGGGGAAAGCCTTTGTTCAACCGATGTACGGATGTCTGCGATAGATGGTTTGTGTTTATCATTCTTTTGTTTTTATAAGATAAAAATTCCGGATATGGAAATTTTCGCGGCGGACTGGAAACAGGGGCCGGAGGCGTTTGACGCTCATAAACCGCCGCCTGTACGATACAATAAAAGGCGGCGATTCGCGGCGGATGGCCGGATCAAACATGGGGAGTGGAACCGAAGTGGAGAAATATATCATTAACGGCGGAAAGCGTCTGGAGGGAGAGGTAGAGATCAGCGGCGCAAAAAACGCGGCGGTGGCGATCCTGCCTGCTGTGGTGCTGTCGGATGGAATCTGCCGAATTGAAAATATTCCCAATATCGCCGATGTAGCATCCTCGTTGGGGATATTGGTTCATTTGGGCGCCCAGGTGCGCCGGATCAACAAAAATACGGTGGAGATCGATCCCCGCGGCATTATCCTGTAATGGTTCCCCATGATCTGGCCCGCCAGCTGAGGGCGTCCTATTATTTTATCGGCGCCCTGCTGGGACGGTTTGGAACCGCTTGTGTTTTCCATGCCCGGCGGCTGCAATTTCGGCGTGCGCCCCATTGATCAGCACCTCAAGGGATTTTCCGCCTGGGGGGGCGGAGATTCAGGTGGAAAACGGAATGATTTAGGCCTCCCCCCAAGGCCCCGAGACTGGGGGAAATTCCATCTATTTGGATATGGCATCGGTGGGGGCCACCATGAATATTCTGCTGGCCGCCGCCCGGGCGGATGGCCTGACCGTCATCGAAAACGCCGCCAAGGAACCCCATATCGTGGACCTGGCCAATTTTTAAATACCATGGGCGCGGATGTCGCGGGGCGCGGGTACCGACGTGATCAAGATCCGCGGCGTGGAGCATTTGAAGGCGCTACTTTACCCATTATCCCCGGATCAGATCGAGGCGGGGACTTACATGGCGGCGGCGGCCGCCACCGGCGGTGATGTGCTGGTGCGCAATGTAATCCCGAAGTCATTTGGAATCCATTACCGCCAAGCTGATGGAAATGGGCGTACAGGTGGAAGAATACGACGACGCGGTGCGGGTGAGCCGGAGCGGTCCTATTTATCACTGCAACGTCAAAACCATGCCGCATCCCGGATTCCCCACCGACATGCAGCCGCAGATTGCTGTACTGCTGTCCATGGCGGACGGGACAAGCATTCTTACGGAAAGCGTCTGGGACAACCGTTTCCGCTATATCGAAGAGCTGCGCCGCATGGGCGTACAGGCCCAGGTGGACGGAAAGGTGGCGGTATTCCAGGGATTCCCCAGCTGACCGCTGCCCCCATAAAAGCCACGGATCTGCGGGCGGGCATGGCGATGATCATTGCGGCTCTGGCCGCCCGGGGACCAGCGAAATCGAAGAAATCCAGCATATTGAACGCGGATACGAGGATGTGGACAGAAAGTTTGCCGCTTTGGGCGCGGACATCCGCCGGGTCTCCCGGCCCGATGGGGATCTGAGAAGTCAAAAGCGGTGTGATCTGTTTGGTCATAGACAGTCATGGGACGGGGCCTTTTGCGGGCCATCGTCCTTTTCCCTGGTTGAGGGACGCGAAATTTCCCTTATTTTGTCCGGTAAAGGAGCAGCTCTATGGCACGTTTTTGTCCTCTTTTCAGCGGCAGCAGCGGCAACTGCACATATGTGGGATCGAAGCGGGGCGGGATCTTATCGACGTGGGCGTCAGCGCCCGCCGCATCGAAAACGCGCTGTGGCAGCGCGAGATCGATCCCAAAAGCATCGAGGCGCTCTTCATCACCCACGAGCACAGCGACCATATTGCCGGTTTGCGGGTGCTGGGCAAGCGGTATGGCTTTCGGGTGTACGCTTCTCCGGGAACCATGGAGGGGCTGCGGAGGCCGGGGCACTGGATCCGCATTGTCTGCCTGAGCTGATGCCGCCGCAGGGGCGGAAGCCGCGGGTATGCTGGTAACGGCTTTCCGCACCTCCCATGACAGCCGGGAGAGCACGGGTACCACATCCGCACCGCCGACGACCGGCGGGTGGCGGTGGCCACCGATACCGGCTGTATCGACGCGGAGATCCGGTCGGTGCTGCATGGATGCGATCTGGTGATGATCGAATCCAACCACGATGTACATATGCTGCAGACCGGGCCGTATCCGTATTATCTCAAACGGCGTATTTTAGCCAAAACCGGACACTTGTCCAACGAGGACTGCGCCCGGGAGCTTCCCTGCTCTGGCGGAGTGCGGAACCACCCGGTTTTTGGGACATCTCAGCAGGGAGAACAACCTTCCCCCAGCTGAAACCTCCGGTTGGCGATGGAGGAGGCGGGCCTGCGGGAAGGGGTGGATTACGTCCTGCAGGTGGCCCATCGCGACGATACCGATACGGTGACGATATTCTGAGAGGAGGGGGCCGTGCTGCGCCTGGATGTGGTCTGTGTGGGAACCCTCAGGAGAGCTATCTCCGGGAGGCCTGCGCGGAATATGAAAAGCGGTTGGGCGGTTTGCCGTCTGACCGTGACGGAGGTGGGGAGGAACGGCTGCCGGATAAGCCTTCCGAAGCCGCCGTTTCGGCATCCTCCAGGCGGAGGGACGCCGTTTGCTGGAAAAGGTCCCCCGACAACGCTGTCCTTGTCGCCCTTTGCATCGAGGGAAAGGAGCTGTCGTCGGTACAGCTGACGGAACAGATCGGCAAATGGACCGTAGCGGGGAACAGCCGCCTTGCTTTTGTGATCGGTGGGTCCTGGGGCCTATCGGTACCCCCTGCACCAAAATTCTCGGTTACGGTATTTGTATTTCAGCTCGCCGAATTGTTCATACAGCATTGTGCTGCTCTTCCCCTTCAGATACCCCATGTGAAGCTCGATACTGACAGCTTCGGCGGTATCTCAACCAGCATATGGTATTTGCAATTCCACTTCGTATGCGATAGACTGTTTATATCATTCAGACTCATTCTGAATGTCCTCCCTTTGCTTTCGAATGCAGTTGCCAGACCACACCGCATCTTATTATAGCAAAAGGAGTTTTTATTTCTTCCTCTTCGCTTAAGTTTTTTGAACCACTGGCCTAGCCAGTGGTTTTTACCGACAGAAACATTAAGCAGATCGGTTCTGCTTAAGCGTTTCTGTATGTAGAATGCGATATCCACTATCGCACAGCCGCGCTTATAGAAAAATTTAACGGCGGATTCGCGGCCGGAATATCCGTAGGGTAGTTCCCGTACATCTCGCAATGTACCGCTGTGCCGCAGCGGCTGAGATGCTTCAATACTTGTTGCAGGGGATGGCCGTCATAGGTCTTTCCCCTGTGCTCAGATATGCGGAATGGTTCATCCTTCCTGATCCTGACGGAGCTCCACAAGCAGGGCCGTCAGCGCTGTTTTTGTCGTTGGGGCAGCGACCGTCCATCACCGCGTCCAGCAGGGGAGCGCAGCAACCGGCCCAGCTCCGGCCCGGCGGGAATTTACGGGCCATGAGATCCCGGCCGTTTACCGCCAGCTGGCGCAGGGGTGAAGCCTGGCGGGCCATTAGCTGATCAGGGCCTCCTCCAGCCGGTCGATTTCCTGCTCTTAGGCCCCGGTAATCCGGATGCTGCGCCAGATTGTCCGCCCGTTTGACCTGAAGCAGCTGGCGCAGCCTCCTCCGTCAGACGGTGAAGCCAGCGGCGCAGGCAGGCGTCGGTGGGGACTATATCGGCGTCATGATACCGGATCAAGGCGAGAATCCTCTGGACGGCGTTATGCTCGAATTTCAGCCGTTCCAGCACGTCCTGGGCCAGCCGGACGCTGATTTTTCCGTGGCCGTAAAAAGTGGCCGACGCCTTTTTCGTCCAGAGTGAAGCTGGCGGCTTGCCGCTGTCGTGGAAAAGCACCGCCATCCGCAGCACCGGTTCGGGGGGCGTCGCTTCCAGCGCATGGAGCGTATGCTCATATACGTCGTACACGTGATGGGGGTTGTGCTGATCAAAGCCCACCATGGGACGGATTTCCGGCACGACGGCGATGACATCGGAATAGCGGCGAAGCACGCGGCGGCGTATTCCCCGCAGATCAGGCGGAGCAGCTCCTCCCGCACCCGTTCCGCGGATAGGGCGGTAAGCCAGTCCCGACAACGCCGAAGAGCGGCGGCGGTTTGTTCTTCGATGGAAAAGCCGAGTACGGCGGAGAAGCGCAGAGCCCTCAACAGCCGGAGGGCATCCTCCCTCAAAACGGCGGTCCGGATTTCCCACGCAGCGCAGCCCCCCGCCGTCAGGTCCCGCCGCCCTCCGAAGGGATCCACCAGCCCCTCCTCCGGGGAGTAGGCCAGAGCGTTGACGGTAAAATCGCGGCGGGCCAGGTCCTCCCGCAGGGAAGCGGTGAAGCGCACCTGATCGGGATGACGGTGGTCGCTGCCGGTTCCGTCCACCCGGTAGGTGGTAATTTCCAGACGCCAGCCGTCCAACCATACCGTAATGGTGCCGTGGCGGCGTCCCGTTTCGATGCAGCGGCAGGCGGAAAACACCGTCAGAATTTGCTCCGGGAGGCGGAGGTGGCGATGTCCCAGTCAGCCGGCTCCGTGCCGCGCAGCCGGTCCCGGACGCAGCCGCCCACGATATACGCTTCATATCCGCTTTGGCGGAGGAGGAGCAGAGCGCCTCGCACCGGTAAAGGCAGCTGCATGGCCGGAACCTTCCTTCTATCCGATAGTGTGTGGATAATCGAAACGGGGAGAAACGTCGCAGGGCGTCGCAGAGGCCCGGAGCATGTACCATGAGGAAAAAGAACCAGTCCCCTGCCACCCTGATACACGGCTTAAAAACAGGCTTTGGCACCGGGGCCGCTGACAGGGCCCAGTATAGCATAAATTCAGGGATTTCCCAGAAGGGATTTCGGCAAAAATGAGGCTTGCTATTTGAAACGCACTTATAGTATAATGGCCCTTGGATTCCTTACATAGATTGGAAATCTCTCGGCGCGGGCTGTGTGGGGATTCTCATCTTCCGGGGAGTTTCTTACGGCTGGGACGCGTTCCTGACCAGCGGCGGCGATGCCCCGGGCATGAACGCCGCCATCCGCGCCGTCGTGCGTACGGCGATTATGCGCGGATATAGTGTAAAGGGCATTCGTCACGGCTACAATGGCCTGTTGACGGGAGATATCATTGATATGAACCTGCGCAGCGTTTCCGAGATCATCCATCGCGGCGGCACCATTTTGTATACGGCCCGCTGCCTGGAGTTTAAAACGCTGGAGGGACAGCAAAGAGCCGCGCAGGCCTGCCGTGACAACGGCATTGACGCGCTTGTGGTCATCGGGGGCGACGGCTCATTCCGCGGCTGCAAAGATATGGCGGCACAGGGATCCCCTGTGTGGGGCTTCCGGGCACCATCGACAACGATATCGCCTGCAGCGATTACACCATCGGCTATGATACGGCCATGAATACCGCTGTGGAAATGATCGACAAGCTGCGCGACACCACACAGAGCCACGACCGCTGCAGTGTTGTAGAGGTGATGGGACGCCGCGCGGGATACTTGGCGCTCAACGTCGGTATCGCCGTAGGCGCCACCAGCATTATTGTGCCCGAAATCCCCTATGATTTTGAGCGGGATATCGTTAAGCGCATGGAAGCCACGTTCTCTACCGGCAAGAAGCATTTTATCGTGTGTCGTGGATTTCGATATCGAAGAAGCTCTGCAAATGAAAAAGCCCTTCGATTTCGATCTGTATAAAATGGCGCACGAGATTTCCATCTGAGGCAGAACCCGTATATAAACAGCGGGCATTCCATAGGGAATGCCCGCGTTTTCTGCTTTTAGGGGAAGGTAGCCGGGAGCGATTACGTGATGAAAGCGCTTGCTATTTTTTTGCCGGGGCGGGGAAGCGGGAAGAAGGATCACAAAGCGGGTGGAATCCGCGTCGCTTTCCGCGGTGATTACCCCGCCGTGGCGCATAATGACCTGTTTGACGATGGCCAGTCCCAGCCCGGCGCCGCCGGTGTCGCCTGAACGGGCGTCGTCCAGCCGTACGAATTTTTTCGAAAATGGACTTGAGCTTATCCGGGGGATAGGCGTTCCCTCGTTGGCAAATATCAGCCGCGCGCCATACATGCCTGCCCGGGAGGCGGAAATACGGATGACGCTGGCCCGGCCATAGGCGGCGGCGTTTTTAAAATATTGTTGAAGGCCCTGGCCAGAGAGGTTGGCGTCTCCCAATAAATGGAGATCCTGTTCGCCGTATACCTCCGCCCGCATATGCCGGGCCTCCAGTACGGGATAAAATTCGTCCGCCAGCTGGCAGAGCATAAGGTCAGGTCGATTTTATCCCGGGAAAGGGACGATCCTGGAGATAAAAAGCGGGTAATATAAAAAAATTCGCCGATCAGCTGTTCCAGACGATGCGCCTTTTCCAGAGCCACCGAAGTATACCGGGCGCGTTCCGCCTCGCTGAGCTGAGGATTATCCTCCAACAGCTCCAGATAGCCGATGATGGAGGTGAGCGGCGTTTTGGTATCGTGCGCCAGGTACACCACCAGGGCGTTTTTTCTCTTTTCCGCCTCCGCCGCTTCCCGACGCCCCTGCTGGAGCGTCGCCTTGACCTCGTTGAGCCGGTCCTCTACCGCCGCCAGCTCAGGGGAGAGACGGATGGGAGTGCTTTCCTCGGTGAGCAGACCGTCCATGGCCCGGTTGATTTCATCAAAATAGCGGGTCACACGGCTGATGATCAGGGTGATCATCAGCAAAAGCAGCCCGATATACAGCAGCATGAACAGAATGTCCCGGTTTTTCTGGAACAGGTCCTGATACAGCTGAAGGGCGGACGAATGGGTCATGTGCAGCACTTTTTCGCAGAAGTGGATGAAATTTTCCGAAAAAGGGGAACGCAGCAACCCTCCGAGAATACATTTCTTGATCAGGAACCCCAGCAGGGTGGTGATCAGAGCCGCCGCTGCAATCTGCAAAAGAGCTTGAATTTCAGATGGCGGAAATCATTTCTCAATTTTATACCCCACTCCCCATACGGTTTGATCAGCTGCCGTTTGCCAGTGACTTGCTCGATCTTCTCCCGCAGATGACGGATGTGGACCATGACGGTGTTGCCCCCGCCCTCGTAGTACTTTTCGCCCCATACCGAACGGAAGAGCTCCTCCGAGCTGATGACCTGTCCCGGTTTTCACAGAGCACCCACAGAATGGAAAATTCCAGCGGCGTAAGGGCTATCGGCTTTTCGTTGATGACGCACTCATGGGTGGCGCGGTTGATGACCAGGCCCTGGAAATCGATAATATCTTCGCTTTGGGAGGCCCCTCGCTGTATCGGGTGGCACGGCGGAGCTGGGCCTTTACCCGCGCTACCAGCTCCAGGGGATTAAAGGGCTTGGTGAGATAATCGTCCGCCCCGATGGTAAGCCCGGTGATCTTGTCTATATCGCTGGAGCGGGCGGTGAGCATGATAACGGGGAACATATGGACCCGGCGGATATGGCGGCAGAGGGCGAAGCCGTCCATCTCCGGCAGCATCACATCCAGCACCGCCAGGTCCAGCGAATACTCCTCCACGCATTTCAGGGCGTCCCGGGCGGTATAGCAGGTATGTACCCGATAATTTTCATTGGTTAGATAAACGGAGATGAGATCGGCGATTTCTTTTTCGTCGTCGACCACCAGGATCTGAGGTTCCATAAAATTCCGCCTTTCTGCGCCAGATTTCGACCGGTTTCTCTTTTTAGTATAATACGACGGCGGCGGGATTTCAATCCGGGAACCTTCCGCTCTTGCCCGAAAAACAACAGACGTGTATACTGGAAGAAAGAAACAGCGGGGAAAGGAACGACAGCGATATGGAGCAAGCAACGGGAAACGGGCGGCAAAAGACGCCCTATGTGTCGGCCGTGGTAACGGCGGGGGGCGTCCTCCCGCATGGGCGGCGTCTGTAAACAGCTGATGCTTCTGGGCGGGATGCCGGTGCTGGCCCATACCCTATTGGCGCTGCAGAAGACAGCGGCTATTGAAGAGATCGTGGTGGTGGCCCGGAAGGAGGGCTTTCCCGTTTTCGCTCCTGTGCGCGGAATACGGCCTGTCCAAGGTTTCTGCGGTGGTTCCCGGAGGGGCTACCCGCCAGCAGTCCGCGGCCGCCGGATTCGCCCGGATTTCTTCCCGGGCGGATTATGTGGCGGTGCACGACGGAGCCCGGCCGCTGATCCGTCCCGAGCGGATAGAGGAAATTGTCCGGGCGGCGGAGAAAACCGGCGCGGCGGCCGCGGTCCCGGTAAAGGATACGATTAAGGCGGTCGATGAGGAGCGGCGCGTGCTTTCCACCCCCGATCGCCGCTTCCTGTGGAGCGTACAGACTCCCCAGGTCTTTTCCTGCGTCCTGTACCGCCGGGCGATGGAGCAGGCGATGCGGGAGGGCCGGGACTATACGGACGACTGCCAGCTGCTGGAACGCACAGGGGTGCCGGTCCAGCTGGTCCCCGGGGATTATGACAACATCAAAATCACCACGCCGGAAGATCTGCGTGTGGCCGAGGAATGGCTGTCTCGGCGGGAAGAGGGGATAGCCCTGTAAAAACAGAAAGGGGCGGTTATGCGCCTGGGGCATGGATACGATGTACACCGTTTGGCGGAGGGACGTGAATTGATCGTAGGAGGAGTTACGATTCCCTATGAGAAGGGACTGCTGGGGCATTCCGATGCGGACGTACTGGCCCACGCGGTATCCGATGCTCTGCTGGGCGCCGCCGGATTGGGAGATATCGGGGGGATGTTCCCCGACGACGATCCTGCCACCTTGGGGGCGGACAGCCTCGAATTGCTGCGCCAGGTGGCCGCCCGGCTGTGGGAGCAGGGATGGAAGCCCGTCAATATCGACGCGACCGTCGTTGCCCAGAGGCCTAAAATGAAGCCTTACATCGCGGCCATGCGGAACAATCTGGCCGCCGCCTGCATAGAGTAGAAGCCCGTGTCAACGTCAAGGCCACCACGGAGGAATCTCTGGGCTTCACCGGCTCCGGAGAAGGGATGGCCGCTCATGCTGTTTGTCTGTTGGAGGCCCGTTAAAATTTGGGTCGTCTCTCGCTGTTTCGCATATAGTGTAGTGACAGTGAGGTGTCACCAATGACGATATTCAATGTGAGTTCTATTACCAATGCCATGCGGGGGAAAAAGCTGCTGGAGCAGAACGGTATCCGCGCCATGGTCAGCCGGGCGATGGAAGAGGACGGGAGCAACGGCTGCGGATACAGCCTGCGCGTGCCCGATTCCCAGGCGGAGAAGGCGGAGCAGCTGATCCGGTCCATCCGCATCCCCATCCGCGGCAAACGGATGGAGGCCGGTCCCTCATGATATATTTTGACAACGCGGCGACCACATGGCCCAAGCCTCTCCCGGTTGTACAGGCCATGAATGAAGCGCTGCGCCGTTTCAGGGGGCGAATCCCGGGCGGGAGGACACAGCATGGGCATCGCCGCGTCTCAGGAAGTGTTCCGCTGCCGGGAGACGGCGGCTCAGCTGTTCCACCTGAACGATCCATCCGGAGTGATTTTTACGCTCAACTGCACCATGGCGCTGAACATGGTGCTCAGGGCCTGTTGAAAAACGGCGGCCGTGCAGTGGTCTCCAGTCTGGAGCATAACGCCGTCATGCGGCCTCTGTACTCCCTCTCCCACTCGAACCCGGTATATGACGTCGCTCGGGTAACGGAGGGAGACGACGACGCTACGGTGGAAGCCTTCCGGCGATGCATCCGTCCCTCCACCCGTGCGATTGTCTGTACGCATGCCTCCAATGTGTTCGGCACCCGGCTGCCGATACGGCGTCTGGGACAGCTTGCCCGGGAATACGGGCTGCCGTTTGTGGTGGATGCCGCGCAGACTGGGGGCGTGCTGCCCATAGATATGGAGGAAGACAATATTCATTTTCTCTGTCTGGCGGGACACAAGGGGTTATACGGACCGATGGGGACCGGTCTGCTGCTGTGCCGGGGCCCCTATTTCCTGCCGTCCTTTGTGGAAGGGGGGACCGGCAGCCGTTCGCTGGAGCTGGCGCAGCCGTCCGATCTGCCCGACCGGTTGGAAAGCGGCACCCCCTGAATACGCCGGGGATCTGCGGCCTGCGGGCGGGAATGCAGCTGGTGATGGACAAGGATCCCCAGCGGATTGCCCAGAAGGAAGCGGCGCTGATGTGCCGGATGTATCGTTACCTGCAGGAGGTGCCGCGTATCCGGCTGTATACCGGTATGCCGGAGCTCAGCCGGTCAGCTCCCGTCCTGTCACTGAATGTGGAGGGGTATGCCAGCGAAAAAAACGGCGGCTCTGCTCAACCGGCAGGGGATCGCGGTGCGGGCGGGACTGCACTGCGCTCCCTGCGCCCACCGGCAGTATGGAACCCTGCCCGGGGAACGGTGCGTTTCGCTCCCTCCATTTTTACCACCGAGGGGAAATCGACCGCGCCTGCCTGGTTTTGCGGCGCCTGGCGGAAAATTCAGAAAAGCCGTTGCAATCAAGAGGAAATATGGTAGAATAAACTATATAGCTACAGCGCTGTATAGGAGAAGGGATTTCCTGACTTCAGGGCAATATAATGTAAAGCGTACAGGCTCTGGGACCGGGAGCTGTGCGGATTTTCTCTGTGCTTTGGATGGAACCCCATGAGGGAAAACCAGGAAACGGACGGCGTGGATTCGCTGAAGGAAGAAGTGAAATGGCGGAGTTCTTTACCGGAATCTGGGACAGTGTCCTGGTGTTTTTCGGTCGATTAACTGGATAACCGACCCGCTGGATATCCTGGTGGTCGCTTTTGCCATTTACAGCGTTATCAAGCTCGTGCGGGATTCGCGGGCGGAGCAGCTGCTCAAGGGCATCATCATTTTGGGACTGGCCTTTTTGTTTCCTGGCTGCTTAACCTGAAAACCATGTATTTTATTCTCAAGACCGTTTTCGATAACAGTATTTTGGTGCTGGCGGTCATTTTTCAGCCGGAGATTCGCCGCGCTTTGGAGCGGGCGGGCCATTCCCGCCTGGGGGCGCTGAATCTTTTCAGCGGCAGTCAGGAGGATATCGAGGCGGAGATCAAGCGTTGGCAGAGGGCCATTTCCGCCACCTGCGCTGCGGTCCAGACGCTGCAAAAGCAGAAGATGGGCGCCCTGATCGTTTTTGAACGCACTACCAAGCTGGGAGAGATCATCAACACGGGCACGGTGGTGGATGCCGATCCGACCCCGGAACTGATCGGCAATATTTTTTTTCAACAAGGCTCCGCCCACGACGGCGCCATGATCATCCGCGACGGCAAGGTGTATGCGGCGGGCTGTATTCTGCCGCTGACCGATAATCTCCAGATCAGCAGCGAGCTGGGAACCCGCCACCGGGCGGCGGTGGGCATGAGCGAGAATTCCGACGCCCTGGTGGTGATCGTATCGGAGGAAACCGGAACGGTATCCACGGCGGTGGGCGGCGAGCTCAAACGCAATTTCAGTTCGGAGGCGCTCCGGGTGGCTTTGGAGAACGGCATTTTGTGGGATCGCGCCCGGCGGGATGAAAACGGCGACATCAAGGGTAAGCTGCGCCGTCTCCGGGAGGAAGTCGAAATGAAGGGAAGATTCTCGCTGAACCGGATCCTCCACAACAACCGGCTGATCATGGTGCTTTCCCTGATAGCGGCCATTGTGCTGTGGGCCAGTGTGGTATATGGATCCAGCTCCAATGAAAAGCGAAACATCTATATGGGGACGTATACCCTCAGCTTCGCGGACAACTCCTATGCCAAGGAAACCGGCCTGAGCATCATTCAGGGCGGCGAGGTGGACGTTCAGGTGGAGGTCAGCGGCCCGCGCTTCCGTATCAATCAGGCTCAGTCCGAAATCAGCGTTTCCGCCGACCTGAGCAGTATCGTGCGCCCCGGCACCTATAAGATCCCGCTGACCGCCACCGGCGCTTCCGATTACACCATCGACGCCATCAATCCCAGCTCCGTCACGGTGGTGGCGGATTATGTCCTGTCCAAGTCCGTGCTGCTTACCACGGATGTTTCCGCGGTGACCGTGCCGGAGGGGATCGCTACCGGTTGGGCTCCGCTATGCTGGATACCTCGGTGATCAGCGATGACAGCACCATAGAAGTCGAAGGGCCTCAAACGGTGCTGGAGCGCATCGAATCGGTGGTGGCGCAGGTATCGGAGGGCAAAACCATTGAAAGGCCGCGGTTTTCCCCGCCGAGCTGGCCGCTCTGGACGCCAACGGCAACGCAGTGGACACGACCCTTTGCAGCTTTCTCGATAAAAACGGAAACGAGATCAAGTCGCTGAATCTGACGGTACCGGTATCGGTGTCCAAAGAGGCGTCGATCGCCTATTCGGTCGAAAATCTTCCGTCCGCCTACCGGACCGACACCTCGTTTATTTCCCTTTCTCCCTCTACCGTGACCTTATGGGGACCGGAGGAGTCGCTGGAGAATTATCAGGTGGATCTGGGGACTCTGGATTTCGACAATATCGGTCCGGGCAACACGGTTTTGCAGATGCCCTGAATCTTAAATCCGGGATTCAGGCCGAGGGAATATCAGCAATGTGACTGTGTCCATCCACATGGAGGATCTGCGCATCCGGTATCTGGAGCTTCCGCTGACGGCTTCCAACGTACGTATCGTCAACAGCGCCCCCGGTCAACTCCCGAGCGTCGACGGATCGGCTACGCTCAGCATTCCCCTGGTGGGACCGGAGAGCTCGTTGGACGCCCTGAACGAAAGCAATTTGCTCATTGTCATCGACTTAAAGGGCGCTGCCGTCGCCGACGGGGATGTGGTAGAGGCGCGGGCGACCGTCTCCGGATATGAGGATGTTTGGGTGTATTACGGGTCGGGCAGCCGAAACGGGTTTTCGGTGACCCTGCCTTCTTGATAATCAGCCGGCAGGCGGGAGCGGGAATAGCCGTTCCCGCCTGTTTTTTCGCGGCTTTTCCGCTTCGGCGGTTGCAGGTATGTACAGAAAATGATACAATATAACAATATCTTTCAAAGTACGGGAAGGGGATGGATATGAGCTTCAAACGATGGGAATTGCCTCCGCTGAATAAAGACGAGGCCGCCTTGCTGGCGGAGGAATGTGAAATCCATCCTTTTCTGGCCCTGATGCTGCATTTGCGGGGGATCCAAAGCGCAGAGGAGGCTGCCGAGTATGTGGCCGGCGGCGAGCTGACGGACGATCCCCTACGCTTTCGCCGATATGGACGCCGCGGTGGGCGCCTCCAACGGGCGCTGGACAGCGGCGAACGCGTGGCGGTATATGGGGATTATGACTGCGACGGCGTGACCTCCACGGTGCTGTTGTATTCCTATCTCAAAGAAAAATGGGGCGGATGTCCGTTATTATATCCCGGAACGGGAGAGCGAGGAGCTACGGGTTGCATCGCTCCAGTGTGGAGGCGTTGGCGAAGGAAGGGTACGCCTCATCGTCACAGTGGACAACGGCGTGGCCGCGGTGGAGGAGGCCGCCTACGCCGCCGGACTGGGTGTGGACGTGGTGGTCACGGATCATCATATGCCGCCGGACCCTATGCCCCCGGGCGGTGGCGGTGGTGGATCCCTCACCGGCCGGACTGCGGCAGCGCCTGCAAGGACTACGCCGGGGTGGGTGTGGCCTTCAAGCTGGTATGCGCTCTGGATGGGGACGCCGACGCGGTGGCGGCGGAATATGGGGACCTGGTGGCGCTGGGCACCCTGGCGGATGTGATGCAGCTGCCCGGAGAAAACCGCAAGCTGGTGCGGATGGGGGGCTGCGCCGTATTACGGAAGCTGCGCGCCCCGGGCTGAAATGCCGTGCACAGGTGGCCGGCGTGTGGGGGAAGGAGGCCAGCGCCACGTCCGTCGCCTTTTCCTGGCCCCCGGATCAATGCGGCGGGGCGCATGGGATCGCCGGATGCCGCCGCCCGGCTCCTTTTAGCCGAAACGGAGGAAGAAGCGGAGCCGTTGGCCCAGGCGGTCCATCAGGCCAACATTGACCGAAAAACGTGGAGGCCGCCATTCAAGAAGAGGTGTGGGAGCGCTTTCGCGACTGCCCGGAGCTGCTCAGCGACCGGGTGCTGGTAGTGGAAGGGAAGGCTGGCATCCCGGCGTCATCGGCATTATCGCCGCCCGGGTGGTGGAACAGACCGGCAAGCCCTGTCTTATCCTCAGTGTTTCCGATGGGCGGAGGGCCCCGCACCGCCAAAGGCTCCGGCCGCAGCCTCAAGGGCTTTTCCCTTTATGAGGCGTTGACGGCCTGCGCCGATGTGCTGGACCGTTTTGGAGGTCATGAGCTGGCGGTCCGGCATGGGGCTGCCGGCGGACCGCATCGGGGAATTCCGCCGGCGCATCAATCAATACGCCGCGGAGCAATTTCCCGCCATGCCCGCGCCGGCGCTGCGGCTGGACTGCCGGTTGAATCCTTCCCAAATCGATCTGGAAAAGCTGAACCTGCTGGCGGCGCTGGAGCCGTGCGGCGCGGGAATCCCGCCCGCTGTTCGGGCTCTACCGCATGCGGCTGGACAATATTACGCCGGTGGGAGCGGGCAGGCATCTGCGCCTCTCCCCGGGACGACACGCGGCTGAGCGCCATCAAATTCAGACCGCTCCCGGCGATTTTCCCGTGGCATGCGGCGAGGTGCTCAATCTGGCGGTGACGCTGGAACGCAACGAATACAAGGGCACCGTGACGCCCTCCGTAATCGTGAGGGGATCTGCGGTACGCGGATACGGATCAAGAGGAGGTGCTGGCGGCGCTGCGCTGTGCGGACAGCCTGAGCCGCGGGGATGAGCTGACGCCCGAGCAGGCGCGGGCCTGGCTTCCTGAACGGGAGGAGATCGCCCACGTGTATCGCTTTGTGCGCGGGCAGGGAAGACTGGAAAGGACCCTGGAGCAGTTTTACATCAGGCCGGTACAGCCGGCACTGGGCGGGCCGCGTATCCGGGTGGCTCTGGAAGTACTTCGGCAGGCCGGACTGCTGGCGTTGGAGGAGGGCGGAGATTCCCTGCATATCCGGGTGCTGCCCGCGCAGGAAAGGCGGATCTGAACGCCACGTAAGCGATGCGTAAGCTTCACCAGGCCTCCGGCCGGGAGAAAAGAGGTGATGACAATGGATAACGAGCGGAACAGAAGGGAGGATCGCCGTATCTCCCTGCAAAACAGACGGCGGAATACGGCGTCGCGGCGCACTGGAAATACAAGCAGCACGCGGGTGAGGG